>Ga0078972_1004994_pt1 | contig 34755 bp, 34 predicted proteins | sample YelNatPaOPGAMG01_FD_67568 | JGI IMG/M metagenome (GOLD analysis project Ga0078972, IMG submission 67568) | Hot spring thermophilic microbial communities from Obsidian Pool, Yellowstone National Park, USA - OP-RAMG-01 (SPADES assembly) (version 2) | ecosystem: Environmental > Aquatic > Thermal... | reverse complement strand
ACACATAACGCCGACTTTGAAAAACCCCTGGGTGCAGGCCCCCGCCCATACCGTTTCGGGAACCCGGCTGCCTGTGGTATACTTGCCAGCCATCCAGCTCTGCAGAAAGAGTGCCCAGCTATGCCCGACACCGAAAGCCCTGAGGATGCCCTGGCCCGCCGAGCCGGCGACCTGCTGCGTGAGCACGGCCTCACGCTGGCTGTCGCCGAGTCCTGCACCGGCGGCGGCCTGGGCGATGCCATCACCAACATCGCCGGCAGCTCCGACTATTTCTTGGGCGGGGTCATCGCCTACTCCTACGAGGCGAAAGAGCGCATCCTGGCCGTGTCCCACGACATCCTCGCCACACGAGGCGCCGTTAGCCCAGAAGTCGTCACCGCCATGGCCGAGGGTGCCCGCCGCCTTTTCGACGCCGACCTGGCAGTCGCCCTCAGCGGCATTGCGGGGCCGGGGGGTGGCATGCCGGGCAAACCTGTGGGCCTGGTCTACATCGCCCTGGCCACACGCCAGGGCATGGCCTGGCGGAGCTACCTCTGGCAGGGGAGCCGTATCGAGAACAAGCGCGCGTCCATCCGCGCTGCCCTCGAATGGCTGATCGAGCACCTGACCGGCCAGAAAGGAACGCAGTGAACCAGAAAGGGCATGGGGTCAGGCGTAGAATAGCCCTGTGGGCGTCTTCCTGCGCGGGGGCAAGCGTTTCGCTCATGAACGCCTTGTGCTTCGCGGTCAAGGGTTCTGCGATCTCTGGCGCACGGCCTCGAAGAGGAGCACGGCAGCGGCGATGGCCGCGTTGAGCGATTCCGCCCCCGCCACCATGGGAATTGCCGCTCGCGCCTCGGCCAGCCCCTCCGTCACCTCGGCGCCCCGCGCCTCTCCGCCGATCACCAGCGCCACGTCGCCCCTCCAGTCGATTTCCCAGTAGGGCGTGCCGGCCTGGTCGGCGAGAATGAGGCGGCGCCCGCATGTGAGGCGCGCCAGTTCGCCGGCGCTCAGGCCGGCGCGAACGGGAAGGTGGAAATGGGCGCCCATCGCTGCCCGGGCAACTTTGGGCGCGTAAGGATCCACCGTGCCTTTGCTGGTGGCGAGCCCGGCTGCCCCCGCTGCCCATGCACTGCGCAGGATGGTTCCGGCGTTCCCGGGGTCGCGCAGACTGTCGAGGATAACGACCAGCCCGTGGGCAGGCCAGGGCAGCTCGGGGGTGGGCACCACGGCCAATACCCCCTGCGGCGTCACGGTGTCCGACATGGAGGCCATGACCTCAGGGCTGACCTCCATCAGGCAGTCGGCGGCTTGCTCCAGGCGCGAGAGCAACTCGGCCCCCTGCCGGCTCTCCCGCAGGCGCCCGGTAAAGAACGCCAAAACGGGCCTCACCCCCGCCTGAAGTGCCTCCTGCACCGATCGTGTGCCCTCGATCAGAAAGCGCTTTTCGCGGGTGCGGGCCCGTTCCCGATGGAGCGAACGCGCATATTTCACGCGCTCATTGGCCAGGCTTGTGGTGACCATCGCGCCAGCCCTCAGGCGCCGGCCTTGGCCACCTCGACCAGACGAGCAAAGCTCGCCGCATCACGCACGGCGAGATCGGCCAGCATCTTGCGATCCACCTCGACACCGGCCGCCCGCAGGCCATTCATGAACTGGCTATAGTTCAAGCCCTGCAGGCGCGCCGCCGCGTTGATACGCTGGATCCAAAGCCGGCGCATGTCTCGCTTGCGGTCGCGCCGGTCGCGGTAGGCGTAGGAGAGCGACTTGAGCAGCGCCTCATTGGCCCGGCGGAAGAGCAGGTGCTTGCTCCCATACTGGCCCTGCGTCAGCTTGAGTACTTTTTTGTGGCGTGCCCTGGCGGTGACGCCTCGCTTTACCCGTGGCAAAGTTCTTCCTCCCCACAACGGGCCACCGGTGACCGGCCAGCTCAATGAAGGGGCGGGCCGGGCTTGGGCCCGGCATCGTGACGGCCTAGATCGTCACAGCGAATCCGGATCGCCTCAGGGCTTGAGGAACGGGGCAAGCCGGCTGATCCGCTTCTTCTCTCCGCGCGTCGTCACCTCAAAGCTCTTGTCGAGCGCCCTCAGGACGCGCGCCGACTTTTTGCGGCGCAGATGGCTCTTGCCACCCTTGGTGCGCAGGATCTTGCCCGAGCCCGAGACCTTGAAACGCTTCTGAGCCGTCTTGTGAGTCTTGATCTTCGGCATCGACAGTTCCCTCTACCAGAATACTCAGCCGCCGACCTGCTGTTTCACGCCAGGCCCTGGGGCGAGAAGCATGATCATCGTCTTCCCGTCCATCAGCGGCTGTTGCTCGATCGTTGCGGTATCACCCAGGGATTGCGTGATCTGATCCAACAGATCCCGGGCAACCTCAGGGTGGGTGATCTCACGGCCGCGGAAACGGACGCGCACCCTCACCTTCGCTCCGTCCGCCAGAAAGCCCCGCATCTGCCGGACTTTGACGCCCATGTCATGCTCGCCAATCTTGGGCCGCAGGCGGATCTCCTTGACCTCGGTGACCCGCTGCCCTCTGCGGTCCTCACGCTCCTTTTTCGTGCGCTCATAGAGATACTTGCCATAGTCCATGAGACGGCACACCGGAGGGTTGGCGTTGGGAGCGACTTCTACGAGATCGACGCCCTTTTCATCGGCAATCTGCAAGGCCTCGCGCACCGGGTAGATGCCCAGTTGCTTCCCGGTCTCGTCGATCAGCCGGATCTCTCGGGCCCGAATCTCCTGGTTTAGACGGTGTTCTCGGCTACTTATCTTTCCACCTCACTGGAGTATTGGCACACGAACGGGACATAGTTAGCGCCCGGCCAGAGCCCAGGCGCTAAACACCCTTGTTGCGAAATGGTACCACAAATGTACAGGCGAGTCAAGTGTGCGCAAATGCGCCAGGGGCAGCAGCCGGGTGTTGATCTCCGCCCGCTCGCGACCCAGCCCCCGACACGGTTTCGCACCGGGTAGCCGCGGAGCGTGTAGCCCGGTCCCTGGTCCGGCGACAGCCGAAATGTCTCAACAGCGGGTTCTGCGCGCTTTTTTCGGCGTGGCGAATGCTGGCCCGCGAAGCCACCTGACCACACATAACGCCGGCTTGGCCATGCCGGGGGTGACGTCTGGGCCGAAGCCTCTTGGGTTTGGCCGCCGCCCGCGGCGCGTGTATAATCGCTGCATCCTATACGAGGTACGTGGCATGCGTGTGCATTGGCCGGGAGATGCCGACTTTCCCTCACCTGCCGCCTGGGATGAGTTCGTCGCCGCCAGCCCCCACGGCCATCTCCTGCAGAGTTGGGCCTGGGGCGAGTTCAAGGGCCGCTTCGGCTGGCAGCCGCTGCGCCTGGCAGCCAGCGAAGGCGGCAGGCTGGTGGGGGTCGGGCAGATGTTGCTGCGCCGCCTCCCCTACCGCAACCTGGCCTACGTGCCCCGCGGACCCATCTTCGACCCCGCCGCCGGCCCCGCGGGCGACGTCCTGCTGCAGGCACTGCACAAGGCCGCGCGCCGCTCCGGCGCCATCGCCCTCAAGGTCGAGCCGCCCTGGCCCGACGGTGCCGAGGCCACTGCCTGGTGGACCAGCCGGCGCTTCCGCCCCACATCTCAGACCATCCAGCCTCGCCGCACGATTGTCATCGACCTGCGCCCCGACGAAGAAGCCATCCTGGCACAGATGAAGCCCAAGTGGCGCTACAACGTGCGCCTGGCGGCCCGCAAGGATGTGACGATCCGCCAGGGCACAACGGATGATCTGCCCGCTTTCTACACGCTCATGCAGGAGACCGGCCAGCGCGATGGGTTTGCCGTTCACGCGCCCGATTACTACGAGGCGGCCTTTTCCCTTTTCAGCCCAGACGGCCGCGTCGTCCTCCTCCTGGCCGAGTACCGGCAGCAGGTGCTGGGCGGCCTCATGGCCTTCGCCTTTGGGCAGCAGGCCATCTACATGTACGGGGCATCGAGCAACCGCGAGCGGCAGCGCATGCCCAACCACATCCTGCAGTGGGAAGCGATGCGCTGGGCCAAGGCGCGCGGCTGCACGGGCTACGACCTGTGGGGCATCCCCGACCTAGCGCCCGATTCCCCCAGCGCGTCCCTGGGCGGCGTGGAGCGCTTCAAAGCCGGGTTTGGCGGCGCAGCGGTGCGCTATGCCGGCGCCTTTGATTACGTCTACTCGCCCCTCGTCTACCGCGCCTTCAACTGGATGTGGACCCGGCGGCGCGCTGCCGCCCGGCGGGCACAGCCCCCACCGGAAGATACATCGGACGCATAGCGGCCCAACGCGCCAAAGCGGATCCGAACGGCATGGCCGCTAGCCCAGGCTGCGTAGCGGCTGCGTCCGTGCCCTGAGCAGCTCGCCATAGAGCTCGAGGTGCCCTTCGGCCACCCGCTGCCAGCTATACCCCTGAGCCACCCGTCGCGCCTGCGCCCCCAGCAGGGCCGCCAGCCCGGGCTCGTGCAACACCCTCTGTAGCCCGTCGGCCAGCGCCGCGGGGTCGTTGTCGGGCACGAGCAGGCCGGTCACCCCATCCTGCACCACATAGGGGAGCCCGCCCACGCGCGAGGCGACCACCGGGGTGCCGCACGCCATCGCCTCCAGCGCCACCAGACCAAAGGACTCGTACAGCGACGGCATCACGCATACGTCGGCAGCCGAATAGTAGTAGGGGAGCGCATCCTGGGCACGTGACCCCAGAAAGGCTACCATCTCCTTCAGCCCGTAGCGTTCCTTGACCTCGTCCAGGCAGAAGGCGCCCTCGCGCACGGCCTCGGCGCTCTCCGCGTCGCCCCCGATCACAGCCAGGCAGACCGACGGCTGCCCCTGCGCAGCCAGCCGGCGCACCAGGATGCACAGGGCCTCCAGGAGCACATTCAGCCCCTTGACCGGATCGAGCCGCCCCACAAAGAGGAGCAGCCGCTCGCTGCGATCGGTCAACCCCACGTAGCGCCGTGCTTCCTCCCGAGGAATGGGTCGGAAGAGGCCGAGGTCCACCCCGGGCGGCAGCACGGTGATCCTGGCCGGGTCGGCGCCGTAATGGGCGGTCATCTGCTCCACGTCGGCAGGAGTTGCCGCAACGATGCGGTCGACCGCTGCCATCACGTCGCCCTCGACCCGGGTGCGCTCGCTCGCCTCACTCCCCGGGCCGCCCGATGGTGCACTCTCCTTCAGGCGGCCCAGGGTGTGGAACATCTGCACCACCGGCACCTGCCAGGCCTCCTGCAACGCCAGAGCCACCCAGCCCGAGAGCCAGTAATGGCTATGGATCAGGTCGTACTGCAGCCCAGCCTCCCTGGCGAAACTGCGCACGCCCTGCACAAACTCCGGCAGATGGGGGAAGAGTAGCTTCCGATCGTAGGGCGCCTCCGGGCCGGCAGGCACATGGACCACCCGCACCCCGGGCCACGGTTCGGCCACGCGAGGCACTGTGGCGTCCTGCGAACGGGTAAAGACGTCGACCATCACGCCACGCTTGCCCAGCTCGTGGCTCAACTCCCTGACATAGACGTTCATGCCCCCTGTGTCCTTGCCGCCCAACGCGGCCAGGGGGCATGTGTGCACGCTCAGCATGGCGATGCGCATAGGAGCAGCCCGCTTTCGGTGAAGAGCGGTGGAGCCACTCCGTGACACGTGATACGTGATGCGCGCCGGCACAGGTCAAACGCCATTCGTCCAAGCTCAAGGGCTGGCCCTCATGGCATTGGACGTCTCACAGCTTGCGCATCACGTATCACGCATCACGCCAACCGCTACCAGCCCTTCTGGGCCATAAAGTGGGCCAGGTCGGCGACGCGCACCGAGTAGCCCCACTCGTTGTCGTACCACGACACGACCTTGACCATCGTCCCATCCATCACCATGGTCGAGGCGCCATCGATGATCGAGGAGTGGGGGTCGCCCTTAAAGTCCATCGACACGAGCGGCTCCTCGGTGTAGTCGAGGATGCCCTTCATCCGGCCCAGGGCCGCCTCCTTGAAGGCCGCGTTGACCTCGGCGACTGTGGTGGGCTTTTCCACGTCGGCAACGAAATCGACCACCGACACGGTCGGCGTGGGCACACGCAGCGAGAAGCCGTCGAACTTGCCCTTGAGCTCGGGGATCACCAGCGCCACCGCCTTGGCGGCACCTGTGGTCGTGGGGATGATGTTGAGAGCCGCGGCGCGCGCCCGACGGAGGTCGCGGTGAGGCAGGTCAAGGATGCGCTGGTCGTTGGTGTAGGAGTGCACGGTCGTCATGAGCGCCCGCTTGATGCCAAACTTGTCAAAGATGACCTTGGCCGCCGGCGCCAGACAGTTGGTCGTGCACGAGGCATTGGAGACGATATGGTGCTTCTTGGGGTCGTACTTGTCTTCGTTCACACCCAGAACGATGGTGATGTCCTCACCCTTGGCGGGCGCCGAAATGATCACCTTCTTGGCGCCCCCCTGAAGGTGCGCCGCTGCCTTGCTGGCCTCAGTGAAGACGCCGGTGGACTCGATCACCAGGTCGACCCCCAGGTCTTTCCATGGAAGCTGAGCCGGGTCCTTCATCGCCAGCACGCGGATGGCTTTGCCGTTGACCACCAGGTTCTCGCCCTGGGCCTCCACGGTGCCGGGGAAGCGCCCATAGTTCGAGTCGTACTTGAGCAGGTGCGCGTTGGTCTGCGCATCGAACAGGTCGTTGATGGCGACGACCTCGAGGTCGTTGGGGTAAAAGTCGAGCATAGCCTTGAAGCACTGCCGGCCGATGCGGCCGAAACCGTTGATTCCGACGCGAGTTGTCATGGTTTTCCTCCCTTATGTACGCGACGTGCGCGATTGGATGACGACGTTCCAGGGCTTCGCTATGGGGTCCAGCCCGTGGCCGAACCCGCAGGTCCGGAAACCACTAGCCCCTGAATCTGGCCAGAACGGCCAGCAAGCATCGTGCCAGTTTGTCAGGGTCGTGGCGCCACGGGCTCCTGGCATCGGTGAGGTCAGCGAAGGTCACCGGGATGCGCTCCTGCAGGGTATAGACGGGCCGCACCAGCTCCATTTTCCAGTTCCCGCTGGGCACCTCCATGTTATTGTTGGCCACCACCACATCGATGAGCCCTGCGCCCACGTGGTTCTCGATCGCCCGCACGTGGTCCTCCACGGTGTAGCCATCCGTCTCGCCGGGCTGGATCGCCACGTTGCACACATAGACCTTGAGCGCCGCCGAAGCGCGGATCGCTTCGGCCACTTCGTCGACCAGCAGATTGGGCAGCACGCTGGTGTACAGGCTGCCCGGACCCAGCACGATGAGCTCTGCCTGGAGGATGGCCCGCAGAGCCTGGGCATCGGCCCGTACTCCGCTCGGCTCCAGGTAGACGCGCTCGATGGGGTGGCCGCTCAGCGGAATCTGCGACTCGCCCTCCACGTGCTGTGCCTCCTGGCCCTGATCGAGCAGCTCCGCACAGAGGGTCACCCGCTCCAGGGTCGAAGGCAGGATGCGCCCGCGCACAGCCAACACCCGGCTCGACTCGGCAATGGCCCGCTCAAAGTTGCCCGTCACGCCGGCCATGGCGGCGATGAACAGGTTGCCGAACGAGTGCCCATCGAGCCCCTGCCCCCCTGGGAACCGATACTGGAACAGCTCGGTCATCAGGGGCTCGGCCTCGGCCAGGGCCGCAATGCAGTTGCGAAAGTCGCCCGGCGGCAGCACCCCCAACTCGCGGCGCAGGCGGCCCGAGCTGCCGCCATCGTCGGCAACGGTGACGATGGCCGTCAGGTTCGCCGTATACTCCTTCATGCCGCGCAAGAGCGACGACAGCCCCGTCCCGCCGCCGATGGCCACCACCCGAGGGCCGCGCGTCCGCTGCCTGTGCTGGTATACCAGGTCGGCTAGGTTATCCTGCCCGGGCCGCATAAAGACCGCCAGCAACGAGCGATTCAGATGGTACACCGCATAGCCTACCAGCGCCACCCCGGCAGCCCCAAAGAGCAAGGCGCGGACCTCCCGCGGGATGAACTGCAGCGTCAGGTAGTAGAACACTGCCGGCAGCCGCATCTCACGGTAGATCTCGACCAGGACGTAAGCCACCCCCAGGCTCAGAGAGGTGACGCCAGCCACAAGGAGCAGCAGCCAGCGCTTGACCCCCATGCCGGGGTACAGCCATTTCGATCCGAGCAGGTCACGCCAGCGACGCATCCCCTCTCTCCTGTCGGCACACACCCGGCTGCAGGCGATTATAGGTTCGGCGTCCGGGCGAGTCAAAGCCCTCGGCAGTCGGGGAACGGACCTCACCACAAAGCACACAGAGCACCGAGGCAAAGCGATCCTCTCATGCGATCCTTCGTGTGCTTGGTGGTTTCCGTCCTACGAGGTCGGTCCAAGCATGCCCGACCGGTAGGCCATCAGGTAGTTCATGCAGAATTCGTCGCGGCCCAGGAGCATCTCGCCCGCCTTGAGCAGGCCCATCAGGTCCGCATCCAACGGATCGAGGATGGCCGCATCCATCCCCGCATGCATAGCCATGATCAGGAAGGCGCGGTTGATGATCTTACGTTTCGGTAGGCCGTAAGACACGTTGCTCAGCCCCGAGATCGTCTTCACCCCCGGGTACTCGGCCTTGATCGCCGACAGGGCTTCCATAAAGAGCACGGCGTTGCGCACATCGGTCGAGACCGGCAGCACCAGCGGGTCGAAGTACAGGTCCTCGCGGGGCACACCATACTTCTCCGCTTCGGCCACGATGCGGCCGGCAATCCGCAGCCGATCCTCCACCGTCGTCGGGATGCCCTGCTCGTCGGAGGTCAGCGCCACCACAGGGCAGTGGTACTGGCCCGCCAGCGGCAGGATGCCCTGCAGGCGCTCGGGCTCGGCAGTGATCGAGTTGATGAGTGGGCGCCCCGGGTGTCCACTGGAGCGGAGCAGCTCGAGCCCACGCGCGATGGCCGCGGGATTGGGGCTATCGATGCACAACGGCCGGTCCGTCACGGCCCGAATGGTCTCGATGAGCCACGCCAGGTCGTCCAGCTCCTGGCTCACGCGGATCGCGGCGTTCGCATCCAGGTAATCGGCCCCTGCCTCAGCCTGGCGCCGGGCCAGGTCCTGGATCACCGCCGTATCGCGCGCCTCGATGGCCTCGGCCACCCGTTTGATCGAGCTATTCAGTTTCTCACCCACGATGAGCACGGCCATACTCCTTTCTGGCGCCCCGCAATCGCAAGATCAGCGTCGCATGCGCAGGGATTGCGCAGCGCATGCCACTAGAACATCATCGCTTCCATGAACACCTGCGGGAAATCCTTCCGCAGGGAAAGCTCCAGGTACTCTACCTGCGCGGCGATCCTGGCGGCCTCGCGCCAGGCCTCACGGCTGAGGAGTGCCATCTGTGCCCCGGCACCGGCGGCATTCCCCACAGGGGTAACCTCTGCCTTGGGGAACCGCGGCATGAGCCCGATGGCGAGGGCGCTCTCGGGCCGGATGTAGTTGCCAAAGGCTCCGGCGAGCGCGACGCCCGCTACCTGCTCGGGCGCGACCGCCAGCTCTTTCATCATGATCTCGATGCCGGCGCGAATGGCCCCCTTGGCGAGCTGGATCTGGCGGATGTCGCGCTGAGTCAGCAGCACCGGGGCGCCGGTGGCGGTCTGCTCGGCCGGGGCGAGCACGAAGGCGCCGCCCTGGGCATGGGGCACGAGCCGATGTGCCAGAACCCGCCGGACTTCCGGCGCCAGAAGATCAGGGCTGGCCAGGCGCCCGGTCGTGTCGATGACCTCGAGCTGGCGCAGCGCCGCGATGGCGTCGACCACGCCGGAGCCGCAGATGCCCCTCAGCTTGCCCCGGCCGATCGAGTGCACCACGATCTCCTCGCCCCGCAGATCGACATGGTCGATGGCCCCAGCGGCAGCGCGCATACCGTGGCTGAGCTGGGCTCCCTCGAAGGCCGGGCCCGCCGCCGTCGAGCAGGCCAGCATCCGCACGCGCGTGCCCAGCGCCATCTCGCCATTGGTGCCGATATCGATAGCCAGGCGCACCTGGTCGCTTTCCAGCAGGCGAGTCGCCAGAAGCACGCCCACCGTGTCGGCGCCGACGAAACCGGCGATGTTCGGCAACACCAGCAGCCGCGCCTCCGGGTGGGCACGCAGCCCCACATCCCACGCCCGAAGCTCGAGCGGGTCGGCTACCACCGGCACGTAGGGCGAATGCCCCAGCGAGATGGGATTGAGCCCGAGGAAGAGGTGGTGCATCGCCGTGTTGCCCACCACGGCCAGGGCATACACCTGCTCGCGCGCCACGCCTGCCTGCCCAGCGGCCTGGCCGATCAACTCATTGATGGCATCGACGATCACCGACCGCAGCGCCTCTAGCCCCGCCGCATCGCGGCCCGCCATCTCCACCCGCGAGACCACATCATCGCCAAAGCGGGTCTGGGGGTTGAGCGTCGAGGCCACGCCCAGCCGCTCACCGGTGCGCAGGTCGAGCAGGTAGCCGACCACCGTCGTCGTGCCGATGTCACACGCAAAGCCCAACAGTACCTGCGAGGTATCGCCGGGCTCCACCGCCAGCAGCCGTTTGCCCCAACGCACCGCCGTCACCCGGCCGCTGCCCTCGCGCAGGGCCTCGGGCAGCGCACGCAGCGCCGCAACGCCCGGAGAGAGGTCGTCCGCGCCGGGTAGGGCACGCTGCAACGCGGCATAGTGGGCCAGGGGATCATCCAGGGTGGCCGGCGGCACCTGCAGCACATCCTTGCGCACCGGCGGGTCGAGAGCCACCGGCTCCAGCACGCCGTCCACCAGGATCGATACGGCCCCGGCCACTGCCGCCCAAGCCACCTCGACGGTTGCATCCTCCAGCAGGGTGGCCTGGCAGGCCAGCCGCACGCCGCTCGCCCTCTCCTCGGGCGTCAGATGGCGGCGTTCTGCCTCGGTCACGGGCCCGAGGGAACCGGAGAGCAGGCGCACCTTGCACTTGCCACAAGTGCCCTTGCCTCCACACACCTGCTCCAGAGCGACGCCCGCCAGGTTCGCGGCCGCAGCGACGGTCACTCCCTGGGGTACCCGCACCCCACGCCCTGCCGGCCGGAAAACGACGCGCACCTCTTTTCCCACGCTCGACTCGCCCTTCTCAACCGCCGATGGGCACAAGAAACGATCAGCCTGCTCGCCGGCAAACTGATCGCACCTGCGGAGCGCCTCCCGTCGCGCTCCAGGACTTTGTGCAAACCGGCACAATTCTAGTGGAAAACCGACCCGCTGTCAAAGGCAGAGATGGCTATGCCTTCTCAAAAACCAAAAAGTGCGACAGACCCAGCCGCCGCAGAGGCGTGTGCTCCAGGGTATAGGTGAGCCTCCGAAAGCTGCCCGCGAGAAACCGATGCCGTCTGGCGATCTTGTCGTAGCCGGGGTACACCTGAGTGTGCACCACCACTTTGCCCAACAGGCCCTCGAAGAGCTGCAACAGCTCGCCCGAACGGTAGGCGCGCACGTGCGGGCAGAGCCGCGCCCGCAGGGGGCCGGGCAGATAGTTCACCAGCGGGATATTCCCTTGATGGTAGCGCCCACCCCAGAACGCCCCGTGCGTCTCAAAAGGATACCAGCGGTTGGGCACAAAGACGATCAGCCGGCCACCGCTCTTCAGCACGCGGTAAGCCTCGCGCACGGCCCGCCGATCGTCATCGACATGCTCCAGCACCTCATGGGAGAGCACCACATCGAACGTGCTGCTTGGGAACGGCAGGTCTTCGGCCGGTGCCTGGCAGATATTGGGCAGGGCTTGCGATGCCTCGGCCACCTTCTCGGCATCGATATCCACCCCCCAGACATCCGAACTGAAGGCCCGGAATTGGCGCACGTACAGGCCCAGGCCACAGCCCACGTCGAGGATGCGCGCCCCGTCCAGGCGTGCATAGCGGCGGATCATCTCGAAGCGGCGATCCTGCCCGAAGCGCCACACATAGCTTGGATGCCCCAGCTCGATGGACTTGTCGGCTTTCGTCATTGCTCTTTCCCTCGGGGGGGATAGTACACGGTCTTGAGGAAAATGCCAAATGCCCAGGCTGCCTGCCCTGGGCACATTCGAGATGCACGGCCCTATCTGCAGCAGCCGCACACATGCCCCCGCTCCCCCGCTCCCAGCACGCTTGCCAACGTCCGCGGATAAGCGTAGAATACTCCGGTATTGTCCGTCGGGAGAGTTGGCCACGGGGAGGAGAGGCGTGGAGAGGCTTGTCATCATCGGCAGTGGCCCGGCGGCCTACACCGCCGCGATCTATGCGGGGCGTGCCTTGCTGGAGCCGCTTCTGATCGCCGGGAGCCTGCTTGGGGGGCAGGCTACGCTGACGGCCGAGATAGAGAACTACCCCGGCTTCCCCCAGGGCGTCGATGGCCCGCAACTGATGCAACTGATGCTGGAACAGGCCGAGCGTTTCGGCGCTCGCCTGCAGATGGACGAGGTCACCAGCGTTGACCTGGCGCGGCACCCGTTCGTCATCACCACCACCAGCGGCCCCATCGAGGCCCAATCCATCATCGTTGCCACCGGCACTACGCCCCGCCGCCTCGAAGTGCCAGGCGAACGCGAGCTCATGGGCCGTGGCGTGTCGTTCTGCGCCACATGCGATGGCTTCTTCTACCGCGGCAAGCCGGTGATGGTTGTCGGCGGTGGCAACGCCGCCGCCGCAGAGGCCGAGTTCCTCACCCGCTTTGCCAGCGAAGTCTACCTGGTGCACCGGCGCGAGCAATTGCGGGCTGAGCTGATCATGCAGCAGCGCATCCTCTCTAACCCCAAGGTCAAGCCGGTTTGGAACACCGTCGTGACCGAGGTCATCGGGCCCGATGCAGTCACCGGCGCCCGCCTGCGCAACGTCAAGACCAACGAGGAGTCGGTGCAGCCCATCGCAGGCATCTTTGTCTACATCGGCACCGACGCCAACACCGCCTTCCTGCAGGGCCAGCTCAAACTCGACTCGGCCGGGTATATCGTTGCGGATCGGCACGGCCGCACCAGCGTGCCGGGCGTTTTCGCTGCCGGCGATGTGCAGGATCCCCTGCTGCATCAGGTCGCCACTGCCGTCGGCTCGGGGGCGGCAGCGGGCATGGCTGCAGAGCACTTTCTGACCGAGCTGAGCATGCGCTCATACCAGGAGATCGCCCGCGAGGCTGGCGGCACGCCACCGCTCGAAACCGGCGCACCGGCCTAGGTCGTGTCGGCAAACCCGTAGAGTAGCCGCTTGCGGGCGTCGCCCGCTGCCAGTCTGGCGCCATACTGGGGCTTGCACGGCCGCATCGAGCGGGGCGCCACCGCTGCTGCAGCAGCCCGGCTCGCCGTCGCCGGCTCTGGCCTCTGCAGCAAGTCCTGGGTAACCATAAGGAGAGACTTCCCATGGCAGACAAGATCACCCGCGACATGGCCATCGCCGAAGTGGTCGACAGGTACCCGCAGACGGTGCCCGTCTTCCTGGCTCACGGCCTGATGTGCTTTGGCTGTGCCATTGCGCGGTTTGAGAACATCGAGCAGGGTGCGCACGCCCACGGCATCAATGTGGAGGCCCTCATGAAGGACCTCAACGCAGCCGTCAGTGAGCAGCCCGCGGAGCAGGAACAGAAGTAGCGGGCAGCGCACCGAGTACCGTCGGCTCGAAGCAACCGGCGCCCCTACGCACTGCGTAGTACGCACTTGCATAGTACGCAGTACGTAGTACGCAGTACGACGCCACGTGCGGCTCGCTGTCCTCGGAGGCCACCCCATGCCCTACGCCGAAACGTCCGTCGGGCGCATCTTCTACGTCCGCCGCGGCGCGGCAGGACGGGATGCTGCGCCGCTCCTCTTTGTCCACGGTGCTGGGGGCAACGCACTCCTGTGGGGCGCTGTCCTGGGGCGGCTGCCCGGCGTTGACGCCGTCGCGCTCGATCTGCCGGGCCACGGACGGTCCCCCGGGGCCGGCTGCACCAGCATCGTCGCCTACGCCGGCGCCGCCCTCGCCCTGGCCGACGCCCTGAGCCTGCCCGCGGTCATCATGGTCGGGCACTCCATGGGCGGCGGCATAGCGCTCGAGCTGGCGAGGAGGGAGCCCGATCGTGTCGCCGGGCTCGTCCTCCTCTCGACCACAGCGCGGCTCTACGTGGCGCCGGCCCTCCTGCAGCAGCTCGTGGAGGACCCGCCCGCGGCCCGCCGCTGGATCGTGGAAACCGGCTATGGCCCTCAGACCGCAAGGCGCACGCGAGACCTTGGCTGCGCCCAGTTGGCCCGCGTCGCTCCCGGCGTGCTGCACGGCGATTTTGTGGCCTGCAGCGCCTTTGACTCCCGCGCCTGGCTCGCCGGGATCCGTGCCCCGGCCCTCGTCGCCTGTGGGGCCGACGACCGCCTCACGCCCCCCAAATACGTGCGGGCGTTGGCCGAAGGGCTCGCCAACGCCCGCATGGAGGTCATCCCCGGCGCCGGCCACATGTTGCCCATGGAGGCCCCTGTGGCCGTTGCCGAGGCGGTGCTCCGTTTCCTCAGCAGCTCGTTTTCCGGCTGAACACCTGCAGCACGAGCCTTGCCGTCTCGCTGGCCTGCCACAGGCTCGCACCAGGCGAACGCTATTCTTCCGGCGCCGGAGCGATGATGCCCTCACGCATCAACAGGTGCGCCATCTCGCGCGCCTGGCGGATGGTCGCTTCGGCCTTGCGGTACAGCTCCTCACGCGAGAGCGTGAGCCGCGCGATACCCTGCTCCTGTGCTTTCATCGCCACCGCCACCGCCTCGCGCGGGAACACTTCCCATTCCTCCATCGTCGGCGCGATGTTCTCCTCGTCGATGCCCCGGTCCTCGGCGCACTGGGCCAGCTCCTGCGCCGCCGCCAGGCACATCTCGTCGGTGATGGTGCGCGCCCGCACATCCAAGGCGCCGCGGAAGATGGCCGGGAACCCTAGCGAGTTGTTGAGCTGGTTGGGGAAGTCTGACCGGCCCGTTCCGACGATGCGTGCGCCCGCTTCCTTGGCATCCCATGGCCAGATCTCCGGAATCGGGTTGGCGCAGGGGAAGACGATGGCATCCCTGGCCATGCCGGCCACCCATTCCTTCTTGATCGTATCGGGGCCGGGCTTGGAGAAGCCGATGAGCACGTCGGCGCCACGCATGGCGGCCCCGGCATCGCCCTCGACCTGATCCTCATTCCCCTCGGTGCAGAGGAGCCACTTGTCGGGATACTGGTCCTGCGCGGCCTCGATGTCCTTGCGCTTGCGGTTCAGCACACCTTTGGAGTCGGCGGCGACGATCTGCCCCAGCCGCACGCCGCTCGCCCTGAGCAGGCGCACGGTGGCCACATTGGCCGCCCCCATGCCCACCATGGCCACGCGGATGTTATCCATGCGCTTGCCGACGATCTTGAGGGCGTTGATCAGCCCCGCCAGGAGCACGGTGGCGGTGCCCTGCTGGTCGTCGTGCCACACCGGGATTTCGATGGAGCGGTCGGCCCGCAGGGTGTCGAGCACGGTGAAACACTTGGGCTGCTCGATATCCTCCAGGTTGATGCCGCCGAAGGAGGGCTGGATCAACTTGACCGTGCGGATGATCTCCTGGGGGTCGCGGGTATCCAGGCAGATGGGCACCGCATCGACGCCACCCAGGTACTTGAAAAGGAGCGCTTTCCCCTCCATCACGGGCATGCCCGCCCGAGGGCCGATATTGCCCAGCCCCAGCACGCGCGTGCCATCCGAGACGATGGCCACCACGTTGGCACGGTTGGTATACTCGTAGGAGAGGTCAGGGTTGGCCTGGATGGCCTTGCACGGCGCTGCCACCCCCGGCGTGTACCAGATGGAAAAGTCGTTGAAATCGCGGATCACGCACTTGGGCGCCGTCTGCACCTTGCCTTTGAAGAACGGATGCAGGCGCATGGCGTCGTCCGACGGCTTTTTGGCACGAGCCAAGAGCTCCTCTTTGCTCAGCATCACAGCATCTCCTTGTGCCACGGCGCGCGGGATGAGAACCGATTTGTTACGAAAAGCACAATCCCAGCCCCGGACTGCCCCGCGCGGTGTACAGTGGGGGGCGGCACATCGCCGACAGATAGAACGGGGGGACCCAACGTAGACCCTCAGGCCTGCACAGGGCGCCTCCTGCACGCCCGCGCAGGCCCTCTCGCCGACAGCTCGCTACTGGCCCGGAGCAGCTCCTGCCAGGAATGCCTGTGGGGCTTCAGCCTCCGCCTCCAACACGGCCTTGAGAGCAGCAACAGAGACCTCGAGCATGGAACGGTCGGGCTCACGCGTGGTGAGGCGCTGCAACCAGAGGCCCGGCGCGATCAAGAGCCGGACCAGCGGCCACGTGCGATGGTTGGCACCGAACTTCATGGCTTCATAGGCCACACCAGCCACCACCGGGATCAGGATCAGCCGCGAAAGGATGCGCACCCAGAGGGCCGGGCGCCCTAGAAGAGAGGCCAGGACAATGAAGAGGATCAGGAGCAGCAACATGAAGGCGGTCCCACAGCGCGGGTGGGCCGTGCTGAAACGTTCCACCTCATCGGGCACCAGCTCGGCCCCTGCTTCGAGGGCATTGACCGCCTTGTGCTCCGCGCCGTGGTAGGCGAACACGCGCTGCACATCGGACATCTTGCCCACCAGCGCCAAGTAGCCCACAAAGATCGCCAGCCGGACGAGCCCTTCGGCCAGGTTGCTCACCAGTGACGAGGCCAGGTAGTGGTCAACCAGCCGCACCAACACCACTGGCAGCAGGAAGAAGAGCCCTATCCCGATGGCCAGCGAGCCGGCGAGGGTGCCCCAGGCGAGGGGGCCACTGAACGACACGTCGGGTTCGTCGCTCAGAGCCACATCGGCCGAGTACATCAGGGCGCGCACACCGAGGACGAGCGAATCCCACAGCAGCGTCAGCCCGCGCACAAAGGGCGTGCGCGCCACAAAGCCACTGTAGATGTACCGCGATAGCGGCTCGCGGTGCACCACGATCTCCCCTTTGGGGGTGCGCACGGCCACGGCGAAATGCTCGGCGCCGCGCATCATCACGCCCTCGATGACCGCCTGCCCGCCATATTGGAACTGCTTCACGGCCCGTCCTTCCCAGGCACCTCATGGCACCGGCGACAGCGCGCTTCGTAGACCTCGGCCGCGCCCACCATGATGATCGGGTCATGGTACGATGCCGGTCTCCCGTCGATCAGGCGCTGCGTGCGACTCGCCGGGGCACCACAGCGCACACAGATGGCTTGCAGCTTGTCGACCACTTCGGCCTGAGCCATGAGGAGGGGCATAGGCCCGAACGGCTCACCCCGGAAATCCATATCGAGCCCGGCGACGATCACCCGCAGCCCTCGGTCGGCCAACTGCCTGCAGACGAGGGCGATATCCGCATCGAAGAACTGCACCTCGTCGATGGCCACCACCGCCGTATCGGCCTCGACCCGGGAGAGTATTTCCAGCGCCGAGTCCACAACCACTGCCGCCAAGACCGCGCCACTGTGCGAAGCGACCTTGTCGACATGGTAGCGCGTATCGATCGCCGGTTTGAACACCTGAACCTTCTGGCGAGCGATCTCGGCGCGCTTGACACGACGGATCAGCTCCTCCGTCTTGCCGCTGAACATGCTGCCGCAGACGACCTCGACCCAGCCGCCGTCGTAGCGATGGTAGTGGTACACCACGGGCTCGCCTCCCGCCGCAGCAACCAGAAAAAAGACAGAGTGTGCGACACTCTGCCTTTGCACCGCCTGGCCATGGGTCCCCGCTGGCTACCTCTCGGCAACCAGCGATGCCAGGCCCATGCGCCACCCCTGGGGCGCGCACAGTGGCCCACCGGCGGAGGCTCGCTTATGCCCCTTCGCCCGATTGCTGCGCCGCCTCACCTTCCCCTGGCGCCGCAGCGGCTTCAGGCTCTGCCTCTCCGGGAACTTCGACTACCACTTCACGGCGGCGCCGCTCAGCCCGCTTGCGCTCGCGCGCCACTGCCTTCGACTCGAACTCCCGGCGCTGCCCAAGCCGCCGCTCAAAGCGCTCTACCTGGCCGGCGGTGTCCACAATGCGCTGCTCTCCCGTAAAGAACGGGTGGCACTGCGAGCACATGTCGGTGTGGATTTCCTTCTTCGTCGAGCCGGTCGTCCAGGTGTGGCCACAGGCGCAGATGACCTTGGCATCAGGATAGTACTCGGGATGGATCCCCTTCTTCATACCCTACCACGTCCTTTCCGGGTATACGCTGATGCGCTTGCGCCCGTCGGTCTGCGGCATGAACTCAAACTTGACGTACCCATCGATTGTGGCATAGATGGTGTGGTCGTCGCCGATGCCAACGTTCCGGCCGGTGTGGAAATGCGTCCCCCGCTGGCGCACGATAATCGTGCCCGCGCGCACGAGCTGGCCGTCATAGCGCTTTACGCCCAGGCGCTTCGACTTGCTATCGCGCCCGTTGCGGCTGGAGCCGCCGCCTTTCTTGTGTGCCATAACTCAACTGCTCCTGTAGTGGTTGTGGGTCTCGCGGGTCCTGTCGGCACTGGCGGCCGTCAAAGCATCTCACTCTGCAGGAAGCCGCGCCGAGGCCCACCGGTGACCCTGGCCTGTCAGACGAGGATTTGCTCGATCCGCAGGCGGGTGAATGACTGGCGATGCCCGCTCTTGACCCGGTAGCGGATCTTGGGCTTGTACTTGAAGACGATGATCTTCGGCCCGCGGCCCTGGTCGACCACTCGGGCCTGCACACGCGCCCCCTCGACCAGAGGCTTGCCAACGCGCACCTGATCGCCATCTGCGACCATCAGAACGCGGTCCAGGGTGACCGTATCGCCCTTGGCGACGGCCAACCGCTCGACATCGATCATCTCGCCTTCAGACACGCGATACTGCTTGCCACCCGATTCAACAATCGCGAACACCGTACTTCGTACCTCCCAACGCTCTGCTGCGCCGTCGTAGCCTCGTGTTGACCCGCAACGTTTGATTATACGGACAATCTGCCCCGCTGTCAAAGCACGCACACCTGCCGTGCGCTGCCCATGAGCTTTGCCAGCCCACTCCTTCTGTGGTAACATCGGGCCACATCACCGCTCTGGAGGAGGATTGCTCCCATGCGCACCCCCATCATCGCCGGCAACTGGAAGATGTACAAGACGGTCGCCGAGGCAACCGCCCTTGTCGAGGCCATGTTGCCCCAGCTCAGCCTCCTGACCTCGGTCGAGCGGGTGCTCTGCCCGCCTTTTACAGCCCTTGCCGCCGTTGCGGGGGCGGTGCGGGGCCGTGGCATCGGCGTTGGCGCCCAGAACATGTACTGGGAACCGGAGGGCGCCTTCACCGGCGAGGTTTCACCGCTGATGGTCAAGGAGTTCGCCCAGTACGTCATCATCGGCCACTCCGAGCGTCGCCAGTTCTTCGGCGAAACCGATGAGACGGTCAATCGCAAGGTCCACGCAGCTTTGGCCCACGGCCTCACGCCCATCGTGGCAGTGGGCGAGAACCTGGCCCAGAACGAGGCCGGGGAGACGGTCGCCTTCGTGTCGGGCCAAGTGCGCCGTGGCCTGGCCGGGCTGACCCCGGAGCAGGCGCGAAGCCTGATCATCGCCTATGAGCCGATTTGGGCGATCGGCACCGGGCGGGCTGCCACCGGGCCCGATGCCAACCGCATCATCGGCACCGCCGTGCGCGCCACTCTGGCGGAGATGTTCGGCCGCTCCATCGCCGATGCCATCCGCATCCAATACGGTGGCAGTGTCAAGGCGGGGAACATCGCCGAGTTCATCTCCCAACCCGAGATCGACGGCGCCCTCGTCGGCGGCGCCAGCCTCAAGGCCGAGGAGTTCGTCGCCATCGTCCGGCAGACCGCTGAGGCGAAAAAGTAACGGTGGATCGGTGAGGCGTGATCCGTGATGCGTAATCGGTGACACGGGCTGCGGGTCACCGGCGACCGTGTCGCGAATCGCGCCTCACGTGCCCTGCCTCGGGGAGCGTGCCCTTGGCCACCAACTGGACCCCGCTTCTCTGGCTGGTCGCGGCCCTCGTCGTGCTCTGGCTTGTCCAGCGGCAGGTGCACAGCCACATCGAAGGCCTGGTGCTCGTTGTCACGGCCAGCAGCGATGCGGCTGCCCTGGCCCATTTCCTCTTGCTCCTGCCCGGCGTAGTGGTGCACGAGGGCAGCCACTGGCTGGCTGCCAGGCTGCTGGGAGTGCGGGTCAGCCCGATCTCCATCGGCCCACAGCGCAAGCGGGGCCGGCAGATGCGCTTCGGCTCGGTGCAAATCGCCCGCGCCGACCCGTTGCGCGAGAGCCTCATCGGCCTCGCCCCCCTCATCGGCGGCACCGCGCTGGTGCTGCTCATCGCACGCTGGGGCTTTGGCCTCTTGCCCACGCTCTCAGCGGACCTCGATGCCTGGCCATCGCGCCTGTGGGCCTGCCTGCGCGCACCCGACGCCTGGCTGTGGGTGTACCTCGTCTTTGCCATCTCCAACGCCATGCTGCCCAGTGCTTCCGACCGCAGGCCGTGGCGCACCTTGGCGGTGTACCTGGCCCTGGTGTTGGCCGTGGCCTATGCCCTGCTCGGCCTGCCACCCATCTGGGGAGCCTGGCTGACCAGGGGCTTGCACCTCCTCTCGTACCTGGCCTTTGCCTTCTCGCTCACCGCCCTCCTCGACGTGGCCGTGCTCCTGCCCCTCTTGCTCATCGAGTGGCTCGCCAGCCGCCTCACCGGCCGCCGCGTGCAATACGGCAACAAATAACGGGCACCGCGTCCTAAAAGGGACCAAGCAAACCCGTGTAGCATAGCCCCTCCCTGGCACGCAGCTTGCTCTGCGCCGAAAAGGGGGCGCAACCGCCCCAACCCTTCTTGCGAGGTTTTGCTGATGAGTAGAGAGGAGCCCCGTGTGGTGGCCCAGCCACCCGTGTCCGCAGGGAATTGCCTGTGCCCCATGTGCACCTATGGGCTGCAGCGCCCCAAAGAAGTCCGCGCCGAAAAGCTGCTCCAGCAGATTCTGGGGCCCGAGGAATACGCCCAGATCCATTCGCTGAACGGCCTGCGCATTCCCTCCAAGCTGATCCCCGGCGTCTCCTACGTCATCCAGGCGGTCGGGCGCTGCATGCTCGCAGATAAGGATGGCAACCTCTTTGGCCACCTGTGCCTGGTACCGGTGGGCGATGTTCCCCTGGCCGATCACGTACTGGGGCTCGTGCTCCTGGCCAGGAACGATGAGGAAAGACTCCTGGCGAATGGTAACGTGTTTGGCCCACCAACTGAACTTCTGATCCGGATTCGCCAGCTCCGTGACAAACTGCCCGCTACGGCCCGTCCCAGACCCGGCCGGCCGTTGAGCGCCTCGCTCCGGCTGGCCGTGGCTTCCATCGGCCAGTGGATGAGGCGCATCGGCCGGCGGCTGCAGCACCGCGACTAACCACCCGCCATGGGGTGCAGGATGTAGGCCAGCTTGTGTTGCTCCAGGAGCTGGCCTGGGTCCGTAATCGGCGAGCCGGTATCGTTCGCATTGTCCACAGCGATCACCGTGCGCCCGTCGAGGATGGCCCGCGCCACCTCCATCCTCGCCTCATCGAGGCTCACTTCCTTTTCGGTGTGTCCGCTCGCATCCAGCACTAGCAGTTTCACGCTACCCTCTCCTCCACAGAAGTTGGGGCTGCCAAGCTAGTAGCAACAACCATGCCAGTGTGCTGCGGTCAGTGGTCGCCGGCACCGGCTCCCCTGCGCCGCTCACCCAGCTTGGTGAGGATAGCGAGCACCACCACCACCACAACCCCGAGAACGATGAGCGCCAGCAGTTTGAAGAGAGGCGGAGGCATGAGGAGGGCCAGGCCACCGAAAGCAGCCGATAGCCCACAGTAGAGGAGGACGATGCGCTCCTGTGGCAGCCCCAGGTCCACCAGGCGGAAATGCAGGTGCCCGCGGTCGCCTGCACCCGGCGAGCGCCGGTGGCGCACCCGGTCGAGGATCTGCCAGGCGACATCGAGGATGGGCACGCCCAACACCAGGAGTGCAGTGCCCGTGCGCGCGCCGCCGATAATCGCCAACGCCCCCACGGCAAAGCCGAGGAAATAGGCCCCCGAGCTGCCGAGGAAGATGCTGGCCGGGTGCCAGTTGCGCGGCAAGAAGCCGACGATCGCCCCCAAAAGCGCCAGGGGCAGCAGGGCCTGGCTGGGCTGGCCCATACGCAACATGTGCACGAAAAAGACCAGCATCGCGATGCCGCTCACCCCTGCCGCAAGCCCATCAAGCCCATCCAACCAGTTCACCGTCGTTGTCATCCCCGAGATCCACAGCAGGGTGATCGCGATGGTCACAGGCAGGCTGAGCCGGGTTGGGCCATGGGTGAACGGGTTGTTGACGATCTCGATGAACACGGTGTAGCGGATGGCAATGGCGGCAACCAGGACCAGGAGGGCGAGTTGGGGGAGAGCGGAGAACTGCCTGCGGTCGTCGAGCAGGCCGCCCACGAACACGACTGCGCTGCCCACGAGGAGGCCGGTCAGGCGGGTCCAGTCGGCCTGCTGGTAGTAGCCGGGCAGGGCAGGGAGCGTCAGCAGGGTGGCCAGCATAAAGCCGGCAAAGATCGCGACACCCCCCAGCCGCGGGATGGCCCCCTGGTGATGGCGTCGCCCCCCCGGCACATCCACCAGCCCCGTGCGCCGGCTCAACGCCGCGGCCAGCGGCGTGATGGCCCAGGTAGCGACGGCAGCGATCACAAAGACGGCGGCGTACAACCCCCACATCGGCAGCTCAGCCATGGGCGTCAGCCCGTCCCGAACTGGCGGTCGCCGGCGTCGCCCAGCCCAGGCACGATGTACCCCTTCGGCGGGTCGCCGGGGGCCGACGGCTCGGGGGTGAGGCGCTCATCGATCACACCCAGGTGGATATCGACGTCGGGGTGGTGCTGCTCCAGAAAGCGCACCCCCTCTGGCGCAGCAATGATGCCCAGATACTTGATGCGCTTGGCTCCCCATCGCTTGAGCATGTCGGCCGCGGCCACGGCTGAGCCCCCGGTGGCCAGCATGGGGTCGAGGATCAGGCAGACCTGTACGGTGGGGCTTACGGGCAACTTGCTATAGTAGGCCACCGGCTGCAGGGTGCGATGATCGCGATAGAGCCCGATGTGCCAGACTTCGGCAGTGGGCATCATCTCCCAGATCCCCTCGACCATGCCCAACCCCGCTCTCAGAATGGGGATCAGGCCGATCTTTTCGGAGAGCGCCATGCCCGTGGTTCGGGCCAGCGGGGTCGTGACGTCCACAGGCTCCAGCGCAAGGTCCTGCGTCGCCTCATAAGCCAGCAGGATGGAGATCTCACGCACCAGTTCGCGGAACTTTTTGGGCTCGGTATCGACGCTGCGCAGAAGGGCCAACTTGTGTTGGATCAGCGGATGCCTGGAAACGTGGACGCGCCCCATGCAAGCTCCTTTCTCGACAGTCACTGCCGGCACTGATAATAGAACAAAGCGCCAGCAACGGCAAATTGCAGCCTGCGCGGACCTTGCCCTTCCCCCGATTCGAGAAAAAGTCAGAGGCCGTGGCCACGGCCTCTGACCCAACTCCCCGGAGGGTAACTCCGCTCCGACGCCCTGTCAATCTCAAGCCGCCGGACAGCTAATCATCGTCGTCACTGCGCACACGCCGGCGGCCCAGTTGGCGCTCGGCCTCGGCCTGGCAGCGGACGCAGAGAGTGGTATGGGGCATGATCTCCAGGCGCCCCGGCTCGATCTCTTTTCCGCAGCGCTCGCAGATGCCATACTGGCCGACGATCGTGCTATGCAGGGCATGTTCGATCGACGCCAGCTTGTCCTCCAGCGTCCTGATGAGGGCGAGAGTCTTCTCCCGCTCATAGATGTCGGCAGCAGTATCGGGCGCATCTTCATCTTCGCCCGCCCCGCGTTCGAGCTCGATCTCCAGATACGAGCGCAGGCGCGCGATCTCCTCCTCAGTACGCCGGCGTTCTGTCTCCAGTCTCTCCCGCTCGTTGGCCATGGTACTCTTCTCCCGCAGCACAGTTGGTCGGCCCTTGGCACCTCCCACAACGACGGCCACCACCCGTCATCTTGTGGGCAGCCTGGCGACAAGATGACTCTCCCCTGCCCCACACCCGCCAAGCGGGCCCCCTCCACAGCTCACCTCGGGAATCTGCCAGCCGCAAGCCTGCCCGCCCCAGGCGCAACCCTGCCCCAAACAGGGGGCAGAGCGCTGGCAAGGGGTCCGGGCGGCCGCTGAACGAGAGTCTGGCGTCCTCTAGCGAGGGAGCCCTGGGGACCGGGCGCCCTAAAAGTCAATGACCGAGTAGACGTTGTACCCGGGGAGGTTGTCGACTCCCTTCAGAAAAGTGAGGCTGACCAGGAATGCGATCCCCACCACCTGGCCTTGCAGGCGCTCAATGAGCTGCACCGCAGCCTTGGCAGAGCCGCCAGTGGCCAGCAGGTCGTCGACCAGGAGCACTTTCTGCCCTGGCCGGATGGCGTCACGGTGCATCTCCAGCGTGTTGACCCCGTATTCCAGCGTATAGTCCACGCGGATCGTCTCGGCGGGCAGCTTTCCTGGCTTGCGGATGGGCACAAAAGCGGCCCCCAAGAGATAGGCCGCAGGAGCCGCAAAGATGAACCCTCGCGACTCGATGGCCGCTACGACGTCGATTTCCTGGCCACGAAAGGGCTCAACCAGCGCATCGACCGCCTCGTGGAACGCCTTGGGGTCCTTCAGAAGGGTGGTGAGGTCTTTGAACAGGACGCCCTTGACAGGAAAGTCAGGCACATCGCGAATCAGAGATGCCAGGTCCATGGGTGCGGCTCCTTTCCCTAAACGGGTCCCAACAGCCGGCGGATTGTATCGCAACTGGGCCGAAAACGCAAGCCATCCGCGGCAGTTGTTCGGTCGGCCGCGATGCACAGTCCACACGGAATTGTGCTATAATATGCATGGAATCCCGGCCCACCCATAACCGCACTAAGGAGAGCATCGTACGATGACTGCGAGCCAGGGCGAGGGTGCAGGGAGGCGTGAGGGGGCGCCTGCCCATCACCGTGTGGCCCCTTGCTGCCGGCTGCTCATGGTAGCGGCTGCCCTGCTCCTGGTGGTGGCCTGCAGGGGAACGCATCCACTCGCGCCGGCCGAGGCGACGCAACAGGCTGCCTCGGCCACGCCGCAATCCACGATTGCCCCCGGCCGGGATCCCCGTGCTGTTGGCTCGCCCTCGGCGACGGCTGCTGTCCTCACGTTGACCATCTGGGGGCCAGACTCGATGGCACCCCTGAACGACGTCCCGGGGGGCGCAGTCCTGGCAGCTCAGCTCGATGCCTTCGCTAAGGCACAGCGCGGCTGGCAGGTGCGTTATGTGCGCAAAAAGCCCTACGGGCAGGGAGGCATTGCCCACTTCCTGCGAGCCACGGCAGCAGCGGCGCCCGACGAGCTCCCCGACCTGGCGCTCGTCGATATGCGCGAAGTCACTGCCCTGGCCGAAGGCTCCCTGCTGCAGCCCCTGGAGCCGCTCCTCGACGCAGGCCTGGTGTCGGACCTGGCACCCTTCGCGCGCGAGGCCGGCCGCGCTGGCGACCACCTCGTCGCCATCCAGTACGACGCCGACCTGCGCCTGCTGGCCTACAACTCGGCGGTCGTCTCCAAACCTCCGGCGACGTGGGCCGAGCTTGTGGAGATGCACACCTCATACCTTCTGCCCATCGGCAACAGTGAGGGGGCTGTCGTCGATGGCTTCCTTCCGCTGTACCTGGCACTGGGCGGCAAACTGACCGATCGGGATGGCAAACCATCCCTCGACGAGACCCTGACGGCGGCCGTCCTCGAAACCTACCAGATGGCCCTCCAGGCTGGAGCTCTCTCGCCCTCGGGCCTGGAGATCGACAGCGCCAGCGACGGCTGGCCGATCTACCTCACCCATGCCGGCAGCGCTGCGCAGGGCGGCATCGCCCTCACCAACGTGACCTCTTGGGATTATGGGCGTGAGCGAGCGAGGCTGGCCTCCACCCGCGTCGCCTCGCTGCCTACCCTGTCGGGGTCCCCAGCCAGCATGGCTGCCGGCTGGGGATGGGTGCTGATCACCAAAGAGCCGGAGCGCCAGGCGGCGGCACTCGCCTTCCTGCGAGCGGTCCTGCAGCCGACGGCCCTGGCTGCGTGGTCGCAGGCCACCTACCACCTGCCGGCGCGGCTCTCCGCGTTGCGCCTGGCCGTCAGCGACAGCGAGTATCGGAATCTCCTGGAACAGTTGATGCTGGTGGCCGCCCCGCAGCCACAGGAGCCGGCCTACAGCCTGGCCGTGGCTGCCCTGCAGCCCGCGATCGAGGCGGTGGCTCGGGGCAGGCTGAGCCCGCAAGCAGCAGCCGCGGAGGCTGCCACGCGCATGCGCACCGCGCCAAAGTGAGCGCACGCCAGAACAACACGGACCACAACGCACGACACAGGAGGACGCGATGTACGAGACGGCTCTCCACGCGGAGGCCAAGCGCCGCATCCGTGAGATCGGCGCCGCAGACCTGGTGGTGGGCATCCCGACCTATCGCAATGGCCGCACCATTGCGCGCGTGCTCGATGCGACCATCAGTGGCCTCACCCGCGACTTTCCGAACGCCCGCGCCGTCATCATGATCGCCGATGGCGGCTCATCCGATAACACTCTGCAGATTGCCACGGATTGGCCGACGCCGCCGATGGTCAAGAAGATCGTCGCGCCCTACGAAGGACTGCTCGGCCGAGGCAGTGCCCTCCGCGCCATCTTTGAAGTCGCGGCTGCGCTGGGCTCGCGCGTCTGCATCGCCCTCAGCCCCGACGCCCGCGACATTGCCCCCCACTGGCTCAGCAGCCTCGCGGCGCCGATCCTGGCCGACCAGTGCGACCTGGTGTTGCCCTGCTACGACCGCCCGCCTCTGGAGAGCGCCCTCGCCGACCATCTCATCTACCCCATGGTGCGCATGCTCTATGGCGCGAACCTGCGCCACATGATCGGCTGCGACCTGGCCATCTCCAGCACGCTGGCGGGCCAGTATGCCCTGCGCGATGTGTGGGAGACCGATGTGGCTCGCCATGGCCTGGACGTCTGGCTGGCCATCGTCAGCATGGTGGAGGGGCGGCGCATCGGCCAGGCCAACCTGGGCACCAAAGTCGAAGGCCTGCGCGAGTTCGTTGTTCCGATGGACCCCCGCTTCCTGCAGACGGTGGGGACCCTCTTCCGCATGGTCAATATCTACCGCCGCGCCTGGCTGGAAGCGAGCACGCCCGCCCACCTGATCCACTTTGGCCTCCCCGAGCCGGGCAGCGCCACCTGCCAGCGGACGGGCTTTCCCCTGGAGAACATCTGGGAGGCGGCAGGCAAAGGGCGCAACAAGTACCGCAACACCTGGCGCGCTATCCTCGCCTCCGAGCATCTGGAGCGCGTCCGCGAGGCCATCAAAGCCACGCCGGCGCCCGGCACCATCTCTGCAGAGCTGTGGGCACGCACGGTGATCGACTTTGCCGTCGTCTACAACAAGGGCGAGGGCGACCCCGACAAAGTCATCTGTGCTCTGCTGCCCATCTACTATGCCCGAGTCGTCTCCTACCTTCTGGAGATGGAGGGGCGTTCGCCCGCCGAGTACGAGGCGGGCATCCAAGAGCAGGCGGCCATCTTTGAGCAGCAGCGCCCCTACTTGCGCGCGCGTTGGGACACTTATGTGCCGTGGCTCGATGAAACAGGCTCTCACTGAATGCAGACAAAGACCGCCCAACTGCAGCCCGCCGCCAAACCGGCGAACCTTTCCGGCGGCCGTGTAGTCATCCGCTCTCTAGGCTACCTCCGCTACTATTGGCCGGGCGTTGCTGTCGCCTACTTGACCGTCGTGGGCATCAACGGGCTCAACCTGGTCGTGCCCCAGATGATCCGCCGGGGCGTAGATGTCGGCATCCGCGGCGGAGACCGGGCCGCGCTCCTGCAAGTCTGCCTGGCCCTCCTGGGGTTGGTATCGGCCAAGGGCATCCTCACCTTTGCCCAGGGCTATCTGAGCGAGTGGGCTTCTCAGGGTGTGGCCTACCGGCTGCGCAACGCCATCCATGAGAAGCTGCAGTCACTCTCCTTCAGCTATCACGACCGTGCCGAGAGCGGGCAACTGCTGGCCCGCGCCATCAGCGATGTGGACCGCATCCGCTTTCTCACCGGGCGGGCCTTCCTGCGGCTGGTCGATACCACTGTGCTCTTTGTCGGCACCGCCATCGTGCTCCTGAACGCCAACGCGCCCCTCGCCATCCTCTCACTGGGCACCATGCCCTTCCTGGCAGCCCAGGCCACCCGCTATGGGCGCATCTTCCGGCCCTTGTCGGGCCAGGTGCAGCAGCAGTTGGCCGTACTCACCACCCGGCTCGAACAGAACCTGCGCGGCACGCGCGTCGTGCGCGCCTTTGCCCAGGAGCCGGCCGAGTGCGTCAAGTTCGACCGCGAGAACGAAAAGCTTCTGGCCCTCAGCGTGCGCCAATCGCAGGTGCAGGCCTGGAACGTGCCCATGATGGACCTCATCGCCAACCTGGGGACGGTGGGCATCATCTGGTACGGCGGCCAACTGGTCATGCGCGGCCAGCTCAGCATCGGCCAGCTCGTCGCCTTCAGCACCTACCTGGCGCAGCTCGTGCTGCCCGTGCGGCGCATGGGCATGCTCGTCTCGGCTTTGGCCAATGCCATCGCCTCAGGCCAGCGAGTCTTTGAGATCCTCGATGCGGAATCCGAAGTGCGTGAGGTGCCCGGCGCCTACGACCTGCCGCAGGTTGCGGGCCGCGTGCGCTTTGAGAACGTTTCCTTCGCCTACTTTGGCCGGCGCCGCGTGCTGGAAGACGTGTCGTTCGAAGTGCAGCCCGGGCAGGTGGTGGCCCTCCTGGGCTCCACCGGCTCAGGCAAGAGCACCATCATCAACCTGATCCCGCGCTTCTACGACCCCACGGCAGGGCGCATCCTCCTCGACGGCCACGACCTGCGCCTGGTCTCGCTAGCCTCTCTGCGCAGCCAGATCGGCATTGTGCTGCAGGAGACCACCCTCTTTACCGGCACCATCCGCGAGAATATCGCCTTCGGCCGGCCCGGTGCCAGCGAGGTCGAGATCGTCGAGGCTGCCAGGGCCGCAGCGGCCCACGACTTTATCATGCAGATGGCCCAGGGCTACGATACGCTTGTCGGCGAGCGCGGGGTGACCCTCTCTGGAGGCCAGAAGCAGCGCATCGCCATCGCCAGGGCGCTGTTGAAAGACCCCCGCATCCTCATCCTCGACGAAGCCACCTCCAGCGTGGATACCGACACCGAGCAGCAGATCCAGGCCGCGCTGGAACGCTTGATGATGGGCCGCACATCCTTTGTCATCGCTCAGCGCCTGAGCACAGTGCGCCGGGCCGACCTCATCCTGGTCCTCGATCGCGGGCGGATCGTGGCCCGCGGCACGCACGCCGAGCTCCTGCGGTCGAGCGGTTTCTATGCCGACATCTACTATCGCCAGTTGATGCCGTCAGACACCCTTGGCCGGCCGGCCGACGGGGCGGCACCTCGCCTGGCTTCCACAGGGGAGGCATAGCCGATGGGTCTGGGCGTGGGAGTTACCCGTGGCATGACCGGCGGCCCGAACTCGCTCATCGAGGGCATGGGCGCCTCCCAGGAGCAGGCCGGCTTCAACCCCCGCGTGTTTCGGCGGCTGCTGGGCTTTCTGGCCCCCCACTGGCTGCAGATGCTGCTCTCGGCAGCGCTCATGCTGGCCACCGCCGGCCTCAACCTCTTGGCCCCGTACCTGGTCAAAGTCGCCATCGACAGCTACATCGCAGTGAACGACACGGCAGGCCTCTCGCGCATCGCCCTGCTGACCGGAGTGGTGTATGTGGCCATCTACCTCAGCACCGCCGGGCAGACCTACATCCTCTCGCTGGTCAGCCAGCGGGTGCTGGCGACCATGCGCCAGCAGCTTTTCCGCCACCTGCAGGCGCTGCACCTGGGCTACCACGACGTGCACATCATCGGGGTCACCATCTCGCGTGTGGTCAACGATGTAGACGTCATCAATAGCCTGCTCTCCCAGGGGCTGGTGAGCATCGTCGGCGACCTGGCCATCATCGTGGGCATCATCGTCGTCATGCTCTCGATGGACCTGCGGCTGGCCCTTCTGGCACTCAGTGTAGTGCCGCTGATGGTGCTCGCGACGGCCGGCTTTACGCGCTACGCGCGCGAGGCCTTCCGCGAGACGAGGGAAAAGATCGGCGCCGTGGTGGGCGACCTGGCCGAGAACATCGGCGGCATGCGGGTCATCCAGGCCTTCGCCCAGGAAGCAACGACTCAGCAGCGTTTCGACCAGATGAACCGCGAGAACCGCGACGCCAACGTGGCTGCCGTAGCCTTGGCGTCGGCCTTTACCCCGTTGGTGGACCTGTTGGGCATGGTCGCCACGGCCATTGTCCTCTGGGCCGGCGGCCAGGCGGTGATTCAGGGCGGGGTGACCATCGGGGTCATCGTCGCCTTCCTGGCCTACGTGGGCCAACTCTTCGCCCCCATCCGCGACCTGAGCCAGCTCTACGGCACGCTGCAATCGGCCATGGCCGGCGGAGAGCGGGTCATCGCGCTGCTCGACAGCCCCATCGAGGTCCGCGACGCACCCGATGCCGTCGACCTGCCGCCCTTGCTAGGCCATGTGGAATTCCGCAACGTCTGGCTGCGCTATCGCGGCGGCGAGCCCGTCCTCAAGGGGATCAACCTGGACATCCAGCCCGGCCAGATGGTCGCCCTCGTCGGCCAGACCGGCGCCGGCAAGACGAGCATCGCCAGCCTGCTGGCGCGCTTCTACGATGTGACGGAGGGCCAGGTCCTCATCGACGGCCACGACATCCGCACCGTTACCCAGCGTTCGCTGCGCCGGCAGATGGGCATCGTGCCGCAGGACCCCTTCCTCTTCTCGGCGAGCATCGCCGACAACATCCGCTATGGCCGGCCCGAGGCTACCGACGAGGAGGTTCGCGAGGCGGCGCGCCTGGCCAACCTCGACGAGTTCGTCCAGTCGCTCCCCGAGGGCTATGCCACAATGATCCAGGAGGGTGGGGTCAACCTGTCGGTGGGCCAGCGGCAGCTCATCTGCATCGCGCGCGTCGCCCTCTGCCAGCCCCGCCTCCTGATCCTCGACGAGGCCACTTCGAGCGTCGACACGCTGACCGAGGTGCTGATCCAGGAGGCCCTGGCCCGCCTCCTCGAGGGGCGCACATCGATCATCATCGCCCACCGGCTGAGCACCATCCGGCGCGCCGACTGCATCTATGTGGTTGCAGATGGGCAGATTGCCGAGCAGGGCCGGCACGAGGACCTCCTGGCACGGGGCGGCGTGTACCGCGAGCTGTATGAGAAGCAATTCGTGCAGCAGGCCAGCCCTGACGACGGGCCGGCCTCCGGCGGGCAGGCGCCCCAGAAGGCGACGTGAGGCCGGCCGGAGGCCATTGCCCGTAGCCGCGCCGATCAGGGCGAGCGGCCCGCGACGGGCCTGACCTCTTGCGCCAGGATGTAGGGGTCGCCGCCGAAGATGCCCAGCAGGGTTTCGCGGCTCACATCGGCCGTCAGTTGCTGCCCAAGGCCCTGCAGTTCGGCGCGGGCCAGCGGCCGCACCTCGCCCACCACCTCGACGCGCTGGCCCGCATGGAGGTTGGCCTCGCTGGCGCTCTGCCCCTCCAGGACCACCAGGAGCCCCTGGCGCACCGAGTGGCTGCGCAGCGCCACCACATGCCCGCCCCAGAGCCGCATCACCTGACCGCGCAGGGTCACATTCCGGTACAGATAGCTGCGCGGCTGGGCCAGTACGGCGTCGACCCCGGCCGCCGACGCCGGGTTGGCCTCTGCGATAGCGCGGCCCCTATTCAACCCCGCCAACACCAGCAGCCCCGACAGGGCCAACGCCCCCAAGAGCGTCAACAGCGCGCCGATATGTCGTCCCACCCGCCGGCTCACAGCACCTCCTTGGACAGCCGAACCCCTTCGCCCTGCGCCCTTGGCCAGCGCCGAGCGCAGGGCGCGGAACCGTTGCCTCGGCACGTGGCTGCCTCGGCCATCGCCACGCCCGCCATCGTGCCGCCTCACCGCCAGAGGTACAGCAAGGGCAATGCCACGTCGCCCCCGTCAATGGCGCCGCACCCCAGTTTTAAGTATAATAATCGGGTCTGCAGCCGTCTGTTCACATGTTGGAGGATTCATGGAGATTGGCACTGTCCGCCAGGTGAGCATCGTCGAGGAAATGCGCGACGCCTACCTGGATTACGCCATGAGCGTCATCACAGCCCGCGCCCTGCCCGATGTGCGCGATGGGCTCAAACCGGTGCAGCGCCGCATCCTGTACGCCATGGACGACATGGGCCTGCGCCACACCCAGCCCCACAAGAAGAGCGCCCGCATCGTCGGCGAAGTGTTGGGCAAGTACCACCCCCACGGCGACGCCGCCGTGTACGACGCCATGGTCCGCCTGGCACAGGATTTCTCGCTGCGCTACCCTCTGGTCGACGGGCACGGCAACTTTGGCTCCATCGACGGTGACAACGCCGCAGCCATGCGCTACACCGAGGCACGCCTTGCCGCCATCGCCGAAGAGATGCTCGCCGATATCGACAAAGACACCGTCGGCTTTATCGACAACTTTGACGGCACCCTCAAGGAGCCCCAAGTCCTCCCGGCGCGGCTGCCTAACCTGCTCGTCAACGGCGCGGCCGGCATCGCCGTCGGCATGGCCACCAACATCCCGCCCCACAACCTGGCCGAGATCTGCGACGCGGTCGCCTACATCATCGACCGCTACGACGACCTGGACAACGTCACGGTCGAGGACTTGATGCATTATGTCAAGGGTCCCGACTTCCCCACCGGCGGCTCGATCCTGGGCCGCGAGGGCATCGTCTCGGCCTATGCCACAGGCAAGGGGCGAGTGGTGGTGCGCGCCCGGGCCCACATCGAGGACCTCAAGGGCGGCCGCCAGGCGATCATCGTCACCGAGCTCCCCTATCAGGTGAACAAGGCCACCCTGGTGGAACGCATCGCCGACCTGGTGCGCAACCACAAGATCGAGACCATCTCGGACCTGCGTGACGAATCCGACCGCACCGGGATGCGCGTCGTGATCGAGATCAAGCGCGGCGGCGACACCCAGGCCACCCTGAACCAACTCCTGAAATACACCAGCATGCAGACGACCTTTGGTGTGAACATGCTGGCCCTGGTGGATGGCGAGCCGAGGGTGCTTTCCCTCAAGCGGATGCTCCAGCTCTTCGTGGAGCACCGCCGCGAGGTGATCACCCGCCGTTCACGCTTTGACCTGGCCCGCGCCCAGCAGCGCGCCCACATCCTGGAAGGCCTCAAGATCGCCCTCGACAACCTCGATGAGGTGATCAGCATCATCCGCCGCTCGCGCGATGCGGATACGGCTATGGCCAACCTCATGCGCCGCTTCAAGCTCACCGAGGTCCAGGCCCGCGCCATCCTCGACATGCAACTGCGCCGGCTCGCCGCCCTCGAGCGCAAAAAGATCGAGGAAGAGCTGGCCGAGACGCTCAAGCTCATCAGCTACCTCGAGGACCTGCTGGCGCACCCGCGCAAGATCCTGGCCCTGGTGCAGCAAGAGATGGCCGACCTGCGACAAAAGTACGGCGACGCCCGCCGCACCCGCATCTCCGAGGAGGAGGCAGCCGAGTTCTCGGCCGAGGACCTCATCCCCTCCGAAGAGGTGCTCCTGGTGGTGACCCAGCACGGCTACGTGCGCCGCACGAGCACGCGCAGCTTCAAAGCGCGGGCGCGCGCGGTTGGCACAGCCCCCGCGCGCGATGAGGACCCCGCGGTGCACGTCATCGCCGCCAATTCGATGGATAGCGCCCTCTTCTTCAGCGACCGCGGCCGCGTCTTCCTTGAGAAAGTGCATCAGGTGCCCGACGAACAGCGCCAGGCGCGCGGGGTGCCGCTGGGCAACCTGGTGCACCTGGAGAACGGCGAGGCGGTGGTGGGCGTCGTGCCGGTGTCAGACCTGGAGCGCCCCGAGCTGATCACGATGGTCACCGCCCAAGGCAAGATCAAGCGTTCGCTCCTGAGCGAATTCTCAGGAGTCCGCTCCAGTGGCGCTGCCGCCATCACCCTCGACCGCGGCGATGCGCTCGTCTGGGCGCAGCGCACCCGCGGCGGGCAGGAGCTCATCGTCGCCACCGCCCAGGGCAAGGCCATCCGCTTCCTCGAAGACGAGGTGCGTCCCACGGGCCGCACGGCGGGGGGCGTGATCGCCATCCGTATGGCCGAGGGCGACCGCGTCGCCGCCGCTGACATCGTGCGCCCCGAGGGCCAGGCCATCGTCCTCACCCAGGGTGGGCACGGCAAACGCACCGAGCTTGGCGAGTACGCCGTCCAGGCCCGTGGCGGCTCGGGGATGCTCACCATCGATGCCGGCCGCATCGAGCGCAGCGGCCCTGTCGCCGCCCTGCGCGTGCTGCCACAGGAAGAGGAACTCCTCCTGGTCTCGGCTCAGGGCATGGTGCTGCGCACAGCAGTCAAGGCCATCCCTGCCGCGGGCCGCGCGGCGAAAGGCAGCCAGATCATGCCGCTCAAGGGCGATGATCGCCTGGTGGCCGCGGTGGCCCTCAGCGACGGGGACGGCGCCGGCGACGACGGGCCGCCGCCGGTGCCCGAAGGCGGCGCGGCGCCCGCGCCGGCCGACCCGCCCAAGCCCCCACGCAGGCAGGCCAGCGAAGGCAAGGGCACAGCACCGGCCAGGAAGGGCGCCCGCGCCACCGCAGCCACACCCGCGAAGGGGAGTGCGAAAGGCGCCACCAAGAAGCCCGAGGCCAAGGCTCCCGCCGAGAAGCCGCCCAAGGCAGGTACCAGGGGCACCAAGCAAGCCGCGGCCAGCGCAGGGGAAGATGCC
>Ga0078972_1004993_pt1 | contig 34756 bp, 38 predicted proteins | sample YelNatPaOPGAMG01_FD_67568 | JGI IMG/M metagenome (GOLD analysis project Ga0078972, IMG submission 67568) | Hot spring thermophilic microbial communities from Obsidian Pool, Yellowstone National Park, USA - OP-RAMG-01 (SPADES assembly) (version 2) | ecosystem: Environmental > Aquatic > Thermal... | reverse complement strand
CCTCCATCCATAATTTTATCTTATACCTTTCTTTCTCCTTCTTCCCCTTTTCTAAGGTCCATTCGCCTGGTTATCTTCAGGCGAATTAATTCTATCATATCCCTTACCCTTTGACAAGGGGTGAATTAAGATAAAATTTATTGAATTAGCCAGATGGTAGAATAGAAACACAGTATAAACTTGACAAAAGCTTTTTGAGATATTAAAAATTATGACTGGTCATATAAAAATAAGGAGGTGAAATCAGATGCCTATTTATGAATTCGTATGTACTAATTGTAATGAACATTATGAAATAATGATTAATTTGGGAGAAGAAACCCCAAAGGTCTGTATAAAATGTGGGGGTAGTCTTAAAAAAGTATTTCATCCAGTAGGAATTATATTTAAAGGCTCAGGATTTTATACAACTGATTATAAGAAAAAAACCGAAAAGAATAATGAGGAAAACAAAAATAAAGGGGAGAAATAAATTCTCCCCTTAATCTTTTTTCTCACTTAATATTATTAATCTATGAGAAGCTATGTGATATTTATGGCCTTCATAATCTCCCATAAATCTTAAAACTTTAAAACCACTATCTTCCAAAAGATTACTTAATTCGCTTGCAGTATAAAGATATATTTTTCTGAAAAATTCCTTTACCTCTCCTGTATTCCTATTATATATAATTCTTTTTGAAATGTAATACCCTGTTTCTGGTTCAAATTTATGTTCTGACAATAATACAAAATCATTCATAATATCCCAAGAATAAGGAATAAAATGTCTTAGAAGTGCTTCTCTATTTTCAATATCTATTAGTAGTCTTCCTTTAGACTTTAATATTTTATATACTTCATTTAATGTTTCTTTATCTTCTTTGTAAGAATTTAATCCAAAACTTGTATATAACGACAAAACTACATCAAAAGAATAATTTAATTGATTTAAATTTTTATATTCCAAGAGATAAAAATCTATATCAAGATTTTCTTCATTAGCTTTCTTTTTAGCAATTTCTAAAAGATCATAAGATCTATCAACACCAATAACTTTATACCCTCTTTTTCTCATTTCAATACAATGCCTTCCAAATCCACAGCCTAAATCTAAAATTAACATATTCTTTTTTATAGGAACCACAACTTCTAAAAAATCTACTTCTTTTTTGGTTCTTTCTTTAGTAAGATGACGAGCTAAAAATTCATAGTATGCTTTACTAAAATATTCATCTCGCCAGTCTTTGTTTTTCTCCATATTTTTGTTTTAAATAATATAATAAAATTGTTAAGTCTCCTACATTTACCCCTGGTATTCTTTGAGCTTGTCCAAATGTTTCTGGTTTAATTTTAATCAATTTATCTCTTCCCTCCCTGGAAAGATGGGGTATACTTTCATAATCAAAATCCTCCGGAATCTTTAAATTTTCATATTCCTTAAATTCTTCTATTCTTAACAATTCTCTTTGTATATATCCCTCATATTTTATCTCAATTTGAACTATATCTCTCCAATCTTTCCTTAAATCTCCACCTAAATTAATTTTATCAAGATCATCATATGTTATCTCAGGTCTTTTTAATAAATTAGAAAGAGACGTAGGATGCATCAAGGGATTTGTTCCTTTTTCTTTTAAAATTCTATTTATATCTTCATTTGGAAAAACTGTAGTTTTTGATAATCTTTTTTTCTCTAAAGACAAAGCAAACATTTTCTCTTGAAACATTTTCCATTGGTCCTCAGAAATTAATCCTAATTTATATGCTTTTGGCGTCAATCTTTGATCTGCATTATCACATCTTAATACTAATCTATATTCTGCACGAGATGTCAAAATTCTATATGGCTCATCAACTCCTTTTATAACCAAATCATCAATTAATATTCCTATATATCCTTCATCTCTCCTTATTATTAAAGGTTCTTTTTCTAATAAGCTTAAAGCAGCATTAGCACCTGCAATAATTCCTTGAGCTGATGCTTCCTCATATCCTGTAGTGCCATTTATCTGACCTGCAAAATAAAGCCCTTTTATCTTTTTAGATTCTAAGGTTAGTTTCAATTGATGAGGGAAAATAATATCATATGCAATAGCATAACCAGGTCTTATTAATTCAACCTCTTCCATTCCTGGAATTGTCCTCAGGACTTTTAACTGGATATCCTCAGGTAAACTTGTATATATTCCTTGAACATAAAATTCTATAGAATCTTTTCCTTCTGGTTCTAAAAATACTTGATGAGTTTCATGATCAGGGAACCAAATATACTTTTCCTCAATAGATGGACAATATCTTGGACCCTTTTTTACCATTCCCCCAATTCTTGATGCTGTAAGATGAATATTTGATAAAACTATATCCCTTGTTTTCAAAGTTGTTCTTGTAAGATAAGAAGGAATTTGTTTTCTATACTCAGGTTTCTCCCAAAAAGAAAAAGAAGGCATGGATTCGTCACCTGGTTGAGGAATAAGTTTATCAAAATCAATGGTTCTTTTATCTACTCTTGGGGTAGTTCCTGTATTAAATCTCCCCATTTCAAATCCCAATCTTCTCAAGGCATCAGATAATTTATTTGATGGAAATTCTCCCATCCTTCCTGCAGGCTTAGACCATGTACTTATGTGAATTACCCCATTTAAAAAAGTTCCAGGAGTTATGACAACTCTTTCACTATAAATCTCTTTTCCTGTGGAAAGTATGACACCTCTTACTACATTCCCCTCTACTATTAGGTCTACTACTTCACCTTGATATATAGTTAAAAACTTTTGTTGTTCTAAAAATTGCCTCATAAGTTTTGGATATTCCCATTTATCAACTTGAGCTCTTAATGCCCTAACCGCAGGTCCTTTTGATGTATTTAACCATTTTACTTGAAGCATACTTCTGTTTGTTATCCTTCCTATTGCTCCTCCTAATGCATCTACTTCAAAAATAAGTTGTCCTTTTCCAGGTCCTCCCATAGCGGGATTACATGGAAGCCAAGCAAGGGTATCATAATTCATTGTGATAAGTAAAGTCTTAACTCCTAAACGAGCTGACGCATAAGCTGCTTCACAACCAGCATGTCCACCACCTACTACTATTACATCATATTTTTCCATTTCTTCTAACCTCCAATATTCCTAATTTTGCTAATATAAATATTATCAAGCTTAAAGTTCCTATAAGCACAAGTAGAGAAATTTCTATATCATAGGACAATGCTAAAATTATAGCTATTAAACTCATAGAAATATTAATGAGATAAATAAAACCAATGCTTTGTTTAGTATTCATACCTATTCTTAAAAATCTATGATGAATGTGGTCTTTATCAAATTTCCATGGAGCTTTTCCTTCTATTAATCTTCTTATAATAGAAAAAATAGTATCTAAAATAGGAAATCCTAAGATTAAAATTGGAACTAAAAGAGTGATTAAAGTACTAAATTTTAATACACCCACAATAGATATTGCAGATAAAACAAAACCCAAAAACATAGCTCCAGAATCTCCCATAAAAATTGAAGCAGGAGGAAAATTAAAGAATAAAAAACCTAAAATACTTCCAAGCATTGTAGAAAGGAAAATTGCAACTTCAAATCTTCTTAAAAGTAATGAGATAATTAAGAGTGAGAAAGAAGAAATAGCTGAAACACCTGCAGCAAGTCCATCTAAACCATCAATAAAATTCATTGCATTAGTTAGTCCTAAAAGCCATAAAAAGGAAAGAATATAAGCTAAATATCCTGATATAATCACATTTGTATAAGGAATTTTCCAAGTCTCCAATCTTATTCCAATAAATATTGCAATTAAAATACAAAAAAATGTTAATAAAAATTTTGGAGCTGGTTTCAATTCAATAAAATCGTCCAAAAGTCCAACAAAAAAGACTAAAGTTCCACATAAAAGAACTTTTTCTATCATTAATGATCTATTAAAAAAAAGATTTACAATAAGAATAGATAGATAAAAAGCAATACCTCCAATTCTTGGGGTAGGTTGAGAATGTACTCTTCTTTCAGCAGGATAATCTAAAGCCCCAACCTCAAATGCTTTTTTTCTAATTATAGGTGTAAGAAGTACAGAAATTATAAGGGATAAAAAGAAAGTCAAATAGAGAATCATTGCTTCTCCTTCTTATCTTTCAATTCATAAGCTAATATAATAGCCTGAGCTATCTCCTTCATGGGTTTTCTTTTATCCATACTTGCCTTCTGTATTAATCTGAATGCTTCATGTTCCTTTAAACCCTCTCTATCCATCAATAATCCCTTAGCTCTATCTACTAATTTTCTTGTCTCTAACGCATCCTTTAAATCTTTAACTTCTTGCTTTAATTGTAAAAACTCTTTAAATCTTGATATGGCTACTTCAATTGTAGGAAATAAATCTGTCTCTTTAAATGGCTTTACAAGATATGCAACAACTCCTACTTCTTTTGCTTTTTCAACTAATTCCTTATCAGAATATGCAGTTAGAAAGATAACAGGTGCAATTTCTTCTTCAGTTAGAATTTTAGCAGCCTCAATTCCATCCATACCAGGCATTCTTATATCCATAATAACAATATCAGGTTTCTCTCTTCTTGCTATATCAATAGCAGACTGTCCATCAGAAGCTTCTCCAATAACTTTATAACCTTGATTTTCTAATAACTCTCTTAGATCCATTCTCACAATAGGTTCATCTTCTGCAATTAATACTTTAATTGCTTTCATTGTTCATTTCCCCCTTTTAAAATAAATCTTTATATATTCTTATTAATTTTTCTCATAGTATACAAAAAGGTCAATATAATTTCCATATCTAAAATATTTCTTGCCTTCATAAGATGATTATATGATGAAAATTTTTTTGAAGATAAATATTATGATATGTTTATATCTATATATCTTCCATCTATTGTTCTTAGTTTATATGGTTTACCATTATAAATATATAAATGTGGTATTCTGGAATTAACTATTGAACGATGTATATTTATCTCTACAATGTCTCCAATCTTAGGGATTATATCTCCAAATTCTATTATAGAATATTGCATACCAATACGTCCAACTATAGGTATTTTTCTTCCTTCAAGAATTACTGACTCTTCTAAAGAATAAAATTTTAAATAAGAAAGTATTGCCTTTGCAATAAACTTTGAGAGGTCTTTTATAGATTTAGGTCTTGCAATAGGTGTTAATCCAAGACCATGGGAATAACCTATAGATAAAAGTCCTAAATATGTAGATTTTTTAGTAATATATTCTCCTCCATAACCTATAGGTGTGCCTTTTTCCACCTTCCAAATGTTTATAATTTTAGCTTTTAACTTCCAACAATCTTTTAAATCAATTTTATAATTCTTTATACCTAAAGGAAATTGTCCATATAAAAGTGTACCTAAGCGAACCATGTTAAGATGCATCTCTGGATAAAATAAAAAGGCATAACTATTACATATGTGTTTTAAAGGAATATCTATGTTATTATCTTTCAATCTTTCTAATACTTTTTTAAATTTTATAAACTGTTCATTAGATCTATTTGAATCCTTAGGTGATGAAAGATGAGTGTAAATACCTTCTAATTCTAAATAAGGACATTTTGATATTTCATTAGCTAAGGTTATAGCTTCTTCAGGTTTTAAACCACTATTATTTAATCCAGTTTCTACCTTGAGATGTATCTTTACCTTACTTCTTAATCTTTTTCCCTCTTCAATTATTTTATTGATAATATTTTTATTAGAAATTGTGATAGTAAGATTATTTAAAATTGCTAAAGAGATTTCTTCGTTAGTTAATGGCAAGAATAATAATATAGGAGTATTTATTCCGTATCTTCTTAGTTCTAAACCTTCATCTAAAGTATCAACTCCTAAATAATTAACCCCTAATTTTGAGAATACTTTTGCTAATTCCACCGCTCCTGCCCCATATCCATCTGCTTTAACCACTGCAAGAATATTTGTATTAGAATTAAGAAAATTTTTAGCTTGTTTAAAATTGTGCTCTAATGCAGAAACATCTATTTCAATCCAAAGAGATAAATCTTTTTGATCCTTCAGCTCATTCATATACTTTCATCCTTAGCCTTAAGACTATTAATGTTCTTACGAAATACAAAAAGAAACATACGGTATAAATTATATATTTTTTTTGCTATTTTCCATAGAAAATAATAAAAAGGAGAATATATTAAATCGTATTCCCCAATAAATTCTGTAAAAGTACCTCCAAAACCCTTTTTGAAACGATATAGCCCGTAAAGATGGTGTTTTTCAGAGACATTTCCTGGAATTCCGCGGAAATCATATAGATTACATCCATTCTCATAAGCCCAACAAATCATTGTCCATTGTAAAAGATAATTTGGCATCACATTACGATATTCATTACTGGAAGCACCATAGACATACCATGCCTTATCTCCAAAAATAAAAGCTAAGGTTCCTGCAATTGCCTTTCCTTTATAATATGCTAAGAATAATTTAGCATATCCCCTTTCTACTAACTCTTTCCAGAGTATTACAAAATAATTATAAGATCGTATAAGAAAATGATCCCTTAATGCAGTTTCCTCTAAAATTTTATAGAATGTAGACAAATCTTCAAAACTACAATCATTTTTTATTTCTACCCCTTTACGTTGTGCAAGACCAATATTATAGCGAGTTTTAGGGTGAAAATTTTTTCTTATTTCTTCTAATGGTTTACGTAGATCCAAACGAAATACATATTTAGGCTGTATACCCTCAAAACCAATAGCTTTAACAGCCAGTTTAAATCCTCTTTTTTCAAGTATTTCTTTAATATCTTCATGAGATGATGGAATATCAGGATCAATTTTTAATAAAATGGCTTTTTCTTTTTTAGCTAATTCTTTTATAGCATTAAGTAAAAAATCAAAAACTTTTTGATCTTTATAATCCAAAACAGGTCCTCTTGGAATATAAAATATACTTTTTCTTAAAAAGGGTAACGAACGTTTAAGTATTAATGCAGAAGCTACAATATTACCTTTATTTTCAACTACTAAACGAATAGGCTTCCAACCTGTTTTTCCTTTTACTTCTCCCCAAGCATAACTTTGCAATATATGCCCCTTTGGATGATTTTTTACAAACTCATCAAATATTTTCTCTTCTTTATCATCTATAATTCTATAATTTAAATCCATTATATTATCTCTCCTAAAATTTATATGGAAAATATTATATCAATAAAATATTTATTTACAACAGATTTTTACTTTTTAAATTTATTATGGTATAATTCCCATGTAAATTTTAAGAAAAAAATTATTACAGAAGGAGAGAGGGATAGATGGCGAATACAAAATCTGCAATTAAAAGAATGAAAATTTATGAAAGAAATAGAATAAGAAATAGAATAAGATTGGGAAGAATAAAATTTTATACTAAGAAATTTATTAGCCTCTTAAATGAGAATAAAATAGAAGAGGCAAAAAAGATACTTCCTGAAGTTATTAGTGTAATAGATAAGGCTGCACAGAAAGGAACTCTTCACAAAAATACAGCTGCCCGAAAAAAGTCTCGTTTAATGAAACTTTTAAATGAGAAATTAGTAAGTTAAAGTTTTATTTAATTTTATTAAGAATTTCTCTATAAGAATTCTTGGGTTTTTAGTGGTAGATTTTATTTCTTGATCTAACTGCCGCAGATTAAAATAAAATTCTAAAAGCTCTGCGGCAGTGAAGTTATTTAAAGCTTGGATTGTTTTCTTAACAACAAAAGGATGCAAATCTAATCTATCTTTAATTTCATCTTCAGATAATCCTTTTCTAAGTAATGCATAAACCCTAATTAATTGCCTAAATTGTTTTATAATAATATCTAATATTACTATTGGATACATACCTTCATTCCAAAGAGTATCAAATCCACCTAATGCTAAGAAAATATCCCTTTTATATAGTGCATCTAAAAAGGTATAAAATGCGACTTCTCTTGGAGATGATACCATCTTTAAATCATCAAGTGTAATATATTTTTTATCTCCTATAAAAGCCATAACTTTTTCCAATTCCTTATATAAAAGAGCTAAATTTTCTCCAAAAGAGATATACAAAAAATATAAAGCATCAGGTTCAATGGTAACATTAAACTCTTTTATTTTCTCATTTATCCATCTTCTAACTCCATCTGATTTTAATTTATTAAACTCTACAACACCTTCTTGAGATATTAATTTTTGAAGATAATTTTTCTTTTGTTTTTCCTCATCTGCATTTGCCATAAAAACTATATATGTGTTTATAGGTTTTTTTAATAGGTAGCTAATTCTATCTTTATCAGAAGGTTCTTTAAGATTTTGGCAATGTCTAATTACTAACATTTGCTTCTCAAAAAGAACACCTCCCTCTATATAAGGTAAAATGTCTCTCCAAGTAATATCTTCACCAAAAAAAACATGATAATCTGCATCTTTTAATCTTTTTCTTAAATCATTTAAGGCTTCTTCCATAAGGAATTTCTCTTCACCTATAAAGAGATATACCATAGGAATATTTTTTTCTTTTAAAAGTCTTTTAAATTCCCAGTAATTCATCGTTTTCTACTCTCCTTAAAAAGGGAAAAAGAATAATTATTATACATATAACTAAACTAATTTTATAATTATTTATTATCCATTGTAAACCTAAAAAGAGAAACCTTACAAAAAATTCAATAATAGTACATATTGGGAGATATAAAAAATTTAAATGGAAAATTTTAATTAAAATTAGAAAAAAAGAAGAGATGAGAATAATTTGAAATATGGGAATACTAAAAAAATTACTTATAAAAGAGAGAATAGGAAGCTTTTGAAAAAAATATATATTAAAGGGAAAAAGAAATATAAAAAGGAAAAAAGACGATCTATATATGTTTTGAAAATATTTTGGGAAGAATTGACTTTTAAAAGATGGTGAAATAATTAATCCTAAGGTTGCAAAATAAGATAATTGAAAACTAATATTGAAAATATTTAAAGGAGAAAATAATAAAAAAGAAATTAGGGAGACCATAAAAAGGGAATTAAAAATATCTTCCTCTCTTAATAAGTATTTAGCTAATATCATATAAAAGTACATAAGAACCGCCCTCCAAACAGGGGGATTATTACCAATTAATAAGGCATAAAAGAAAAGAAATAAACTTATTAATAGCTTAAATATTGTCCCTTTGAAAAAAAATGTTAAAATACTGACCAATAATGTTATATGAAGTCCTGATATTGCTAAAATATGAGCGGTTCCTGTAGTAATAAAAATTTCTTTTATCTCCTTTGGCAAAACCCCAGTTTCTCCTAAAATTATAGCTCTTAAAAAAGCTGATACTTCTGATGAATTTTTTGAAAAAACATTTTTTATAAATTTTTTAACTTGATTTCTTATATAATAAATTATAGAAATCTTTCCTTTTTTTAAAACTATTACTTTTTTAAATTTTCCTTGAAAAGAAATATCTTTTTCCCAAAACTTAAAAATATTATCTCTTTCTAAAGGAAATATCTTTATCTCTTCTAAAAAAATAACATCTCCTATTTCTAAAGGACTATCCTTAGGTAAAACAAAAAGAATTCTATCATTGTAATTTAAAGGCTTAAAGACAATCTCTTTTATTTTTACTTTTTCATCAACTTCTTCAATAATTCCTTTTATATTTATTTTTTCATAATTATAAATTTCAAAATTAGGAATTTCATTTTTAGATAGGTAAAATCCAAGTATTAAAAGGAGAAGAAAAAAACATGATAGAAATAAATACTTTTTCTCTAAAACAAAAAGAGAAAGAAGAAAAATAAGTAAAATATAAAGAATATTTCCTCCTATTCTTTGAAGAAATATACCTGTAATAAAATATATAAGAAAGAAAAAAGAAGGAGGAAGTTTACTCAATTACCACTCTATTAAATCTTTTATTTGCTCAAATTTTTTATCCCCAATTCCCTTAACATTCTTTATTTCTTCTATGTCTTTAAACGGTCCATTCTGTTCCCTATATTCTACAATTCTTTTTGCTAACGATGGACCAATCCCAGGAAGGTTTTCCAATTCTTTTTCTGTAGCATAATTTATATTAATCTTATTAGAACTTGCTGAGTTTTTATCCTTAATGTCTTTTTCTTTATCTGATTTTAAAATTGAATTAGAAGGAAGACTTTTCTCTGGAACAAAAACCTTACTACCATCTTGCAAATAATCTGCCAAATTTAATCTATCCAAATCTGCAGAGGGCAAGGCTCCCCCTGCAGATTGAATTCCATCTATTACACGACTTCCTTCTAAAAGCCGATAAACTCCGGGCATTTTTACTGCTCCTGCAATATGAACTATTATATAATTTTCAATCTCTTTTTTCTCTTCCCTACTATTAAAATTAATAAGAAAAACTGAGAAAATTAATAAAAAAATTATAGAAGCAATAAAAATATATTTTTTATATTTTGAATCCATTTTAGCTTTTATTCAAAAGGAACTTACCTTCTTTAATCTTTTTATTTCTTAAAGATATTTCAGCCTTCAATACTTCTATGGCTTTATCTAATTGTATATCTTTATCTTTTCCTACATTTTCAGGAGCCATCTCTATAGTATAATCTGGTGAAATTCCTTCTTTATGAATACTCTTTCCAGAAGGAAGTAGATATCTTTCTGTTGTTATTATTAAGGCTGAGCCATCGGATAAAGTATAGATACTTTGAACAACTCCTTTTCCAAATGTTTTTTCTCCTACAAGAATTGCTTTTTTATAATCCTTAATTGCTCCTGATAATATTTCTGATGCACTGGCAGAATATCTATTTATTAATAATACAAGTGGTTTATCCCATAAGACATTTCTCCTAACCTTCTCCCCATATCTATTACCATCTCTGTCCTCTCTATAAACAACAACTCCTTTTGATGTAAATGTATCAATTACCTTATTATTTTTATCTCTAATAGTTGTTAAAACCTGATCATTCTCACTAATGAAGAAACTTGCGATTTCAATTGCAGACCTTAAATCTCCCCCAGGGTTATTCCTTAAATCCAAAATTAATCCTGCAATATTATTTTTCCTCATTTTATCAAGAGATGCTTTTAGTTTGTCTGGAGCATTCTGAGTAAATTCATAAAATCTTATATATCCAATATTATCCTTTAATATTTTATCCTCTACTATAGGTGCTTCTATCTTTACCCTTATAAGCTCAAATTCATAATATTTTTTCTCAGACTCTCTATAAATTTTAATTTTTACTTTTTTCCCTAATTCCCCTCTTATCATTGCTACTACTTCGTCAATGCTCTTACCTTCTATAGATTGTCCATCTACTTCAATTATTTGGTCCCCTGGTTTAATACCTGCCTTATATGCAGGAGTTCCTTCTAAGGGTTCTACAACGATAATTTTATCATTTTTTTGTTCCAATCTCATTCCCACACCATAGAAACTACCTTGCATATCTTCTGTAAAAGTTTTAAAACCTTTTGGATCAAGAAAACGAGTGTATGGGTCATCAAGACCTTTAATAAGACCTTTAATTGCTTCATATTCTAATTTCTTAATATTTATATCTTTCTCAAAAAATGCATTTTTTACATAGAAAAGAGCCTCAAGAAAAACTTTAATATCCTCATAAACAACTTCTTTTGCAGCCCAAATTTTCCCTGCAACAAAGATAGAAATTATAAAAATTGTAATTATTAGAATAAATCTTTTCTTACTTTTCATCTATTTTCTCCTCCTATTTTTTATTTTAACCAAATTAATGGGTCTTGTGGGATTCCATTCACTCTCACTTCAAAATGTAAATGTGGCCCTGTGCTTAAGCCAGTACTTCCTACATATCCTATGATTTGACCCTCACTTACCTGCTCCTCTAATTCTACCACAATTCTTGATAAATGAGCATATAAAGTTGTTATACCACCACCATGATCAAGAATCACTAATTTGCCAAAACCACCATACCAGTCAGCATAAATTACTTTTCCAGGTGCGGATGCCCTTACAGGAGTTCCAAAATTAGCAGATATATCAATACCTGTATGCATCATATATGCACCACCCAATAAAGGATGTCTTCTCATACCAAAACCTGAGGTAATTGAACCAATTAAAGGCCAATATAAACTTCCCTTTTTTGCTTTTTGAATTTGAGAGATTGTGGATAATTTTCTAATTAATGCTTCAATTTCCTTTGATTCTCTTTCTAAGGTTGCTATGGTTTGAAGTTGAAATTTCTTTTGTTTTCTTATCTTTTCTAAGTATGCACTTTTTTCCATTTTCTTTTTCTCAATATAAGCCTTTTTATCAGATATTTCTTCAACTAAATTTTCAACTCTCTTTTTTTCTTCCTCCCATTCTTTTTTCATTCTCGCTAAATCTTTTTTCTGTTTATCAATATTATTTAATCTTACCGCCTCAATTTTAAAGATTTTTCCTAAGTAATATGGAACTGCTAAAATTTCAAAGCATGATTTATTCCCTAAAAAAATTTCCCAGAAACTAAAAGTATTATTATTTTCTTTAAATATCTCTCCCATAGCACTTTTATAATTTAGACTTCTATTTTTCAAGTTTCTTTCCATAATTTTCAATTGTGTAGAGATGATAATAAGTTTAGATTGGGCCTCTCCTAATCTTGCTTCCGCATTTGTAAGATCTCTCTCAGTTTTCTCAAGTTCACGATCAATTATATATATTTCCCTTGCAATATCTTTCTCCTTAACCTCTAACATTTTTACTTGATTCTTTAAAGTATTTATTTTTTGTTTCTTTGTTTGTAACTCTTTCCTCTTCTGAGTAAGAATATCTGTAGAATTTCCCAGTTCTATAAATATAGATAGGGTAAGAATTATGATTAAAAAAATACTTAAATATTTTCTTTCTTTCATCCTTTTAATCTATATAAGCCTATAAAAGCTGAAGAAAGACTTAAAATTGAATTTGATAAAAATAAAAATAGCCCCCAAAGAATAAAATGTCTTAAATCAATAATATTTTTTATATAAGGTATAAAGTTATAAATATGTTCATGAAAGAAAAATAAAATATAATAAATAGATATTAAGGATAAAAGGGAAGGAAAAAATAATGTAAAAAAGTTTTCAAATATTTGAGAAACTATAGAAAAATTAGGATATGCAACTTGAGAATGTGCAAGAAGCTCAATAACGATAATCACATATGCTATACTCCCCATAATTATAAATAACATTCTTAAATTACTAACAATTTTACTCATATTAAGCCATTGTTCTTTTAATTCTAAAGAATATTTTACATCTTCCACCAAAGGATTTGATAAAAGCCATGCAACTAAATTTTCCATCTCATTTAGAGACAAAAGACTTATTTCTAATGTTTTAGGAAGATTACTTGGTGAGCCCCAAGAGAATATATCTTTCTCTTTACCCAAGATTTCTTTTAATTTTTCCCATGCCAAGCCCTGATCAATGAAATTTATATTCAAAATAGGAAATTTATCTTCAATTTCTTTTTGAACTTTTAAAATATCTTTATTTGACGAATTTGATGGAAAAAATGCATATATTTTTATCTTATCTTGCCAAAGAATTAAAGATCCATTAAGAGATGTTAAGATTACAACAAGGGATATAAAAATGAAAAAAAAGACAAAAAGTCCTATAACTAAAAAGAAACTTTTTTGAGTAAAACTATACCAGCCTTTTTTAAAATCTTCCCACATATTCCCCTTCTTAAATACTATAAAATGCTAAAACTAAAAGAATTCCTAATACACTACCTAAATTAAACCTCAATTCAAGCCCCAATGTCAAGACTATAAAATAAAGATCTAAAGTAAAAGTTGAAAATCCAATAGATATCCCTTTACTTAAAAAATATATTTTTTCTTTTAAGCTTTCTGCAATAACACCTCCTACAAGAATTCCTAAAATCAATAAAAATATCAAAAATTTTGTGGACCATCTATTTCTCCTCATTATCTCCTCCCACTATAAATGTCAGTCTCTTAATAATAAAATTTCCTAAAACACCATTAAATGTGCCTGTAATAAGGGCAAAAAATATTAAAAATGGAAGGTAAAAAAGAATACTTTTATGAAATATAAAAAAGGATATCATAATTAGTTGAGATATGTTATGAGAGACTGCCCCTATAATACTTACAAAAACAATACTTAAATTCTTATTCATAGATAGAATTCCCATTAGGATAGCACTAATTACTCCTCCTGTTAAACTTAAAATAAAGGAAAGTCCAAAAAGTCCCCCCAAGATGATATTAACCAATATTACTCTTAAAGCTGATATAATAATTCCTTCTTTCCAACTCCACCAATAAACACAAATTAATGTAATAATATTTGCAATTCCTAATTTAGCTCCAGGTAGAGATGAAAAGGGGTTCAAAAACAATGTCTCCAAATAATATAGAATGCAGGCTAAGGAGAGCATAATTCCAAAAAAAGATATATAAAAAATTCTATTTTTAAATTTTATCATTTTTCCTCTTCAAAAAAAATATTATCTGATTTCCAAATATTTCCATCTTTATTGACCATTACAATTCCAATATTCGGAAATTTATTTTTCCAAAATTCTTTTCCTTTTTCTCCCAAGATAAAAAATAAAGTTGATAAAGCATCTGCAGATGTTCCATCATCACTGACAACTGTTACACTCATCATATCTGAAACTGGATAACCATTTTTAGGATTGATTATATGAGGATATCTTTTACCATTTCTTATAAAAAATCTTTGATAGTCTCCTGAAGTTGCAACTACTCCATATTTTATCTTTATTCTCCCAATTATTTTCCCTTCTTTTCTTGGATGTCTTATTCCTATTGTAAAATAATCACCATCTAAGGGTTTACCATATACTCCAATAGTCCCACCTATATCAATATAAACTCTCTCTAAGTTATAATTCTTAGAAATTTCTAAGAGCTTTTGGACTGCATATCCCTTAGCAATACCACCTAAATCTATAGACATACCTTTTCTTTTAAGTCTCACTTTACCTTTTGATATTTCTACATCTTCCCAATTTACCTTTTCCATAGCCCTTTTTAATTCTTCATTTGAAGGAATATAAAGTTTACCATTATAAAATCCCCATAACTCCATCAATGGTCCTATGGTTGGATCAAATAAACCATGGGATATTTGCGCATAATTTAATGCCTTTCTAAGTATTTCTTCTGTTTCATTAGAAATTTCTACCCAGTTTCCTGAATTTTCATTTATCTTATAAATTTCACTTTCAGTATTAAACCTATCCAATTTCTTATCTAACTCTTCCAATTTCTTCCAACAAATATCTCTAACTTTTTCACTATCATTCCCCCAAAAATACAACTCCACAAATGTATCCATTAATATACCCTTTTTTTCTGCAAATTTTTGATAAAAATTAATTCTTATGTATAAAGAGGCTAAAAAAAGGAAAAATAAAAAAATTAAGACTTTAATAAAATTAGAGCTTTTGTTGGACATTTTTCAACACAAACTCCACAACCATCACATAATTCATAATTTATTACAGGAAGTTTTCCTTGCATAGTTATTGCATTCTTCGGACATACTCGTGCACATATGCCACAACCAATGCAAGCCTTTGAACATACACTTCTTGCATCTGGCCCAGGAAGCACTGTCTTACATCCAAGAAGTAAAGGAATATTTACTGGTAAAAGAGTCAATATACCTCTTGGGCATTCCTTAACACATAATCCACAGCCAGTACATTTCTCTGGAATAATTCTTGGAAGTCTATCTTCACCCATATAAATTGCAGAAAAAGGACATACTAAAACACAATCCCCATATCCAAGACATCCATTGGTACATCCCTTAGGCCCTCCTTGAACTAAATCTACCGCTCTGCAAGTTTCAATACCTTTATATATGAATCTTTCTACTGTAATTCCTTTTCCTCCTTGACAGTTTAAAAAAGCAATATTTTTTACTATAGAAATTTTTTCTTCTAATCCCAAAATTTTTGCAATTTCCTTTGCTACTTTCTCTCCTCCAGCAACACATCCTGTTGCAGATACTTTCCCTTCTAAGATTGCCTGAGCGAGTCCCTCACAACCAGGATACCCACAAGCTCCACAATTACTTCCTGGCAAAGCCTTTAATATTTCAGTTAATCTTGGATCTACTTCTACTTTAAATTTTTTCCCTGCAAAAGCCAAACTGCTTCCAAAGATTAACCCTATTCCACCTAATACTAATACTGCAAGTAATACTACCCCCATATTTTTACCTCCTCTAATGAGCCATACCTTGAAATCCTAAAAATACAAGAGCAAGTAATCCTGATGTTATAAAAACCAAAGGATAACCTTTCCAGAAATTTGGAATATCTGAGAAATTTAATCTTTCTCTAATTGTTGCTAAGAGAATTAAAGCTAAAGTATAGCCTACCGATACTCCCAATGAGTATACAATAATCTCTAAAAAATTATAAGACATATCAACATTTATAAAAGTTACTCCTAAAATTGCACAGTTAGTTGTTATCAATGGTAAATATATTCCCATAGCTTTATAAAGATAAGGAGATGTTTTTCTTATCACCATTTCTACAAGTTGAACCAATGCTGCGATAACTAAAATAAAGGCTATAATTTTTAAAAATACGAGATTAAGGGGAAGAAGAATATAATAGTATATAAAGAAAGTAACAACAGATGCCATAACTGTTACAAAAGTCACAGCAATACCCATTCCTATTGAAGCATCATATTGGGAGGTCATACCTACATAAGAGCATAAGGCTAAAAATCTCATGAAAACTATATTATCTACCAAAGAGGCAAATAAAAATAGAGTAAATAATTTTCCTAAAAGTCCCATAATCTCCTCCCTTATCAATGATGAGAAATTCTTTTAATTTTTTCAGTAGACCAATTTAAGATACCTATTAATAAACCAATTCCCCAAAAGGCACCAGGAGGCATAATAAAGGCAAGAGCAGGCTTAAAAAATGATGGCATTATAGGAATTCCCATGATAGTTCCTGCACCTAAAAGTTCTCTTATTCCTGCTAAGACTGTTATGCTCCATATATAACCAACACTCATTCCTAATCCATCTGCAATTGAATTTAAGATATTATTTCTATATGCAAATGCTTCTGCCCTTCCTATAATAATACAATTAACAACAATTAAAGGAATAAAAATTCCAAGGGAGTGATGAAGTTCTGGAAGATATGCAGACATTACTAAATCAGTGATAGTTGTAAAAGTTCCAATGACAATTATGAATATAGGAATTCTTATATTATGTGGTGTTATAGGTCTAAGTAGTGATACAAATATATTAGAAAATATCATAACAAAAGAGAATGCAAGTCCCATTCCAATAGCATTTGTCACATTAGTAGAGACTGCAAGGACAGAGCATAATCCAATCATTAAAATCAAAACAGGATTTTCTTTAAAAATTCCATTTACAAAATTTCTCCAGAATTCCCTCATATCATTTCCTCCATTTATTTTTGGAATAAGGCTTCCTTAACAGCTCTTAAAATCGCCCTTGATGAAATAGTAGCACCTGTTACAGGCTCAATATCTTTCTTAAGTTCTATATTAGGAGAGTCCTTTCCAATAAATTGATTTAAAAAACTATCTTTAGAAACTTCTGCACCTAAACCAGGTGTTTCTTGTTGTGAGATAACTTTAATTTTTGTTATCTTACCAAAATTATCAATACCTACAAAAAGATGGATATCACTACTATATCCTCTAACACTTAGCCCAATAACTTTTCCAACTTTTTGGTTATTGTTTTTCCCTTCATATATTTCTAAAATTTTTACTAATTTATCTTTTGGCTTAGGAATATTTTCTACTTTATCAAAATGTTTTGCTAATGGTAAAATTTCATGAAGTGCATTAAATTTTTCCTTTTCCTTTTGTAATGCAATAACTTTTTGAGTTTGAACATATGTATATGCTAAAGCTCCTGCTGCAATAGCACATATGATCATGAGAATTAAACCATAGGTTATTATTTCTTTCATTTCTTTACTCCTCCAAATTTACGAGGTTTAATAGTTCTATCAATAAGAGGAGTCAATACATTCATAACTAAAATTCCATATGTCACACCTTCTGGATAATTTCCATATATCCTAATAGCCATAGTTAAAAAACCAGCACCAATTCCAAAAATCAATCTTCCAAATGGAGTAAGTGGTGTAGTTACCCAATCTGTAGCCATAAAAAAGGCTCCTAAAAATACTCCCCCAGCTAAGACCTGAAATATTGGGTCTTTTTTAAATAAAAAAGATAATATTATCATGGTAAGAATATAACTTACAGGAATTCTCCAATCAATTATTTTTTTATAAATTAGCCACAATCCACCAATAAGAATTAAAATAGCAGATGTCTCCCCTATAGAGCCAGGAATTTTTCCAATAAATAGATCCCAGTAGGAAGGCAAAGAATAAGGTAGTTTTAACTTTTCAATAGCTAAAGGAGTTGCAGTAGATGTTGGAGTACTTTGAGTTATAAATCCAAAAACTGGATTTATCCATGAAGTCATTAAGGATGGATAAGAAGTCAATAAAAATGCTCTACCAACTAAAGCAGGATTTAAAAAATTTCCACCAATACCTCCAAAAATTTGTTTTGTCAATACTATTGCAACAAAGGTTCCTACAACAGGAATCCATAAGGGAACTCTTGGAGGTAATGTCAAAGCTAAGAGAAGTCCTGTAACTACTGCGCTAAAGTCCATTAATGTATATATAGATTTTCTCCTAATTAAAAGAGAAATAGCTTCCCATATAACAGCAGAAATTATACTTACAATAATTACATATGCAGTATATATACCAAAAAAATAAATTCCTACAAGGGTGGTAGGAATGAGAGCTAAAATAACATTTAACATTACTTTACTTACATCTTCATCAGCAAAAATATGAGGAGATGTGGATACTATTAATTCCTTCTCTTCCATATATATTCCCCCCTATTTTCTTCTTTTTGCAAATATTTCAAATTTAGCAATCCTTATCCAATGAACTAAAGGTCTTCTTGAAGGGCATATATAACTACAGGAACCACACTCCATACAATCTAATGCTCCTTCCTTTTCAGCTAATTCTATATTTTTTAAACGAGCATATTCAGCAATAACTGTTGGCATAAGATTCATAGGACATACATCTAAGCATCTTCCACAACGAACACAGGAAAGAGGATCATGATTTTTAATAAAACTTCTTGGAAGAACTAAAACTCCTGATGTTCCTTTTATGATAGGTGTTACTAAACTGTAAATGGCAATTCCCATCATAGGCCCACCAAATATTATTTTTCCAGGGGTATCTAAAAATCCTCCACATTCTTCAATAAGTTTAAAAACTGGTGTACCAATTAGAACATTAAGATTTTTAGGATTCTTAACTCCTTCTCCTGTTACTGTTACCCCACGAGAAATGAGGGGTAATCCTGTTCTAAAATGTTCAGCTATTGCACATGCAGTTCCCACATTATTTACTACCACCCCTACATCTAATGGAAGACCTCCTGATGGAACCTCTCTATCTAAAATAGCCTTTATTAATTGTTTCTCTGAACCTTGAGGATATTTTGTTTTTAAAAATACTATCTCCATATCTCTCTTCAAATGATTTTTTAAAATTTCTCCCGCATCCTTTTTATTTTCTTCTATAGCAATAATTCCTCTTTTCACTCCTAAAACATACATCAGTATCTGAAGCCCTTCCACAATTAATTCAGGCTTCTCTAACATTAGACGATAGTCAATGGTTAAATATGGCTCACATTCTGCTCCATTTAAGATTACAGTATCTATCTTTTTTTCAGGAGGAGGAGTTATTTTAACATGAGTTGGAAAGGCAGCTCCGCCTAAACCTACAATTCCAGCTTCTCTAATTTTCTCTCTTATTTCATTTGGAGATAAATTTTCCCAAGAAACAGGAGATATATTGGGAAAAAGTTCATCCTTTCCATCACTTTCTATCTCTATAGTTAAAACTGGTCTTCCAGAAGGGTGAGGATGAAGACCTATTTTTCTAATATTTCCTGATGTTGGGGCATGAATTGGGGATGTTACAAAACTTTGTGAGTCTCCAATTTTTTGTCCTTTATATACATAATCTTTAACTTTAACCAATGGTTGTGCAGGGGCACCTGTATGTTGTTGAACAGGTATATAAAGTCTTTCAGGAATGGGGATGGTTGTAATGGGAGAAGATTTTGTTAAATCCTTTTTTTCAGATGGATGAATACCTCCTCGGAAAGTTAGGAGCTTCATATACACCTCCTTTTCTTTAATCTAATACCTTCAATCTCTTTAATAATAATTCTTTCTTTTCCATTAATTCTTTATATTTTTCTTTCTCTCTTTCTACAATCTCTAAAGGTGCCTTTTGAATAAAGGACTGACTATTTATTCTATCACTAATATTTTTAATTACTTTTTCTAACTCGGTTATTTCTTTATTTAATCTTTCTCTTTCCTTCTCAATATCTATAAGACCTGCAAGATAGATGTAATAGTTTGTATTATTTACTATAGCCTGAGCAACATTCTTCTCATTTATAATATGATCAGAATTCATAAGCTCTGCTCTTGCTAATGTAAGGAAATATCCGGAATATCCATGTAGAATAATTTTTTCATCAATATTTTCTGTATAAAAAAACACTTTTATTTTTTCTGATACAGGAATATTAAATTCTGCTCTCAATGCTCTAATTTCTTTTATAGAATTTTTTATAAATTCCATATCTTTTTCACTTTTCTCATCAACAAATATTTCTTCATATATAGGAAAAGAGGTAATCATTATACTATTAAAATGGTAAGGAAGTTTTTGCCATATCTCTTCTGTAATAAAAGGCATTACAGGATGAAGGAGTAAAAGATTTGTTGATAAAACTTTCCATAGAACAGTTTGGGCAACAAGTTTACTTTCATAATCCTCCATTTGAGATAATCTTGGTTTTGTCAATTCTATATACCAATCACAAAATTCAGACCAAAAGAAATTATAAATTGTTTTAACATATTCGCTAAATCTATAATTTTCCAAATGTTCTGTTACTTCTTTTATCTCTTTTTGTAGTCTACTCAGAATCCATTTATCTGAAAGAGATAATATATGAGCTCTTAAATCTACCTTAGAATAATCTTTGTCTTCTAAATTCATTAATACAAAGCGTGATGCATTCCATATCTTATTTGCAAAATTCTTAGTATTTTCAAAGTTTTCTTCATGAAACCTCAAGTCTTGTAATTCTGTACACTGCATTGCAAGTCCGAATCTTGTTATATCCGCACCATATTTTTCAATAAGCTCTAAAGGATCCACACCTGTTCCTAAGGATTTGCTCATTCTCTTTCCTTCTCTTGTAAGAACTGTAGGATGTATATAGACATTGTAAAATGGAACATCTTTTTTAAACTCTAAACCCATCATTATCATTCTCGCAACCCATAAGTTTATAATATCTCTGGCTGTACTTAAAACTGAAGTAGGATAATAATATTCTAAATCAGGATTTTCTTCAGGCCATCCCAAAGTTCCAAGAGGCCACAAAGCTGAGCTAAACCATGTATCTAAAACATCTTCATCTTGTGTTAAATTAATAGAGTTGCATTTTTCACACTTAGTAGGTGCTTCCTCTTTAACATTAATATATCCACAATCTTCACAATACCATGCTGGAATTCTATGTCCCCACCATAATTGTCTGGATAAGCACCAATCTTTTATATTATACATCCAGTCAAAATATACTTTTTTCCATCTATCTGGAATAAATCTTACTTTACCTTCCTCAACAACTTCTATTGCCTTTTTCGCTATCTCATCCATTCTCATAAACCATTGCTTTGAAATCAATGGTTCTATTGGAGTTCCACATCTATCACATGTTGCTAAATCATGAACATATAATTCTTTCTTGACAAGATATCCCTTCTCCTCTAATGCTTTCTCTATCTTATTTCTTGCAGTATATACATCTAAGCCTTCAAATTCTCCTGCATTCTCATTCATATATCCTTCTTCATTAATTACACTTATAAATGGAAGATTATGTCTTTTACCAATCTCAAAATCATCAGAATCATGAGCAGGTGTTACTTTTAATGCACCTGTGCCAAATTCAGGATTTACAGAAAAGTCTGCAATTATTGGAATTTTTCTACCTACTAATGGCAGATATACATATTTTCCAATTAAGGATTTATATCTCTCATCATCAGGATGAACTGCAACTGCAGTATCTCCAAGCATGGTTTCGGGTCTTGCAGTTGCTATTATAATTTCTCCTTCGCTATCTACAAAAGGATATCTTATATGCCATAGAAAAGATTTCTCCTCAACATATCTTACTTCTAAATCTGATATTGCAGTTCTACAACGAGGACACCAATTTATTATTTTCTCTCCTCTATAAATATAACCTTTATTATATAGATCTACAAAAGCTTTTATTACCGCTCTTGAATATACTTTATCCATAGTAAAGCGAAGTCTATTCCAATCACAAGAAACACCTAATTTTTTAAGTTGTTCAATTATTGTTTGCCCATATTTTTCTTTCCACTCCCAGACCCTTTCCAAAAATCTTTCTCTCCCCAAATCCCATCTATTTTTTCCTTCTTTCAAAAGTTCTCTTTCTACCACCGCTTGTGTTGCTATTCCTGCATGATCTGTCCCAGGAATCCATAAAGCATTAAAACCTTGCATTCTTTTCCATCTAATAAGAATATCCTGAATAGTTGCATTTAAGGCATGCCCTAAATGTAAGGAGCCTGTTATATTAGGAGGTGGTAAAAGAATAGTAAAAGGTTTTTTTGAATAATCAATGTAAGAATTAAAATAACCATTTTCTAACCAATATTGATACCATTTATTCTCTACTTCTTTAAAATTATATATACTGGGAAGCTCTTCTTTCATCTTTTAGCCCCCTTATCCTACATTTCTTAATAAATTTTCCCAAGATATACCTCTACGATTATAAACCATTTCAGGAGTTATTAAAAACTTTTTAATATTTAATCTTGGCAATTCATACATAACTTCAAGCATTAGTTCTTCCATAACTGCTCTTAATCCTCTGGCACCTGTAGCTTTCTCTTGTGCCTCTTTTACAATGGCTTTTAATGCTTCTTCTGAAAATTCCAATTCAATACCATCTAATGCTAATAATGCTTTATATTGTTTAACTAATGCATTTTTAGGTTCCACAAGAATTTTTAATAATGCTTCTTCATCTAAAGGATCAAGAATGGTAACTATGGGAAATCTTCCTACGAATTCAGGAATCATTCCAAACTTTAGAAGATCTTCTGGAAGAATCTGGTTTAAAATAGAGCTAAGATTTCTTCTCTTTTTAGGTTCTACTTTGGATCCAAATCCAATACTTTCAATATCTAATCTTTTCTCTATAATTTTTTCAATTCCTTCAAAAGAACCTCCTGCTATAAATAAAATATCCTTTGTATCAATCTGTATAAATTCTTGATATGGATGTTTTCTTCCCCCTTGAGGTGGAACATTTGCTATTGTGCCCTCTACAATTCTTAAAAGTGCTTGTTGAACACCTTCACCAGATACATCTCTTGTTATAGATGGATTTTCTGATTTTCTTGAAATTTTATCTATTTCATCAATATAAACTATACCTTTTTCAGCCTTTTTTACATCCCAATTTGCATTTTGGATTAAACGTAAAAGGATATTTTCTACATCTTCACCCACATATCCTGCTTCTGTAAGAGTAGTTGCATCAGCAATTGCAAAAGGAACTTTCAAAAACTTTGCAAGGGTTTCTGCAAGAAGTGTTTTTCCAACACCCGTTGGTCCAATTAAAAGTATATTACTTTTTTGAAGTTCTACATCATTTTTTATTTTATTTTTAAAATATATTCTCTTATAATGATTATAAACCGCAACTGAGAGAACCTTTTTTGCCTTTTCTTGTCCTATAACATATTGATCTAAAAATGCTTTGATCTCTGAAGGAGTTGGTAATTTAAATTCTTCTCTATCCTTTTCATCTTCTTGTGAAATAAGGTCATGACAAATTTCCACACATTCATCACATATAAAAACTCCTGGTCCAGAAATTAACTTTTTAACTTCTTTTTGTGACTTTCCACAGAAAGAACATCTCAATTCTTTTGTTCCCATAACTTAATCTCCTTTTATGGCTTTTTACTCTCTAAAATTTCATCTATAATTCCATACTCCTTTGCTTCCCTTGCAGACATAAAGAAATCTCTATCCGTATCTTTTTGAATCCTTTCTAAAGGCTGTCCAGTATGATAAGCAAGAATTTCATTTAATGTTTGACGAAGCTTTAATATCTCACGAGTATGAATTTCTATATCTGCAGCAGGTCCATAAACTCCACCTAAGGGCTGATGAATCATAACTCTTGAATTTGGCAGAGCATATCTTTTACCTTTATCTCCTGCAGAAAGTAGTATTGCTGCCATACTTGCAGCTTGCCCAACACAAACAGTTGCAACTTTAGGTCTTATATGTCTTATGGTATCATATATAGCTAATCCAGCAGATACCTCTCCACCAGGACTATTGATATATAGGTAAATATCTTTTTCAGGATCTTCAGATTCCAAGAAAAGAAGTTGAGCTATTACTAAATTTGCAATCTCATCATTTATAGCGGTTCCTAAAAAGACAATTCTACTTTTTAAAAGACGAGAATAAATATCATATGCTCTTTCACCACGTGGTGTCTGTTCTATAACAATAGGTACTAAAGTCATCTTAATCCTCCCCCTTTTTATTTTGTATTTTCATTTATTAGAAATTCTTTTACTTTTTCCCGTAAAATACTTTTTCTTAAAGATTCCATTTTTCCTTCTCTTTCTAAAGTCCTTCTTATCACATTTATATCTTTATTCTCTTCTTTTGCTAATTCTTCAATAGCAATTCTCATCTCATCTTCTGTGACTTCAATTTTTTCTTTTTCTGCAATATAGTCTAATATCATCTCTTCTTGAATTTTCCTTTTGGCTATCTCTTTTAAAGATTCTATATATTCTTCTTCAGTCTTTCCAATTTCTCTTAAATATTCATCCCATGTTTTTCCTTCATTTTTTAAATCTCTTTGAACATCATTTAAAACAACTTCAGTAATAGTTAAGACCATTGATTGGGGAGGATCTATTTCACTATTTTCTAATATTTTGTCTATAATTTCATCTATTAATCTTTCCCTCTCTTGAGACAGCTTCGCATTAAATATATTATCTAAGATTTTATTATATAACTCATCTATGGACTCCAAACCATATTTATGTGCTAATTCATCATCCTCTATAAATTCATAAGTCCAAACCTTTTTAATTTTCCATGTTATTGGAATTGTCTTTCCAGCAAATTCACGATCTAAATAATCATCTGGAAATTTAGTCTCAATTATCTTTTGTTCTCCAATCTTCATGCCAATAAGCTCTTTCTCTATTTCAGGATCATAGCTTCCATTAATTCTTATCCACAAAGGTTCCAATTTTCTACCATCTCTTGTTTCCCTCTCCACATAAACCAAATCTCCCTCAATAATTTCTCTATTTTCTACAGGTTTTAGTTTACTATTTTGAAGTTTTAATTGTTCTATAACTTTATTTATCTCTTCACTTGAAACTTGAAGATCTCTTTTATCAATTTTAAAATTCTTATATTTACCTATTCTAATCTTTGGAACTACCTCTAATGTAAAAGAAAAAGCTAATTTTTCATTTTCCTTCCAATATGAAGGGATATTAAAATCTGGTAGAGAGTAAGGTTCAAGATTTTCTTTTTTTAAGATGTAATTAAATATCTCCTTTGCAGCAATTCTTATCGCCTCAATATAAAAATCATTTCCTAAAAATCTTTCAAGAATTGGTCTTGGAGCCTTACCTTTTCTAAATCCTGGAATATTTATTTTTTGCACTAAATATTTATATGCCTTATCTAAAATTACCTCTCTCTCAGAAGAATCTATCTCTAAATCTACCTTTACAATACTTCCCTCTCTTTTCTCTAATTTATACTTTATAGCAGACTCTTTTATATCCATTCTTTCCTCCTATAACCAAAATAATACCTCAGAGAAATTCTCTGAGGTTTAATTATATAACATTCTTATTTGGAGCGGGAGACGGGATTTGAACCCGCGACCTTCTCCTTGGCAAGGAGACGCTCTACCCCTAAGCTACTCCCGCTTAAAATGGTGCGAGGGGCGGGAGTTGAACCCGCACGGGTTTTCCCCACTAGATCCTAAGTCTAGCGCGTCTGCCTTTCCGCCACCCTCGCATCAAACTGGTGAGCCGTGCAGGAATCGAACCTGCAACCCCCTGATTAAGAGTCAGGTGCTCTACCTGTTGAGCTAACGGCTCACTTTTCTAATGATAAAGTAATACAAAAAGTAATTTTTGTCAAGCAAATTTAAATTTTAGATATTTAATTAAATGTTCTTTTGAAATCTCAGTTTTTAATGAGTCAGGCGAACAATGAAAAAATTAGATGTTACCTTAAAAAAATTGTTTGATGATTTTATTTTATCTTCTCAAGTAAATGGAAAAAAACAAAAAACATTATCATGGTATAAAGATATGCTTACTCCATTTATTAATTCTCTCTCTTTTGAAAATCTCAACATATTTGAAGTTAGAAGATATATCGCTCAATTGAAAGATAAAGGACTAAAACCAGCAACAATTGACTGTCATATAAGGGCAATTAAAACATTCTTACATTTTATTTATGAGGAAGGATATATTGATGAGGATCTCTCCAAAAAAATCAAAACTCCAAAGCTTCCTAAACAATATCCCTATGTATTAAATGATGAACAAGTATATGCTCTTTTAAAAGCATGCAATAAAAGAACATGGGAAGGCTTCAGAAATTATGTAATGGTAATTACATTTCTTGATACTGGGATAAGACTTTTTGAACTAATTAATCTCAAATTACAAGATGTTAATTTTAACAAGAAAAGCATCTTAATTAAAGAAGGGAAAGGAGGAAAGGATAGAGAGGTTTACATGGGGAGGACATTATTAAAGGAGATGGCAAAATGGATAAAGATGAGAGGGCATTTCCCATATGAGGATAGAGTATTTATCACAAGACAGGGTTCTCCATTAAATAAAAGAGGGATTGAGAGGGTCATTGAAAGACTTTCAAAGAAGGCAGGAATAACAGGAGTAAGATGCTCACCTCACACACTCAGGCACACCTTTGCAACGAACTTTATAAGAAATGGTGGAGATGTTTTTACATTGCAAAAGATATTGGGACATGCTGATATAACAACATGCATGGTTTATGTTCATATGGGGGGAAGACAAATACAGGAAGCAATGATGAAATTCAGTCCAGTGGATAGAATGGAGAGATACTAATGGGGGTGTGTGTAGTTGAAAAAAAATTAATAGTCAGTCTTGCGACTGACAGCATTTCGTCTGCGTCCTTGACCGCCTTCGGCGACTATCCACGCAGACAAAATGCTATTTTTTTCTTTTGGGGTGGTGGGTGGGAATAGATTGTTTTTTTCCGCATAATGCGAGCGGATAGTCAGCGAAGCTGGTCAAGGGCGAGCATGTGCGGAAAAAAACACTGAGAGCAAAGCGATCAGAGTTTGAAATGCGGAGCAAAGCGGAGCATTTGAAATTAGGGTGGTGGGTGGGAAAAGATTTAAAAAAAGTTGCGATAGCGTAAGCTTTCGCAACCTATTAAAAAGGTTATTAGTCTTGATAAATACTTTTTATGTTGTTAAAATTAAATCACAAATTTAATTTACTTATATATAAAGGTGAAAATATGCTTAGTATCACTTATCCAAAAATAAACAAAATATTTTCTTCATCAGATGTTAAACATGGTCTTTCTCTTTTTACAAATGAGGAAATCGAGGCCATAGAAAAACTAATTATAGAACAAGACAGGAAATTCTATATTAAGTGTCAGATTAAAGATAAATATAAGATAGCGAAACCTGAAGAAATCGTAAGGCAACTTTGGATTTATAGATTATTAAATGAATATGGTTACCCAAAAGAAAGAATTGATATTGAAAGAATGATTTATTTTGGCTCAAGAGAGTCAGGTTTAGCGGATATTGTTGTTCTTCATGAAGATTTACAACATCCATATATAATATTTGAAATAAAAAGACCTCAAAGAACCGCAGGATTAGAACAACTAAAAAGTTATTGTAATGCAGAAGGAGCCCCGATTGGTATTTGGTCTAATGGAAATGAAATGATTAGGCTTCACCGAGAAGAACCTAATATTTTTGTGGAAATTCCAAGAATACCAAGAGCAACAGAAACTCTAAGAGATATTTTAAAAGAAAGATGGACACTTAGATGGCTTGAAGAGCATGATGCATTAAAGCAAGGTAAGACAACACTTAAAAAAATATTGTTGGATTTAGAAGAACTTGTTTTAGGAAATGCAGGAGTAGACCCATTTGAGGAGATTTTTAAATTGATTTACGCAAAACTTTATGATGAATGGAGAGGAATTAACGATCCTTCCTACCAATTGGAATTTTACGTTGGAGATAGAAATTCAGAACAAGTAAAAATAGCTATATCGAACTTTTTGGAAGGGGCAAAAAGAGAATGGCAAGGAGTATTTGAGCCAACAGATAAAATTGAATTGAGAGACGACCATTTAAAAGTATGTGTATCTTTTTTAGAAAAAATAAAGTTATTCAATTCTAATCTTCGTATCATTGATGAGGCTTTCGAATATTTAATACCTCAAGTTTCCAAAAAGAAAGAAGGACAATTTTTCACTCCTCGCCCTGTCATAGATATGATAGTTAAAATGCTTAATCCTAAGGCTGATGAATTTATTATAGATCCTGCTTGTGGTTCTGCTGGATTTCTTTTACATTCTGTAATGTGGGTTGCAGGCGGAATGATTAGCGGAAAACCTTTACCTGAAACTGCAAGAAACTTTGCTCAAACGAAGATTTATGGAATTGATTTTGCAAAAAAAGCAGTAAAAATAGCTAAGGCCATTAATCTAATAGTGGGAGATGGAAAATCCCATATATATAAAGATAATTCATTAGCACCACATACTTGGGATGATGAAACAAAGTCAGGTTTAAGAGGTAGACTTTTAAGGTTCCTTAATATTCCTGAAAAAGACAGGGAAAATCAAAGTAAGTTCATATTCTTTGATTTTGATGTCTTGATGACCAATCCGCTCTTTGCTGGGACAGTAAGGGAAAAGGTTTTTAGAAGTGATGGTTTGTAAGTTAGTCTGTTTAATGGGTTTAACTCTTCTTCATCTTCTTCATAAGAAACAGATAGATCTATAAGTTTTTCTTGATAGTCATTATTTATGTGAATCTCTTCTTCTAAGAATGGATTTTCTTCAAGTTCATGAATGATTTCTTGAAGAAGTTCTTTTTTTGGCATCACCATTATATTAAGCTGATGTTTTAAACTAAGTGTAAGGTTTAACTTATGCTGAAGCTTTAGTCCTAAGTTTTGTTTCATAGTTGGTCCTTAAATCTGCTGAAGTATTCATCCAATTCTGGTCTAAGTTTTATTCCAACTCTTTCAAAACATTTCAACAACTCTTCATAAGTTCTATCTCCACCTAAGAAATCCCAAAATTCTTCTGCTACTTTAAGCTCGTTGTTTATATCAATCATTCCTTTAATAGTCCATCTTTCATAAGGTCCTGGATAGTATGGATTATATGGTATTGCGATATAAGAATTTACCTTAGCATCAGGTTCTCGTTGTAGATATATGGCTATCCATTCCAATAAAGTTCTTTTATATGTTTTAAACTCAGATATATTTGGTTTTACTGTCTTTAAATCAAACATATGAACCATTCCATCTTTATCTTTCAAAAGGATGTCAACTTTAACAACCTTTGTTTTAACCAATTTCCCTGATTTTGCTACTTTTCTTATCCTTTCTATCTCTTCAAATTTATTAGGATTTCTTTGACCTGAGGCTAATTCGTCTATTATTTTTTGGATTTCTGCTTGTGCATGAGTGCTTATGAGATTACCGACACGATATTGTTTATGTACTTCAACAAAGTTTTTTCTTGAGAGAATCTCAGCTGCTGGTTCAAAAATGGATGTTCCAAAGGATGTATTTAACGAATGGATGAAGGAGTATAAAGCCATTCTATCTTTTCCTAAAAGTCTATAATGAAAAGGCATATAATTTGTTTCTGGCTCGTATTCCCTTAACTTTCTTTTTATACTATCTTCTATTGTTTTCTCAACTTCAATGATTTGCTCTTTATCTAAAAACATTTATTTCTCCTTAAGATGAAAAATTGACTCAGAATACAATTGGTCCCTATTTTTTTCAACTCTACATAGTACTGGTCTTTTAAATTCATCTACTATTTTCATACCTGCAAGTTCTGCGATTTTCGGATATAAATTATATTTATCATTTGCAACTATGAATATATTGTAGTCTTCTTGTAAATATTTTTTACAGTTTATTAAAACTTCTGCTATATCTTTAATGTATGCTTCTTTCTGCCTTTTTCCTACCCCTTTTGATAAAGAGCCTATCTCTAAGTCATCTTTCCTCTCAAATCCAAATATTTCATAAGCATATGCATGTTGTTCATGATAGTCTATCAAACCAAGGTATGGTGGACTTGTAAATATTCCTTTAATTTTTTGTTTTTTTAAAATCTCAGCAAATCGTGAATTTTGTTTTTCTACTTCTGTAAAGATGTCTACTTTTCGACTATCACCTACAAGGCATATTTGAAATGTATCTGTCCTGAGTTTGTCAAACTCTGCCAATCGCTTTAATGTATCGTCTGCGTAATACTGCCACCATTTAGGGATAGTAAAAACCGGTTTACATATCTTTCTATGTTTCTTGCAATAATAAGTTGTGTAAACAGGCTCTTTTAATGTTGCTAAATCTGAATGGGTTGTCGCCCTGCATGACCTGGCAGTCCTGCTCAATATGATATATAAAACTTCCTTTATATCTTGATCGCTTATATTTTTTATTTCATTCGCTAAAAAGTCTAACTCTTTTCTAACAGGGTCTAAATACCATACATCTAAAAACGTTTTATTGTTATTTTGTTTGATTTTTATTTTATACTTATTTACAAGTTCGTTATAGATGTTTAAAAATTCCTTTTCTTTCTCCGAGCTATACTCTTGTTCTTTTATTCTACCTTCTAAAATCCACCTTTTGAAATCTGGAGATGGAAAGTATTTATCATTAAAGTCTTTTAATCTGCTCTGCAATTCTTCTTCGAAGCTTTTAACATTTAGATTATTTTGATAATTTTCTAACTTTAATGTCAGTTTTTTAATTGTTTTAGCTATAGAAGTTAAATCGTGCTTCCTTACCTTTACATTAGACAGTATCACATTAAATTGAGATATATCTACTCCTATTGCATGAATACCGAGTTCATTGGCTTGAACAAGCGTTGTCCCGCTTCCACAAAAAGGATCCAAGACTATATCTCCCGCCTTAAAGTAAACTTCTCTTTTAAAAGAGTCTGTATGAGAATCTAAGAAATATTCAACTAATTGTGGAATAAATTTACCTTTGTATGGATGAATTCTGTGAACGTGTTTTGTCCTTTCTTCTTCAGAGTATTCTGCAAAAGATAAACTCCAGTTTATATTTTCTTCTTTCTGCTGATTTATTTTGTAAGTCTTATCATAATATTCTTTAAGTTCTTTCAGACTTACTAAAACTTTCCCGTTATTCTCATATTTTTTAATTCTTCCATATTGAACCAAATAAGAAATATTTGAAATTTTTATATCTTTGTTTAAATAATTTGAAGCCCAAGTTGAAGCTTCTTTTAAGCTTACAAATCTATCTTCCATCAACATCACAACTCCTCTATAACACTCAATATTTCTTTAATAATTTTATTCCTGTCTTCTGCTTTTAAAATAGATCTTCCGACAACTATTATATCTGCACCATTTCTAAATGCTTCTTCTGGCGTTGCTATTCTTGTTTGGTCATCGGTTTTTTCTTTTTAAGTCTTATGCCCGGAACAACTGCAAAAAATGGTTTTTGTATATGTTCTTTTAAAAACTTTACTTCATGACTTGAGCAAACTATTCCATCTGAACCATTGCTAATTGCCATATCTGCTAATCTATAAGCTAAATCTGGGACTGATAAAGAAGAGTCAAGTAATTTTGGATAATTTTCATCATGACTTGTTAAAATAGTTATAGCTAAGATTTTTAAATCTGTTCCTGCTTTTGCTTTTACAGCTTGCTGAATCATCTCTTGACCACCAAGAGAATGTATCGTTAGATAATTAACGCTAATTTCTGATACAGCTTTTACACCGTTATAAACAGTGTTTGGTATATCGTGGAGTTTTAAATCTAAAAATATCTCAAAGCCTCTGTCTTTAACTTGTTTTACAAAATTAATTCCACCTTTAATAAAAAGGTTATAGCCTATCTTAATAACAATTTTATCTTGAATTTCATCAACAATTCCTAATGCTTGGTTAATATCATTTACATCAAGAGCAAGAGCTAACTTTTTCAAAATTTAAACTCCTATTTAAATTATTTTTTAACAATTATACTACAAAAATCATGCCAAAATCAAATATCGGTGAGATTGTTCTGAAAAAGTTTTTGATAGAGGTATCATCATGCCTTTCATTTTGAGCGTAAGCGAAGAATCTCCTTTTTCGTATCTCTTTTTTTTAAATAAAAATAAAAGAGGGGATCCTTTAAACTTTCTGATGCCTTCTCTGCTCATAGAATAGATGCGGATTATTTTCAGCCTGCGTATGAAGAAGTGGTTGAAAAATTAAAGGAAAGAGCTAAAGTAGAAAAATTAAAAAATATTGCCTCGTTCATTAATCACGGTAAACAACCTTATTATGTAGAAAATGGGGATATTCCAGTTTTAATACAAAAACATTTAGGTTCGCAGCTTTTAAGTTTACATTCTGAAATTCTTAATATGCCAGATACTCCAAGAACAGACAGAGAATTTATTAAAAATTATCCAGAATATTTGATAAACCTTTAGATGTTTTATTTTACTCTATTGGTGCGTATCTTGGAAGAACAAATGTTATATTAGAAAATTTTGAAGTAATTCCAGCAAGTTTTATAACCCTTATCAGAACAAAACAAGAAATTTGCAATCCTGTTTATTTAGCATTATTTCTTAATTCTGAAGTAGAGCAACTTCATTCTTCCAGATGGAAAAGTGCTTCAGCTCAGCAATACATTTATCCAAAAGAAATTAAAGAATTTATTACTCCTCTTCTCCCCCTCTCAACCCAGCAAAAAATCGCTTCTCTTGTCCAGCAATCGCACGAAGCAAGAAGGAAAGCAAAGGAATTATTAGAAATAGCAAAAAGAGCAGTTGAAATTGCTATTGAAAAGAACGAAGAAGAAGCGATGAATTATATTTCTAAGTTTAGTATTGAATAAAAATGTATAAAATTTATAATTTATTGTATAATATTATTAGGGCCGGGCACCTATTGGTGGCAGGGTAATCCTGCTGGGTTTATTAACCCACCGGCTTCTCATTCTTTTATAACACTATAAAGCATATCCTCATTAATAACATTTCTTAATGATGGCTCTACGTCTTTGGGAATATCTATAAGACCATAACCCCACATTTTCCCATCTTTTGATTTTCTTATTTTATCTAACACTAATTGATATAATTTTAAAGTTGTTTCAAAATAATTAGGAATTTTATTTTTTTTATAGAGTTGTTTTATAACATAACTAAATGCTCCAAGTCCATAATCATTTATATCAAATAAAGCACAAAATTCTGAATTTGCAAATAACGGTGGAAAAATATTACAAAAATTCTCTCTATATTTGTTTCCATCATATATTAAACTTGTCAAAATCCCAATATGTTCTTTTTCAAATTTTGCATATTTTTCTTCTCCTTGATACCTATCTATAATTATTAACCCTAAATCATTCTTTTCTTTTAACCAATATTGGTACCTTTCAATTAAACTTTCCATACATTTTTCCCTTATCCAATTTTCCAACTTTTTTTTATTTTCTGCTTTTGCTTTTTTTTGCTTCGAATTTTTCCATTTATCCCATAGTATAACTTTTTCGAGCTCAACCACAGCAGAAAGAAAAACCTCTGACTTATTTTTTATAATATTAGCTGATATTTCCATATATTTTTTAGCATTTTCTTTAGAAATATTTTCTATTTTACCATTTGCAACATCAGTAAATTTATTCCATTTAAACTCTTCATATGGATTTATAACTAAAATTTCTTTTTTAGCCTTTCTAATTTCTGTGGTGATCTCCCAAAAATCACATAGATTAAATATTAACCCTCCAATTATATAGAGGGGTTCTTTCCAATCTCCAACTTCATCAATAAATAATACATGATAATTATTCAATTTTATTCCCCTTCTTTTCCTACCTCTTATGCTCCTTAATAAAATCTTTTTAAATTTTATTATATAATAAAAATGAAAGGGGGTTATATATATGAAAGAAGATTTAGAAGCAAAAGAAAAAGAGTTAAATAAAAGAATAGCAATTGCAGGGCTTTTAATGATTGTAAGTATTATAATTTGGCCTCTGCTATTAGCTTATGTGGGGGAAGTTGGAATTTTTTTAAGCCTTATCTTGCTTTTAGTAGGTTTTTATATCTTTTTAAAAGCTGCAATTGAAAAATTAAAGATAAAAGCAGAAAAGTTTAAAGATTGGTGGAAAAAATAAAGAGTTTTTGCTAAATATTAAAAAAGCCCACA
>Ga0078972_1004232_pt2 | contig 34764 bp, 31 predicted proteins | sample YelNatPaOPGAMG01_FD_67568 | JGI IMG/M metagenome (GOLD analysis project Ga0078972, IMG submission 67568) | Hot spring thermophilic microbial communities from Obsidian Pool, Yellowstone National Park, USA - OP-RAMG-01 (SPADES assembly) (version 2) | ecosystem: Environmental > Aquatic > Thermal... | reverse complement strand
TGATTCCCAGCTTGTGTAGTCACCATTACCATCGTACCGAACGGTGCTATGCTATAGCATAGCGGTGCTGTTTTTTGTGATATCTGTTTTCTGTTTCTCCGCTCCCGTTGTCAATTGTCCACCCCGTGATCGCGTAACGATTTTACGGGGTTGGTCATTAGTAGTTAGTAGTCGGTAATGTGTTTCCGAGTTTAACAACCACTCTCCTTGTTTTACCGGACGGTGCTATGCTATAGCATAGCGGTGCTGTTTTTCGTGACGCTGGTTCTTTTAGCCGTAGATTGCATGCTCTTTGTTTTGCCGGACGGTGCTATGCTATAGCATAGCGGTGCTGTTTTTCGTGACGCTGGTTCTTTTAGCCGTAGATTGCATGCTCTTTGTTTTGCCGGACGGTGCTATGCTATAGCATAGCGGTGCTTTTTTTGTGATATCTGTTTTCTGTTTTTCTGCTTCCATTGTCGATTGTCCACCCCGTGATCGCATAGCGATTTTACGGGGTTGGTTGTCTACTCTTATGGGTTACTGGTCTCTCTCGGTGCTCTGCGGACCTAGGGAGCATTCTCTGTTTTTCGTTCCCCGTTGTTCGTTGGTATTCGTAGGTTGTCAGTTACGTTGGGTATATCACACAACAAAAAATCCATAAACCAAAACGAGGCGCAATGCCCCGTTTTGTATTGTATTTTCCCTCTCTTTTTCTACACCCCTCTTCCCCGTTGTTCTTTGTTTGTTTTTCCCGGCTCTTTTTCTTTCCCTCATCTTTGTTGTTGATCGGACATTGTCGATTCTTTCTCTCCGTCCTTGTCCCCGTTGTGAGTCGTTGGTTGTGAGTTGTCGGTTACTTTGCGTATTCCACCGCGCGCGTCTCACGGATAACTACCACGCGAATTTCACCCGGGTACTTAAGCTCTGATTGTATCCGATTGGCAACCTGCCGCGCCAATTCGAGCGCGCCAAAATCGTCAACCTTTTCCGGTGTGACAAAGATACGCAGTTCACGTCCCGCCGAAATAGCGTAGGCGGTCTTAACGCTATCAAACGATGTGGCAATTGCCTCAAGCTCGGTCAAACGCTTAAGATAATTTTCAATCGTATCGCGACGCGCGCCGGGACGTCCCGCCGAAATAGCATCAGCCGCCGACACAATGTACGCCTCGGGGATTGTGTACGGATACTCCTCGTGGTGAGACTCCATTGCGCGGATAACATCTTCGCCAATATTATATTTTTTCAAAATCTTGCGCCCGATTTCTACGTGCGTTCCCTGCACTTCATGATCAATCGCCTTACCAATGTCGTGGAGCAGAGCGGCTTTCTTAGCCAGATCGGCGCGCAACCCCAATTCCTGCGCAATCATTTCGGAAAAGTACGCCATCTCAATTGAGTGCTGCAGCACGTTTTGACCGTAACTGGTGCGATAATGCAGTCGCCCCAGCAATTGAACGATCTCCTTGGGCAGATCGAAAATGCCCAGCTCATACGCAGCCGCTTCTCCGGCTTCGGTCATTTTCTTTGAAATTTCCTGCGTCGCCTCTTCAACTTTTTCCTCGATTTTTGCGGGCTGGATGCGCCCGTCTTTAATCAATTTTTCCAATGCGCCCCTGGCAATTTCGCGACGTACCGGATCAAACGACGAAATGACGATGCTGTCGGGCGTTTCGTCGATAATCAATTCGACGCCGGTCAAGCGCTCCAACGTCCGAATATTGCGCCCTTCTTTGCCGATAATTTTCCCCTTGAAGTCCTCGTCGGGCAGCGGCACGGTCGAGGTGGTCAAATCGGAAACCGACGACCGGCTGTACCGCTGGATAGCGGTGGCAAGAATATCAACAGCCTTGTGCTCAATTTCGTCGCGCCGTTCTTTCATCATTTTTTGAACGTACTCCGAAAGATCCTGGGCGTACACGCTGCGAGCGTCGGCAATGATCGCGTCCTTCGCTTGTTCGCGCGACAAACCGGCAACGCGTTCCAATTCGCTATGAATTTTCTTTTTGAGTTCTTCAACCAGTCCTTTTGCCTCAACAACTTTTTGCACGTCGGCGGCCAGTATCTTCTCTTTTTCGCGGATATCACTCACTTCCTTATCAAGCATCTCTTCGCGCTTAGCAATGCGCTCTTCCGCTTTGTCCATTTGGCTCTTGCGCTCGCGCTCATCGCGCTTAATATCCTCCAAGATGCGCGCGGCCTGTTCTTGCGCCTCAAGAATGATTTCCTTCGCCTTTATTTTGCTTTCCTCTAATTGTTGCTTGATGCGCTGTTCAACTGAGCGCGATTGTTTTGAGATGACAGACTGCCGGATAACATAACCGACGATCGCACCACCAATAACCGAACTAGCCACAACAAGCAGTGTCGTTGCTCCCATAGGATAAAGGTATTTTCAGATTCTTCTTATGCGCAAAGAGGCCCAGCGCTTCTGTGCGAAAAACCAACTTGCATTAAAACAAAAGAATTCATCTGAAAACAATTAGTGCTAATTCAAACACGAGCAGGAAGGTCATATCGGCATATCTTTGCTCGCTTTCCCTAGCATACCGCGTTGCGCGCAGAGCGTCAACTAGTAGTTGGCCAATCCGGTTTTCTTTGGTATACTCGGTCCATTCTCTCACACCACATCATGAAACGATCAATCGTACTTATAGTATTGGATGGATGGGGCATCGGCCACCATGACGGATCCAATCCTATTTATACCGTCAAACCAAAAACCATAGAGTACATCAAGCACAACTTTCCCTCGGGTGCCATTCAAGCGTCGGGAATCGCCGTAGGACTCCCCTGGGGGGAAGTAGGCAACAGCGAAGTCGGCCATCTGACCATGGGGGCCGGCCAAGTGCTCTATCAGCACTACCCCCGCATCAGCTTAAGCATCAAAAACGGATCCTTCTTTAAAAACCCCGCCATCACTGATTCGTTCCAATGGGCAAAGGACCATGGGAAAAAAATAAATTTTGTGGGGCTCATCGGCCAAGGAAACGTTCACTCTTCCATGGAACATCTGCAAGCGCTTATTAAAATGGCCGACGAAGCAGACGTCCCTTACGCCCTGCATCTTTTTACCGATGGACGCGATAGCGCTCCGCAAAGCGCCTGGGAATTTATTAAGCAGGTCCCCATAGAGAAAATTGCCAGCATCAGCGGACGCTACTACGCCATGGACCGCGACAAGCACTGGAACTTAACCCAACAGGCCTACCAGGCGCTCATAGGCCAAGCGCCCGTGATTCAAACGGCCGACATCCAGGCGCACCTGCAAAAAACCTACGCCCGCAATTTCAACGACGAATACATCGTACCGGCAACCGTCGGATCTGGCGACCGGGGCATCCAAGACGGAGACGCTGTTTTTATTTTTGACTTTCGCGAGGACCGCGTCCGCCAGATCGGCGAAGCGTTGGTCAATCCCTACTTTTCCCAATTCCCCGTTAAAAAATTCGAGAATCTCCACGTTGCGTCGATGACGCTCATTCGCGAAGATTTCAAAATTCCCGTGGCGTTCCCGCCGCAATCCGTCAAAAATCCGCTCGGGAAAGTGTTGGCCGACAATGGCAAAACGCAATTACGCATGGCCGAAACCCAAAAATACGCTCACGTCACCTTTTTCTTCAATGGCCTTAATGACGCCCCCTTCCCCAACGAATACCGCGTACTCATCCCTTCGCGCATAACCGCGCATCAAGAGACCGATCCGGAAATGATGGCCCCCGCAATCACCACGCGGCTTGTGCAAGCCCTCGAAGAAGAAGCATTTGATTTTATTCTCGTCAACTACGCCAATCCCGATATGGTGGCCCACACCGGCAACTACGACGCCTCGTGCAAAGCGGTACAGATTATCGACGATCAAATCGCCAAGGTAATGGCCGCCGCGTTAGCGCATAATGCCATCCTCTTGATCACCGCCGACCATGGCAATATTGAGCGCCTCTACAATCCGCAGACGGGCGAGCCGGAAACAACCCACGACGCCAGTCCCGTTCCCCTTTATGTCGTTGCCAAAGAATATATGCACCCGCGCTCAGATCAGGATGTAGCCGAGCGCGAACGATTTGTCATCGGCATGCTTTCTGATATCGCACCGACAATCTTGGCGCTCATGGGTCTTCCAAAATCCAGTGAGATGACTGGACAAAATCTCATGCCACAATTACTGCCCTAGCCGATCAACGCGCAAAAAACGCATTGTCAAAAAATCCCCCCTCAACGTGCTCAAGGGGGGATTTTAAATGCATTCTTAGTTTTCCTTATTGTCCCGAACCATTCTGCATCCGCACCCGATCGGCAAGATTCACTCGGCGTAGAATATAAAGAATAATAACAATGATAATGGTTGCAACGCCGGCAAATTGCCAAAGACCGATTCCCGCCAGCATGCCGATGGCCGCTGTCATCCAAACTACCGCGGCAGTTGTGAGCCCGTGAACGCGTTCTTGGTTTTTGATGATAATGCCGGCTCCCAAGAAACCGATCCCCACCACGATGTTGGCGATAACCGCCAGAAAACCGCTGTTGCGCGCGATGATTTCTCCCGTCAACGATGGATCCGGTGAAACGATATACGGAAGCGCCAAGCCAGCCATGGCAAACAGCGCCGCTCCGGAGCTCACTAGCATTGTCGTACGCATCCCCGCTTCCTTTCCCACCAATTCGCGTTCAATCCCGACAATAATGCCCAGGACAAGCGCGATAACCAAACGGACAACCATCGTTTCCAGAGAAAGCATCGGATTATGTGTTAAGCGCGTGCTCAATGGCCTCGCGATCAAAACCAACCACGACCGTTCCATTCACCTCAATCACCGGGACCCCCATCTGTCCCGACTTGCGAATCATTTCGGCGGCGGCTTCGTCGTCCCCCTCAACATTTATCTCGCGGTATTTAACGCCATGATTCGTAAAATAGTCCTTGGCCATTTTACAATAGGGACAATGGGTAGTGGTGTAGATAGTAACCATAAACTAAATGGGGAAATCAAAAATCAAAATGTAAAAATTTCAGAACCAACTCCCGCCAAATTTTCCGCATTACCCATTTTGATTTTTCCTGCCTACCGGCAGGCATATTTCATTTTTGATCTTACTTGATAATCGCCTGATACTGAGCAATGTCGAACGGATTTTGCAATTGCGTTCCATCGATAAACACCGTTGGCGTTCCCTGCACGCCAGCCGCCTGCATGTCTTTGGCATACTGGTCAAGCGCCGCTTGGCCGTCTTTGTTGTCGTAGCACGTGGTGAACTTGTTCACGTCCATGCCCAAATTCTTAGCGGTTTGCACGAAAAACGCCTTGGTGAGATTCCCGCTGTTTTCCGATTGTTTCCCGGCATTCTCTTCGGCCTGCTCGGCGTTGTAGATGGCGTCATGAAAATCCCAGAACTTTCCCTGCTCCTTGGCGCATTCGGAAGCAAGACCCGCGGCCACTGATTCCGGACCGATAAATGTCAGTGTCTTAAAGACCATCTTGGCTTTGCCTGTTTGAATAAAGTCAGCACGAATCTGAGGATCCATATCGGTATGAAACTTCGTGCAAAAAGTGCACTGAAAATCACCGAATTCAACAATTGTGTGCGGCGCGTTAGCGTCTCCCAATACCGGCGCCTGCCCAATATCAAGACCGGAGGTCACTTTTGATGGCTGCCCCGCCGTGGGCTGTGTTCCGTTATTGGCTCCCGGTGCTACCGCCGTATTACCGCGCCCCATAACATAAAAAATGGAACCGGCGATGATCAAACTCGCCAGCAAAATACTCCCCCCAATAACCACCGCATCGCTCTTCATCGCCCGTTCGAGACGAGACTCAGCGCGCATTTCCTTGTTGTCGCTCATACGATTGTGTGTGCGAGTTTTTCCCGCACAAATAAAAATAATTAATTAATATTAATAATGGCGTGGCCAGTATAGCATACCATTATTTTTTTGCCTAGTGTACATCGGGAACAGCGTTGACCACCGACCCCTTTTCAAAGAAAGTCGTCACGTTGGCAACGTCGGTATCCAAGATACGCGTGTTTGCCTCCCGACTGTTAAAGGCGTTATGCGGCGTCACAATCACGTTCGGCATATCCATAAGGATATGATTGAACAGATCGGTTTCCATATTGGAGTAATCGGCGCCCGGTTTGTCTTTGAGCCAATACCCCATTTCGTCTTTTAAAATACCCTCCTCTTCCAGCACGTCCAGCGCCGCGCCCGCAAGAATTTCTTTTTTGAGCGCCAGCACCAACGCCTCCGTTTCCACGATTGCGCCGCGCGCGGTATTAATGAGATACGATCCCTTTTTTATTTTTCCGATATTGTCCTTGTTGATCAGATGATGCGTTGAGGGGAGGTAGGGCACGTGGATGGTCATGATGTCCGACGCCCCCAAAAGGTCATCAAGCAAAACATACGAAAAACCCAGCTCGGCAGCGATTTTTTCATTCGGATAGGCATCGTAGGCAATCACCGTCGCGTCAAAACCCTTCAGCATTTTTATCACGTGCTGGCCGATATGGCCGGTTCCGATCACACCCACCGTCTTTCCTTTTATATCAAACCCCTCCAATCCATTGAATGAAAAATTGTCCGTCCGTTTAATGCGATCAACGCTCCAATACAATTTGCGCGACAGCGTCAGCATCAACCCGATGGCAAACTCGGCGACGGTATTTTCACCATAGTACGGCACATAGCCAACCGGAATGTTTTTTTCTTTAGCGTACGCGCAATCAATGTGGTCAAACCCCGTGGAACGAGTCGTGATGACTTTGAGATTCGGGAAGGCATCGATGACGTCTTTGGTGCACGCCGATCCAACAAACATCGACACCGCGTCGTAATCGCGCGCCACCGGAAGATGCGCCGCATCAAGCGGCGTCGTGATGACATCAACCGCAAAACCCTTGCTGACAAGCGCGTTTTTTTCGTATTCGGCCTGCCACCCCTCTGCTTGAAATAAAGCTATTTTTGTCATGCACGAAGTATACCGAAATGTCCGCGCATTTGCCATAGAGACCCCCCCGCATTATGCGGGGGGGTGCGCCAATTAACTATTTCGCCTTTGACTTAATAATATCGTCGATAATCCCGTACTCCTTAGCTTCCTGCGAGGTTAGATAAAAATCGCGATCGGTGTCTTTTTCAATCTTTGCCAGCGACTGTCCCGTGTGTTTGACCAGCACCTGATTGATGCGATCCTTAATCTTGAGAATGTGCCGCGCGGTAATTTCTATCTCAACTGCCTGGCCTTCGGCGCCGCCCATCACTTGATGCAGCATAATCTCGGCATTGGGAAGCGCAAACCGCTTCCCCTTCCTTCCCGCACCCAAGAGTACCGCACCCATGGACGCAGCCATACCGACGCAGATAGTAGAAACGTCCGGCTTGACGTGCTGCATCGTGTCGTAAATCGCCAGCCCCGCCGTTACCGAGCCACCCGGACTGTTGATATAAATCTGGATATCCTTTTTGGGATCTTCGTGATTGAGCAACAGCAATTGCGCAATCACCGAGTTGGCAACCTCGTCGGAAATAACGCCGCCGATAAAAATGATGCGCTCCTTAAGCAGACGCGAATAAATATCATACGCCCGCTCGCCAAATTGCCCCTTATCAACCACCATTGGAATAAGATTCATAATGTGTAGGTGTTGTTAACTCTGTTTCTTCTAATAGTATACCCGCAACCGCCGATAAAATAAAACCCCCGCGATACATTGCAATAAAAACGCCGTCGCGCAGGGCAGGATAGTGCACCACACTCATGCCTGTCAAGTATCTCACGATCGTGAGATACTTGACATATCATCAATGCACACATCATTGAGACATCACACCGACACCCAACAAAAGAGTGCGCTTTGGCGCACTCTTTTGTTCCAAAACGCGATTGTGCGCTATCGCAAAAACTTAACAATCAAGAGCGCAATAATGTTCATCACCTTAATCAGCGGATTGATTGCCGGACCGGTGGTATCCTTGTAGGGGTCGCCCACCGTGTCACCCGTCACTGCCGCCTTATGTGCCTCCGATCCCTTGCCGCCATAGTTACCATCTTCAATATATTTTTTCGCGTTATCCCATGCCGCACCTCCCGCCGTCATCGACAGCGCCACAAAGAGTCCGGAAATAATCGTTCCCATCAGCAATCCGCCCAGCGCTTGTGCGCCGAACCCAAAACCGACAACCAGTACCGCCACGATAGGCACCAGTGACGGCACAATCATTTCCTTGAGTGCCGCTTTGGTCACAATATCTACCGCCCGTCCGTACTCCGGCTTTGCCTTGCCCTCCAAAAGTCCGTGAATTTCACGGAATTGGCGCCGAATTTCCTCAACAACCGCCCCGGCCGCACGCCCCACCGACTTAAGTGTCAGTGCGCCAAAAAGATACGGAATCGCCGCACCCAGCAGCAATCCGATAAGCACCCACGGATTATTCAGATTGAATGAAATGCCCCGCGCCCCGTCAACGTAGCTGGCAAACAACACCAGCGCCGCCAATCCGGCCGATGCGATGGCATACCCCTTAGTAACCGCCTTGGTCGTGTTGCCCACCGCATCCAATGCATCGGTATGTTTGCGAACCTCTTCGGATTGTCCGCTCATTTCCGCAATACCTCCCGCGTTATCCGTAATGGGACCGAACGAGTCGATGGAAATAATAATGCCAGCCACCGAAAGCATCGCCACCGACGCAATCGCAATACCATAAAGCTGGTCAAGCGCATACGCGCCCGCAATCGCTAACCCGATAATCAGAATCGGAACAATAGTTGATTCCATGCCGACCGAAATACCCATAATGATGTTCGTGCCATGCCCCGATGTTGATGCCTGCGCAATGGACCGAACCGGACGGAATTTTTTTGCCGTGTAGTAGTCGGTCGCCAGCACCATCAGCGCCGTGACGCCCAACCCGATCAACGAAGAGAGGAACACTCCCTGCCACCCGGCGCCGAAAAACATTCGCGACACGGCATAAAATCCGATTGCCGCAAACACGAGCGATGCCACCAATCCTTTGTACAGCGCGCCCATAATACCGCCATTTTTTGAGAGCCGCACAAAGAATGATCCCAAAACAGAAGCGACAATGGAAACGCCGCCCAATGCCAACGGGAAAAGTTGCGCCGACGTCGTTCCCACCACCGCAATGCCCAGCAAAATGGCCGCGGTCAACGTCACCACATATGTTTCAAAAAGATCGGCGGCCATGCCGGCACAATCACCCACGTTATCGCCGGTATTATCCGCAATCACTCCGGGGTTGCGCGGATCATCCTCAGGAATTCCCGCTTCAACTTTCCCCACCAGATCCGTTCCAACATCCGCCGCCTTGGTAAAAATACCGCCGCCTAAACGGGCAAAGATTGATATCAAACTCGCGCCAAACCCCAGCCCAACCAGCGCGAGAATGTTTTGAGAAAACATATAATAAAAACCGCTCACCGCCAAAAGCCCCAGCGCCACCACCACAAACCCCGTCACGGAACCCGCTTTAAACGCGAGCGACAGCGCACTGCCCAAACCATTGTGCGCCGCCTGCGCTGTTTTGGCATTGGAGCGAACCGCCACGCCCATGCCGATGTATCCGGCAAGAGCAGAAATAAATCCTCCGACCAAAAAGCCGAGCGCAACTTGCCATCCCAACGTCGGCCACAAGATTGCCATAAGCACCGCACCGACGACCGCGACCGTTTTATATTGCCGATTCAGATACGCCATCGATCCCTCCTGAATGGCGCGGGAAATCTCAGCCATTTTTTCGTCGGCAACCTTCTGCTTTCCAAGCCACAGAATTAAATACAGGCTGTACAGCAACGCCAGCGCGATTGGGACAAAGATAAAATACAATGCGTACGACTCAATCATAGGTGAAAATATAGTTACCTTTAATAATAATTAAAAAAATAAAAACATTTTTATTCTTCTGTGGCTTCGTCGGTTCCGCTTTCCGCGGCCGGCACCGCGCTCGCGCCCCCTTCCTGCATCTGTTCGGGATTCGATTGCGAACGCACATCAATGTTCCACCCCGTCAGACGAGCCGCCAAACGCACGTTCTGTCCTCCGCGCCCGATCGCCAAACTCAACTGATCCTCGGGGACCAATACCAATGCTTTGCGCTCATCAATAATTTGAACGGAGCTGGGCTGTGCCGGAGACATCGCCGCCTCGATAAATTTTACCGGATCGGCGGACCACTCAATAATGTCGATGCGCTCGTTCCCCAATTCTGTATTGACCGCCATCACCCGGGCGCCGCGCTGACCGACGCATGCTCCCACCGGATCAACCCCGTCGGCGGTTGACGCTACCGCAATTTTTGTTCGACTCCCCGGTTCGCGCGCCACCCCCTTGATTTCCACAATGCCATCGGCGATTTCGGGAACCTCAACTTCAAACAGCTTTGACACAAACCGCGGATGCGATCGCGACAGGAGCAAATTCGGATTGCGCCCCCCTTCCTGCACGGACACGAGGAAAAATTTTAACCGCTCGCCGATGCGATAGTGCTCGCCGGGAATCGATTCAGAAAAAAACATAATCCCCGAGGCGCGTCCCAGGTCAACATAGATATTTCCGCGCTCAACCCGCTGTACCGTACCGGTAACCAGTTCGCCCACCTTTGATTCAAATTCTTTGTTGACGGCCTCTTTTTCTATCTCGCGCAGTTTCTGCAGAATGACCTGCTTGGCCGTCTGCGCCGCAATACGCCCAAAGTCCGCCGATGGCGATGGTAAATCAAACAAAAGCTCATCGCCCACCTTGACGTCTTTTTTTATTTTTTGCGCATCGGCCAGTAAAATATGCCGCTCTTCGTTGTATAACGGCAAGACCGGCTCATCCCCCTCTTCCGACTGGACCGACGACTCTCCTCCTTCTTCCTCGCCGGCAACGGGAAACCGCACTGTCGTATCATCAACGACCGTCTTTACCTGATAAAAAAACGCATCACCCCGCGCGGCATCAAGAACGCACCGGATAACTTCTCCGCGCTTTTCAAATTCTTTTTTGTACGCCGACGCCAATGCCATTTCGACAGCGTCTTTGACTTGCGTCACATCAAGATCCTTCTCACCAGCCAATTGCTCGATAGCCTTGGTCAGCGCTCTTACATCAAACATACGATATAAAAAAATTAATGGATAATCCCTTTTAAAAAACAATCCGCCTCGGAAAAGAGCGGATAGAACACGTGTACTATACCAGGAATACCCCGACGGTGTCAACTCCATCCCGTTAGAGAAAACCCCCTCGCCATAGCGCACATTAATGGGGCAAAGCGATCTCGAAGTGACTGTGCGATGCAAAAACGTTTTCAATCTCCCTTATAAAAACCAATCCCCGTCGAGCTATACAATCCAACCAAAGCAAAACCCCTCCGCCCAGAGCGGAGGGGTTGCATATACACGCATGCGACTATACGCACCGGAGAACTAGTGTTCTTCCGTGTGCTGACGGAAACGCTCAATGATGTGCGCGGCATAATCTTTGCCGCCCAATCCGAACGCAATACCTCCCGCCAATGCCAACATAGCGATAAAGCCAGTGACAATTGTTTGAATAAGCTGCGTTGCAACACCCAACTGCAACAAGGCCGCCAAAAATCCAAAGATGACGATTGACCAATAGGTCAACGTCCCCAGGAATTTAGGCGCATGCAATCGCGCGCTCATCACCGATCCCTTCACCAACTGCCGCAAGAAATTGGCAATAACCAACGCTGCGAGCATGATCAAAACCGCCGCGATGACATTCGGGAAATACATCAACACTTCATTGAGAAATGTCGACAATCCCCACAAACCAAGAATGTCAGAAGTGGCCAAGGCGACCACCACGACAAAAAACCAGTAGACGAGTCCACCGATAAATTTACCGCTGTTAAGCCGCATGCCCGCACGCTCCATAAAAGCCTCCAGTCCCATCTTGCGCAATGCGCTATCAATGCGCAAAGCCCCCATAATACGCTCAAGCAGTGCCCGCAATGCCGCGGCCACAATCAGGCCGACGATCAAAACGATCAGCGCCGCTATGAACCCCGGGAAAAAACGCGCAATAGGATCCCAAACGCTCTGGAACGCCGACATAACCAAGCCACTCCATGTATCAGTGTACATAGATAAGAGGTTAAGGATAAAATACATTTTTTGTTGTACCAACGCTCGACCACACGTTATCCCCCTTAGTATAAAAAATGAAACGCATAAATGAAAGAACCGGTGTGGATAAGTGTTTTCAATAACACACCAAGATTGCCTCCCTCATCTGTACACCATCATCACACTGCGCTATACTTATTTCCAATGAAATTGATCGCTAAACTCATTTTTTCCCTGGCGGCAAACGGCATCGCACTGTGGATCGCCGCTCATGCCGTGCAAGGATTTTCGATCGTACCGACCGTGCGCGCCTACCTGATCGTTGCCGCAGTTTTTACCGTCATCGAGCTCATCATCCGCCCGATCCTCAAGCTTCTTCTCGCCCCCATTATTATCATCACCCTGGGCCTGGGACTCATTGTTATTGATGCCATTGTGCTGGAAGTGCTCGCACACACTGTCGGACAATATATTTCAATTACTGGACTTTACCCGCTGGTCTATGCTACCCTCATCATCGGTGCGGTACACGTTATTCTGTCGGTATCAAGCAAATACATCCACGATTAACGCCCTCACCACTGTCATTTTTTTCACCTATGCTTAAAACCATTATTGCTATTGCCCAAGTCGTTTTTGCGGTGGCGCTGATTGCTCTCACGCTCCTGCAAGAGCGCGGATCGGGAATCGGCGAAACATTCGGCGGACAGGGAGGATTTCATTCCCAGCGCCGCGGATTTGAAAAGATTGTTTTTGTGGTGACACTGGCATGCTTGGCGATTTTTGCGGTCCTTTCGCTGGCAATTGTCTTGGTTAAATAAGTCATGTTCGGATTATTGTTACATACCCTTCGCTCTTTTTCGCGGAGGGAGCGCATTGTCTTTTTTGGCGCACTGGCCGTTGCCGTACTTTCATTTCCCATTCTTTTTTTCCATTTTATCGACCAGACCACGGTCGCTGTTCCCGCGTACGGAGGATCGTATACCGAAGGCATCGTGGGACAACTAGGATTTGTTAACCCAGTCCTGGCGCGTCCCGGAACACCCGATCAAGATGTAACCTCCCTGGTCTTTGCCAGCGTTTCCGATATCGCCCAAAGCATCAAACACAATGGCGACATGACCTCCTGGGACGTGCGCTTGAAAGACGGCGCTGTCTGGCAAGATGGAACGCCGATTACCAGCGACGACATTATTTTCACCGTTCGCACCATCCAAGATAAAAATACCGCCTCACCGCTGGAAACCGATTGGCAGAACATCACCGCCGCGCGCGTGAGCGAACGCGAAGTATCGTTCCAAATGCCCACCCCCTATGCCTTTTTCCCGACACTCTTAGAAAATCTGCGCCCAATCCCCAAAAAAATATTCGCCCCCGTCGATCCGGCCAATATCAAAATATCGGCCTATAATCTCCAACCGCCACTGGGCAGCGGTCCCTACGCATTTGCCGACATACAAAAACGCGCGGACGGATTTATTACCTCCTACACCCTCACCCGAGCGCCTTCGTACGCCACCATCGGACAACGCCCATACATCGACACACTAACTTTCAAATTTTTTCAAAACGACCAAGCGCTAACCCACGCGTTTAATTACGGAGAGATAGACGGCTTTGGCACCTTTGACCCGCTGGCACCCGACGCCTTGCGCATCAAACCCATCACGCGCCTTGTTCCGACCGGAAAATATTACGCCCTGTTTTTCAATCAAGCGGCGCGCCCAACACTCGCCGATCTGGCGGTACGCCACGCGCTGACCCTGAGCACTAATCGCCAAGACATCATCAACAACATCCTGCATGGCGATGCCCAGCCGGAATATGGCCCCATACCGCCGGCCATTTTGTCGTCTCTCGGCCTTAACGACCGATCGTTGGCTACCAACTTTGATCCAACGCAAGCAAAAAGCATCTTGACCGCCGACGGATGGAAGCAAGACCCGCAGACAAATTTGTGGACCAAGCAGACAGGCAAGACGATCGACACGCTGTCGTTTACTATTAAAACCGCCGACGCCTTTCCCCTGCGGGACATCGCGCAAGTCATCAAACAAAATTGGGAGAGTATCGGCATCCAAACCAATATCGTTTTAGTCGATCCGGCAACCATCAACGACAGTATCATCCGTCCGCGCAACTACGAAATGCTGCTCTTTGGCAACATTGTTACCAAAAATCCCGATATCTTTTCATTCTGGCATTCAAGCCAGCAGTTCGACCCTGGACTTAACTTTTCTCTCTACCAAAATCCCGCCGTTGATAAAATGATTACCACCCTGCGCACCACCGACGACCAAAACATCATTGCCACGACCATCGACACACTCCAGAACACCATTGCTAAAGACATGCCGGCTATTTTCCTTGTCTCACCCGACTATCTCTACATCACCACTGAACGCACTCCCGGCATTACCGTGCCGTTCATCGCACTCCCCGTTGATCGCTTCGCCACCATTGCCTCATGGTACGTCAACACCACGCGCATTCTTAAATAAAATCAGCCACGGCAACGGCACTGCGCCATCGCCACGCTTCATTAGTCTATGGGAAAAAATCCATATACCCCGCTTCCGATACGACGCGCCGGCGCTCGCCTCATCGCCAGTCCCGCATGCGCGCACATCGCATACCAGGAGAAAAAGTTTTCCGACTACGCTTCGTTTTTCCCGTTACCCTCGGCGCCAAAGCGAAAAAATACCGTCATCTATCGCATCTATCGCAACGCCTGCAGAAATACCGACCATGCGCTATTTGCTCGCCGCGGTTTACGCTACGATCTAACAATCCTGCCCTCACGGACCATGGCTGATACCTATCCGACCCGCACCATCGGACACGTCCATCGTCTCCAACCCCGCCAACGACTGCCCTACCCCGAAATGTACGAAGTTATTGAGGGAACGGCGCTGTTTATTATGGAAAACAAAACTCACACCGTCGTCCGTTGCGCGCGCCTTTCTGCCGGAGAAAAAATAATCATTCCGCCCAATGATGGGCACATCACCGTTAATGCATCGCGCACGCAACCGCTGGTCGTTGCCAATATTTTCACTACCGCCCCTGACATCGCCGACTACTCATTCTTTAAAGCACAGCGCGGTCCATCATGGGAACCCCGCTGGCAATCCGGCGCGCTAGTCATGAAAAAAAATCCGCGGGCCCGTCCGGCAGTCCGCTGCATCCGGGTTGTGCCCAAACTGCCCGCACCGCTGGCGCAGCCGCGTGAAAAAATGTACGCCGCGTTTCTCAAACATCCCGCCGCATTTGACTTTTTGAGCAATCCGGAGCATCATAGACCTCTTCTGGCGCATCACGCATTGTTCTCTACAGAAAGGAACGCCTCGCACGGGCGGTAGTAACATAGTGCGCCCGATTTGCCCCGGTGCTGAAATTGGTAGACAGGCTAGCTTCAGGAGCTAGTGTCCGTCAGGACGTGAGAGTTCGAGTCTCTCCCGGGGCACAGATAGTTTTTTTGATTCAACAATAAAAACTTTCGTTCATTAGTATTAGTAATGTACCTCACGGTACCATCATATTCATTCCATGAATGCTGATTCACGGCACGGCGTCTCCCGTGCACCGCGGCAGCGCTTTTCTGCGCCTACCCGCACCACCCATACCGTCGGCGCTTCTGCCCCGCGCAGAACACCGACACGGCCGACATCATCAACCCGTTCAAGCACGCGTCCTTCCGCGCGCCCAACACGGCCCCCAGTACGATCCGAGCATTTTCAAGCGCGCGAAAACACCATCCAACCGACAACCCAACCAAGCACAGCCCCTAAAGATGCGGTCACCTTCGTGCCATTGGGCGGACTGGAAGAAGTTGGACGCAATATGTCCGTCTTTGAGTACGGTGATGAAATTATTATTATCGACATGGGGCTTCAGTTCCCCGAGGAAGACACGCCGGGGATCGACTACATCATCCCCAACATCACCAGCCTGCTTCCCAAGCGCCGGAACATTAAGGGCATCATTATCACGCACGGACACTACGATCACATCGGCGCCATCCCGTATTTGATGGACCAGTTGGGAGCCAGCATCCCCATCTACACCACCGCGCTGACGCGCGAGATTATCAAAAAACGGCAGGAAGATTTCCCCCACACCGGCAAATTGAACATCATCACCGTCAAAGACCGCGATGAGATCCGACTCTCAGAACATTTTTCCGCCACCGTTTACGAAGTTGAACACACTATTCCCGATGCGATCGCAGTTGCGCTGCACACGCCGGTAGGCACCATGGCCTACTGCACGGATCTCAAGTTTGATTACGATTCACACGGAGAAATCGTCGGCCGCGATGCGTTTGCCGACATGGGTAAGCAAAACATCCACACCCTGTTCTTGGACAGCACCAACGCCGAAAAGCAAGGACGATCGGTGTCCGAGCGACTCGTTGAGAAAAACCTGGAAGATCTTTTTGCCAAAGCGCAGGGGCGCATTATTGTCGGCATGTTTTCTTCCTTGTTATCGCGCGTCTCCGAAATTCTGAAAATCGCCGAGCGCTACGACCGCAAAGTCGCGTTGAGCGGATTTTCGCTGAAAACCAACATCCAGATCGCGCAAAACCTTGGCTACATCAAAACGAAAAAAGGGCTCTTTATTTCGCTGGAGGAAGTCCACCGCTACAACGACAACAAGGTCTTGATTTTGAGCACGGGCGCGCAAGGCGAATCAAACGCGAGTTTGATGAAAATCGCCAACGGAGAAAACCGCAACATCGTCATCAAAAAAACCGACACGGTCATCTTTTCTTCCTCGGTCATCCCGGGCAATGAACGATCCGTGCAGTCGCTCAAAGACACGCTCACCCGCCAAGGCGCCAAAGTGTATCAATCAAACCTGGTGGATCTGCACTCCAGCGGCCACGCACCCGCCGAAGAGCTCAAAGAAATCATCTCGCTGGTTAAACCGCGGTTCTTTATCCCCATCCACGGGTACTACTTTATGCGTTCGGCAAACGCCTATCTGGCCGCCGAGGTCGGCATACCCCTGGAAAAAAGCCTGCTGGTTGATAACGGACAGATGGTTATTATGCAACCGGACAAAAACACCGTCTCGCAAAAAACTGTTAACGCGACCTATGTCATGGTTGATGGATTGGGCGTAGGCGACGTGGAGGAAGTGGTGATGCGCGATCGCAATTTGCTTTCGCAGGAAGGCATGCTGGTTGTCATCGCCACGCTTGATCGCCGCACCGGACAGTTTCTCAAAAATCCCGACATCATTTCGCGCGGATTTATCCACCTCAAAGACAATAAAGAATTTGTTGAAGAAGTCCGCAAGCGGATCAAAAACACCGTTGGCCGCATTCCGGGAATTCATTCCATTGAATCGGATTATCTCAAAACCCTTATTCGCGATCAGCTCGGCCAGTTCATCTATAACAAAACCAAGCGCCGCCCGATGATTCTGCCGGTGGTTATTGAGGTGTAACGTTGAGCAACAACAAACCCCGTACAATCGCTACGCGACCACGGGGCAGGCAACCAACAACTCACAACAAACCGCAAACGGTTAAAAAACAATCGACAGCAATAAAGCACCGCGTGCTCAATATATAACAAAATAGGTCCGATAGGACCTATTTTGTTATATATTAAAAACCTCCTTTTGATATTCACACATAAGCGGGAGACGTGGGAAAGAAGAACAAACCCTGACCTTGCTTAGAAAAGAGGCATCCATATGAGGCTTTTTTTCTATCGCAAATACGCTATACTGTCGACATGAAATCCACAGCAAAAAACATTGAACCGAAAAAGATCGCCTTCTCCGGCATCCAACCATCGGGCATCATCCATATCGGCAATTATTTAGGCTCTATTCAGCTTTGGCTTGAAGTCCAGGGGCACTACGATGCCATTTTTTCCATCGTCAATCTGCACGCCATCACCGTCCCCCAAAACCCAAAAGAACTAACAACCAATACCCTCAACGCCGCAAAAACATTTTTGGCATCAGGTATTGATCCGGAAAAAGCGACCATATTCGTCCAATCCGACGTCCCCGAACATGCCCAGCTCTATTGGGCGCTGGGGACCATTACCAAACTTTCCGAACTCTATTTAATGACGCAGTTTAAAGACAAGAGCCAAGGCAAAGAGGCAATCCTCTCAGGCCTCCTTAACTATCCCGTGCTCATGGCCGCCGATATCCTGCTCTACAACACCACCACGGTGCCGGTTGGCGAAGACCAACGACAACATGTGGAACTGGCACGCGAACTGGCGCGGCGATTTAACGAAATGTTTGGCACAACATTTATTGTCCCTCAGGCGCTCATCCACAAAACGGGATCGCGCATCATGGGACTGGATAATCCCAATAAAAAAATGTCCAAGAGCGCGACAAATAAAAACAACTACATCGCGCTGGCCGACAGCGCCGACGACATTGCCTCAAAAATAAAAAAAGCCGTTACGGATTCGGAGGGATCTATCTACTACGACATCGACCGGAAACCCGGCGTTTCCAATCTGCTCACCATTCTCTCGCTGATCACGCACACAAGCATCAAAGATTTAGAAAAAACATACCGCGGGCAGACCACGTACGCGGGATTAAAAAATGACGTTACAGCGGCGCTGGTTGATTTTGTTGGCGCGTTCCAAAAACGCTACCGCCAGATCAGCGACGCCGAAGTAAAACACCATCTGCACCTGGGCGCTGAAAAAGCACACGCAATGGCCAACCAGAAACTTGAAGAGGTCTACGAACGGATGGGACTTTCGTTGTAACTAAAAAATTTCCATACATAAAAAATCCGCCCTTTCGCGGATTTTTTTTAATTTAGTTGCGTTATAGCGTACAGGGGTTCTACTAGCAGAAAGCGCAAAACAGCTATTCTGCCCACCCACCGCCTGTGGGCGGTAGGTGGAGCGGGTAGGAAAAATATAAAATAACAATCTAAATCTAAAATGGTAAGGTGTGTTTAAAATCCGTGAGTTACCCATTGTTGGTTGAATGCGCTACACGATAAAATACCCGACCACACTCACCGCAACAACAATAATCGACGCCCAGAGAAACCCATACGCAAACTCACGCTTCCCCCATATCAATGAATACAAAAATTTTGCAACAAGGTTTCCCGCGTTAGCGATAATAAAACTCAAAAGCGCAAACGAAAACGGAATCGCTGCCCCCGCCATACCCGCAAGAACGATAGTGATGGCATCAAGACCGGTAAACGAAGCAATAATCACTCCAATGATAAACCCCGGCGCCCCAAAAACCAAGAAAAGAAAGCGGGCTGCCACGCCGACCAGCACCACCAACAAGGCAAACTTAATCGCAGGAATGAATTCAAACAATTTTTCCTCCGTGGCGACCACCGGCTGGGCATCGGAAACCGCGGACGAGACGATGCCGGACTGGTGCAATCCCGAGCCATCTCTGCGCCAAAACCAAATACCAATCCCCGCCGCCGCCGCCATCATCAGCAATACCACCGGAAGAACCAACACAAACCACGCCGGATTTAACGGCAAAACAATAGCGACAAGAACCTCGGGAAAACTAACCGCTGTAGCAAATAGTGCCGCGGCCAGAAGCGGCGAAATATCTTTTGCATTAATGCTTTTATGCGCCAATATCTGCGTAGTTGCCGTGGACGACACCAATCCGCCGGCGATGCTCGCCAAAGCAACCCCCTTGCGCTCGCCGACTAATTTAGTCAATAAATGCCCCACTAATTCAACACCCGTTATTAATACCACCACCAACCATAATTGAAATGGGTTAACAATCTGCAGTCCAAGCAACCGCGCATACCATCCCCCGTGCAAAATGGCCAACTCCTTAAACGCCGATATGTTTTCCAGCGAATACCATTGGTTGGGTAGGAACGGCAGTATCACCAGCGCCACAACCGCAAACATAATCAACGCATGCATCTCATAGGACGTGATGCCACGCACCAATTCCTTGGTACGGTCTTTGAGCGAAAGAATGAAAATAAGCACGATGGTCAGCGCCACGAGCACCTGTACCGGAAAATAATTTGCCACCGCGATAAACCCCACCAAAAACGTAAACGCCGCCGAAAGTTCGGTGGTCATCCCGATTGATTTAATCAAAATACTGCCCATCACATAGTAGGCGGCAAGCATCACGAAAAAAGTCGCGGCAATCAACGTTGCTAATGCGTTGTTGCTGGCAAGCGTCATCACGCCCGCAAATGCGCCCAGCAATCCAATCAACGAAAACGTGCGGACGCCGCCAATATTAAGCCGCTCAAGCGCCTGCTCTTCGCCGGTACGATCGCGATGCGATTCGCGCTCAAGACCGATAACCGCGCCCAGTCCCAGCGCCAGCGCCAGTTTGACAATAATAGCCAGTGACATCATAACCGTCCCGGGAAAAATCTCGCGCCGCTATTTCTTCCCTTCATAAAAATTCATGGCAATCAGCGGAGAGATGGCAATCAACACCAGAGAGACGATGATAAAATTCATTGAAATAGGATTGGCGCGCATATACAGCGCCGCCATCAAATCATCGACGCGGTATATCAGCGCATAGCCCCCCACCACCGCCAGTTCAACCAAAATCCACAGAAGTATCAGCGCTATTGCCAGGACAACACACGCCAAGGAAAGATCCTCGACGCGATGCGAAGTTGTGCGCACGTGATGGCCGATTCCGCGATGGTTCGACGAATGGTTGATATGATGAGTGGTTCCGTGTTCCATACTCTTTTTCTACAGTATACCACATGCTATTGGTCCCGTGGAATATTCAGGTGCCGATAGGCCAATTCGGTAGCCATGCGACCCGCAGGCGTTCTCGTCACGAACCCCGTCTTGACCAAATACGGTTCATACACCTCCTCAATAACATCACGATCCTCTCCCAAGGCCGATGCCAGCGCGTTGACCCCCACTGGTCCGCCGGAAAATCGCTCGATGATGGCGCGCAGCAATTTTCGATCGTGTTCCTCCAATCCCTGTTCATCAATAGCAAACATATCCAGCACCGCACGCGCAATCTGTATATCGGCGCGCGCAAGGCGTTGGACTTGGCAGAAATCACGCACACGCTTGAGCAAACGATTAGCGATACGCGGCGTAAACCGAGACGCCTTAGCCAAAAGGTCAACCGCCTCATCGGTAAGCGCCACATCCAAAATATGCGCTGAACGATTGATGATCGCGCGAATATCATCCAATGAGTAGTAGTCCAGATGAAACATACCGCCAAAACGCGTTCGCAACGGCGACGATAACAAATTCACGCGCGTGGTCGCCGCCATCAACGTAAAGCGAGGGAGCGATAATGAAAGCATCCGCGCGCCCGGACCCTTGCCGACCACCACGTGCAATACCCCCGACTCCATTGCCGGATAGAGCATCTCCTCAATAGCTCGGTTGATGCGATGCGCCTCATCGATAAAAAGAACATCGCCCTCCTCAAGAGTAGATAAGATCGCGGCCATGTCGCCAGCCTTAGAAAGTACCGGCCCGGAGGTCACGCGCAAGTGCCCGCCCATCTGCCGCGCCACCAGTCCGGCCAGCGTCGTCTTGCCCAATCCTGCAGGACCGTACAAAAGCACGTGATCAATCGGTTCTTTGCGTTCCTGCGCCGCCTTCATCATAAGCGCCAGATTGCGCTTGACACTTTCCTGACCAATATATTCGTCCCACACCTCGGGGCGCAGAGCGGCGTCTAAATATGCGTCTTCTTTGGGATTTTGCTTAGGAATGTTATACACACTTTTTCCACTTGACATGGTTCTGGATTAGTTTATTATTGGCTACTGCTAACTGTAGCAGAAAACTCGCTGGAGCGAAAGCGGCCCTGGAGCTGCGGGAGTCCTCTGTTATTTACAGAGAGCACGGAGAACTTGACAATATTTTACTGGTGTGCTATAATAGCAACCAACACTGGAGCAGGCGATCGCCTAATCCTGTGGACACACGTTCAGGAATTTTTCTATGCCCATGGATGTCTTGGTTTACGCTCGGACACTCCTCTGAAAAATTCTATAAATCTTTGCGTGACGCTAAAGATTTTACTTCCACACAGTTGTCCACAGAATTAGGCGATTTCTTTTTTCATCAGCCGACCATGCACAACGCCCCGATACCGGGGCGTTGTGCATTTTTGAATCACACTTCGTGTGTATTGATTAACAGATGCCTACTAAAAGCATCCGCCGTCTGCTATCGCGCAACCGGAACCATCATCGGCTTTCCGTTCACCGCGGGCTGTTCGAGCGTGCGATCAAAACAATAGTGACCCGCCGGATGCTCCCACGTCCATCCGTACGGATCCATCTGCGGATTAATCATCCCTTGGGTGGTACGCGCGAAATCGGCGCACAGTTTATAGGAAGTGCTGGCGGTCTTCTCATAGGTCACCGATCCCTGCGCGACAAAGTAAGAAAGCGGATCGTTTTTAATATCGGCCAGCGTTGTCGGAAGTGCGTCATGGCGGCTATAAAAACTTTGAACCGCGCTATCGGTTTGCTCTACCCACAAAAGCGTCTGCTCGTCAGTCTTCTTCTCTCGCGCCGCCATGGGAGAATCAACCACAAGAAATGCGGCGCCAAATACGATAATTAAAAGTCCCAGCGCAATGCCGCCGATCACACAATGTTCCCGCTTCCCCGCTCCCAGCACCGACGTACGCCGGATTTCCCACAAATAATATCCAAACACTGCGCCAGCGATTACCAAAATAGTCAGCGCCTTGAGGGCAAACCGCAATACGATGTCGCCGTTGAGAATATTGACCAGCAGCGCAATCAAGTCGCCGATAATCGTCCCGGCCGCAATAAAAAGAACGATATAGGTAAGCCACTTGCGCACCCGCGACCCCTCATTAATTGCTCCGCTCCGCAAATAAGACTGAATGAAATGGCCGATAATAAAATAGACGGGGACCGCAACCAGTAACGACGCCACGCCATACACCGCCACCGGTTGGCTCACCAGCGAATTATACGCGCCGCTTAAAACATCGGGGAAATATTTATTAATAATTTGGAAAAGAATTGACCCGACGCCGCTGGCCACAAATCCCAGCGACAAAAACCAGACCAAATACAGGAAAAAGTGAAGTGCTGGATTTTTTTGTTCCTCCCCCGCGGGGCGCTCGTGCGGCGCCATCGACCCCTGCTCGTGTTGAGTGTTGTCGTATGCCATAGTACTATGAGTATATCACACCTCCTATTTCTATGAAGCCGCGCCGCATCGCCATAGCTTACAATATCAGAAGCGCGCACAATGTGGGCTCGCTGTTCCGCACCGCCGACGCGGCGGGCGTTGACACACTCTATCTGTGCGGCATCACCCCCGCGCCCATCGACCGGTTCGGACGAGACCAAAAAGATATCGCCAAGACCGCGCTGGGCGCGGAAAAATATATTGCATGGGAAAAAATCGGCGCCTCGCCCACTTCCGCCGCCACGCTGGCGCTGATAAAAAAATTGCGCAAAGAAAATTTTTTTATTGTTGCCATTGAGCAATCACAAAAATCAATTCCCTACACGCGCGTGCGCGCCGCGGCGCGAAACGCGCAGAAAAAAGACATTGCCCTGATTGTCGGCGACGAGGTGCGCGGATTGCCCCGATCCATTTTGAACGCCGCCGATTGCATCGCCGAGATCCCGATGCGTGGTAAAAAAGAATCACTCAATGTCGCGGTCGCGTTCGGCATTGCGGTATTCGCCCTTTGGGAAAACCAACAACAAACACGTGCCAATGTGCGGTCCATCATCAATGACCAAACGTCGGCTCCCGCGCGGCGACAATCTGTAGTCAAAAAAACAAACAATGGCAGAGAAACCACACCTATGACGCAGTATGGCGAGGTGTGGCGAGGTGTGCCATAGTGAAACGCACTATAGCGCGACGCATCATAGCCAGAGTTTATGTATGCGCATCAAACGCTTTTTGATGTCGCGACGAATGGTGCTATGCCACAGCATAGCACCATCTACCACAGCGTCACCACAACACAACCTCATCATCGTCCACGTACCTCTCGCCACCATCCGCACACCACCACAATTACCCATGTGCCTTGCCATTAAGCGCTATGCCATAGCATAACACCCCGCTACACCAGTAGATTTTGTTTTGTTGTTCTACGTTTTGAATCTTGGTGTATGGATGACACCCGCTGCCGCTATGCTATAGCATAGCGGCATTTTTTGCAGTGTTAGTTTTCTGTTTCTCCGCTCCCGTTGTCGGTTCCCCACCCCGTGATCGCGTAGCGATTGTACGGGGTTGAATGTTGTTATTTTTTTGATTGCCGGCTTGTGTAGTCACCACTCCCATCCTACCCTACCGGACGGTGCTATGCTATAGCATAGCGGTTCTATTTTTCACGATGTTGTTTTTCCATTCCCCCCGCTTCCATTGTTAGCTCCCCACCCCGTGATCGCGTAGCGATTGTACGAGGTTGGTTGTTAGTTGTCGGTTTCCGTCGGTCGTTGATTGCCGTTCACTCTCCCCATATAACTTTTCCGGTCGTCTCTTCCACTTCTTCAAACGTCGTCATGCCGGAAATAATTTTTAAAATACCGTCCTGCTGCATGGAGACAAAATCGGTTTTGGCGACTTCTCTTTCGATGTCCATCTGCCCCGCGCCGGCGACAATCAATTCTTGTATCGCCGGGTTAACTACCAAAAGCTCATAGACCGCCACCCGCCCCTTGTAACCCGTGTTGTTGCATTTATCGCATCCAACCGGCTTATACATAGTAATATTTTGGTATGGCGTTTTGTCTACACGCGGGGGAAGTTTTTGCACCAACGCGTCTATTTTCTTCTTGAGATCATCATCTATCGCAACCGGCTGGCGGCACGCCGTGCACAATCGTCGCACCAACCGCTGGGCAATGAGCAGATTAAGCGCCGGAGCCAAGCTCAGCGCCTTAACCCCCAGATCAAGCAAGCGCGGAATTGCGCCCGCCGATGAATTGGCGTGCACGGTTGAAAACACCAAGTGTCCCGTTAGCGCCGCTTGCGTGGCGATTTCGGCAGTGTCTTTGTCGCGAATTTCGCCGACCAGAATAATGTCCGGGTCCTGTCGCATCAACGATCGCAATCCGCCCGCAAACGTATACCCCGCCTCTTCGTTAACCTGCGTCTGTTCAATCCCATCAATGTGATATTCAATAGGATCCTCAATGGTGATGATTTTGGTCTGCGCATCCGCCTTGCGCCGCAAGAACGCATACAGCGTCGTCGTTTTTCCCGAACCAGTTGGTCCGGTATTAATTGCCATGCCGTTGGGACGATCCAATTGCTCGAGCACAATCTTCAAATCATCGGGGCGAAGCCCGAGTTGTTCCAAGGAAAGATTGATTGCGTCCGGATCAAGCAAGCGCATCACCACCACTTCGCCGTATTCAGACGGCGCGATGGCAACACGCACCTCGACTTTCTTTGTTGATAAATCAATGGTAAAACGTCCGTCTTGTGGCTCATCGCGCACATTTAACTTCAAATTAGAAAGCATCTTAATGCGCGACAGCACCGATCGATAGACGCCATGGGTAAAGTTTGTGTAAATATCATTAAGCAATCCATCAATGCGGTACCGCAATCGAACCGAGGTCTCAGTCGGTTCAAAGTGGATATCTGATGCCTTGTTGGCCATAGCGCCCAGGAGCACGACGCGCACAATGTCCGAAATTTTCCCCGCGTTATTTGTCTCATCGATAAGCTGCCGCACCTTAGAGAGTGTGTCAAACTTTGCGATGTCAGCCTTTGCCAATTCACCCTCGTTAGCCTCGACACTCACCTCGCCGACGATCGTCTTCTTTTCCGTTTTAACAAACTTATAAAAATCGAGTGCGTAGGTAAGCGAGCTTAAGGAAACAATATATGCCGTTATTTCGTACCCTTCTGCTTTCAGCGCGATCAGAAGCTCCTGCGTTTTTTTGAGCTTGGGATCATACAAAATCACCGCCAGTTTTTTCTCCCGAATGGCAATAGGGACCAGGTGTCCCTCCTTTGCCCGCTCGTGCGAAATAACCTCAAGCGCCTCAAGATTCACCAACACTTTGTCGGGAGGAAGATACGGAACCCCGCGCTCCTGTGCGCGGCGCTGTGCGTCGCGTTCCTCAGCCTCCCGCTGCATCTTTAACAACTGATCTTCAACACTGGTTGAAAGCGCCATAGTACTCCTATTGTACCTGTTTTATGAAAAAGACAAAAGCCGCTCGTCCGGCAACGCCCCATACGCAAACCGTATGCGTCCCGTGGGATGGATTGTGCGGCTTGAAATTTTTTCGGGCCATTCAATCAAAATCACCGCCCGCCGATCCCGCATTGCATCAGAAAACCCAAGAACATCCAGATCGCGGGCCGATGAAAGCCGATAGGCATCGTAGTGATAAATGTGAGTCACTCCTTTTCCGCGGCGCCGCACCGGATAATGCTTCATCAGGACAAACGTGGGGCTGGCTCCGCGCGAGACAATGCCAAACGCTTTGAGAAAACCTTTCACAAATGTCGTCTTCCCCGATCCCAGATCGCCTTGTAAAAAAATGATGGCCGCCCGGCGGCGAGTATGAGCAGTGATGCTTTGCGCATACGCGGCCCCCAGCCGTTGGGTGAGTGCCGATGATGAAGAAAAAACGGTAACCGATGATTTCATACCATTATCACCTCATCCGATAAGCAACGGAATAGCCAGCACCAACCCGCTCAATCCGACAAAAAGAGCGGCGTTTTTATATGCCGTTTCACGAGTTAATACACCGCGCGTTGCCTGCACATACACATCAAGCGCCACCAAAACAAAAATCATTGCCAGCGACGCAACATTAAGCGCGCCGATTGATAAAAGCGACGCAAGAAAAATCTCTTCAATCACACACAAAGAAAGAATGGATGCAAAAACGCGCGCGCGGCGGCTCCAGGCATCCAGAAAAAGCATCATGTACTCCCGCGTCACGACGTACAATCCCGCCCACACTAATGGAACCAGCCACCACCCTCCCGAAAAAATTTCCATCGATGCCCACGCCGATACCGCAAAGAAAAAAACATAATAAAAAATACTCGCATACAAGCGGTAGTGGGAAAAAATCGGCGCGTACGCGCCCCACACGATAAAAAGAAGCGCGCCCAAAACTAATCCAATCGCCTCAATGGACGCGGTGGGCGGGAGAGTCAGCGCCAGGGCAAATCCTAAAACAATGAGCGCAAGATATGAAAAGAAGAACGGGCTGTGGCTCTTGCGGTTAAAAAGCGTAGCATGCAAAAAGCCACCCCAGATGATATATGCCATCCCGGCCAGAACGCTTCCCGTCCACGCCAGCCACCAGAAGAACGCGACAAAAACCGCGACCTTAAACAACGGCGACAGTATGCCCGCGGGTAAGAGTGATTTTAATCTTTTTACCATCGAGAAGCTCTTGTTTAATAATGCGATCGGCCAAAATATCTAAGATCTGTTTTTGTACCATGCGACGAATTGGGCGCGCGCCATACATGGGATCATACCCTTCGCGCGCGATAAATTCTCTAACCGCCGGATCGATCTCCACTTGGATGCCGCGCGCTTCCATTTTTTTCACTACCATGCTCTGAAGCTGCATATCGACAATACGCGCGATGTCCTTGTGCGAAAGCGGATTAAACAAAATAATCTCATCCAAACGATTGAGGAATTCCGGACGAAAAGCATCGCGCAGTTCCGCCAGTACTTTCTCACGTATCGCCTCATTGTGTTCTTCCTGGATCACCCCTTCGTCCTTTCTCTTTTCAAACCCAAGCGTTGAGGGCGCCTGCGTAAAATATTCGCTTCCAATGTTGGACGTCAAGATGATGATGGTGTTTTTAAAATTTGTTACCTTTCCCTTGGAGTCGGTCAAGCGGCCATTATCCAGCACCTGCAGAAGAATATTAAAAACCTCCGGATGTGCCTTCTCAATCTCATCAAACAACACCAAACTATACGGACGATGCCGGATGATTTCGGTTAAGTGCCCACCCTCCTCATAGCCCACGTAGCCGGGAGGCGAACCGATCAATTTAGCGACCGCGTGCCGCTCCATAAATTCGGACATATCCACACGGATCAGCGCTTTTTCATCATTGAACATAAACTCCGCCAGCGCGCGCGCCAGCTCGGTTTTTCCCACGCCGGTAGGACCCAGAAAAATAAACGATCCCAGCGGACGATTTTCATCCGAAAGCCCCGCCCGTGCACGCCGCAGGGCGTTGGCAACTTCGCGCAAAGCATGATCCTGTCCAACGACCCGTTTGCGCAAAACATCCTCAATGACTTCCAACTTTTTCATCTCCGATTCCATCATGCGCGACACCGGAATGCCCGTCCATCGGGAAACGATGCGCGCAATATCTTCTTGGTCAATAGCCTCTTTAATAAAAAATTTTTCTTTGGCCGAGCCAACCCTTCCCTTGGCGGCAATGCGTTCTTTTTCAAGCGCGTGCAATTCTTTTTCAAGCGTCGGCAACTCACCATAGCGGATCTTTGCAGCACGCTCAAAATTACTGGCACGCTCTTCGGCTTCTGCCTCATGACGCAACCCCTCAATGCGCCGCTGGACATCATGCACTTTGGAAAACGATCCCTTCTCCGTTTCCCAGAGCGTTGTAACATGCGCATCTTTCTTTTTGAGCGCCGTCAATTCCTTAATCACCGCCTTAAGACGATCCTTGCTCTTGTCTCCTTTTTCTTGTTCCAGCGCGCTCTTTTCAATCTCAAGATTGCGGATCGCGCGGCGCATATGCTCAATGTCGGCCGGCATGCTATCAAACTCGAGCCGCTGTGCGGCGCCGGCCTCATCAATCAGATCAATCGCTTTATCAGGAAGGAATCGATCCGTCAGATACCGTGCCGAAAGAGTGACGGCCGCGACAATTGCCTCATCGGAGATATGAATACCGTGATGAATTTCGTATTTTTCTTTGAGTCCGCGCAAAATCGCGATACTATCCTCCACCGACGGCTCCTCAACCATAATCGGCTGAAAGCGCCGTTCCAACGCCGCATCTTTTTCAATGTAGCGCTGATACTCCTTAATCGTTGTCGCCCCAATCGCCCGCAACTCGCCCCGCGCCAATGCTGGCTTTAAAAGATTAGAGGCGTCAATGGCTCCCTCGGCGGCGCCGGCACCCACAATCATATGGATCTCGTCAATAAACAGAATGAGCTTTCCTGCCGATGCCTGAATCTCTTTGATAAATGCCTTGAGACGATCCTCAAAATCGCCGCGAAACTTTGTTCCGGCAATCAACGACCCCAGATCAAGCATGAGGATTTCTTTCCCCTTAAGGCTCTCAGGAACTTCCTCGGAAACAATCCGCTGAGCCAATCCCTCAACGATTGCGGTCTTTCCGACGCCCGGCTCGCCGATGAGCACCGGATTATTTTTCGTGCGGCGCGAGAGCACCTGAATAACCCGACGCAATTCTTCATCGCGTCCGATGACCGGATCCAATTTTCCTTCGCGTGCACGCGTTGTCAGATTGATGGCATATTTTTCCAATACCTGAAATTTATTCTCTGGCGATTCATCGGTCACGTGCGCCGTCCCGCGGATATCGTCCAGCACACGCAACGCAATATCTTTATAAAAGCCAAATTTCCCCAGCACCGACGATGCTGATGATGGAACATCAGTCAACGCCACCAGCAGATGCTCGCACGAAACGAATTCATCTTGTTTGGCTACCGCCACTTTTGCCGCATGATCAAGAACGAGAAGCAATTCCTGCGACAAATACAATTGATTGGCGGCTGTTTGACTGGAAGAAAAAATCTTGGGCTGACGCGTCAACTCTTTTTGTATATCGCGGTTCAATTCGTTGATAGCAACTCCCGATTTAATCAGCATCGGCTGAACCAGCGAGCTGGCATCTTGAATAAGCGCCGCCAATAAATGGATCGCCTTTAATTCGCCGCTATTGTGCGCTGCGGCTATTTCATGAGCGCTCTGGAGCGCTTCCTGTGCCTTAACGGTAAATCGGTTAAAATTGTTCATACGGTATATGGCTTTATGCGGTGGACAAACAGCACGTCCGCATTCTACGATGACGGTCAACAAATCTCGACGAAAGAGGTGAAACTATTTTTTCTCCCCCAGCGTCACGGAAACTGTCATCGTTTTTCCGTCGCGTATAATCGTTAATTGAATCGTGTCTCCTGGCTTATGTTCGCCCACGGCAACGGCAAGCGGGTAGGAATCATCAATAGGCTTTCCGTTCACTTGTGTAATCACGTCTCCTTCGCGCAGGCCCGCCGTATCAGCCGGCGACCCGGGTTCAACCGCAAAATTCTTGCTGTCTCCTTTGATAAGCGCGCCTTGGGTCGACGAGACATTGTATTGCTGCGCAACGGTCGGGTCAAGCATGACATACCGGACCCCTAAATAGGCGACACTTATTTTCCCTGTTGTTTCCGCCGATTCGATCGCGCTTTTTGCCTGGTTGATGGGGATGGCAAATCCGATGTTCTGCGCGCCCGACACCATCGCCACGTTAATGCCGATCACTTGCCCGCTGGAGTTGAGCAGCGGCCCGCCAGAATTGCCCGGGTTGATGGGGGCATCGGTTTGGATAACGTCGTTGATGGATTCCGATCCGCTCCCCTCAGGACTGGAAGCGGTGATATTGCGGGACAACCCGGAGATGATCCCCACCGAAACAGTGTTGCGAAACTGCCCCAGCGCGTACCCGATGGCAATCGCGTCTTGCCCCAGCATCACGTTGTTCGAATCACCCAACTGCACGGTCGGAAGATTGTGCCCGTCGATTTTGAGCACCGCCAGATCAAGCGTCGGATGGCGCGCCACCACCGTGGCTTTGTATTTCTTCCCATTGTTGGTAAAAACCGTGTACTCCGCACTCGTGTCGCTGACTACGTGCTTGTTGGTCACGATATATCCGTCAGGAGAAACAATAAATCCCGATCCGCCTCCCACGTCTTGCAACTTGGTTCCTTTTTGACACGGAGTATAAAACTGCATCCCGCCCCCAAAACCGAAAAATTGCTGGAATTCAGGCGGCAAATCGCTAAACGGATCGGAGGGGCACTGTTCGATGATGGGGACATTTTTTGAAATGACAATTGATACGACGGCCGGAGACGCTTTCTGCACCGCGGCAACGATAATCCGTTCGTGCGGGTCGGCTAGTTGATCAAGTGCCGCGCTCGTCGACGCTGTACCGCCATTGAGCCCCGCGTTGTTGTACGGAGCGATGATCGATGGAAGCGTGCTGTTTTGCTGTGACAAACTAAGGGGGAAATTAAAAAATCCGCTCGGCAAGAAATACATGGCGACAAAAAGAACAACGACCGCGACACCAAGCCACGCCCATTCCTTTTTGTGACTTTTAATGTGATTTTGTAAATGGGAAAGTTTGTGAGACAACATAGGCAAAAAATAATTACTCGTAAAACGTTCACCAGGGAGGGACGCACCAATACTACGCCCTTAACCTCGATTCTATTTTACTTCGCCCGCTCATGTATCATTATAATCCGTCTGACCGCTTCGTCAATTTCTTCCTGGGTGGTGTACCGCCCGAAACTAAAACGCGTACTGCAGGCGATTTTTTTCTCATCACACCCCATCGCCGCCAGCACGTGCGACGGCATTGTTTGGCGTTGATGGCACGCCGATCCGGCGGATGCGGCAACACGAGCCACATCAAGTGCAAGCCACAACCGATCATATTCGGGAAAATGGATATTGATGATGTGAGGAGCACGGAGAGCCTCGTCTCCGTTAAGCTCGAGAACAGGGAGAGCCGCGCGTACACGATTAAAAAAATCATGTGACATTTTTTTGAGGCGCGCCGCTTCGCTCAAACGATCTTCCTGACAGAGCTCACACGCTTTTGCCAATCCCACCGCACCGGCAACATTTTCCGTCCCGGCGCGCAGTCCATATTCCTGCTGGCCTCCCGTTATCAACGGCGCGCATGTACCTCGCGCCGCACCGCCACGCACATACGCCGCCCCCACTCCCTTGGGACCATAGACCTTGTGCGCCGAAAGCGTAAGAAAATCAACCGGTGTCCGCGCCACGTTAATATCAAACAACCCCATCGCCTGCACGGCATCACTATGAAACAAGGGCCATGTTTTTTCTCCGTGCTCTTTGCGATATACCCCTATGAGACTAGCTATCTCGTCAATTGGCTGAATCATTCCCGTTTCATTGTTTACCCACATACACGACACCACCGCCACGCGCTCATCAAGCATCGCCTCCAAAGCCGCAGCGGCGACAATGCCATTTTTTCCAACCGGCAACGTAGTCAACGCGACAATGCCATCGCGTTCCATGCTACGAGCCGTATCCAACACAGAGGCATGTTCAATGCTGGATACGATTAGCCGCGGCACGGCAATTTCCGGATGACTGCGCACAAACGCACGAACCGCCCCGCGAAGAATTATGTTGTTTGCTTCCGTTGCCGATCCGGTGAAAATAATTTCGTCCCGTCCAGCGGTCAACGCCTTCGCCACACGAGTCCGCGCGTCATCAAGCGCCGCCAACGCCGTTTGTCCGTACCCGTGCAACGATCCCGGGTTGCCAAAAAGATTTCGCTCGCGGTCTAAAAACGGCGCCATGGCCGCATAGACGCGCGGATCAAGCGGTGTCGTGGCCGCATAATCGAGATAAATTGATTCCATTTCCATATTTTTTGGCGCACACTCGATTCTGTCAAGTATCTCACGATCGTGAGATACTTGACAAGCGTTGCCCCCGGCAACGCTCCGGCGCACTATCAACCATTAGAACAAGCGCTGATACAAAAGTTTTTCACTCCAATCCAGTGGGACGCGTATCGATTCCTGACTGTTGCGCTGCGGAACCATCAGATGCCCCTGCTTACGCGCTAGATCGTAGAGCTCTTTGGTGATTTTTACATCGTTCAAGCAATAACTCTTGAGCTCATCCATTTTCCCATCACTATACAATTGTGCCGCCTCAAGCCCATGACCGGTTTTTCCTATACCGATGTTTTCCTTGGCTAAAAGATCGAGCCCAATCCGCTTGCCAGATGCCAGCTCTATTTCGTCGAGAATATCAATGTGCGGAATAGAGAAAAGATCAAAGTTATAATGCTTTGCCAGCACCGGTAAATCAAAACGCGTAATGGCAAAACCGATAATCATGCCGGCGTTTTTAAGTATGTCGCCAACCGCCGCCAGTTCATGTTCCTCAAAAGCGATATATTTGTCCTGATTGTATGAATACAGCCCCACCAACGAGACTTCCAAGCCGCGAAAATTATCGCGACCGACATCCGCAAACGTATTTTTTGTCTCAATATCAATAACAACGTGATCCAGTGCCATACGTATAAGTTCCACTACTGCTTTTTCTGTTGTGACGCTACAAAAAACACTGACTGGTATGCCAATCATCTGTGTGCAAGTTACGAACTGTTCCACACAGTTGTCGTTCCGATGGATCGGAACACTTGTACCATAGCACCGCCTATTGGTAGTGTCAAAAAAACTATTTCTATCACAACACAAAAAATAAAAAATAAAACGCCCCGGGAAAATCACCGGGGCGTCAAGTGATGGGCACCCGTACACATGTGCTATACGTGCCGCAAGACACGTCTGAGTCGCTTGACAATTCGTTTACGAGCTTTCTCCCCGCTGGGGGTGAAATCCTCACGGGCAAGCGAGCGGAGATCTCTCAGACACGCCTTGAGAAGGGGCCGCTGCGAAGTGGCAAAGTGGCGGACGGAAGACACTCCAATCGCCAACCGAACCTCACGGAGCACGTCTGATGCACTAAGCTCAAGCATGTACGCCTCCTTTATAATCGCGACAGTCTTTCGATCTCTTTCATGATGGACCGTTTCCCATCGGAACCCAAACTATCCGCATATCGCTCGATGAAAGCTTCCAGTACCTCCATTTTTTTCTTTGGGAGAATCTCCCTCTCATTGACTGCCCCGATCAACCATTCCACGTCCGCGCATGGAATATGCACAGCCATAGTCGCCTCCTTTCCTGCGATGTCCTGAATGAAAAATAGACCTACCGTTCCCGCCAGTCAATAATCAATCTGTGCATTTCTTTTCCGCTCAAAATACCCCATGAGGGCAAAAAGTTATCCGCGCTTTTCTTTCATGATCAGCATCAGATCCGATACGTTAAAGGCGGTGCGCCGCGCGCGGATATGCCCGCCGATTCTTTCAAAAAAATGATACGAGTCATTGCGCGATAAAAACTCTCTCGGGTAGATTTTTTTCCTCTTTGTCGCGGCAACCGTGACATCATCAACCAGTGCGCCGGCAACCGGTGTATTATCATACGCATCTGATCCAAAACTGGCCACCAACATTCCTTCCGTTTCTTTCCGATGACGCATCATAAAATCCAACGCTCCCAGCGCCGATTCCTGGTTACGTCCGCCCGTACCATCCCCGCGCACATGCACCGTTGTTTCTCCCGCACATACCAAAACTTCTCCCCTTTTTATTTTTTGCATAAACGGGACGAGCGCGGTTTTTGCTTCTCCCTCAAGCGCCAAGGAAACAATGCGAGCGGCATATCCTCTCTGGCGCGCCGTCGCCACCATTGCCAGCGCGGCGTCTTCGTTGCACGCGAACAGCAACGCTTTTGCTTTTGTAAAGATCTTTTTGTTTTTGGGCGTTTCCACAAACATCAGCCCCTCCGGAGAAACGCCATAGCGCGTCAG
>Ga0078972_1004990_pt1 | contig 34772 bp, 46 predicted proteins | sample YelNatPaOPGAMG01_FD_67568 | JGI IMG/M metagenome (GOLD analysis project Ga0078972, IMG submission 67568) | Hot spring thermophilic microbial communities from Obsidian Pool, Yellowstone National Park, USA - OP-RAMG-01 (SPADES assembly) (version 2) | ecosystem: Environmental > Aquatic > Thermal... | reverse complement strand
GCATGTGCACGCACAGATCGAGTGCGTGCGTGGCACGGGTCCATGCACCAGCACGCATTGCTATGGACACGTAGGCGTCACGCATGCGCCACCGTTGTGACAGCAATGCGAATTGCATCCAGTCCGCACAGCAATGGCTCGCTGTACCAGCAGCCTCGTCATCAATGCATCGTCTGCATGCCGGCAACGGTGGACAGCTGCGTGTCATTCACGAGTGCCGAGCACGAGTATTCAAGTTCGCTGATGTGCCGCTTATAGCACATTTCTCCAATGCTAACTTTCGTTTGTCCCCAGCACCTCTGCAGTCGTGTTTCCACTTTTCCGTCGCGCGCTCGTGAGTATCCCATAGTCCAAGGCGCACGTCTGCAGGTAGCGTTTACCACTGCTCCGGATCGGACCGACGTACTTCGGTGATGCCCTGCTCGGAACAAAAAATAGCTTGTTTGTGTTCAAAATGAGCTCTACTGAATCCTTGCGGATAAACGCGAACAAGCTGGTCGCTCATGCCCCTCTTCCTCGTCCAAAAGACGAGATGTGCTGGCGCAAAAGGCCTTGCGGGACTTTATTTCTTGGAGACCACAGTCGCTCAGGTAACGCTGCGCTTGGTCGTCGAACATCGCTGCGGAATAATATGTTTTCCAACGAGTCGTGACGCCTACTCGATGCAACGGGGCCGGGGCAAGCCACATCAAAAACAGCCTCGGTTTGCATCACGGTGCAAGTGCTTGGTGAAGCAGAAGCGAGCGCCTTTCGGATTCTTCCAGGCTACGGGATGCATGCGGGGCTGCACCCAGTTTTCGCCGTCATGAGGCATATTAAACAAGCGGGCAAATTCGCATCTCGTGGCCTGGTTCAGGATGGGTCGGTGGCACCCAGGACTGCTCTTGTACGGGCATAGATTCCGGTATCTCGCACTCGCGCTCATCCAAATACAAGATCACTTCACCGCCAGCAGCGCGCTGGAAAAAAAGCAATCAGCTCTTGTGCTCGCTCTCGTAAACTGAAAATCATGAGCATGCACGTAATGATTCTTCCGGCGGTGACAGCGATGACGGTGATGGCACTCGCAGGAGAGCCCCCCCTTGGATCATGCACCTCTTGCTATCACGCGAACTGAACGTTTCGCTTGCATTGACAGGATTCCTCGCCGCCAAGTATGCCGAGCTGTCCAGTGAATGCAGCTGGCATGTGTAAGATGAACCGCTTCGATATGAGCTTGACTGCGATGCACCTGCGTCGCCGCGCAGCAAGCTTGTTCACAGCGCGTACATCAGAATCGCTAGCCGTGTCGTGCGCGCGCTCCGAATATGTGGCATCTTTCTGCAGCATAGCTGACCTCGTTGGGCGTCTGGTGCACTAGTCAATATTGTGCACAAGATGCTGCGCATCGTGTTGTGCGCCATGCCATGTTCTCTCGTCCAACGCAGTGCATCATGTCTTCGATGACGATCTATGCTACTTTGAGGCGTTCGCAGCTTGCATTTGTGAAACGAGCTTCGAGCGAACAAACTGCCGAAAAGCAACCATTTCATCGTCGGTGACCGGTGTCCCAATTCGTTGCGAAACTTGTGCCCGCAGCTGGTTCATGGTCAAGGAATGAAGTCGGTCTTTGGCGTCTTGCAGGATCGTCTCCAGTGCTTCCGTCACCTGAGCCCGCAGCGTCCGAGTTGATGATTTCTCTCGCGCTCGCTCGCCACTAGGCGAACGAGCTGCTTTCGGTGCTGCCACTGCGCGGACCGTTGAGGAAGCCGATGGTGTCCGCTTCACTCGAAGCGCATGAGAGACAAAGTCCGCATCGGATGACGCATCCGACTGTACGGAGTCGGAGTCATCCAGCGAAGCCTCGGAAGCTGCCGACGATTCCTCAGAGAGCGTATTCGCAGCTGCATGCATGGAATGGGAGTCCTTGGATTGTCTCGGGCTCGGATGCGGGCGCTGTCGTCGTTTCGACGCGGTGGATCCTTTCGATGGAGTCGCACGGCGTTTGCGTCTACGCTGCGCTGCTGCAGCGAGATCGCGCCGTCCAGGCCAGATAAACGGATGCTCTAGGAAGCGCATGATACGCTGCGTTAGATCTTCTTTTGCCCCCGTTAGAGGCAGGTCGAGCACGTTGCATATTGGTTTCAATTCGTCCATCCGCAGGCGCATGAGTCGCTGACGCATTCGTTGTCTGCGTGCATCCGCCACCGACGGTGGCTCGTCAGCGGGGACTCCAGCCCATTGCCGGAGGCTCTGCTTTACTTTGAGATGCGTACCGGGTCTCCAAAAAAGCAAAGAGTGGATTGTTTTCAGAGTGGCATCTTTCCCCGAGAACTTGTTCGTGATCATGTAGTTGATATTCGGTATTTCGCCTAAAGGAACTGGCGGACCTGTGGGCACTGGATCCAATTCACGATGAACGTCTTGTTTCCGGGGTTGTTCCGCGTCGTCTAGGTCTGACAAACGCTGAACTCTGGGCGAGGCTTTCTCAGCGTCCACGTTATCGTCGACCCGGAACGTGTCGTCTGCTGTTCCAGTGTCGACGAGAACCACGTCTGTCGGGGCACGAAGAACCGCAGCGTTCATATTCGCAGGTCTCGACAGCGCTGCAGGTCTCAGTGTTGCTATCTCGACGCCAGGCACCAGTCCCGCTATGCACAACGCGTGCCGCCGCTTGTTTAGACGGAGCTCCCCGACTACCACGCCGCACCACAGTCACGGCAAGCGGCAAGTCGTGGAACTATTGAGTTCGTGTCTAGAGATCTTGAGTCAGCGTTTCAAGCGCACATTCGCCGGCAAGTTGCGGCGTGTACGGCTCCCTGGCGCTCTACGGAAGGTCGCACGCGCGTGGTCACCTGCCTCAGTGGCGCGAGCGGCAAGCGGCGATTTCGAATTTTATTTTTGATGAAAAAAGTTTACACTGGTCAGCGATCCCAGATTGCGAAATGGGTATTGGCTTTCTGGGCAGCAGCCATCATGATGCACCCTACCATCAGGTTCCATTATCCATACTTCATTTCGGATGTGCGGGTCGTTTCTTATGTTCTATTGTGCACTGAGTGTCTGATTTGAGCACCCGTCATAGCACCTGTACCGCTGGTGCGGATGCATCATAGAGAATGAACGGCTTTTCCACACCACTAAGGACGTCGGCTCCGGGAATGCTACACCTGATACTGGGTCGGGACATATTGTCATTCTGGGAACCAGAAAGTTGTGTTGATAGACGAACTGCCTGCGCCAGCGCGAAGCGATATTCTGAGAGTCTACCTCGGCCAGGGTGACGCCCGCGGACGCAGCCTAACAGCCGCTTATCCCAGAATAAACAGCGTTGCGGGCGAGCTGCTCAGATGTCACCACAGCACCCGCCACTGCAGAGTCGCACGGAGCGCAAACCGGGCACACTCGTCTGGCTCGCGGGACTTTCCACCTATGAGGTAAACTCTCGGCAATGAGGAAAGCTTTTCTCTCTTTGAATTTGCACCATAGACGATGACGACAATGCTATCTCATTGCTAGTTTGCGGTTCGTTGCTTTCCTTTTTCTATAGCGCGGTCGATATGCGCATCTCGGGATCAGGAAGGCAGGAGACACGACGCGTCTCTCGCCGTTCAAGAGAAACGTGATCCTGATGATTAGCGTGCCGCTCTAACGTACGTGCTGTAACGATGTTACAGTCATAGCCAAATACGGTGTTTGACCTCAGTTGAGTTTCAACCTTCACATTACTGTATTCCAGTGAGGTTTCTTGGTTCATGGCAGATGCTTTCAAATTGAATTCTTTTTGAAACATAAAAAATAAACGTATGGGTATAGAGGCGGAGGATTCTGGAGGACCAGTATCTCCTGTTGCCGGAGAAAAACGAAAAACAGTGCCGAGTTCAGAGTAAAAGGAGAAGACGAAGAAGCAAAGGGCGGAGGCCCGACGTCAAATGCTGCAAGAAAGACGACAGTACGACGAGATTGTACTGACAGCTTTTCTTCGACGCGGTATCAAGGATCCCTTCAAGCAACAGTTGCGAGAGGCCACCAGACACCTTGTCGCGTCGTATTCCAGCAGTGTTCGTAACGCTTCTTCAGGAATAATGCAGTTGGTGAAGGAGACGTACCACGACGTAGCGGACAACAAAACATTAGAGGCTCTGGAAGAATTTTTCAACAAGGCCATTATCCGGCACTTGATGCTTGGCACCGGGCAAACGTCGAGCGTAAACGATCGAGTACATACCCTACAGGAAAATCACGCCGAATACCAGTTCACGGTGCTCGACACAGGGATGACTCGGATATGTACACTTACGATGCAATCAAGTACCTCACGAATCTGAAGAACCATATGACCATGAACCTGGAGCGTTTCATGAAACGCTCCATATTTGCGCTCTACCCAGGCATCTCTCGCAGAGGAAAATAAGCGATTATCAATGGCATCATGAACGATCGCCTGCATGAACAGGAGATCGAATTTGTCGACGAGAAGACATCACGCAGGAGCATGAATGAGGCTTCCGTCATCCGTGCGGCTATTCAAGAGCATCGTGCGGTCTTGGGGCTGGCGAATCCAGCAGAAAAGATATCAGAGATGAAAAAAGATGTTATTCCCTCATCTTGCGGTATTTGGTGTTTTCGGACCGATAACTCGAACGCATGGCGGAGATTCAGCTGGATGCGGAAGAAAATGAAGATTCGGAGAGACAGAAGGCTTTCCTACTGGGGAAGCGCTTCAACGTCGTGCTGCTGTGCAACATCACGTCCTACTTTGAGCCAATCGATTCCAGCGCCGTTCACGGCAACATAGAGGAGATCAGCCTTGAGCTCGACGTCCATAAGAAGGAGTTCAGCAATGTGACGAGCCGAGGCGCGAGCTTTCGAGACTTTCTAGAGTTCCTGGCAACTCAAGCTGCTCATTTCGAGGCGCTGTGGAAACTGTACACAAAGCCCAGCGGGCTCGTCAGCGAATGAGGCTGTGCTGCAGGAAGAAGCATGCATTCGTGAACTTCTTCAATCAGTTGAGCGTCTTTAAGGAAGACAAGAGTCAAATGCTCCTAATAGCATACGGAGCATGGCGCTGGGTGCCTCAGAAAGGGAGCACACCGGCTCCGTCGACACTAGCGCACGAGCAGTGCGCACAGCGTTTTGACACGGTCCCCATAGATGCGTTCCGAAAGACATACGTGCACCATGAGCTGCGATGTACACTTCAGAAAGTCGGGATGGAAACGGGCCAGTCTATCGCTCAGGGGATAGAAAAGTACGAAGAGCTGAAGCGCATCAAACGGCAAAGAGTGCTCGAGTTCGAGAACTCCTTGCACTGGCGCGTTCGTCCAGGGGCAGGAAACGTACGGAGTTCGTGAACGGGGACGTCAACGCCGCAGTCAATATCAGGAAATGTGCGATACCGCAGAGGAGACCTCCAAGCCTGTCATGAACCAACTTTGTGGACCGACCTCGTAGGCTCGAACTGCACAAGTAGAAGTTGAAACGAGTAGTAGGTCGCCGTTCGAGAACCACTGGGAAGCGTCTGCACGTCGGTGTATGAACATACACCCGATCATGGTCATGCACTCAAACGCGATGAATACCTCGTGCATGGGCAATCGCTCTTCAGGTGAGTATCTGAAGCAAGCGCGGAGCACGGCGTTTCTCCATCCATTTCGTAGTGATTGTTTACGCTGGTGCGAGAGCATGGATACGGAATGCTCACAAGCGGCCTTTTCAAGGTGTATCTCGTCGTGCCTTTTGACGCTGTCACCAGAGCATGGTCTGCTGTTCCCGAGACTGGCCTCTTCAACGCACGTACGTCCAGCTTCGTCATTCGATGCTTCATCGCTAGGCGCATGTGAGCGGGCACGACTTCAGTCGATGTGCTCCAAGGAACGCCTGGATCGCCTGCTGCGATCACATGATGGCCATCGATCATAGTTTCGCTCGAAACGAACCGAAATTTCACCAAAATCGCTCGTTCAACGACCGATTCAATGATTCCTCCTAACTATTGCCATGGTTGCCTTTTATCTACGAGCACGCACATTAAAAAGCATGCCAGAGCATGTGGCGGTGCACAGCACAGTTGCCTGGTGCGTGAGGTTGCGCGGCCGCCTCCTAGTGCCCAGCCGACACCTGCTGCCGTGCATCAGTCGACGAGGAAATCTTTGTTTCCGGTTTCCCGCTGCCTTTTGGTGCACCAGACGCGGCCAATTGTCGTTCGTGGGCCAAATAGGCCTTCTGTGCGGCCATAACGTCCTCTTCTTTTCCAAGAAGACCGAGACTGCTCAAATAGTCTTCGCTGCGTTCCTCCCAGAGCAGAGCCGCCATTTGCTCCGCATCCAATTGGTCTGGCGTCTTACCGCATTCTGTGGCATGCATTTTGGCAAGCTCGACGTACTGACTACATTGGACAGCGAACTGCTGCTTCTCTTCGGCAGAAACAAGGCGCACGAAGCGCGCAGGCGTACCCAACCACAACTGGCCGGCACCGACAACAGTGCCCGGCGGCAGAACACTCCCCGCTCCGATCACTGCACCGCTTTCGACTCTGCTCCCGTCTAGAACAATGGCGCCCATACCAACAACCGCCTGGTCCTCAACAGCACACGCATGAAGAATAGCTCCGTGCCCAATCGTTACCTCGTTGCCAATGAAAGTGGGTAACGCTCTCTCGAGCTTACCGCCTCCAGAGGCGACGTGAATCACGGCTCGATCCTGTACGTTGGTTCGCTCACCGATGACCACCTTGTTGACGTCGCCTCGAATGACGGCGCCATACCAGACAGAGCTCGCAGCACCGATAGCGACGTCACCGATTATAGCAGCATTCGGAGCTATAAACTGGACCTGCGGAGAAATTATGGGTTTTCGATCAACCAGGTTCATGATTTGGCGGTGTCGGGACAAGAAAAGCGCTTCTCGATAAGCAAAGTTGCCTTGCAAAAAGCAGCCCGCTCGATCGAGTGCCTGTCCCGTCTCCCGTGCCAGGTACCCGAGGTGATAAAGAAACCGCCGAAACACGGACATTATGCGATAGCCGTTAGCGACCTCTGCCCGATAGGAGCTAGAGTTCGGCGCGTCTTGCACGTTTGTATGGTCGCTGTTTTCAGTGCGACCAGTACGCTCCTGGTACCGTGTCGTTACGTATAAGCGTACGACTGCGCAGCCTGCGATAATGCCGCTCGTATCGGAACACAACCGGGCGTGTAGCATGCGCGCCCCGCACCGATCGCCTCTTCAGGGGCGTTCCAACTGGAATGCAATCTTTGAACCTATTTGTTCAGAAAAGTCCCATGCGCCCAACAAGCGCACGCCACGCGGAAAGCATTCTTGTTCGTAATTGTCCAGAATAGTCCCGTGCAAACATGACGGTGTCTGCGTCTTCCTGTGCGTCCGATCGATGCAGCGAACGTGCATCGCCTGTGTATACGATTCCGAACGAGCGCGTGGTAAACTCCACCGTCCATACATGACGCATCCACATGGTCTCCCGGTAGCTAGATCGGGTTCCGGGGCGAAACGTACGATCTATGCGACGGGCTTCAGTGTCAGTGGTGGGCATCTCTCTCCGCAGACCTCTCGGAACGCGCGTCATACAGAGGCGCTGCAGCTGTTCCGCCTGGCTTCCACTCGGCGTCACGTTCGGGTAGCTGTGCGACATCCGTTCGCTACCCCGAGCATCGGGTCACGGTGCCACGCGCTCACTCAGGATTCACATGATCTCTGCCAGTGAGTGTTTCGCCCGCTGAAACAATCACGAGTACCGAGTCATCATCGGTTTCAATGGCAGTGGCAGCATGCAGTGGTTGTGTTCCCGACACGCTTCTAGCAAGCGCTGGGCGCACCATTTCCTCCTTCGTGACCACCTCCGACTCATCCCTCGCGCTCGATGTCCGTGCGATGCACAGTGGTGGATTTCTGGTTCGCATGGGATTGTGGCGAATGCGAACCAAGACCGATGCATCTCTCGTCGAACAGGCACCGCTCATTGGATGAGATTCCTCGGAAGCGTGACGGACGTCCATACTCCATTGATTTTCATGACAGGCGACTTGAGGACGCATCATGCATCGACATGAAACTCGTACGCTTCCAGCAGCGGCAAGTACACAATCCGATCGTGCGCTGAATGCTCGGGCGTAGACGGAATCACGGTGGCGAAGCAGCATCCCTGGCGCACGGCTTCCAGTCGCAACTGGGCGCAGGCGCTCTGCGATCCAGGATAACCATGACAGAGACAAGTATGCTTTTTGTCCAGTGTTCGGAAACCACGACAGGACTCTCGAATATCGAACGCCGAAAACCTCGCTGGGAGTACCAGCAACCGGCTACTCGCTCTGGAAAGGGAACCCTTGCAAGACTTATCGATGGCGGTCTCTTGCGAGCCCAGCACGTTGTGCTCAGGAGCCCCGGCTGGCGCTTCTCGGCCGCATTTCAGGCCAGCGAGCTCGGTGACAATCCGACGGACGTGGCGGACGTGTACCGTGCAGATCGTCTACGAAAACATATATCCATATTCTCAAGTTTATGAACAGCGTTTCGAATCATGACAGGTCGCTCAGAAGCGACCCGCTGAGCTTCGCGTTTCAAAACTCGTCAAGATCCCGTCAACGTCTACGATATTTGCCTCAATCCGAATAACTCCAATGCTCCGCTTTGCGAACATGAGCACACATTCGCATACTCCGACAGGCGCACGACCGTACCAGGCACTCATCGACTGGGCGTGTCATCGCTGCACAATCGTTGATGCGTACTCGCGCGTTATTCGTTCCAAGGAGATGCTCACCGATGCGCATGATGATCGCCGCGTCATCAACCGGTTTCCACTTGATCCGTCAGGCTGCTCGCATGCAAACAAAAAAAAGAACAGGTCTATGTACCCATCGAAATCGCCCTACCCCGCTAATCATAGTCAAAGTCATCACTGAGACCGATTGGTCCGGTGGCACGGCTACCGAACCCGCCGTCATAGTCAAAATCCACATCAACATCTTCGTTCAAACTATCCAACCGATAGTCATCGCTGTCATCATCCAGTACCTCGTCTGCGTCGTAGTCCGTTGTATCGTCCTCGAATGCAGTGTCATCATACTCGGAATCCACGTCCAGATCGCCTTCGTCGATCATGTCATCGATTTCGAGATCATCATCCACAAGAGACTCGTCTTCAAGCAAGGTGGGTTCGTCGGGATCGACGTCCGGAAGCTCATGGATCGAAACATCGTCTCCAAATGCGACATCCTCTACGTCGTCAAAGAGCGCCTCGCTGTCGTCACGTTCCCGGCGACGTCGACCAGCTTTCGAGGCCCGAGCGGGTTCGGTGCCCTCCACCGGCGCTCTGATGCCGCGCTGACCTCGCTTGGATTTCGTACCCGTTGCGTCGCTGGGCGCTCGCTTGTCTCGAACTCTCAACAGGCCGTCTTCCTGGAGCATATCGAGGATGGATGGCTCGAGCTCCACGATATGGTACACGCGCTCATCATAGTCATACTCCTCGACAGTTGGCATGTCCAACTCCGCCTTCAGCACATCCGAAAGCGGGTAGTTTTCTGGGTAAAGTCCGCGCGGACAGACGGGCCAGTCCTCGTCGCTGTCCCGCTCCCAGCGATATGTAAAGTCCTGCTCCTCGACAGGTTCACGGAGCTCTCCAAAAATCGAGACCTGAAACTGCTCCAACGGTTTTAGCACCGGTTGCTCTATCCCAAACTGATTCTTTTCCATCTGGGGCTCGTTTCGAATACGCGCGGGTCCGTAGGGGTCGCTGTCCAGCTCGGCGTACTTCTTGGCGATGGGGTCACCCGGTGGCGGCCGCAACGCCACCACGCAACCACGTCCACTGGAGCGCGGTCTCCGCTGCCCCAAGTGCAGACGTCGCCGACGCTCAAGTTTCTGCCAAGAAAGACTAGGCCGCGCAGCGTGCAGCAAACCGAGAACGAACATCAGCTTGGCTAGCTCACAAGCAGTGCTGAGAAGAAACTTCAGGAACAGATCTCAGCAGTTGGAGTATTCACGCGATGAAGGCAGCGGTTGTCCATCGCGCCGGCGGTGCAGCGGCGGCGGTGGCGGCGGCGGCGGATGATTGTGTACACTGGATGCACTTTGCTTGGGTGTTTGAAATGCCATACACCCATAGTAGGGGAAAACGAATAGAGAATTCCATGTCGGGCATGGATACTAGTATATTGGTCTTCTCCCAGGTTTATCAGCGGTGGCGTTTGCTGGCCTTCCCTGTGATTGCCTGCTTTTCTTTTCTCGTATCTCCAGATTGAAAGACTTTGGTCACGCATCTCCCTCGAGTACCGTTTTCCGCAGTCGACGGAGGTTGATGGCAGCGTTCAAGTCCCGATGACTCGGCTTCCCGGTGTCAGCGACGCATTTGGAGCAAAGGTGGGGAATGCGATCTACGAATCGCTTCTCATGCTCACCTGCTTTGAATACAACATCGTTACGCTTGTCGCGGCGTTCACATTTTGACTGTGATCAGGTGTTTCAAGATGTCTATTGAACCTTTTTCTCCTGCTCCCAGGGTTGCCTTGTAGCGCATGCACGCTGGCTTCTTCCCTTGGTACTTGCTCTTGACTGGAAGCAGAGGCTCCCCCCAGGGATGTGCTCGTCCGTTTCCGCGCCCAACTGGGTAAAAACTACGATCGCGGGCATTTTCTGTACGCGAACTGTTCAGCAAGGTCTCTGTTGTGTCTGGATGCGCAATCGTACGCTGTTCCATTCGACTGGGGGTTCATGGAACACCATGTTGCCCATGATGAACCAAGAACCGGAAGGAATGTCCAGACTAGAGAACAAGTCGACAGGTCCTGACCCGTTTACGCTCCCTTCTTGCCACGCACTGACGCACGCTTCACAGTATACGGTCGCTGCGATGGCTCCAGTTCTAGCTCGAAACCTTTTCGCATGCAAACGGACGAGACGGGAGCCTCTGGATACAAATGATGTGAGCAGCATCATATGTGTATCGAACGGCCTCTCGCTGATGGCCACAAATAAAGCAGGATTTTCCTTCCGAACGGGAAGGATTCCCTACAGTCAACATTTCCGTGAAGGTTCCGCATGAGCTGGTGAGCAAGTCGTAGTCGGACGACGTGAAGTTTCTCTCGCCCTGGAATCAGCGGCGCGCATTGCTGTGCCCCGAGCGGCCTTGAAACAGGAACATCGAAAACTTGAAGAATGCGTGACTTGAGCATGCTCCACGTAAAGAAAAGAAGAAGCTTAGAGGCATGCACTGATGCACGGCATAACGGTACCTGTTATTTTGAGAACTCTTGCTGGAGCGCGTCGCGAATCATCTTCAGTACGATAACAAAGCGAAATCCAGATGGCAACGAGTCAAAGGAGCGACTCCGAAAAACGACCGATAATCATAAAACTACGTATGCATCCGTAAGCCGTCATTGCTGTATCTCGAATTCCGATGCAGTGCATTCGAAAAATGGTCGGAAACATCGGAATGCAGGAACAGAGCAAGCATTTCCGTGTCTGATTTCATTTACTGACACAGTCATAGCATGTCTGAAGGAGCTGGGATCGATAAACCTGATCATGCTGCCTTGTGTACGCGAATGCTGCTACGAACCAGCTCATACACCTGAACTCTTTCGCGAGCAACAGGTTAACGCTGCCCTCAAGGACGCCATCCGACGTGTCTGCGCTCAGGGCTGTAGCGCCGCTGCAGCATCCGCACTAAAACCCTAGTCCTGCGTTTGTATGTGGCGACAGGTGCTGCTCTGTGGACTGATCTTCGAACTAGTACGAAATCTGGCGCTCTGGTTCGCCTTCCACCAACCCAGATCGGAGCTCGATGCGCACTCTCTGCCAACAAGTTTGTTACAGCGTGGAGCGCGTTCCGCCCGTTTCCGTTTGCACGTTTGGCGGCACCGAACGGCGGGCGTCGTCTCCAAGCACTACACGGAACACGTCTTAGAAGTGCGCTCACCGTTCTGCTTTAACTCGACCAACGCAGTGCTCTTTATCGAAGCGAGTGGTTCCCAGAGGTCCGTGGACCCCGACGCAACGCACCGTGTGCAGAGCTTCCTCCAGCAAAAGCGCGTTCGAGTCGAGCGGGTCACGTCGCTGGAACCCGTACGACGCGCGATTCCCAACCTGACAAATGAGACGCTTGTCCTCAACTGGTTCTCCAGGGCTGCCTACTTTAACCCGGCACATTTCGCCGGAGAATGGCTCGCGAACTGGGGCCTTCCCCGGCAGTTTGGCGCCTCGGAGGGAAAGCGCCACGCTCCGGTGGTGCTCTGGTGGCCAGCGCACGCCCAGCACGCAACCAGTCCGTTATACGCCTGCGGCACTGAACGCGATAACCAAAGCATATTCTGTGTATATCTGCATGCAATGGTGACTGCGTATTCGAGGCAACAAGGCCGGGAGCTTCCGTTCCGGCGCAACACGGTGCTGTGCGGCTCTCGGCTGCTCCTGCCTGGACTCTTGAAAAGTCGTTTCTTTCGTTCACCAGCTGATGCAATGGCATGGCGCGCAGCTGTACTCGATCATCTGGGTATGAAGAGCGCACCAGCCCAGCGGACTATGCTCCCAGCGGATACCAGCGGTCGTGACCAGTGCAGGGCGGTCCCTTCGATAATGCCGCTGTGGCACCGACCGTCGCCACGGCTGCAGGTGACGTACCTTCGCAGAGGTGCGGAGAAGCGCTCGCAAGCCGCATGTCGTCGTCGATGCCTTGCAAACGAGGATGCTGTGGTTGCATTACTCCGCCGCTATCGCGAGGCCTACGCCTACGACTTTACCATTGTAGAGGCGAGCGCGAACGATACCACGCGCAGCAGTGTTCAACGGCTGGTAGAGATGATTCAGCGAACGCATGTACTGATATCCGTTCATGGTGCCCAGCTCGTCTACGCTAGTTTACTACCACCGTGGCGATCAGCGCTGATCGAGCTCTTTCCCTACGGATTCCAGCACGACATGTACGCTCATGCTGGCGGAGCTCCGGTCCATTACTTCTCCGTAGAGGGTGATTCGCCTCCGATACCGTCGTCACCATTACCTTTCTGGGAGCGCGAAACCGATGACATGGATGCTGCGGACCTGGATTTTGCGGCAGCGACGGCGACTGCGCACTATCCCGATTCCCAGACCAGCAGTCGTGTGTATCTCCGGGATCAGGCAGTTCAGGTACCGCTGCGTCCGCTGCGTCGTGCGCTCCAAGTAGCGCTGGCGACCCTGCGTGATCAGGCCTGCACTGAGTCATAGGGAGCATGACCTCCAGAAGTGTACGAATGAAACCGCCGCCAAGGTCTGCAGTCGTTCACAGGGCACGCCCGAAGCGATGTCGTGCTGGATTCTGCTACTGCTACTGCTGCTGCTGCTGCTGCCTCGGATTTGATGGGTCCTTTCGATGGAGGTGCGCGCTTCTGCCAGCGTCATCGCCGCTGCATGCAACCATAAAACACGTGGAGCTGGCGCTCTGCACGTTTCTGGGGTTTGCACCAGTCCGCGCCTCATTACCGAGGCAAGGGATACGCTGCCTCAAGCAATGCTCCATTCGAATCGATAAGCTGTGAGGCGGCTGCAGTCCCGCCTGTGGTGCGATTCTCTATCACTGGAGAGAACATACGCAGCCGTAATGTCCCAGTGGCTAGCGCTTATAGAGCACGAAGCAAGCGTCTGCACCGCGTCGTTGAGAACGCAGACTCGTACACAGGCGAGGCGTCTCGTGCGCGCCTCGCTGTGAGTCTCCGCCTCAACCGACGCCGGTGACAAAGTCCTTTGCCCACGTTCGGCGATGCTTGGCACTCGGCGCATTTGCCAACACCATACGCCGTCTTCGCGGGAACTGAATGAAGCTCGAGGTATCATGTCGTGTGAAGGCGTTGCGAGTCTGGTATGCGTTTGGGAACGGCGGAGGCACGCTGTGCAAGTCGCCGTATGCAACGTACGCCTAGAGGCACGCGTTCAGCGAGCTATCGCAGACGCGTCCCGATACCCTCGCATTCATCACCAATACTCCATCACTGGTGCCAGCAGAGCGACGTGGCAATCCCAAATGAAAAGTGGCTTTCAAGTGAATGCCCTGACGATTACGCCAAGGTCGTTCTGTCTCGGTGCAGAGACCGTAGCGGCATATCTAGCGTTGCAGTGAGCACATGCACGAGACCGCACACCCGTAAGCTGCTCGCTCGTGCGATGGATGGATAGATGGATAGATGGATGCCAGCCCCGTTCCCGACGAGAAGACTGGCCTGGCGCTGACTGACCATGGAAGCGTCTCGATAGATACGAGGGCCTCCTCTCTGGTTACCGATGACAGGTGCGCACCCTCTCGTGTATTCGAGGCTGGCGAAACTTGCTCTGTGCGATTGAGTGTTCACCATTCACCCATGGATGCGAGTTGTTCCGTATCGCAAAAGCAAGCACGTTCGCATACACCCGAGGTTGGCGCTGCAGTGCTCACCGGCGAGACGCCGCAAACTTGGGAAATACGTCAAACCTTATTCTGGATGCAAGTCACGGTGCCGCGGAGCGCCGCTGTCCTGTTAGACGGGCGGCGAGTTCGAGCGCCCTGCGCGATGCTCCTTCCTTGTATTCCAGTAGATCGTAGTATTTTGTAGGCAGCTCGAAGAGCCACTTCGGTTCAATCTGGCTCACTGTTCTAATATAGCTCCCGGTTGTAAGTACAAACTCGTGGAATACTACCCACGAAGGTCGATGGCGAATGACGCTGCTGGGATGAAGGCCAACGAGCTGTTCATCCCGAATCGTCAAGTAATCCCGTCGTCGCATCCAGAATGCAGTTTGCGAGAAGAACCCTTCCAACACACAGCGACGCAGTCGTATCCAACGGTCCGGAGCGCGCCTACCCGGCGAGCAGATACGTAGACCCATTCGTTGCATCATGAGCTCCAGCTGTCGGCGGATGTTCACCGCGTGCATGAGCGCTCGATCATTCAAATAGTTCTCCGCACACCATTGGCGATCGCAGCCGTGGTCCATGAAGGCCTCAAAGACGCGCACCAAAGTGGCGTGATCGCTGTCGGATACAACGAAACGCTGCTTTCGAGCGTCAGCCTCGTCTGCTTGCTGACGTGGACGCAAGAAAACGTTTGGGACGGAGAGCATGGCGGCCAGTGTGATTGCTTCGTTACTCGATCCGTGACGTGGCGACTCAAGCAGCATTCGAGCGATCTGTATATCGAGTGGAAATTCTGCCATCTGGCGTCCCAGTGGTGTCAGTTCGACTTCTTCGTCGACGGCGCCCAGATAGAAGAGCATCTCCAAAGCCCGGATCATGGTGTCTGGCGCCGGCGGGTCCATGAAATCAAAGTGAATAAGATCATGAATACCGAGTTTCTTCAAAGTGAGTACGACGTTGCAGAGATTGGAACGAAGGATTTCGGGATGTGAGCGCGCCGGCAGCTCTGTTCGGAAAGCCTCCTCTGTATACAGACGATAACAAATACCGGGACGGGTTCGGCCTGCGCGACCTGCCCTCTGTCTTGCACTGTCTTGGCTGATTGGCGACACCAAAAGCGATTCCACGCGAGTGCTCGGGTTGTAAATTTTGACCTTGGCAAAGCCTGGATCAATCACATAGGTAATCCCGTCGATAGTGATCGAGGTCTCCGCTACGTTTGTTGCGACGATGACTTTGCGGGCCTCCGGTGGGCGTGGCGGCTCGAAGACCCGCTCCTGTACGGACATGGGCAACGCCGAATACAGCGGCAGCACTTGCAACGGCGCTCCGTGTTTTCGCGCCGTCGCTCGTGAGTAGTGACGCAGGCGGCTACACATATCCTCTATCTCTTCTTCACCGGTGAGGAAGATCAGCACATCCCCAGCCGGTTCGTTTTCATGAATTTGGCGTACCTGCTGCTCCACTGCGAACAGATAGTCGAAGACAGGACGCTCTGCAAAGCGAATATCCACGGGATGCATTCTACCGCTTACATTCAGCAACGGAGCATGGTCAAAGTAGGTGCAAAAATGATCACGTTCCAGGGTTGCGCTCATCACGACCATATGCAGTTCGGGGCGCTGCTTCAGAATACCCTTGAGAAGACCCATGAGCACATCCGTGCTCAGTGTACGTTCATGGGCCTCGTCTAAAATGATACAGTCGTAGCGCGAGAGCCTATCATCTTGGAACGCCTCGCGCAGCAGCATGCCGTCCGTCACATACTTGAGTCGCGTCAGTTTCGGATGCGAAACGTCTTCAAAGCGAATGGTGTAGCCGACCAGCTCGCCAAGCCGCACATCCATCTCATGCGCCACCCGAGTCGCAACGCTTACTGCAGCTATGCGTCGTGGCTGGGTACAAGCAATACGCTGAAACCCCGCCTCGAGGAGGAGCCTCGGTACCTGGGTTGTCTTCCCTGAGCCGGTCTCTCCCTGTAGGACAACGACGCGGTTTCGCTTAACGATTTCGACGATTCTTTCACGCTCCTGGAACACCGGAAGCGCCCGTCGCTTCTCCTCGAGCTGGTAATAGAGGCTCGAAAACGGTTTACCTGTCCAGGGATTGCAGGGGCCTGCGGGCCCGCCGTTTGTCTCGCGGCAGCGACTCGGCCTAGCAGAGGTTTCCATCGACTCCAGCTCGTGAGCGATAGTTCGCTTCGAATTAGGCGGTGGCGATTTCGCTGTCGACACTTGGATCTTGTGGGAGTCTTCGCTTGGTACATGCGTCATATGCGTGAGTGCTTCCACGAAAATCGTGCAGTGTGGTAGCAACTTCGAGAATGCGTACGCAGCGCTCAGCTTCAACAGTCGTTTACGTCAAGCTGTGGGAAATAGTACACCTTGCTTCCGAAGAGCCTCCAACAGTTCGATGCTAGGTTTCTTGCGGGCCACAACGACGAAACGGGAAAGCGATGATGCCGTGCGGCAAAGCGGCGAGTAGCCTTTGAATTTCTCCCCAGAGCCGACGCCTGCGAATTCCAAGCCAGGCTGGCGTGTCGCAAAGAACGAGGTTCAAAGTTGGTATGTCAATCGCAAAGTTGCTGCACAATGCCTCTGTTCCGTGGGATAATTCTCGTGTGGTCTCAGTGAAAAGTGGTGGCGTCTATGGAGGAGGCAAATTCTCCTGCCTGAGACCTGATGGCGCTCGCAAGGCAGCGGAATCGGCTCCGCTTCGTTGATCCAATGCCATGAGAAGTACGCCCAATGAGCGGAACTGGTCGTCAGTAGCCGCAGTGACCCACCTTATCCGCGTGCGTCAAATTGCATGCCTGTGAGCAGTGTAACATTGCCAATACTGGTCCAATACCCGTCGGAAAAGCGGATCCATCTCATGTCTTTCGTGCGCTTGCATTCAGTAGCCATAGGAATGCATGTTACATCCCTCGATGCTGTATGGTAGAAACGGATTCGTCCTGTATGGACGTTGTCTCAGCAACTGACGTGTACTTGGGGATATGTACGATTCCGGGTGCGGCAATCGCAGCTGATGGCATCTCCATGTGCTCCTTTACTCCTGCATTCCACGTTTCACTTTTCAATCTTGCATTCATTCTTCCCGATTCTCGGTAATATGTTGCTATCGATAAATTTAAAAGATGCATGTTGTTCTGGCATAAGTTGCCGTCGATACCATCTTTCCTACATATGGGAGTGCAATGGTTACGATATTCGTGTTTCCGGGGCCCGCGCCAACGACAATGTCGTTCTCATGCACTTTCTGTGTCGCTGGATCCTCCCCCTTCCCATCTTCATGCTTCGTCACGGGCAATGTCGAGGACGGAAGTGGACGGTCCGCATTCAACCGCCGGTAGTGGACACTCACATGGATACGCCATCGGTTTCGATGATCCCAGTGAATACCTTTTGCTTGCTCGTATTGAGACGTTTAAATTCGAAGATATTCTTCCTGTACTTCTCCCGGTTTTCACCCGTAAATTCCTTGCTGCCTACATCGAACTCCAGACTGAGCTCCCTCATGGTGCCTTAGTGGACGCTGGAATCGATTGTCACAAAATGCGACTCGATCTCGCATATCGGAACGACGTTGAAGCGCTTATCCAGAAGTGCAGCCGTCGGTCTCTCCGAGTCTTCATTTTTCACCAAATCAGCTCCATCTCGGCCTTGCGTTCGAGTTCTCGCTTCAGGAACAGGAAATACCGCAGGATGAGGGGATACCATCTTTTTTCAACTCTGATATCGTTTCTGCAGGATTTGACAAGCCCCAAGACCGCACGGTGCTCTTGAACAGCCACACGGATGACAGAGGCTTCATTCTTTCTCCTGCATGGTGCCTTCTTGCCGACGAATTCGATCTCCAGTATGAACTGGAGATCGTTCGTGATGCCATTGATGATAGCCCATATCCCCTTGCGTGAGATTCCCGGGTACAGCGCAAACACGGCGCGTATCATGAAACGTTCGAGGTTCATAGTCGGATGGTTCTTCAGGTTCGTGAGGTCCTTGATCGCCCCGTATTCGTAAATATCTGCGTCACCCATGTATCGAATACCGCTGAGGCAGTGCTCGGCGTAATTCTCGGGGAGGGCATGCACTCGCTCATCTGTCCTCGACGCTTCCCCGGTGCCAAGCATCAGGTGACGAAAAAAGGTTTTGTTGAGAAAAATTCTTCCGGAAACTCGACTGTTTTGATGTTCGTCACGTCATGATATATCTTCTTCGCCAAATGCATTAGTCCTGAAGAAGCCTTTACAATACTCAAGGTGTGCGACTCAATACGGTTTCTGATAGCCTCTCGCAGCTTTTCCATGTACGGATCCTTCATATGTTTAAGAAGACAGGATTTCACCGCCATCTCGCCGTACAGTCGTCTTTCTTGCAGCCTTTGACGTAGGGGCTCCCTCTTTTGCTTCTTCGTCTTCTCCTGTTCCTCTTTGCTCTTCCATTTTTTGTTTTTTTTTCTGGCAGCCAGCGACATTGGGCCTCCAGGATCACCTACGTACTTTACCATCACTTTCCGTTTTTATCTTTTTGAAAAAGAGCGCACTTCGAACGCTTCTGTTATAAATCGCGAAAAATCAGTTGAATATAATTGCTTGAGGACTGAAACACAGTTAAACTGAAAATTATACTTTGCCACGAATACAACGCACGTACAACTTTAAGGGTAGAACAACAAGAAAACGTACTGTCATGCTCGCGTTTCCCTCCAACATCGAAATTCGCGTCATTCTCGTGACTGCCTGATCTCTCAGGTGCGCGCATCGAGCGCGCTATTTCGAATAAAGCACAGAGACTCTCGATTCACCAGCCAATATATGAATATATTCCTTGCCGCCCTGTACGATGAACTTTGAAAGTTCACCTTCGAGGCGGAACGTCCCTGGAACTGTACGAGTCTGCCGAGTTTGCGCTCCGTGCGACTCTGCAGTGGCTGCTGCAGCCGCGAAACCTGAGCAGCTCGCCCGCCACGCATATTATTCTGAAACTAGGTGCAGATAGGCAGCGTCTGCACGTTTCTCAGGTCGCAGTGGACTCCTAGTGGATCGCTTCGCGCTGCCGCAGGCAGTTCGTCTATTTGCACAACTTGTTGGTTCCCAGCATGCTGATCAGTCCCGAATCCGTGTCGAGTGCACCCCGCCTCGATCCGACGCCCTCAGTGGTATGGCAATGCAGGTCCGGTTCTATGAAACATCTGTTCCAGCGCCACAGGGGGATACGAAACAACCGGCATGCGGCGCACGATAGAACATAGGCAATGACCACTGGATCCGAGTAGAAGTATGGATAATGGAATTTGGAAGTAGGGCGCGGAGCAACGGATGCTTCACTGCGCGCGAATATAAAGCGCACTGCCGGAGAACGCAGGTCCATGGAAATGTCCTTGTCAATCTAGCGAAGAATTCGCCGTCGCCGTCGCCGCTGCCGCAGAATCACCACACATTCGCCGCAGCAGCGCCGCCAATGGCGCCGATGCTGCTGCGACGCTGCGCTCGACGGGGCACAGGTGCGCGTAACCTCGTTCCAGTCTCCATCCAGGTGTACGCTGGGGTGACGTGACGCACTTTGCGCAGGACGACCTCTACGTGAAACATCTGTGTTGTGGACAGCCTCTGCACACTTTTGAGAACCGCACTATGACAGCCAAGGTTGAATCAAAAGTTCGTGAAGAGGAAAAGGGCAGCAATCCGTCCACAGCCGCCGTGGACGACAGCGGTGCGGTTATCCCAACGCTGAAACCGCGTCCGAAACCGGCTGTGGAGCCGCTGGAGCGAGAGGGTGTTGAGTTTGACCCACAACGTGGCCTTGTATTCGAGAAGACGCGGAGTTCGAAGTGGATGAGCGAGAAGGAACTGAACGAACTGCCGCTTCTACAGCGCATCAACTGGCTCTCGACGAGCATCATCTTCACGCCGCTCATTGGAACGCTGATTGGGATCTGGTTCGTGCCTCTTCAGCGGAAAACGCTTGTACTCGCGATAGTGACCTATTTCTGTTGCGGACTTGGCATTACCGGCGGGTATCATCGCTTGTGGAGCCACCGCTCCTACGAGGCGCACTGGCTCGTACAAGTCATTCTGGCGTGTTTCGGAGCGGCGGCGTTTGAGGGCAGTGCCCGCTACTGGTGCCGTCTACACCGCGCGCACCACCGCTATGTTGACTCGGACCGCGACCCGTACGCGGTTGAGAAGGGATTCTGGTACGCGCACTTGTGGTGGATGGTCTTCAAGCTACCACGGCAGCGCCAGGGCCGTGTCGACATTACCGATTTGAACGCCAACCCGATCCTGCGGTTCCAGCATCGCTACTACCTGCAGATTGCGATTCTCTTCTCGTTTGTGATCCCGCTGACGATATCTACGCTAGGATGGGGAGACTTCTGGGGTGGCCTTGTGTACGCTTGTCTCGGGCGGATGCTGTTTGTCCAGCAATCAACATTCTGCGTCAATTCCCTCGCGCACTGGTGGGGTGAGCAAACCTTCTCACGCCGGCATACCAGCTACGACTCGGTTATCACCGCACTGGTCACACTAGGCGAGGGCTACCACAATTTCCACCATGAATTCCCGCATGACTATCGCAATGGCGTGGTGTGGTATCACTGGGACCCTACCAAGTGGGTAATCCGGCTCCTATCATGGGCTGGACTCGCGTGGCATCTGGTTCGGTTCCCGCGTAATGAACTCGTGAAGGCGCGCCTACAGGTGCGTCAGGAAATACTGGACGAGGCCAAAAAGCGGGTCGATTGGGGCAAGCCCATTGAAAGTCTGCCGGTGTGGACTTGGAAGGATGTGCAACGCCTAGCGAAGGAGGAGAACCGTCTCCTCGTCGTGATCGAGGGTATCGTACACGACTGTACGCGGTTCAAAGTCCAGCACCCTGGCGGGCAGCGCATTCTTGAGTTTTGGAACGTCCGGGACGCAACGCAAGCGTTCAACGGGGACGTTTACAACCACACCAAGGCTGCGCGCAATCTCCTCGCACATTTACGCGTTGCGCAGTTGAAAGAGATCTACGAGCCTGAGTGCGACGAGAGCACGACCGAGTTGTCAACAAAGTCTTCGTGACGGTGTATATAGACGGGCGGCCATCTGGTCGGTGTACCGGATTCCTGATGAGCTAGAATGGTGAAGGGCAAGCACGGGAACCCAAACGCTCTGCACGGTTTTTTTTTGTAAACGAGACGAGCTTATCGGAGCGTAGCGACGTCGGCTGGGGATCGTCGGAAGCGAGCCCCACGAGATTCGCACAACCGCACCTCTACGCGTACGTGTCGTGACGCCTCTCCAGGCTACCAGTTGACTCCGGTTTCGAGTCGGTTCCGCGGTACACCAAAGCCCCACTGACCGGAGCCGGCATACAGCGACTGCGTTCCATCGGGACGAATTCGCTACCGTCTGTACAGTCACGCTGTTGCACCGTGCACCTGTTGCGTGTCTCGTTCAGTGACTTTGCGGGTTGCTGACGGGTCAGAGGTCTCGGATTCGCCTGCTTCTTTGTCAAAGTAAATCCAGTGTAGGGTTCGGTGTCGATCGATGATACGTCAGACGAATGCATCGTAAGGTGCTCCAGTACGGTTCCTGGAGCGTGGATCGCCCAGTTTTCCCAGACGTGCGGCAATGCTGCCCTCACCGGGTCCATGAAAAGAGTCCGCTGGCGAGCAAGCAACACAAATCAAGCTCACTTGGATACTTGTGTATACACGTATGTTTCTCTGGGGATGCGTTCGTACAAAACATCCAAACGCATGGCGAGGCTGCTTCGAATTCATGGACGCTCGCAGGTTCTCGACGCAACACCGCCCGAGTATTCCGTGCTGGAAAAAAGCAGCCCCGCTGCGCATCAGCCGCCGTTACGACAGCTCGCGTCACCAAGCATTCTGCGTTGTGCATGGAATACCGCAAAGTTGAACTGGAAGAATTTGCCCCCTAGGCTCGGGTGCGCATCTATGAACCCGAGTACGCCGGCAATATGTGAGCATTCGGTTTGCAGCGTCCACTGATTCTCTCGGGTGTAGCACTCTGGATCGCTCAGTGCGATTTAGGCGGGCGAACCGGTGGACCCGCTTGTCTCTCCATTCGACTTGGTGCTGATTCGAGCTCAGGTTGGACACGTCGCCAGTCAGACGGTGTGTGTTCATTTGGACGACCGTGCTTGTCGAGTTCACCGCGTTGGATCATCGCTTTTTTGCGACTCGCTACCGGGCCGAGACCCCATCGCCGGGGATACAAGTCTCGCTCCATGACTACACGCTTGATCCGGGCAACAACGCCGTGATCGCAACTGGCGATTTCCGATGTGCTCATGTGCGCTATGGCCAAGGCAACAGCCTCACCCTTGGTCGTCATGATCACCACTTCTTCCCCGCATTCAATGTCGTTTTCGTATCGCAGCACACCAGGAAGCATGAGCTTTGCACCATAGCAAACCGCGTTCACGCACGAGTCTTTGATCACAATGCGCTTGTGGTGAACTAAGAGACTTTCCAAGGGCTTGATGACTCGTCGCAGGTAAGATTCGTCCTTGGTGGTGTCGAAGAGCCACTGGGCATCAAGAACGTCGTGCATGGTGACCATACCGTCGTACTCGCTGTGAACCCCGGAGCGAACGCGGCGAAGCTCCTGCATATGACCACCGACACCAAGCAGCAGACCTAGATGCACGCATAGCGTCCGAATGTACGTTCCTGCCTCGCATGATACCCAGAAAAGCACCAGTCTTCGTTTCGGATCATATTCTAATAGTTTTGATTCATAGATGGTTCGGATCCGAAGCTGTCGCTTCACGGCACTGATCAGAGGCGGCCGCTGGTACAGCGGTCCAGTCAGCGTCTCGATCGCTCGCCGCACAGTCGCCTCGTCGAGCTCGGGACGCATACCATGGAGACGCAAAACAGCGACATATTCTTTACCCGCGGACTGTTGTGACTTAACCAGACGCGTCGCTCGTTCGATACATACGATCAGACAACCCGTGACCTGCGGGTCCAGTGTACCCGAGTGCCCGGTCTTCTCCACACGCAGAATCCGCTTGATCCAGGCCACAACCTCGTGCGAGGACGGATTTGCCGGCTTGTCCAGGTTGATCACACCGCTTCGGATGTACTCCTGTATCGGTCGTTTCAGTGGCGAGTAGCCTGCATCCGGTATCGGTGTGTAGTGCGTGGTACGCACGTTGAGGCGATCATAGTTTTTTAGCAAAAGAGGCCACGAATCTGTAGACAATCCGTTCTCACCAGCATCAGACGGTATCTGAAACGATAGGGAACGTTGCTGCTCGGCAAGACTAGCACTAGACTTGGGCGTCATGTTGAGCGAGGGCCTCCCCAGTGGAACCCGAGTGTGGAGGACGCGCCCAAGCCACGGCGTCGGCGCTCCGCGACGTCCAGTGCAGGGCTCAGGTCAGGTGGCAAGGCCTTGCGCTGTTGACTCCAGGTGCAAGGCTCCGTGAACTGGATGAGAACGCGGGTCTAGTGTTTTGGGGACTTTCACACAGATGGTTGCGGATCAAAAGCCCGCGCTGTCAACCGAGAACGCTTTCCACACAGGTTTGCGCAGGAGACGGGTGAGGACCTTAGGGTCTTCATTCGAAGAGCCAGCTCTCTCGAAAGCGTCGTGCCGCAAAGGCACGCTTGCGGACGTAGACTGTCCGAGCGCGAATCGACGACGAGAGGCGGCACCGTGCCGGGTGAACAACGCCGGGAGTCGGTACCCTTCATGAGACGTCAAAGTCGCTCTGTCTCCGTGCTGCGTCCGTACTGGCGGCACATGTGCTATCGCGGGCGCTCACGGCAGGCTCGACGTACGATAGAACGTGGCAAGTGACCAGTACGTCCGAGCGGGAAGCAGGCGTAGTGGAGCTTGGAGGTAGGACGTTGAGCAATGAACGTTTTTCCGAGTGCCGTTACTAACTGGGCACTCCGAGGTTCCCCGGTTAGTGTAAACGTTCCCGCGAACAAAACACTGCTCTGTTGTTGGCTTGTCCGTCGCTGCGTCTACGCAGCCGCGCTTGCACCGGCATATGCTCAGGAAATGGTGTGTGTTTTGGTTTGCAGAGAGAGACACGAACCCTAAAGTGCTTCTGCACGACGCTTTCGTGTTCCATGTATTTGTGCTGAACCTGAGTCACCGATTGGCCAGAATAGAAGCAGACCGCATACAGGAAACTACGCTCCTTGCATGTATGCTTTCTCGAGTGCTCGTAGCGCCTCACGTCACCGAACGCTTGCCACGCTTCATGAATGCGCTGACTTACGTACTGGCAAGTCGTTAGGCAGCGTGTGGAGCTAGATAAGCTTTTTCGATGTTTCTCCGGTGGCGCTGCGTCTTGGTTTCATGTCGTTCGGCTGGAGCGACTCTGGCCTTGTCACGAACACATGCATAAAACGGTGCTGCACCACTTCGTTCGAAACGCGTGTTGAGGGACCGCCACTGCTACTCACACTGGATAGAGCGGTCCGCCACTCCGCGAATACCATCTGAAACTGACTGCGGTGGATATGTTGGCGTGCAAGGCACCGCTTGTTTGGCAAGGCGTTGATCTCCATCGCCAAACACTCGATGGGAACGTGTCTGCTCGCAACGCATGGGTTCTCCTTTCGCAAAAATCAAGAAAACGAGCGTGTCATTTCGGGACGTGTGCCAGCTGTTGTTGCTAGCAAGGACACAAATCTCCATTGATCCTCGAATGCGTTGGCCGAGTCACATGCTCTCGGTGTTCGGTGCGATTGTCAAATTGAAGTATTGAGGTTTTTTAGCGCTAGACGCACTTGCAATGAAGGCAGTGTACAAGCGTCCACGTCCATATCGCAGTTTTTCACACAACTACGCAATTCTACGAAAATTGTCGGCCATCGCGATGTTTGGCACCTTGCGGATCATCGGGACAGCTTGAGTGGGCATCTATCATCGTTGAAGGGGTGATGCGTTCAACAGTGTCTGCTTCGGTTGGTCGTTCGATCCAAGTGACCGGTGCACACCTCGAACCGCACAGAGGCAACCTTTCGTCATGTTTCAGCATTTATCCAGGCACTGGAAACGAAGACGGCACCGTCGATGTGCGATTGCAGGCGGGCAGCGCTCAGAACTGGCCGTTTGACTCAGAGCCGTGACCGCTCGAATACATATACCAGTGCGTCGTTTTCGGTTTGTTTGTTTGTTTTCTCGCGAGTCCGTTCCAAGACGATTGTATGCGGTGGATTGATGAGAGGTCGCGGAAAGACGGTCGCTGTCCCTGCTCGCTCGCGAAAACGGCCTTAGTTGTGCAAGTCATTCATTTTACGATCAGGAGGTGAATGAGCCACGCACTCCGTGGTCAATATCCTGAACGTCGTGCATCCAAGAAAGAACTGGGGAAAATGTATCTGCTCGACTGTCTCGTCGTCGATCCGTCCCACTCCACACGTTCAGGAAAAAATGCGAACAAAGAGGTCACAGGATGGGCGTTTTCCATACCGTTGAGAAGAAAGTTGATAAAGGGGCACGGATGGACAAACGAAAATGCACGCTTGTGTAGACGATCGTCACTTGTTGACCGACACGCAATGGATGTTGTACTGCAATGCGAACGTTTATGACAAGGTTAGCGAGCGTTCGTCTCGCTCGACGAGACCTCAGTCGGGAGAAGGGATAGACCAGTTGCATATGAGTATTCAAAAATGGGGAAACCGCCGCTCATCAGAAAGCAACTAGCAATAATCACGAAAAGATCAGCCCTAGCGATGATTCAATCCTGTAGTCGCTTACAAATCGCCGAAAAGATAGGATCGTGCAACACACCATTCTTTTTCGACGCACGCTTCCCGGTTCCTCACTCTTAAATACCTCTGTCCTGCTGGTAGACAACCTCGCTTTCCATCATTCAAGAGCGGTAGTGCAGCTCGCGACTGAAATTGGTATTATGCGGTATGGACCTCGTCTGTCACATCAAGGACGAATATATTACAGGACGTTTCGGTCCTGTATTGTACTGTGCGGTTTCCTCAGCGAGCTGTGGCTGGGCTCTGCTAGCACGTACAACGCCTTCGAACAGCTCCACGACAGGCACTGGTGGAGCTCGCTCACGGTTTCAATTCTACAGCGACGATCCCGATCGACGACATACCCATTCGCAGGCGCTGTTTGAAACCTTGGTCCGAGTCGCGCTACGAGACTGATTTTAATCGTTCACGGCAGATGGAGAGAGACAGAGTTCTTTATGGGCACGGATCCCGCTTTCAAGGACATCATGGCTGTCGCCGTGCCTCCACATCAAGAGAACGCAGCCGAAGACCTGAAAGAAAAGCGGATGGCGCTGCTCAGATTTTTCGACGGCTCAGCATCATCGAGACACGTGCATCATGGGCACTAGGAGGATTCCCCCGAAAAATCAAATGACCGCGTCAGAGCTTGTCCCAACGCTCCGGACACCGTACCGACCAGACGGCATGTTTCGTACGCTTCATTCAGAGCGAACATGAACGTAAAAATGGATCATGCAGACGATCTTTTTGACAGACAACCATGAGATCCAGCTGGTTCGCCAACGGTTTCGGTCGTACGACGACAAGAAGCGCATTTTCGGCAGCCTGCTGAATGAGTTGGAAACGGCAATGACCAGCGAGTCGCTTCGCTTTAGAGTAGCCTTTGGCGCTGGACGTGCTGGAGCGCGCAACGCTTCTCGCCTGCTCGCTCGACGAGAGCGTACAACGAGTACAGGAATCGATTGTAAACGATTCGCATCGATGCATTCAGGAGCATATCATCGCATCGCGAGCACGCGTGCGTGCTGAAACTGGTACAGAATAAGAGAATGAAACCGAGTCCGATGCTCCAACGAGTGTGCGGTACGCTCATCGATTGCCGGATAGCGAGACCATGGAGGTTGAGGTGCTGGCTGCGGTGTGACTCCATCAGCACCATTGCGTGGAAGCACTTTCTGGACCGAGAGTTGAAAGTATCGATCAACATCCAGAAATATTTGCTACTTCCGGATCGTCCAGTGGCTTTTTAACGAGCGAACTGTCGAAAGCATCGTTTAGTACGCCGCACGGGTATCGTACCGAAACGCCCAATACTTGCATGAAAGAAGCACTGATCAGGCGAGAGGGCATTGAATCCCCAGCTCGGCACGAGGCAGCGGTACGTGACGTGTCGGGAATCCAGCAGGGCTCTGGCGCCCCGTGTATACACCTGAAACAGTTCTCCTGGGCCACTGCTGAACGATCATGGCGCTCGATTTTCAATATTGCTGGGCACGTACCACCAGCCCGTACATCGAAGCACCGTAGCGGATACTCGCGAAGAAAACGCGCTGGGTTTTGTCGAGCAGTGCGTCGGAACGAGGTGGTACGGCCGAGCATTGCATGCTCGCCCAGATTCTCCCAGAGCGAGTCGATGTCCCGGTTAGAAGTGTTCCACGCTCTTCGGCATGAAGAGCTTTGCACTTGCTGCGGAAATGCCTGCCGTACCCGAGTATTGCAGCGATGAGCGATGAGCAGCCAAACACAATGTTTCTTCTCGAAGAGCTAGTTCGCGAGGCAAACGGAGCATCGCGCATACATCCGCGAGTGTGCGCTGCCAGCACCAAACCTTGGAAATACTCACCCCGTTGCATCTAACGTTCGGCAACTGCGTCGCTATCGGATCCGTTGGGTGTCATTTCGCCTGATTCCACTTCTGAACTCGCGTTTGTGTCAAGGTTTGATTCGGTGTTGGTGCCCATGGACAAGAACTGCAGCTCATCCGCTACGGTCGTTGCCGATGCTGCTGCCTCCTCCTCGCCGAACGATACACTGCCATTCGCTGGAGCGGTATCGCCTCGATGAATCCATTCCGTGTACCGAATATCATCGCTATAGCCAACGCATCCGATCCAAGACGCATCGGTCGTGGATATCGGGTACGCTGGAATACTTCGTGCGTCTGAGGTTCCCAGACACTGCCGGATACAATCCATGAGCGGACTGTTCCGCCAGAGAGCAGCGGTACGTGAGGCGTAGCCGAACATCGCGCGGCGGCACAGCAGTGGCAACGACTCCATACCGTCACGTGCATCGAAGGCGAGCAGTCGAGCTAGATGAGGAAAGCGCTCCACACACATGCGTAGCTGCTTCAGGAGCACCGCGTCGACTAGCGACGCGTGAATCTGCGAGGCTCCGATCCCATTCTTTTTGTATTTCGCATACAGATAGCTGAACTGCCAATTCGGGAGATCGCGCAGCAACACCGCCGCAGGATGTTCGCTTTCTAGGCACTGGCAGATCCATTGCCACTCCTTTGCCAGTAACGCGTACGCGTCTATCACCAGCAACGCGCCTACTGGGTCGCTCCACGGACGTCTTGTCGAGCCTGTCTCGTCGACCGGTGGATCGAGGGTACAGAGCACCTTGGCGATTTCCGTGGCGGAGCGGTAGGCGCCTTTGCTTCGCGCGCGCTCCGCAGCGCAGCATAGCGCTCGGTAGTACTGTCGGTTTTCAACGTATGCGAAAGGCAGATATGCCTCGCCCGGTCGATAACGCGGATGTGTACTGATTTCTAGAGCCCAAAGCGCTCGCTCTATCGCCTCTTGTTCGCGTTCGGCCTCAGCGAAAACGCGATAGAGTTCCGAAAGCTGCAACAGAGCGCCGACGTGAAACGGATTCGTCCATGAGAACTCGATTAAAAGCTCATGGTCTCCGGAGCGCACCACCTGCTCAAAACCTTCCTCAAGTGAATTGTATGGATCTCGGAAGCGGTACCTATACACTGGACGAGGCGCATTCCAGTTTGGTGTTGGCTCCATTGTGAGGCCCCGTACCAACTGAAACCAGTCCGGGTTCGGGTACACGAATAATGAGCGCCGTCGCAGGTCTAGCGCGTATCGCGACGACTTGTTGCGTTCCCGATAACGACGTTGCTGCTGGCGAATCGCCCGCGAGCCTCGACTGCTGGTAGCGGTTGCGGACTGGGCACGTTGTCGGTCGAGATGGTCGCGCTCGACGACCTCACGACCGAACAAGTGCTTCAGCTCACCGTCCGCATTGAGTTTGCTCGTGTCCACAGCAAAGGGCTCGAATCCGGCACATGTTTGTGCATACCAACGATGCTTCAGTTCAGAGTGATGGCTGAGGTTTTCATCGTCAACTTGTGGTTCTCGAGAGGCGTCCTTTCGGGTGCCATGCAAGGTGCGCTCCCGATAGCCTTTAGTAAACTCCGTTTCCGCTGAGACTTTTTGGCCTGCAACCCGGCTTGCTCGTCTTGACCTGCCTTTACGGCGTGACGGTGCACCTGATTCCGGCACCAGAAAAGTTTCCACAGAATCAGAGAGCTGGTTTTGAGGTTTCTCAGGTTCTCCGAAGCCATCCTCGTGCTCCTGCTGGTCAGCGAGCACAGCGAAGGGGTTCCGGACACCGACCTGAGCCTCGTTTGCAGCCACCGAGTGATCGTCCACCGCAACGCCAGGCTCTTCGCTTGCGTTCGTTTCCGGGACCGAGTCCGCGGAGAGCAGCTTGCGAACGGCACGGCTTGACATGGTTTGGGGCGGGTGCCAGCTTCGCCTCGTGCCAAGCAGGTGATCCGCCAGTCTCGGTGCTAAGCGCCGGTGCCTACTCTGATAGGAAGCTGTTTTCTATTTTTGCGCAGCGGTCGTGACCAAAACCTCTGTCTTTGTACGTAATATCGAGGCGTGTTTTACACCAGAACTCGCGTTGATCGTCGCTGAGACGAACTTTATGAAATGATGCGAGGCGAGGCGAGGCGAGGCGAGATGCCGCCTCCGAAGTTGCACAAGCGAGCGCCTCTGGACGTTCACGTCCGTAATATAACCTAGTTGGTAGCGTCCGACGCCAACATACTGCAACTGGGGCGTAGTGCTTGTACGATATAGCTTCGCATCCCAGATATAGACGCATGCAGCGTCGCTTCCAGTCTCGCAGCCGCTGATGCTCATCATCGATCGGGGCCCTGTGCGGTAACCTCTAGCGCTTTCTCATGCTTTCCGCGTGTAAGCCAGCCAAGAGGCACCACATGGTGGTGTTTCCGCGACATCTGAATGAGCGCGTTGTTCGGAAAGACGCCACCAGCGGCTGTCACTTCGAAAGATGCGTCTACGTCCGAGAAGCGTTGACACCGTAGCGCCTGAGCTGGCTCGCGCGCCTGCCCCGTTGATGTAGCGCGGCGTGCTCTACATATGTGCCTTCTCCTGGCAACGATTCAGCAGGAGCACACATTCGCATCGATGATGCGTCTTCGGATCAGGCCCAGTGCCGACCTGTGCATCGCCATAGGCGTCGTGTACGGGGCCGCATCGACGCAATATCCGCCAGCTGCAATCACACAGTATGCGTCATGCTTTCGGTCTGTACTCTTGATGGTCATGATCGCTGAGCGTTATTTGATGGAACCCGTCCGATAGAGGCAAGTGAATGGCGGAAAGCACTTGCTGCGGGGTCGATCACCGTGGCAGACGCAGCCGCTAGCTGAAATGGTTACAGCGTCAGCACCTGCGACGATGACGCGCTTCCCGAGCCCTGCTTTCATTGGAGACATCTTCCAAAGCCCATTTCTCCAGTTTTCATGAAAACCCTTGTCTGTGCAAATACGTTCCGTGTTCCTCTCTAGTGTCAAGTACCTTCAAATACAGTCTCTCACCAGTACGGACACGGGCGGTGTCCGCGGTGATCCACGTCGAATAACGCGTCAACGTGAACGCGCGCTGCTTGAAGTCCGCCTTTATTCGGAGCTCGATCTCGTCGGGGGCCCTGCCCGCCCAAACACACTTGCAGGCGCCTCGCCTTCTCCACGCGTTGTTGCTGTTGCGCGGAGTCGCTCCAGCTGCAGTCGCTGCTCCGGGCTGAGCTGCTGCCACAGAGCCGGTTCCACGTCCACAGTGGTCAGTCCTTCGGGGCCGACGCTCTCAAGGTACATTTGCCACTGCTCTAGGAACTCGGAGAGCTGCCTACTAGCAGTTTGAGACTGGGAACGCAACAAGAATTCGCGCATTCGTCGAAACTCTTCTGCTACGTACTGGTCACCGAGGACGCGGAGTTCCAACGGCAGACACTGTTGATGTTTCCGGAGGATACTGCGATATAGGTTTCGAAGCCTATACCAGGCGATTTCACTCATTTTCAGCGTGGAATACCTCTACAGCGGTAGCCACCAGGACAGTGCATCTAGTTTCTACTGGTTCAGTAGCCACTGTGACTTCATAAACGCTTCCTGTACCACGGTGGTGTGTGTGCCATGCTACATGCTGTGTATTCGAGCAGCGCGGTGCACTGTGGCGCATCCGCTGCGTGACGCTGCGATCGACATGATTGGTGATGGAAAGTTTTGAACCATAAATTACATTATAGTACAGCTTTATAGAGCCACGCGACGACGGCGTCGCGGTGCCTGCGCTACGCGCTGCTGCGGCTTCAGCGCCCCTGAACAACTTCGTTCTCGAAACGTGTATTTGTGCTGTAGCTACGCAGCAGCGGCGCGCAAGAACGAATCCACTGGCCTACGCGGAACGCTCCGCTGTCTCGTGCGTGCGCTGCACTCTAGTCTAGTTCTCGAAAGTCTCGCTGATCAGCTCGAACATACACTTGAAGCTCACGCACCGCCGCTTACCATGAGTGCTACGCGCAAGACCAGGAGCGTTTCCGAAGCGATCAACGCGCGTCTGGCGCTTGTTATGAAGTCCGGTCGATATCACCTTGGATATAAGAGCACGTTAAAGAGCCTTCGCCAGGGTAAGTGTAAGCTTGTTATCATCGCGAGTAACTGTCCGCGCCTGCGAAAGAGCACCCTCGATTACTATGCGATGTTGGCCAAGGCGCAGGTATACCGCTATCCAGCCAGCTCGATAGAGCTCGGTACAGCTTGCGGGCGCTATTTTCGAGTTATGGTGATGGCGATAACAGATCCAGGCGACTCGGATATTCTGAAAGCGATAACGGAGGAAGCAGCAGGTGGATCTGCTGCCGTCTGACGCAGGACGCCGAACCAGGCATGCAGCCGGAGCGGGTAGTTCCCGTCCGTGTTCGTGGCTGCGGTTCGCTAGCGTGGCCTGCACCAGCCCACTACATGCCGAGTCGGTATCTGCGCACAGGGCGAAGCAGTGTCGCTCGGGGTAGCGTTTGACGCGTGAACGGCCACGCATCCCAGCACCCGGGGATGGCTTCATCTAGCGTCGATTTCCGACGAGAAGACTGACTCGGAGCTTGTGGAGCGTTGGAGGTTCCACAAGGGACTATGCCCTCTTCCCCGGTGACCGGATCTGCGCATTCGCGAATCACGGGCATCTGGTTAGGTTCATCGACCCCATGCGGTAAAACACCGCTGCGCAGCTCGTCCTGCTATTGCCAGAGGGCGAGTGACTGCAGCGCTATGCTGCTCCGCTCGGTTCAAAAGCGGCGTAGCGCCTGACTGGGTCGTCAGCACCTCGTGCCGATTCATGTACCGCAAGGCTTTCGTCCGGAATCGTATACAACATCGCTCCTTTATGTCGTTCGGGATATATTGCCGTCATCTTGAAAGTTTGATCCGCCACCCACATGCACTTCCTTGAATTTGTATACGTTACTCGAACTCGATCGTGATCCATTCCGTGGCCATGTCGCGAGACCGCAACGGACCCGAACGGTAAAGCAGCATATCAGTCGTCCGCGAACCGAGGTAGCACCTCATCCCAAGATCGGTGCCGCGCGCTCAACTGCGTACACAACGAGACGCGTCGCCGCGGGCTGCAGTCGTACAGCTCGTGCTCGCCGTCATTCGCCGCTGTCGGTCATTCGTGCTCAGCGTCCTCGTTTTCTTCGCTTTCCTCTTCACCGTCTCGTGGGTGCGGTCGCGCATCTGCGGCAGAGCGAGCATTCCCACCGCCTCGGCGCCCGGATGGTGCACCAGTCGCAGCCCTGCGTTCTCGATCTGGTCGCCTGGCAGCACGGGCTGCATTCTCGGCCTCCATACGCTCGTGGAACTGCGGCGTGCGCTCCACGACGATCTCCACAACCGGTTTCTGGTGCGCAGGGGCGTTTTGCGCCTTGCTCTTGAGCATCGACGTCTCGATACTCACGATATCTACAAACCCTTCATTGCGCAGTATCTCAGCGCACATCACGACGCTCGTGATAGCCATCCCAATACCACTTATGGACACGCGCTCTGAACTGAGCAGAAAACGCTTTGTCCTGTAGATGTACGTGGAGAGCTTTTGATCCCACGATACCTTGATGGAAGGCAGACTTTTCGCGTCTGAGGCAGACAAAGTCTCGCTGTGGTCACGCACGAGGCGGCACGCACTCGTGAAGACCAGGTCGCCGCTGGCAGCGTCCCCGACGCGGCCTGTGCCGCGTTTCCCTCCAGTCCGTGCGGCAGACCCGCCTACTTCACCGTTAACTGTCGTTGAAGCCATCTTACGCCAACGAAAAGTACAGGTAGTTGTAGTACTGGTGTTCAGCTGAGTGGATACCTTGCAGACAGGGTTCCGTTATACTGGTCAACGCGCTAGCAAGAAGCGTACGCTCGTCTCGCAGAAGCTGCCCTAGGGTTTACCGTCACCACTCGGGTTCGTAGTCGCAAGCACACGACGCAATCAGCGCGCGCACACACACACAGCGTTGTGTGGTAGAATAGCAAGCTTCTTTCCAAATACCGCGCGTTACGAGCGCAAACGATGCACACGTCGCTGCAACAGAAGAAGCACACGCAGTGACGCGCTACGTGCTGTCACGATTCTGTGGAAGCGACGCCGAAGCCCGGCGCGCTGAGCCGCTCACATGTCCGTTTCTGGATGCCCTACCGGGGGGTCGCACTGCAGGCGCGCATCTTGCTGCCGCGCCTCGCATCAGTTGCGTGCCTGCCGCTGCGCGCGCGTCGATCTTCCCGCCGTCGATTCCGAGGCGTGCGCGTCGCGACTCGGCTGCACGCACCGGCGGGCGAGCAGCTCGATGCATGCATGCATGCATGCGGTCAGGTTGAAGCGGCTGCTGAACGCATTTTGCATGATGATCATATCAACTGCCTGTGCGTTTTTCCCCGTACACGTGCTCTATTTTGGTGAAAACCCTGACATATTGCTGAACGCATTTTTCATGATGATCATATCAACTGCCTGTGCGTTTTTCCCCGTACACGTGCTCTATTTTGGTGAAACCCCTGACATATTGCTGAACGCATTTTGCATGATGATCATATCAACTGCCTGTGCATTTTTTCCGTACACGTGCTCTATTTTGGTGAAAACCCTGACATATTGCTGAACGCATTTTGCATGATGATCAAGTCGACTGCCTGTGCGTCTTCCCCGTAAACGTGCTCTATTTTGGTGAAAACCCTGACACATGCTGGATACCTTCGTCGAATCCATTGCTTGCGCCTGTGAATCGGAACAGGAATCGCAGAAACAGAGTTGCGATCCAGTGAAGCGATCCCGACGGCTTTGCAATGAATCCCGTGTCTGTG
>Ga0078972_1004989_pt1 | contig 34774 bp, 23 predicted proteins | sample YelNatPaOPGAMG01_FD_67568 | JGI IMG/M metagenome (GOLD analysis project Ga0078972, IMG submission 67568) | Hot spring thermophilic microbial communities from Obsidian Pool, Yellowstone National Park, USA - OP-RAMG-01 (SPADES assembly) (version 2) | ecosystem: Environmental > Aquatic > Thermal... | reverse complement strand
TAGGTGGCATTTTGCTTTATCTAATGAGCATTTTCATATAAACACTTAATTCAAATCTTGATAAATACTGGTTTCGGATAGCATCTCAGAATTACCAGATGTTTAAATTTTACTTTCTTGACAAACCAATTATTAATAAATAAAGTGCTAAAACTCCAATGATGATAGATTTGCTGGAAAATAAAGATGAGATCGTTGTTTTTTCCTTCTCTTGTTTTGTCTCGGGTTCATCATTAGATTTAACATTGATCTTCAAAATCTCACTTGTAGCGGGCTGATATTTTTCGTTGCCGTCCCAGTTTGTCAAAGCCTTCCATTGACCTGCTGTATCCAAAAGGACACTGAATTCAAATTTTCCTTTCGTATCAGTATAAGTCTGTGATACATAGACTTTTTCGTCAGGTGATATTATCGTTATTTTTATCGGCTCAGAATCCCTAATCTTTGCAGAAAGCTGTCCTGATAAGTCAATTTTATCTCCAACTTTACTTATATTTGGCAATTTTATAGTCCAATCTATGGAGCTTTTTTCCTTTTGTATTTTCGGTATGATTATCGTATCGGTTGTCCTTTCAGTGATAACCTCTGATGATTTAGTTTGCTTTTCTTCTGGTTGTGCCTCAGGTGTCGCTTTTGCTTGAATCTCTGTTTGACCTTCTGTCTTGGTTTCTGTGACAACCGATGACGCAATATCAGCTAATATCTTAGTTTCAAGAGTTTTTATGCTAAGATTACCAGCTAAATCTTTTGCACTGATCTTGCAAGATAAATCTTTTCCAACAATGTCTTCATTATCAAGTTCACCGACATATTTCCAAATCCCCTTATCGTCTTTGATCATATCCTTATAGCCAGAGAATTGCCCTTCTGAACCTATTCGGTAATCAATTTGAGGAGAACCGCTAATTCCGCTGAATTTATCAGTTATTTTTGCTTCAATATTGATTTTATTCCCTGTCTTCTTAGCACTTATGCTTTCCACTATTGGTGCTAATCTGTCAAGTTTTATCCCTGATAATGCTTTATGTTGTTCTTCGTTACCAACGTTATCAATAGCCCAATATTCCAAGCTATTTTCTCCTTGCTCATCAAATTTTGGCTGACCATCAGATTGGACAGTCCTTTCATATCCGCCATTTATTTTATATTTAATCACTGATATTCCGCTTCCGTTTCCGTCATTTGCACTGAGATTAACGACAAAATCAGATTTTCTCCAAAGTCCATCGTAATCATGGCTTGTGCTTGGTGTCTGGTTATCAATATTAAATGCAGGTGATGTATCTTTTGCCATCAAATTATCGTTATCAACTGCATTAGCTTGAATTTTGATATTTTTGACAATATCACTGAACACGGATTTTGTGTTCCAATCAATTGTATATGGAGGCTGTTGCAATGCTCTGATTGGATTCCATCTAACCCCATCAAGCGAATATTCAAACCAGACCTTCGTTATATTTCCATCGCCATCAGAGGCATCGGCACTGAGCTTAATAATACCGCCTTCCCAATTTCTGAAAGTATTTGATATTTTAACGATCGGTGGAACTTTGTTACTGCCTATCAATTCCTGCTGTTCAGGGCTTTCGCCAATGTTTCCCGCAACATCCTGACATCTCACTTTATAGTAAAGCGATTTGTTTATATATTTGCTCCACCCGCCCGTTGGTTCAGGTATATCAAAATACCAAAGATCATCTGATTTTATCATGTTTTCATATCCATCATAATTCGTCTCCGTGCCTATGTGATAGTCTATTTGCGGTATTTTTCCTTCAAGACCGCTTATTTCATCTGACACTTTTACATATAGCCTAAATTTACCTGAATAATCCTTTGACAGCACTTGCGGTTCTTTATACCAATCAGAAAAGGTTGGCGGTGTTTTATCAAGCAAAATATCGTTCAATACTTGATGCTCTTCCTCGTTATCTAATCTATCAACTGACCAATATTCAAGGATATTTTTTCCTTGTTCTGTAATTTTAGGCTGTCCATCACGTCTTAAATCTTTTTTAGCCCCATAGTTGATCCTATAATATATTCCCGATACACCTATACCATCGCCGTCTGATGCAGAAAGATTTATATTGAAATCTGAGGTCTTCCATTTTCCGTCGTAATCGTGGCTTGTCTTAGGTGGATCGTTGTCAACTGATATACTGCCTTTGTTTATATCTATCGCTGATAAACTTGGTTGTCTTTCTGCAAAGACCCTTATCTGAGCATTTTTTGCAACGCCTTGAAACGATTTTCTGGTATCCCAATCAGCGTTATATGGTGGCTCGTTAATTACCACTATATCGTTCCATTTTGTCCCATCTAAGCTATATTGAAAAGAGACCTTATCTGCTTTCCCTACTAATTCTGCTTCTAATTTGATAATGCCTCTATACCAGCCATCATAAGCAACATTAAGCTTAGCTTTCAACGTTTCTGTGACTCGTATTTTCCACATATTAATTGTGCCATCATTTCCCGCAGTCGCAAGCATTTTGCCGTCAGAAGTGAAAATTACTGAGTTAGTTCCGCTTTTATTTGGTTTTTGTTGACTAACTATGTTGCCAGACTGGATTTCCCATATTACCATATTGCCGTCAGTTGCAATAGATACAAGCAATCTTCCATCAGGGCTTATCGCCAAACAATCATCTAATCCAATTGTTGCTTTTTGTCCGACAAAGTTCATCTTCTCTTTATTTGACTCTATATCCCATAGATTCACAGTTCCGTTATTCAATCCCGAAGCGATTAATTTTCCATCAGGGCTAAAAGCTATGGAGTTCACCCCCGCATCAATAGACGGCTTTATCCTTATAACCTCGTTACCTGTGCTAACGTCCCATATCTTTATATTGCCATCAGAAGAGCCAGAAGCTAAGAGTTTGCCGTCAGGAGAGAATGATATGGAGTTAATCGCTCCAAAATGACCTTTTAATGTTTTTGTCTCATCGCCAGATTTCATATCCCATATACGAATGGTCTTGTCATCAGACCCGCTTGCGAGAAGTGACCCATCTTTATTGAATCTAAGAGAATATATCTTTCCCTGATGACCTTTTAATGTCCTTATCCGTTCTTTATAGTTTATGTCCCAGAGGGCAACTAATCCAGAATCTAATCCAACAGCGATGAGGTTTCCATTAGGGCTAAATGCTTCTGAAAGAATGGCGTCTGGGTGTTTCATTATAGCTTTTATCTGTTTGCCAGAGTTGACTTCCCATATCTTTATGCTCCCATCATTTGCCCCTGCAACTATTAGGCTGTTATCAGGGCTAAAAGCGATTGTATTGATAGGTTTTTTAAAGTCAGTTATTGACTTGACAGGCTGAAATTCAAAAGATGTCCCTGTATCAGATAAAGTATTATTATTGAATATAAGAAACGAGATGAAAATTGATAATAAAATGACTCTTAATCGCATATTTTGCTCCTATAAAGATAATAACTCTTACATTTCCCTATTCCCCGTTACTCGTTACTCATTACTCGTTACTAATTTTGCTTTATGTATGCCCAAGTTTGGGTTAATTTTCCTTTTCTATTCACTTCTGCCATAGCTGGCATGTTAGGTCTTCCAGGCGAAGGGACAGCAAGTCCGACGAAATCAAGGCTGTTATCATTTGTATCAAATCCGTCTGGTCTTCTTCCGATACTATATCCTATAACATCAAGGGTTGGCTCTTTTTCTCCTGCGAATACTGCGTTTGAGAAATCGCCGTAACCTACCGCATCTATTTTTCCTTCTTTATCATGTAATTGAATGCTGTCAGGTCCATTTTGATAATCTGCTTTTGCATTAACTAAGTCGGCGTTTTGGACAGATTTATTTTGTGCCACGACAAAAAAACCATTTGGTTTAACCTTATAGCCAGAAAGATCAATGATATTATATTCTGCACCTCCATTGCCATTAATTCCAACCAGTTTATATCCATCTAATTTTAGATTTGGTTTTCCATATAGTTCAACAAAACAGCCCAAACCAGTAGTTCCAGGGTCATAGAATACTTCATTAATAACTAATTCGCCAGCAAAAGAATTTAATTGTATAAAAAGAAAAATTGGAAGTGAGATTAATATTTTCATGGTTACTAAAACCTCGGCTTGACGCCTAACCTTAATAATTGCTCCCTATACTCGTCAATATTTGAAGGAGTAACAATAACAACACCGGGATCAATTATTTCCGACTTCGGCAAGATAGCAAGAGTGTTATTTATACCAGCTTTTATCATATTGTGTAAAATTAAGACTGATGAATACCCTAATCTGTAAGGTCTCCTTGATATTGCAATTTGAATAATGTTCTCCTTAACTGTGTTAATTATTTCGGAAGATTCTCCTATACTTACGACCTTTATTTGACCTATTTTATTAGCTTTTTTTATTGCCTTAGCAGTTGCAATACCTATTTCATCGGATACACAAAAAATGCCTTTAATAGGAGAAACGTTATCCGCGGAAAATAAAGACTCAATGTTATCTGTATTGACGTCTACAACGGAAACAACATTTATTTTCTCATGCTCGTTTATAATATCCTTGAATCCTTGAACTCTTTGGACATAATCAGGGACAGATGGATCAGTTATTATGGCGATATTCCCCCTGTATTCCAGAATTTCAGCCATTGATTCGCCAGCTTGTTGACCTGCAAAGTAATTTCCAGTGCCTATATAAGCATGCCTTCCTTTTGCTACGTCTTTATCCAAGGCGATACAGGGAATATTAGATTGGACGATATTAACCATAATCGGTTCAATAGTCTTTGGATCAGATGCCCCTATTGCTACACCGTCAATAGATTTAGAAATGACCTCTTGAAGTTTTCTTATCTGCCAAGCGGGGTCCTCTTTTGACGGGACATAAAATTTGACATTTACATCAAGTTTTTTGCCAGCAGATTCAGCACCTAATTTGACATCATTCCAATAAGAATCATCTGCTTTACCTATTATAGCTATGTTTATTTGTTTTTGATTTTTTGCTTGACAAGAAAATAGAAAGATAATAACAAATACTATTACAATTTTTTTCAATAGACATCCCCCTTGTTAATGGTTTTATTTGCGATTTATAAGCAAAACAATCTTAAAAACTGTAATATAAAATTTCCCTAAATGATCGCCATTACTTATATCAAATAAAAACGAATTTATCAAGTAAAAGGCTTAATTGGAAATTTATCCTGACTTTGTCTTTTTATTATCCCTCCAATTGATCAAAAGAGCTATTCCAACGCCTAATATGATAAATCCTAAAAGCAAAGCGAATGCCGATCCAAGCGATAATCCTTCCTTGTTAGTGTAATCTCTGATGTTTATGTTAAGAAAGCTAATGAGTATAAGTGGGATTCCCAAAACTGCTGATATAATCTTGATAACCCTATTTAATTTTAAAGTTTGGTTTATTTGGTCTCCATTAGCAATTGTGCAATGGTATTTATATAGATCGTCTATCTTGTTGCTAATGTATTCATATAATAAATTTGTCCCAAGTCCATACTGATATTTCTTGTATATCTCCTCTCTGATATGGTTTTTTGTGACATCAGCGAGCCAAAAGCGATTTTGGAATTTCACCTTTTGACCTAATAAATCCTGTATTCTGTTACTAATTTCATAAACATTTTGATCAAAGTTAATGAGATTATCTTGTAACTTTAATAGCTTTATTTTCTGACAAAGACAAAAAATATAAAGGAAAAAATAATCCCTTGTGATAGTGTGAAAAAAAGTTTTATTAATTTGTGGGCTATCGCTAAACTCCAAAAAGGCGACATTGTTATTCAACGCAATTCCTTGACAAGATTCCCATATAGCTATGCGATACTCTTTGACAACTCTGCTGACATATTCATCATTAAGTATATCCTCACTTCCAATTGGGGTCATCGTTCCAATCTCATAAAGCCATAGGTCTCTCATTTCTAATCCCGCAATATCTGTTTTACTGATGTTTTCATCTTCTGATATTTGAGCGTAAGTAAACGTATAACATCTTTCCATTTCCTCTTTGCTTATAGGAGGATAAACTTGTTTATTTTCAACTCTTCCATCCTCATCCCCAAAATTAATCATGATTATATTCTCAAGCAAAAAGTTAATGAAATCATTCATGGAGTCAATCTTTTTGCTATTGGGGAATACAGACAAATTGAGATGTGGAGGCTCAATCCCATTATAAGTGGGCAGAAGCATTCTTATTACTCGTAAAAAGTCAACGAGTTGATGAAGAGAATCGCATTGAGGATTTATGTTTATCGCCAACAACCCTGTTTTATCATCAAAAATATAGGCGTCAATGAATGAAATATGACCGTTAAATATACCCTCTATGTATCCAACATCTTTTTTGAGAAATTGCAAAGTAAAATCACAGGAAAAAGGTTCGCTTCCAAGCATAAATGTCAGATGTCGTGTGCTTTGAGGCTTTATCGGCGGACTCATCTCAGGGAACAATGTTTTTCTGATAGATGGCTGAAAATATGATGTGGCGTCATTAATATCTTTTTTTTCGCTTGAATTAAGTCTAATAAGCCACGTTTTCCAATTATCAGCCTTTTCTGCTTGTTTTAATTCGTCAAAACGATGATGGAATGGAAAGATCAAAACACATTCTGAATTACTGATGGGAATGTTAGGGATTTCCTTCATTCAGCGCCTCCAAAAACATTACTTATAATATGTTTTGTTATTAAGGGTTGTTTGACTCACACGACCTGCTTTTAAGAGATGTTCTATATGTTTTATAGCTTCAATTTTATGCAAACCTATGGAGTTTGATATGTCATCAATAGTGCAAGGTCTCCTTTTGACAAGATCAACTATACGATCTTCTATGGACTTATCATTTTGAGATAAATTTTTTGGTGATCTGTCAAAATCTGCTATTATCTCAACACGATCATCAAAAAGGCTTGCGATCTGATCCATCTCTTCATTAGTCAAAGGCAATGCAAAATTTTCAGCAGGTGGTCTCACAACCGTGTTTAGTTGAATTTTATCTATCCTGAGATCACGGATCATATCAGCCATTTGCTTCAATTCATCAAGGTTATCATTTATCCCCTTGACGATCAAAATCTCAAGCCATAGTTTGCCTTTATAGTCTTTGGCAAATTCACGTAAGCCATCAATGATCATATCTATATTCAGATCATTACAAGGGCGGTTGACCTTGTCAAGTGTATTGTTAGATATTGCATCAAGTGAAGGCACGACGAGATCAGCAGAGATCAGGTCATCTCTGACGTCTTTTCTATAAAGCAGAGAGCCATTAGTTATCACAGCGACGGGTATATCAGTAAAAGCTTTTACTTTTCTGATCATCTCGCCTAATTTTGAGTTTAATGTCGGTTCGCCAGACCCAGAAAAAGTTATGAAATCAACATTTTTACCGCTTTCTATAACTTCTTTGATCTCTGCTAATACATCGTCAATAGGCACAAAATCTGCCCTTTCAGTAGTTTTCTTGATAGTTAAGCCAAGTTGGCAATAGACACAATCAAAGCTACATGTCTTGAAAGGGACAATATCAACGCCAAGCGACATTCCAAGCCTTCGCGAAGGCACAGGACCGAAAACATATTTCATATTAAAACCTCTTATGGATCAACCTTCCATTCGTCTAAACCTGTTGGGAATGGAACTGGTCTTTCAATTTTAGTCTTTATCTCTGTATATTGACCTGATTGCGAGGATTTATCAAATGCGGTCATAATTTCAAGGACATGATAAGCGAGATCGCCATTGACGCGATGCTTTCGCCCTGAACGGATAGCACTTACCATATCTATAACTCCGATCATGCGAGCATTATTTGGGAATGCTAATGGGACTTCTGTCCAATTGCTCCCTGGTTTCGCAACCATCACAGGTCCGCCAAAACCGTTAGGATCAGGGACTTTCATTGAACCATCTGTGCCATAAATCTCTATACACGGCAAGCTATGTCGCCATATATCAAAGCTCATAATCATTGTGATGATAGCACCGTTGACAAATTCTATCGTTCCTGCAAGATGAGTATTCACTTTCACAGGTATCCGCAGACCTTCATTGCCTTTGCTTGATGCGATCCTTTCGTCAAAAGCTTTTGTAGTGATCCCCGCGACTCGTTTTGCAGGTCCAAGGAGATTGACTAATGCAGTGACATAATAAGGTCCCATATCAAGCATTGGTCCTCCGCCGATGTCATAATAAAATGATGGGTTAGGATGCCAGCTTTCGTGTCCATGTCCACACATAAACGCAGTTCCAGCAATGGGTCTTCCTATTGCACCTTCGTCTAACGTTTTACGTGCAGTTTGTCCGCCAGCCCCTAAAAAAGTATCAGGAGCGCATCCAATTCGCAGACCTTTCTTTTCAGCAAGTTCAACGAGTTTATATGCTTCTTCTGTGCTTACACCCATAGGTTTTTCGCTATATACATGCTTGCCTGCGGACAATGCCTTTAAGCCAACCTCAACATGTGCTTTCGGAATGGTGAGATTAACGACAAGCTCAATTTCTGGATCAGCTAAGAGTTCATCAACAGAGACCGCTTGACAGCCATATCTTTCTGCGGCTGATTTAGCAGCTTCCATCCTGATGTCAGCACAAGATTTGATCTCCAGAATGTCAGTCTTTTGTGCGCCTCCGAAATATGCCCCGCTAATACTACCGCATCCGATGATGCCAATTTTCATTTTTTCCACTTTAACCCTCCATTTTTTATCATAAAAACTTGTTTTTATTTGTTATGGATATATGTTATATTACAATCGTTCAATTGTCAATCATAAAGGTAATTTCCGAGACTGTATTAATTTAGTAGGTAATTCAAAGTAATCAGTTCCTTTAATGCTCTAACCCAAGCTCTGGAAGCATGTTGACTATGCAAAGAGGGCACTGATGCTTGCTCTGTATAAACATCTTTGTATCTAAAAATGTCAAAACTTAAGCTTTGATCCTCCCTTCTATCCATTTTAGGTCTGCGACCAACAAAATTGCTTAACTCTCCATTTCTTGTCAACTCTATTGCCTTTCCCATTCTCTGCGCTCCTGATATTGTCCAACTCATTCCGCGGTCTTTCATCCTATCTGCAAAAAGATTTGACTCATTACCCTCCATCGTTCCCAATCCTCTCGCTCCTTCTGGTATCTCCATCGATGTCACTTTCTTACGCCAGTCTTTTCCCCTATCAAGGTTTCTTAATATGTGCTTACGCTCTTTCTCTGATACCTTACCTGTCCGCTCCTTTACATCACCCAAAAATTTAGCAATTTCTGCCTTATCTCCATTGCGCATGTCTCCATTGCGCATGTATGTATATATCTCTACTCCTCTCTCCCAACCTCTACAACAGGAACGAAGTAAATGAAACCCATCTATCTGACGAACACAATATCCCATCTCTCTTTCACCTGCATTGATCCAATCTGCATCATCTCCTCCTAATACTATCAAATTAACTGAACCTAAATCCCAATATTTATCAAAATGTATCCCTGCTAATTGCCAGAATGGAATGCTGTCATCTCCATGACAATAGACCTTCTTGTTCAATAAACTATAACTATCATCTTCGTGACGTTCCCAACCCTCATAAGCTATTGCACTCTTTAACTCATAATACTTCTTGGCTTCTCGTTGTAATCTAATCCACAGACCATCTGCCTCCATATATAGTATAGATACTTTATATAGTATAGATACTTTTCGCTCTCCCGGTAGTGGTATATTGCCATCTTCATACCATGACTTATGATATTTCTTTTCTTCATCAATGACTTCTTGAGTAACTCTACTCAATAGATTATGGACTGTGGACGATGAAATGACCCCTGCTGTGTATTTCTCTACTTCTTCACCGACCTTTCTGAAAGACAACTTAGTCGCTGAATCCACTATTGCTGATGTTAGACTTGGTGTCGCTGATTGGTTTGGTCTCCAATTCATATGGTCATCAAGTAGAAATCTATATTCACCATTGTTGTTTTTGTATAGACGCCTTTTTATAGTTATTTCACCAAAACGAGTAAGTAATGTCCTCTCTCTAAATCCTACCACTTTCCAAGACTTATCACGACGGTCATGCAGTTTTTGCTCAATCTGAGTTAGCTTCTTTACTGCTTCGTCTCTGGCTTTCTGGCAACCTATATTGAAACATTCTTCTTCCCATTGCTCTTCTTCCCATTGCTTTGATGAATACTCAATATTTTCTTCTTGTCTTATGCGATCATCTTGTTTTATAATATTATCAGCCATCTATTCCTCCTTTGTTTATTTGTTTTGTTTATTATAATACTTATATAATACAGAGTATATTATAAGTATATTATAACAGATGGCTTTTTTGTTGCCTACTAAATTAATACAGTCTCAATAATATCTCTCAAAATTGACAATGCTATACATTTCTGATAATATTATCTCTGTTCATAAGCTTATAAAAGTTCTTGTTTTTGAGATTTGCCTTAGATTTTTGAACAGGCGTATCTCTTTTTCTCGGTTTAAACAATAAGGAGTGCTTCTCATGTTTAAAAGTGCGTTTTTAGGATGTGGCGGAAGGGCTATGGGACATGCACAGGCATATAAATATATATCACGAAGCAAAATGGTCGCTATATGCGATCTTAATGAACAAAGGTTAAAGAATTTCGGCGATACTTTTGGCATTGAAAACCGTTATACAGATATTCACGAGATGTTAGAAAAAGAAAAACCTGATCTCCTTCACATTGTTACACAACCTGACTTACGTTTGCAATTACTGACAGTTGCTCACGAACACAATGTCCCTGCTGTAATAGTAGAAAAGCCTATAGCCATTACGGGATCAGATTACAAAGCTATTATGGAATTAGGCAAAAAAAGCAAGACCAAGTTTGTCGTTAATCATCAATTGAGATTTCATCCCAAGCTTCTTGAATTATTATCTGACGTAAAATCAGGGAAGATCGGACAGATAAAATTTATTGAGGTAAGCGCGAGACTTAATATGTCTGGTCAGGGAACGCATATAACCGATCTGATGTTTGCCTTTAACGATTATTCCGAGCCAGAGACGGTTTTCGGATCGGCATCTGGGACGGAAGGATTTAAGACTACGCATCCAACTGCTGATATGTCAGAGGCATATATAACATTTAAAAATGGCATGCACGCACTCTTGGTCTGCGGAAAGAATGCCCCAAGCGTCGGCGATTATCCTGATCATTACCACAAACGTATCGCTGTCTATGGCACTCATGGATTTATACATTGGTGGATGGAAGGCTGGGAAAAGAATTTGAAAGAGGGTAGCTACGAAAAGGGATCAAAAAGTTATGCAGAAGAAGATGTCCTTGGACAAGCAGGTTTGACAAACGCAGTCTTTGATTGGTTAGAAGATGAAAATAAACTTCATCCAAATAGACTTGATATATCCCTGATGGAATTTAGCACCATACTTGCTATATTCCAAAGTGTTGTGTCAAGAAAAATGGTTCAGTTTCCCTATGATCCACCAGATGACATACTCGCTCAGCTACAAAATGCCCTCAGTTAGAAAATGTTTGTAGCATTGAGACTCTATAAAAAATCATGAAACAGGAACGTAAAGAAAATCTTGAAGCTGAACTTCAAAGGATAATTCCAGAGATCATAAAGCTTGATGTGGAAAAAGTAATATTGTTTGGCTCTTTGGTTACGGGCAAAATCCACTCAAAAAGCGATATTGATCTCATAATTATAAAACGCACTGATAAAAGGTTTATGGATAGATTAGATGAGTTCTATAATTATGTAAGTCCAAATGTGGCTACGGATATGCTTGTCTATACACCTGAGGAATTTGAGGAAATGAAGCTAAACAGTCAATTCATAAGGACTGCTTTGAAAAATAGCAAGGTGATGTATGAAAGATGATATTGCTGACGCAAAAAGATGGTTTTTGCAAGGATCACAAGATTTAGATGATGCTAAGTTCAATTTGTCTGGTAACAGATATAATGTCGCGTGTTTTCTTGCTCAACAATCAGCAGAGAAAGTATTGAAGGCGTATTTGATCGCTCAAGGTGCTGAAAGTGTTTGGGGGCGTTCAACTTGGGAACTCTATAAATTAGCAAAAGCTTTTGACGAAAGCTTTTTAATAATAGAAAATGAGGCAAGACTATTAGAAAAGTATTATATCCCTACACGCCATCCCGATGCTTTGCCGGGAGCTATTCCATCAGAAGCTTTTGACGAAAATGACGCCAAAAGTGCTATATCTATGACAAGCAAGATAATAGAATTAGTCCAGTCAAAATTGAATATAATCTCTTAGTAAAGGAGAAAAATTGTATGACATCAGAAAAACCACAAGATGGCATTCATGCCATGGTTCCGAGAGAAAAAATGGTTGAATCTGCTCGGAAATTACGCGATACTTACGCAATAACGCCCGGTATTCCACTTTTCAAGCGAGAATTTGGGTTCTTTTCATTAGAAAGATGGAAAGCAGAAGGAAAACTCACCGACGAATCATGGAAAATTTTTGATTATGACCCACCTGGAAATTATGGGCTTGGTCAACTTGGATGGTGCGAAGCAGCATTTGTGCCTGCTTTTGAGACGATAATCCTTAAAGATTTAGGAGATCATGAACTTGTGCAAGATTACGCGGGACGTCATGTCCTTTACTTCAAAGGACGCAGAAGCGGATTTATGCCAGAATATGTTGACCACCCAGTAAAAGATATGAAAACTTGGGTTGAAAATGTGAAATGGCGATTAGACCCGACAAGCCCGCAAAGGTATGCAGATTTAGAAGAACGAATGAAGGTTGCAAAAGATCATGCTGGCAAAGGTTACATGATCTCTCAAGGGCTTATCGGTGGATATATGTATCTCCGAAGTCTTATAGGACCTGGTGATCTTCCTTATGCTTTTTATGATATGCCTGATGTGATACACGACTGTATGAAAACATGGTTTGAACTCGCGGATACGGTCATCGCGAAACATCAGCAATATGTGACTCTTGACGAGATATTCTTCGCTGAGGACATCTGCTATAATCATGGCATATTAATATCTCCTGACATGATGAAGGAATTCTTAACGCCCTATTATAAACAGCTTATAAATAACGTAAAAGCACGCCAGATTGACAAAGATCGCCATCTTTACGTCCACATTGACACTGATGGCTATGCTGTCCCTGCGATACCTGTATATATGGAAGAAATAGGTATGGACGTTATGAGTCCGTTTGAAGTTGCTTCTAACTGTGATGTTGTTGAAATAGGCAAGCAATATCCTAATTTAGCGATGTTCGGTGGGATTGATAAAAGAGTCCTTGCCAAAGGGAAGAAAGCGATAGATGAATTTTTGGAGTATGTCATTCCGCCGATGAAAGCAAGAGGGGGATATATTCCCACATGTGATCACGGTGTCCCCGAAGAAGTGGAATATGAAGACTACGTCTATTATCGCAAACGTTGTGTAGAGTTAGGAAGTTAATGATTTGATACCAAATCTGCGTGGTTTCACATATTTATCAATTAACGGAGTAAAAGCGTTCATTAATAAGATAGCATAGCAAACTCCCTCTGGATAACCGCCGAGAATTCTAATAACACATGTTAGGATTCCGGCGCCAACTCCAAATATGATGCCACCAAGTTTTGTCAAAGGACTTGTTACCATATCGGTTGCCATATAAAATGCGCCGAGTGTCAATCCACCAGAGAATATCTGCACTGCTACCATATCAAAATTTTTATTACCAAATAGCTCTCTGATGCTGAATATTAAAGCAACTGTGCCTATATAGCTAACTGGGATATGCCAAGTGATATATCTTTTAGCTAAAAGTATAATTGCACCTAAAAGCAAAGCCAAATCTGATGTCTCGCCAAGACTTCCACCTGATTTTCCGATAAAAAGATTCCATAAAGGCAAAATATGCTCTGGTCTTGATCCCTTTATAATTGCCAAAGTAGTTGCCCCTGTTAAAGCATCTGTTGCCGATGATTGCATAAAGACAGGTATTTGCCATGTTGTCATCGCTACGGGGAATGACGCCATCAATATCGCTCTACCTATCAAGGCTGGATTGAAAATATTATATCCCAATCCCCCAAATGGCGCTTTTGCGATAGCTATCGCACAAAAAGAACCTATTGCAGGCATCCATAAAGGGACGTTCGGCGGAATAACCATTGCTAAAAGCATTCCTGTCACAAATGCACTTCCATCACTAACAGTTATTTTTCGGTTAGCTATATGTTGTATTATGGCTTCTGTTACTACTGCGGTTATTATGCTAATCAAAACAACTAATATCGCTCTGATACCAAAGACATAGATGCCAACAAAAAGGGCAGGAATTAAACTGATGACAACTGTCCACATTATCTTAGAGACAGATTCCTTATCTCTAATATGGGGAGATGATGATATTGTGAATATTTCCTGCATTTATTTTGCTCTTTCTGCTTTCTGTTTAGCTATTATATCGGTTTTGGCAAATTGTATTAATTGAACCAAGGGAATTTTAGAGGGACAAACATAGGAACAACATCCGCATTCCTTACAATCAAGCGGAAAATATTTCTCCGCCTCCTTAATCATACCTTTTTGTGTAAGCAACGCGATCATTCTTGGCATTAATCCAACAGGACAAACGTTAATACATCTTGCACACCTTATACATGGTTTTTGCTCATATTCTTTGACTTTTTCTTTCGTTAAAACTAATATATTATTAGTCCCTTTAACAATTGGAACATTAATATCTGACATAGAAGCACCCATCATAGGACCGCCTGCAATAACTTTTGCTACTTCTTTTTTGAAATCTCCACATTGTCTTATTATGTCAGAGAAAAGCGTCCCGATCCTAACCCTGAGGTTCTTAGGCTCTACAATTCCGTCACCATTTACGCTTATTATTCTCTCTATTAACGGTTGACCTAATCTGACGGCATTTGAGATAGCATAAGCAGTGCTAACGTTAGTGATAATTACACCAAAATCAAGCGGAAGTCTGTTTGATGGGATCTCCTTATGAAGTATCGCTTTGGCTAACATATTTTCCCATCCTTGCGGATATTTAACCTTTAATGGGGCTACTTTTATGTTTTTATCTGATCCTAAAATATTTTCAAAGATTTCTATTGCATCAGGCTTATTTTTTTCAATCCCAATAAAAGCCTGCTTCGCTTTTGTAACTTGCATCACTATCATTAGCCCATCAATTATTTTCTCTGACTCTTCTAACATAAGTGCATGATCAGCGGTAACATAAGGTTCACATTCAGCACCGTTCAATAGGACCGTTTCAATTCTTTTCCCTTCTGGGATGCTTAACTTAGCATGAGTTGGAAACCCTGCACCGCCCATACCGACAATGCCAGCTTCAGATATTATATCTATGATTTGCTTATCTGTAAGCAGTTCAGGATTATGAGGGGTTATATTTTCAATCCATTCATCTTTTCCATCGGATTCAATAGTAACCGCATCGGACGTTCTGCCAAGTGCTGGATACAAGTTTCTTGATATGCTAATTATTTTTCCAGAGATACTGCTATGGACATTTGCAGAAATAAAGCCAGTGGCTTCGCCGATCTTTTGACCTTTTTTAACTTCTTCGCCAACCTCAACAATTGGACGTGCAGGTGTTCCGATATGTTGATGAAGTGGTATAATAACTTTGGCAGGGAGTTCAGCATTCTCAATTTTCTTTTTAGCTGATAGTTTCTCGTCCTTTGGATGTATTCCGCCATGAAACTCTTTTATAACTATTCTTGTCGGAAAATTTTTGTTTTTCATTCTGTCTTTTGCTATTTTTTGGTGACTTCAAATCTAAAACTGAAACTTGTCTTTTCTTTTGTTGCTTCATTGAATATGTTTGGAATTATAATCTGCATCGGGCTTGTATTGCCTTGTGTATTAAAATATAAATAGATGGTGTCCTTTGAGCCTGTTATAATTGATATTTTTTTGTCCTCATCAACTACTTTGGTATTGGTGCGTGACTTCATAGTGTTGATTTCTTTTTTCCATTCGTAAATATCCGCATTTAATTCATTTGGCATTTTCGGTTTATATCCTGCCCCTAAACGTGCCATAGCCTTTTCATGTTCAATTGGGTATATAACCTTTCCATCTTGGACGAGCATACATTCTTCTTTTCTAATTGAAATCCAGTTAGGTGTCTTGTTTACGATCATAATTCCAAAACCATCAAGTTCTTTTACATCTTGCAAAGGCACAACTATAACAGTTATATTATTTTTTTCCATAGCTGCACCTTTTGTGCGTTTTAAAACAGTCACGTTTTCATCTTGAACTGGATTTATGTTTCTCGCAGCGTTTAACGCACCACAACCTGCGATTAATATAGAGATAAAAAGTATAGCCCAAATCTTACTCACAATGTTCACCCCATTTGGATAATTTAATAGTGTTTTTCAACTAAAAACCATTTATATCTGACTTCGGTAAATGTGATTGACCAGTTCCATAGTCTTAAAAGCATCGGCAAAATTTGTGTCAGGCATTTTTCCTTGTTTTATACAATCAATAAAGTGCCTATTTTCATTATAGAAGCCATAATATTTATAGTTTTCTGAGCTACCAGCGACCTCTTTAGCTTTTAATACTAATGGTTCTTCTTTGTTGTCACTGTATATAAACGCACTATCATCGCCATTGACAAATGCAGATATTCCTTTTGCGTGCATTTCAAACGTATGCACTCTTTTACCCACAACCCAGTTAGTCAAAAGGATGCCTGTTCCACCGTTTTCAAATCTCATAAGTGCGTTGAAACTGTTATCATACTCTGCATAGATACTTCTAATATCGCTTGCAACAGAGACCACCTCTCCGCCCATCCAACGTAACGCATCAACCGCATGAATTGCGTCACAAGTGAGAATATCTATTGCACCTGCATAATAAGGACCTGCTCCAATGGAGTTTTTATAGAATGTAGCAACACATTGTATCATCTCGCCACGTTCAAGGACGCGTTTCTTTGCCTCTACCAATAATGGAATGAAACGTCTGTTGAAACCTACCATTGTGAGACAACCATTCTTCTCTGCTGTTATTGCCATGTTACGAGTTTGTTCTGATGTCACTCCGGGCGGTTTCTCAATAAATACATTTAGCTTGCTATTTAGGCATTGAATAACTAAATCAAAAAGATGATGAGGAGGCATTATTATATAAACTGCATCTAAGTCAACTTCTTTGATCATCTTTTTGTAGTCAGTATAAGTTTTTTCTATCTTATATTTTTCTGCGGTATTTTTTAGCCTGTTAGTATCAAGATCGCATATAGCAGAGATTTCAACGTCATTAAACTCTGCTAATGAAGGATAATGAACAGCATTTGCCAAACCACCAGCACCGATCATTCCGACTTTTACTTTTTCCATAGATTTATTCTCCTATAAATTATAATTTCATAGTTAAATGTCCTTACATATTATAAACCTATCCATAGCTATTTTGTCAACAGTTTTCTGTCTGATCTTGTGTTTAAAACTTGTCATTATTTATTTTATTGACATAACGTTCTATATTAACTATACTAAAAGTAGGGGTAATTCATGTTAAGCAGTTTCAATAAAGTTTTTTGGAGGATTATATTTTTAGAAAATATTTTTGAAACTTGCTAAACAAAAAACAGAGAGGGAGTCATAATATTATGGAAAAAGGCGAGATTTTACATCCATATCATCAGAGGAAAAGAAAATGGATTGCATGGAAGATTATTTTTGCAGTCTTGTTTTTTCTTTTTGTCACAGCTTTTATATGGGAAATTAGAACTTCGTTAATACAAGCTGAATTCTTTTCTTATATATCAAGTTTATTTTCTTATTGGACTGACTCAGGACAAAGCAAGGAAATTCGCTTTCCACATTCAGGACCTTACGATGAGAGGTTAGGTTATTCCAAACTCCAAGATTATGCAGATAATCTTATGGAGAGGGGTTATAAAATTAAATCACAAGCCAGATTTTCTCCCGCATTATTGACAGCCACAAAATACGGCATATTTACAATATATAAAGAAAAAACACAAGCTGGACTTAAAATTTATGATCATGATAATAATCTCATATCGTCGTCATATTACCCTCAACAAGTGTATCCAAACCTTGAAAGCATACCAGATATAGTAATAAAGACCCTTTTATTTATTGAAAATAGAGAATTACTTGATGATAGGTATCCATATCGTAACCCAGCAATAGAATGGGATAGATTTGCAAAAGCGCTAATTGACGTGATGATCCATAAGATATATAAAGCCCATAAAGCAGTTGGTGGAAGCACAATGGCTACTCAGCTTGAAAAATATCGTCATTCTCCAGAGGGAAGGACATCAGAAGGAAAAGAGAAGATACGACAGATGATCTCGGCATCTTTAAGGGCTTATCTTGACGGCAAGGATACTATGAATTATAGACGTCAATTGGTCGTTGATTATATCAACTCCGTCCCATTGGCAGCAGTGAATGATTATGGAGAAGTAAATGGTCTTGGTGACGGTTTATCCGCGTGGTATGGTGCAGATTTTGATCAGGTAAATCAAGACCTTAAGAAAATTGCTACTGGCGTTTCGCCTGATGAATTGCCAAGAGTTGCCCTTTCTTATAAACAGACTTTAAGTCTATTCTTAGCCCATAGACGCCCCTCTTATTATCTTGTTGAAGACCAAAATGCACTTAAAACTTTAACCGATCGTTATATAAAGCTTCTGAACAAGAACGGCATAATCTCTGATTCGTTAAAAAATGCAGCTCTTAAAGCTGATTTACAACTCCGAAAGTCAATACCTATACAGAAAGATAAACAACAGTTTGTAGAAAGAAAAGCAGCTAACACTATCCGCACAAATCTATCATCAATTCTTGGTATTCCATACCTTTATAATATTGACAGACTTGATCTTGTTGTCAAAAGCAGTATAGACAATCGCACACAACAGGAGATAGTGAATGTTCTAAGACAGCTAAATGACCCTGAATTTGCAAAAAGTGCTGGTATGGTTGGTTATCGGCTTTTAGGGGACAAAGTCTCAGATGTAAAATATAGCGTCCTATTATATGAAAATGTTGACGGAGCGAATTTATTGCGTGTCCAAGCAGATAACCTCGATCAGCCCTTAAACATCAATGAAGGCATAAAGTTAGAGCTTGGATCAACATCAAAATTGAGGACATTAGTCACATACTTAGAAATAATTGCAGAATTACATAAAAGATATGCGGATTCTTCACCTGAGGAATTAAGACAAGCCCTTCAAGAGATTTCGCCATCAGATAAATTAAGTAAATGGTCATTAGAATATCTTTTAGAAAATAACGATAAAAGCCTTAGGAGAATGTTAGAATCAGCTATGGAAAGACGATATTCTGGAAGCCCTGCGGAAAGCTTTTTTACAGGCGGAGGAATGCACAGGTTCGTTAATTTTGAAAGCAGTGAAAACGGCAAAATGGCTACTGTAACAGAAGCTTTACAGGACTCTATCAATCTATGTTTTATCCGCATTATGCGAGATATAGTTAATTATTATACCTATCAACTTCCTGATGATGCCGAAGAAGCACTCAAAGACCCTAATAGCCCAAAGTGCATGGAATATTTAAGAATTTTCGCAGATAAAGAAGGTATGATATACACTAAACGTTTTTATGCTAAATATAGAAACAAGACACCAGAAGAGATCATGTCCAAACTTGTAAGTGATATTTATCCAACATCAACTAAACTTGCTGTTATTTTCAGGTCTGTAAAACCCAAAGCAGATATCAAAGAATTTTCAGAATTTATGAGGGCAAACTGCCGAGAAAACCTTGACGACAAGGCAATAAATGATCTATATCAAAAATATTCCGTAGAAACATTTAACCTTCAAGACAGAGGATATATTGCAGGCGTCCATCCATTAGAACTTTGGACAGTTGAGTATTTATTAAATAATCCATTAGCGACCATTAATGATCTGAAAAAAGATGGCGTAAAAGTGAGACAAGAAGCGTATTCATGGTTGTTTAACTCAAACAGTGCAAGAGCAAAAATAAACAGAATCCGAACAATTATTGAAGAAGAAGCATTCAGAGAAATACACAAGTCATGGCGACGTCTTGGTTATCCATTTGACTATTTAACACCATCGTTTGCAACCGCAATTGGTGTATCAGGAGACCGTCCAGCGGCATTGGCAGAGTTAATGGGCATTATACAAAATAAGGGCGTTAGATACCCGATGGTTAAAATACAAGAACTTCATTTCGCTAAGGATACTCCTTATGAAACTGTTATGGTCATTGATAAAGATTCGGGAGAACAAGTTATCGCCCCTGAGATAGCCGATATTGTAAAAAAGGCATTGATTAATGTTGTAGAAAATGGCACTGCAAAGAGAGTCCATAAAGCTTTTGTTAATTCTAATGGGATAGAGATACCCGTTGGCGGAAAGACTGGAACAGGTGACAATAGAAGAGAGATTTACGGAGCCAGAGGTCGCATAATTGAATCTAAGGTGATGAGCCGAACAGCGACTTTTGTCTTTCTTATCGGAGATAGATTTTTCGGCACAATAACCGCTTATGTTGCAGGTGATGAAGCTTCTCAGTATAAATTTACAAGCACACTGCCCGTTCAGTTGTTAAAAGTGCTTTCTCCAAAGCTTATGCCATTAATTGATCGTAAGCCAGAGCCAGTCTATCATAAACCAATATTAGCTAACAAAAATGCGGAAACTAAACCAGTCACAGTTAATCCATCACAACCTGTGAAGGTGTCATATCCTACAACAAGCCAAGCACCTAATAATAACGTTGCTAATAATGCTAATAATAATGTTAAAATACAAAACCCTGTGGCTATTTCTCCGCCAACTTCATCGGCATCAAAACAGGTAGATATAAAGAATGAAAAGACGGAAATGGAATACACCGTTAAAATAGGAACTTTCAGTTCAAAAAAGAATACAGATGATATTGTAAATTCGCTAAAAGCAAAAGGATATGAGCCAAAAGTGCGTTCTGATTCCAACGGAGAAGGTCAGGTCTATCATGTTTATATCGGGAAATTTAAAAGTAAGAGAGACGCTGAAAAGTTTGGCAATTCATTAAAAGAAAATAATACAAAAGTAGGCGATTTTCTAATTAGAGAAATACCAAAAGGCGATTAAAAATATCTACTTTTGAATTAAACCATTAAAATCTCCCTTTGAAAAAAAGAAAAACATTGAGAGTCTCCCTTTGAAAAAGGGAGATTTAGAGGGATTTTAAGTAATTTTACAAACTCAAAAAATCAACTATCTTTATTGCCTCTTGCCGAAGTTTTTTATGACAGCGTCAATATCCTGATTATCAACCTTTTTATCCCTATTGACATCAGGGTTATTATCTAACGGAAAATCTGTCTTGCCAATATATTTACTTACAAAAATAATATCAATGATATTGACGATCCCATCTTTGTTGACATCATAAGGGTTAGATGTAGATTTTATATTAATATTGACCGTTACTGGTTCACTATCTATTTTTCCGTCATTGACAATATAGGTAAAGCTATCTTTTCCGCTGAAAGCATAATTCGGCTTGTATATCAAATCAGGCAGACTACCTTCAATTATCCCATTCTTAGGTTGATCTATGATCTTAAATTCCAATTTATCGCCATCAACATCTTTACCTGATAGATCAATCTTGACAGACATATTCTCATCTATCTCTATATCTTTTGCATATGCAATTGGTGGATCGTTAACAGGATTTATCTTTATACCGACTGTCGCTATTTGACTATCTAATTTTCCATCATTGACAACAAAGGTAAAGCTGTCTTCTCCGTTAAAATCTTGATTAGGCTTATAGATTAATTCTGGCAATTCGCCTTCCAAAATGCCATTTTTTGGCTGATCTATGATCTTAAATGTGAGTTTATCTTTATCTATATCGTTTCCAGTGAGTATAATCTTTATTTGAGTATCCTCATCTGTTATGATATTTTGTGATTCTGCAACTGGTGGGTCATTGACAGGATTTATCTTTATACTGACCTTTGCCAACTGACTATCAAGTTCACCGTCGTTGACAATGAAGGTAAAGCTGTCTTCTCCATTAAAATCTTGATTGGGCTTATATGTTATTTTTGGCAGTTCACCTTCTAAAACGCCGTTTTTAGGCTTGTCCACGATCTTAAATGCAAGGCTTGATCCTTCAATATCCTTGCCTGTTAAGGTGATTTGGATCGGAGTATCTTCATCTATAATTATATTTTGGTCATCAGCTATCGGCTTGTCATTTATCGGATTGATTTTTATAGAAACTATTTCAAGTTTACTATCCGCTGTTCCATCGTTTGCGATAAATGTGAAGGTATCGTCGCCATTGAAATTCTCATTTGGAACGTATGCTAAATCTGGCGGTTCACCTTGCAATATTCCATTTTTTGGTTGATCTATGATCTTAAATGTGAGCTTATCTCCGTCAATGTCGCTTCCTGTGAGCGTGATCTTTATCGGCGTATCTTCGTCGGTTGTAATAGATTGTGAGTCTGCAATTGGTGGATCATTAACTGGTTTTACTGTTATAGTCACTTTTGCTGGTTCGCCCTCTATTTTCTCATCGCTCGCTGTGAATGTGAAGCTATCCTCGCCGTTGAAGTTCAGATTTGGTGTATAGGTAATTTCTGGCGGTTTTCCGCTAATGACACCGAATTTGGGATTTTCAACGATCCTATAATTTGTCACTCTCGGGCTGTCAATATCCGTTCCAGTAAGGGTTATTTTAATCGGCGTATCTTCATCTGTGGTCACCGATTGCGGGTTCAAAACTGGCGGATCGTTTACAGAGGATATTATAATGCTCACCGTTCCAACATTACTATCAGTTTCTCCATCATTTGCGATAAACTCAAAGCTATCGTTTCCATTGAAGTCCTTTTTAGGTATATATGTCAATATCGGTGGTTCGCCCTCTAAGGTTCCGTTGGATGGTTTTTTTGTAATCCTATATGTGAGTTTATCTCCATCGGGATCAATACCCGATAACTCTATTGTGGTTGGGGTATCCTCGTTAGTGGAAAATGATAACAAACTCAAAAATGGAGGCTCATTAACCTTTTTTATTTTTATGCTGACCTTTGCTGGCTCACTGTCCAAATTTCCGTCATTTGCTACATAAGTGAAACTATCCTCTCCAAAAAATCCTGATTTTGGATTATACATTAGCGTAGGAGGTTCTCCGCTCAGAAGACCGTTCAAGGGTTTTTCTATAATTCTAAAAGTGATCTTATCACCTTCTATATCGCTTCCAGTTAAAGTTATCATAACGGACTGATCTTCCATCGTTTCTGCTGATTTTGGGTCTGCTGTTGGTGGGTCGTTAACTGGGTCAATTATTATATCAACTGTCACAGATGGACTATCTAATTCACCATCGTTTGACACATATTTAAAGGCATCATTGCCATAGAAATCAGCATTAGGCTTATAGATCAACCTTGGAGGAGTTCCTTCAATTGTGCCTTTTATCGGCTCGCTGACAATTCTAAACGTTAACGGATCATTTTCTATATCGCTTCCTTTTAACGTAATTTCTATTGGTATATCCTCTTTGGTTCTAATTGTTTGAGGCTCTGCTGTCGGTGGATCATTAACAGGTTCAACGGTAATGCTAACGACAGCTGAATCGCTTTTATCATTATTATCGGATGCAGAATAGGTAAAGCTATCTTCTCCATAAAAATTAGGATCAGGTTTATAGGACCATATCGGCGGTGAGCCAAAAACATTGCCATGCAAAGGTTTAGTGTAAGTGAATGTGAGAACATCGTTATCTATATCTTTGCCCTTAAACGTAAATGAGACAGAAGTATCCTCTTTTGTTGTTATAGAGAATGACTCCACCGTAGGTTTATCATTAACAGGATTGATCGTAATATCTATCTTTGCTGGCTGGCTATCCAATGAACCGTCATTAACTTTGAATGTGAAGCTATCAGTCCCATTATAATCTGGATTTGGAGTATAAACAAGATTTGGCGGAGTGCCTGTTAGTTTTCCGTTTATCGGATTACTGACTATAGTATAATTTATTGTATTCCCCTCAGGGTCGCTTCCTTTCAGTGTGATTTGAACGAAAGAATCTTCATCTACTTTGATAGAATCTGAATTGGCAATCGGCGGATCGTTAATGGTAGAAATTGTTATATTGACAGTTGCCAATTCGCTATTAGCAACTCCATCGCTTACAAAAAAAGTAAAGCTATCTGTTCCGCTAAAATCTGCTTTGGGAGTATAAACGACATTTGGCAGGTCTCCGCTTAATGTGCCATTTTGAGGACCTTCAGAGACATAAAATGTCAGTTTATCGCCATCAGGGTCATCTCCGGTCAGTGTTATTGAAACAGGGACGTCTTCTTCTGTCTTAATTTCCTGCGAGTTGGCAGTTGGAATATCGTTGATTGCACCTATATTGATCTGAACAGCTGCTGGTGGGCTTTCAACAAGATTGTCACGAACTGTGAATACAAAGCTATCTGTGCCGAAATAATCTTTGTTAGGCGTATATGTTAAATCAGGGGCAGTTCCAGTGAGTGTGCCGTGATTAGGCTGAACGACAATTCTATAAGTCAAAGGATCGCCGTCAGGGTCTCTACCGCTTAATACTATCTGTGTAGGCGTGTCTTCAAAAGTCGTTATTATCTTTGAGTTCGCTGTCGGTTGAGTATTTCCTACCGATCGGCGAAAATATCTGATACATTGATTGCCTGCATCTGCAACATAGACATCGCCTTGATCATCTAATACGATGCCATAAGGATAACGGAGACGGTCAGATGGCATACCTTCCGATCCCCATTTTGTTAGGAATTTTCCAGTAGGATCAAATTTCTGAATGCGATGATTTCCATAATCGGAGACATAGACGTTTCCAGCATTATCTACCGCGATAGACCACGGAGTAAAGAATTGTCCGTCATTTGAGCCGAATGACCCCCATTTTGAAATAAAATCGCCATTTGAACTGAATTTTTGAATACGATGGTTATTAGTATCTGCCACATATACATTTCCGAAAAGGTCAACAGCAACACCCCTAGGAGAGTCAAATTGCCCATTTCCTCCGCCCAATGTTCCCCATTGTAATAAGTAATTGCCATCAGAATCAAATTTTTGAATTCTGTTATTAAACCAGTCAGCGACATATACATTGCCAGAAAGATCAACTGCGATGCCAAAAGGAGACATAAATTGCCCATCACCTGTGCCTGAGCTTCCCCATTTCCTTAAAAGAACGCCATAAGGATCAAATTTCTGAACTCGGCAATTGCCAAGGTCTGTAACATAGACATTTCCGCTTTTGTCAACAGCAACGCCTGATGGAAATACGAATTGCCCATCACCTGTGCCTTTGCTTCCCCAGCGCGATAAAAAATTTCCGTTAGCATCAAGCCTTTGTATGCGATTGTTACCTGTATCTGCGACATAGATAATGCCAGATGAATTTCTTGCTAACCCTTTTGGAGAGAGAAATTGCCCATTTGCGGACCCGCCAATGCCCCATCTTGACATAAATGTGCCATTTGAGGTCAATATCTGGATTCTGTTATTTCCCCAATCCGCAACGCATATCTCACCTGACGGTCCTATTTCAATATTGCGAGGTGCAGAAAATTGCCCATCACCAGTGCCAAAAGTTCCCCATCTGGCTACAAAATTGCCTTCCTTATCAAATTTTTGAATGCTATCATTACGGTAGCTATCGGGCAGAGATGAATTTCCATCAGCAACGAATACATTGCCATTTGCATCAACCCCAACTCCGCGAGGCCACACAAACTCGCCATCTTTAAATCCCTGCTTGCCCAACTTCATAAGAAAATTGCCATTTGAGTCAAATTTTTGGACGCGCCAATTATATGGGTCAGCGACATAAACGTTTCCAGATGAATCAACCCCAATTGATTCAGGAAATTGCATTTGACCATCGCCACTACCTTGTGATCCCCATTTTGTTATAAAATTGCCGTTTGGTGAAAATTTCTGAATGCGATGATTTTCTGTATCTGCGACATATATATATCCTTCTTTATCAACTGCTATACCGCCGGGCTTAACAAATTCACCGTTGCCAGTGCCTCTTTTGCCCCATTTAGCGAGAAAAGACCCATTAGAACTAAACTTTTGAATACGATGATTATCTGTATCCGCAACATAAACGTTTCCTAAACTATCAACAGCTATGCCTCTTGGTCTATTTAGCTTTCCATCGCCAGCACCCCATGATCCCCATGAATCTAATAGATCGCCAAACATGCTAAATTTTTGGATACGGTCATTATTCGTATCTGCTACATAGACAATCCTTGTAGAACTGACCGCCAAATCATAAGGGCTATCTAATCCAGGTCCCTCTGGGAAAGATCGGAATAAAACATATCTATCCTGAGCAAATAAAGCTAATGGATAAATAAAAAATAATATAATTGCTAAAGATACAAGTTTTATTTTCATTTCAACTCCTAATCAAAGGTATAAAATTTAACAGGTGATCATTAATCGCAAAAATTATGTCAATATCTTACATTAAACAAAATTCAAAGTCAAGACGTTTTAAGACATTATAAACTGATGATTAGGCATAAATTTGGATATTTCAAAAATTCCGCTTTTACTATCCTTCTTCAAAGGGAAAAAATTAATGCCTTTTTCCAGTTGAAACACATCATTAATAATGTCATTCTAATAATAATGTCATTCCTAGCGAAGTGAGGAATCTCCTTTCTGCAATAATTGTGAGATTTTTCGCTTCGCTCAAAATGACATATTAAGAAGTATTATAAAATGACATATTGAAAATAGTATAATAAGCTGTCCGAACTCATGTTTGAACCTTAATAGTTTTTATTGACAACATAAACCGCATAGACACGTGCATCTTCCAATCTTAAACCGTCCCAATTCACACGGACTCTTATCGGATCAGTTGTTGGATATATAAAATCTCTTTGTCGCCACTTTATAGGTAATCGGTGTCCTGAATTATCTTTCAATTGAACAAATTCAGATGCGGTATAACCCTCTAACCTTTCAAATTTTTCATTTAGCAATTCAACCGTGATCTGGCTATGCTCAGATAATCCGCTCACATTAACAAAAATATCTGCTCCATATTGACCGATTTTTATTGGTGCAGATATAAAGTGTGGTTTGACAGAATCTATCCAAGTTTGCCCTTCAATCGGATTACGAGACGGCGAAAAATAACCTAAACGATCACGACTCCAATATGCCGCTCTAATAGAGTTATCGCCACCTTTGCCCCAAATACTATAATAGGTAATGGTCTTATCTCCTAAATTAACTATTCCCTGTCCTTGTGCAAAACGGGGTGGGTCTCCATAAGGATTTTTTTCAGACCAACCTTCTTCTGATGTATCTATGATCTTAAAATCAGGTATCGGCTCGTAATAGTGTAAAGCATCATTACTTATCAATAAACCGATGTCCATACGCAATTCTCTGCGATCGCCTGTCTCTGTCCTTGCGTTCCATTGACCATATAGTCCGATTAATGTATTGCCCCTGTCCCAGAGTCCAGCGCCAAGATGGACTTGTTTCCCTTTTTGATAATCTAATATTACAGGACGTGGAGGCAGATCATCTCTACGAAATCCCATAGAAACAGCAGAAGTCCAATGCTCAAAATCATAAGACGCGGATACGATCAATACTCGCTTTTGAAATGCCCTATCTATTCCAGCATTTTGACCGACAATATAATAACAACCGTTGCGTTTAACTAACCCTGTTGGTTCAATACGAATATGAGTAACAGGATTAAGCGGTGATTGCTTCCAACGAAGACCGTCATCGCTAAATGCGACGCATCCTTGATTCCGTATAGCTTCTGATTCAATCTCACAAAATATCTTGAAACGGCGATCTGTGTCCTCAGGTTCATAAAGCACACAACAGGACATCGCCTTTCCCTGCCAATCTAAATCAACAAGATTATTGCATTTATTGCCATTATATTCTACTGAACCAAGCTCTGGCTTTTCCCAGTGAAATCCGTCTTTGCTTATCGCATAACATATCCTAAGCTGTGAGTTTTCAGCATTGCCTTTGCCAAGATACCATAGATGGAGATTGCCATCAATTTCAATTACCGTCCCATAATAAGCTATAGCGGAACTATCTGCTCCATTTGGTTTGCTTGGGACAATAACTGGGTTTCCCTCGTAACGTTTTGCCTTTATAAGCTCAAGTTGTAAGCCATGACGGAAGGGTATATTGTAGTTATCAAAGGGAAAAAGGACTACTTCTTTAATTTGATTCATATAATACTCCGCATATTTCAAAGAATTATACAAAAAACCTACCCTTGAAAACCCTTACATTTTCCTTTTACAAAAGGAAGATTCTTGTTGCCTGTTTGTATTATATAAATTAATTGCATATAAGTAAAGCGATTAATAACTCAAAATCTATCAAACAGAATTAACGAAATTATTATAATCCTGTGATGATTCCGTGATGAGTGAATGGTTAATTTAGATCAATTAGAAAATTGTCGGGAAGGAAGTTTATATATAGGAGTGAACAATTCTATTGATTAGCTTACTTTAATAAGCCTAAAAATTAATTCAAATTATACTAACTCACTTTCTATTCCAAATAATTCAACATAGCTTTTGATACTTCCCTTTTTAAGTATTCGTCAAATCCTTCGTGATCATATCCCTGATAGTTTTTAATTGCCTTGATCGCTGAGCATATTCCCACTCGCAACATTTGAGAAAACGGCGTTCCCATTTTTTTAGAATATAAACAAGCAAGGCTAACTATTGTATCCATATTAGATTTTACCAGTTTTAACGTTTCCAGAGTATCGTTATGCAACTTAAAATTATATGAGTCAACCATAAGACCAATTGATGATTCCAAATTATTATTAGCAATTGCAAGCATTTTATTCACCCCTTTACAAACCCATCTATTAGTTAGAAACAATATTTATCTTTATTGCAATGAATTTGCCATTCTTCATAAATATCTTTGTTCAATATATTTAAACGCAATTTAAGAGCAAAAGTTCAATTTTTTTAATTGTTATTGATGTTATATTTCTACATAGTGTTGTGATATTGCCTCAAAAGCTATCTTTTCTATTTACAAGTGTAGTCCTTATTGATAATATTATGTTCAGTTAAAAGAGAAAATGATCCATTTGTCATAGGAGGCATAAATATATGGGAATAGGTAAACAGGTGAGGCTAAACCGAATTTTCGCACATCCATCGGGTAGATTTTTTTCAGTGGCAGTTGACCACTTTATAGGATATACCAATAGATGGGAAGGCTTGCCTGTCAGTTTAAGGCGAATTCAAGAGACACTTTCTGCAATAGTCAAAGGCAGACCAGATGCAATAACAATGCACAAGGGAATCGCTAAGTCGGTATGGGGACCCTATGCGGGAAGCATTCCGTTCATACTCCAAAGCACAATAGCACGCCCAGACGATCAAGCACGGGAACAGATAGCAACGCCAGAAGATGCGATAAGGCTTGGGGCAGATGCTTTCGCTGTCGCATGTTTCATCTGTGGCAAAGATGAAGATAAAAAGCTTCGCATATTGGCTGACTGTGTCAGGGAGGCAGATAGATTTGATCTGCCTGTGATCGCCCACATATACCCAAGAGATATAACATTGCCAGTGCCAGAGGTATCATTTAAGCCTGAACTCGTCGCTTGGGCTGTCCGATGCGGGCTTGAATGTGGCGCTGATGTAATTAAAACACCATTTTGTGGTGATGTCTCTGCTTTTAGTCAAATAGTTGATGAATGTCCCCTTCCTGTTATCGCTGCTGGAGGTCCAAAAGCTGATACTATTGACCTTGCCCTTAAAATGGCTGATGATGTAGTCAAAAGCGGGGCAAAAGGTATGACTGTCGGCAGAAACGTATGGGGATTTTCGGATATTACAAAGGCTGTCAAATTGTTCTCATCTGTCATCCATGACCGAATGAGCGTTGAGACAGTGATCAGTAATCAGTAATTAGGAGGATATGATGAAAAGTTGTATTGCAGTTATTATCGGCAATAGAGGCGTCTTCCCTGGGTATCTTTCGGAAGGTGCAAGAGAAGACATAACAAAAGTTTTCGGCAAATTAGATATAGAGCCTATCATAATTCAAAAAGAAGAAACTAAGTTTGGGGCTATTGAAAATTTAGAAGAAGCAAAGAAATGTGCCGAACTTTTCAGGAAGAATAAAGATAAAATTGACGGCATACTCGTCACATTGCCAAATTTCGGTGATGAAAGGGCTGTCGCAGACACTATCAGGATGTCTGAACTCAATGTGCCTGTCCTTATACAGGCTTATCCCGATGAGCTTGATAAGTTAGACATAGGCAGAAGACGTGATAGCTTCTGTGGAAAGCTGTCTGTTTGTAGCAACCTTGATCAATATGGTATACCATTTTCGTTGACAAATTTACATACGGTATCTCCAATGTCTGATAGTTTTATAAACGATTTGAAATGGTTTTTGGGCGTCTGTCGTGTTGTAAAAGGGCTGAAAGGTGCAAAGATCGGCTCAATAGGTGCAAGGACAACCCCATTTAAGACTGTCAGATTTAGCGAAAAAATACTTGAGATCAATGGCATATCCGTTGAAACCGTTGATCTATCAGAGATAATCGGCAAAGCAGAAAGACTCAAAGACTCTGATGAACAGGTAAAGGCTAAACTCAAGGCTATTGACGCTTACGCTCCAACCAATGATGTCCCATCAACTGCTATCGTAAAGATGGCTAAATTTGCAATTGCCCTTGAAGAATGGATAAAAGCTAACGATATAAAGGCATCTGCCTTAAGATGTTGGCCCGAACTTCAAGAATATGCAGATTTTATGCCATGCTATCTTATGAGTATGCTAAGCGAGTCGCTTTCTCCTTGTGCTTGTGAAGTTGACGTCATGGGAGCAATCGCTATGTATGCCCTACAATTAGCAAGCGAAATACCATCAGGGCTATTTGACTGGAACAATAACTATGGCGATGATCCCGATAAACTGATCCTCTTCCATTGCAGTAACTACCCGAAGTCTATGCTGCAAGACCCAAAGATGAGCTATAATGATATAGACGCAAATGTCAGAGGCACTGTGGAGAAATCTTATGGCACTTGTGTTGGCAGGCTTAAAAAGTCGCCGATAACATTTGCCCGAGTAGCGACAAATGATGTTGCGGGAACGATTATGGCTTATATCGGTGAAGGCGAATTGACAGATGATCCGCTTAATACATTCGGCGGAGTTGGAGTCGCACATATAGAGAGGCTTCAATCGCTATTGAAATTTATGTGTAAAAACGGATTTGAACATCATGTCGCCATCAGTCAGTCAAAAGTCGCTGATATTTTATTTGAGGCTATGGATACCTATTTAGGCTGGAATGTGTATTATCATTCGTGAGGATAATTGATGAAAAACGGCTATTCTGCCATAGCGGTAGATATTGATGGCACATTGTTAAACTCAAAAGGGCAAATATCAGATAAAACTTTGAATGCGTTGCGAAAATGCGAACAGAAAGGCATATTAGTCTATCTTGCAACTGCACGATCGCCGAGATTAGTCTTTCGGCAAACAGAAGCGTCAAGCGATGCAGATTTCATAAAAGAGAAAGGCACACTACATAATGGAGCTATGGCGATTGACAAGCAATTAGACTATGTCAAATATTGGCAAATACCTGCTGACATTGTCCAATCTATCGTGAAATTTTTGGAAAGCGAACTTTCTGACATATATATCGCCATTCAAAGAAAAGATGAATCTCATGGCTTTCGTCGTCCAATCAGCGATGACGATCTTAAATTGTGGGCAGTTCCAAAAGAAAAAATTGTGCCTTTCTCTTCTGCATCTGAAAATGAATGTATGAAGATTATCGCATGGCATAGCAAATTGAAGATGACCGATATTTATCATCATTTGATTGAGGAATTCAAGGACAAGGCAAATGTCTTTATCACAGATTCGGCAAATTGGCTTCAAATAGTATCCTGTGAGGCGAGCAAGGAAAATGCTTTAAAGCATCTGTTCGCATTGCGAAACATACCTATTGAGGAAGTTATCGTCTTTGGCGATGATATGCCAGATGTCGGAATGTTTAAGGCTTTTGGTCATTCTGTCGCTATGGGTAATTCGCCAGAGAAGGTTAAAGCTATGGCAAGATATGTCACTAAAAGCAATGATGAAGATGGGATTGTCTATGCCCTTGAAAAATATTTCGGAATAATTTAGTAAAAATAATCTAATAAACATATTTAGCCACTTTTTCGTGTTATTCTGTGTTTTTTCTGTGGTTCAAAATTGAAAGGAATTATGAAAATAATAGAAAAACCATGGGGACGAGAAATTTGGATCGCCCATAATGATAGATATGCTTTCAAGCTAATTGAGTTTAAGGCAGGTTCACGCTCAAGCCTTCAATACCATGAACGCAAACATGAGACAATATACATTGAAAAAGGAAGGCTTGAGGTAGAAGCAGACGACGAGAACGGTAACTTAATAAAAACAATAGCAAATGCCGGCGATGTTATTGAAAATCCGCCTATGCGAAGACATCGTATTACAGCAATAGATGATGTTAGGCTTTTTGAGGTGTCAACGCCTGAGTTAGACGACGTTGTTCGTGTGGAGGACGACTATGGCAGAAAATAAGCCAAATCTTGTCATCTTCGGTGCTGGTATGACAGGCAGAGGACATATCGCACAACTTGCTTTTGAAAGTGGATGGAACTTAACCTTTATAGACAAAGATATAGAACTCATAAGTCTGCTAAAAAAGTGTGAAAAATATACTGTCCATCTCATATCAGATAATCCCCGCGATGTTGAAATATGCGGATTTAACGCTATTCATACAGAGGATAAGGGGTCCGTTATAGAAGCGATAATCCATGCGGATTTGATCATAACATCAGTTTTGCCAAATAATCTTTCAGAAGTTGCCCCGGTGCTTGCAGATGGACTTCGGGTTAGAATTAAGGAAAATAATAAACCGATAAATGTTATTGCTTGTGAAAATATGAACGAGGGGTCGTCATTCCTATGGAAATTGACTTCTCAGTATCTATCAAAAGATGAGCAAGATCAATATGGCAGGGTCTTCGGTTTCCCAAATTCAATGGTTGCACGAGTTGTTCCAAAGGCGGATGATCCGCTTTATATCATTGCAGAGGATTATAACGAGTGGACTGCGGATATAAATCATCGTGTCGGAGAAGTGCCTTTTATTAACGGGTTAGAATGGGTTTCTAATCAAGAGGCACGACTTAAAAGAAAATTGTATATACATAATACTGGGCATGCGATCTGTGCATATCTTGGGGCTATTAAAGGTTATAAGTTTATCCATGAATCTGCAAGAGATGAATGGGTGATGTCTTGTGTAAAGAAAGCCATAGAAGAATCTGGACGGGCTGTCAGCAGAGAATTTGGCTTTGATGATTTGAGCATATCAAGATATGCACAAAGCCTTGTAGATCGCCTTCCCAAAGATGCCCTTCCCGATACTATTGAAAGGGTTGTCCGTGAGCCGATAAGAAAATTGGGGTTGACTGATAGATTTATTGGTCCTCTTGTTCTATGTGAAAAATATGGACTGCAAAGAGATGGACTTTGTTTAGGAATTTCTGCTGTTTTAGCGGGAAATATCAAAGATGAAGAAGGAAAGAAACTATCACAACTTGTCCAAAAAGAAGGCATTATCAAAACTTTATCTCTAATCTCTAATTGGACGCCAAATTTGGAAAGTGGACGGAGGATAGAAATGTTTTATAACTCTTTGATCTCTCATGCCTTTACAGCTATTAAATCGCCGATATACGATGTTTTAGGGCTTGGTATTGTGGCGGTTGACGACCTGATAATCGTTGACAATTATCCTCAACCTGATAGCAAGATGCGCGGATTAGGAGAAGTCCGTCAAGGCGGAGGATTAACAGGAACAGCTTTGGTTGCAGGAGCGAGGCTTGGCGGAAAGTGTGCTTATGCTGGTATGCTTGGAATGGATGAGCTTTCTAATTGGACAGTGACAGAACTTGAGCGTGAAGGCGTTGATTGCAGTTTAACTTTACGATCTAACGATGTTAAACCTTATCATGCTATAATAATAGTTGATATAACTCATCATACACGGACAATAATATTTACTGATGAGGGCGTAAAGATCAGACCAAAAGAGACCATAGATGAAGATTATGTCTCAAAATCAAAGGTTATATTGATAGATCAACTTGGCATAGATGTAATGCTACATACAACATTATTAGCGAAAAAGCTCGGCATTCCAACGGTTGCTGATATAGAGAGAGAAGATCATCCACAGACAAGAGAGTTGATCTCAAACATAGATCACCTTATACTATCAACGAGTTTTGCTGGAAAATTGACTGAAAAAGATGATCCTGCTGAGCAAGTTAAAGCACTTCACAACGGCAGAGCTTGCACAGCAGTCACAGTAGGCATAAAGGGATGTTATTACATCACAAAAGATGACGAAAACACAGTAAATCATCAAAAAGCCTTCAAGGTTCAAACGGTTGATACAACAGGTTGTGGCGATGTCTTTCATGGGGCTTATGCGGTAGGATTAGCTTGGGGATGGGATGTGCAGAAGTGCATAAAATTTGCATCTGCTGTCTCCGCTTTGAAAGCGACAAAAGCTGGCAGACGGGCTGGAATTCCAGATATGCA
>Ga0078972_1004988_pt1 | contig 34785 bp, 31 predicted proteins | sample YelNatPaOPGAMG01_FD_67568 | JGI IMG/M metagenome (GOLD analysis project Ga0078972, IMG submission 67568) | Hot spring thermophilic microbial communities from Obsidian Pool, Yellowstone National Park, USA - OP-RAMG-01 (SPADES assembly) (version 2) | ecosystem: Environmental > Aquatic > Thermal... | reverse complement strand
CGCGGGGGGGGGGGGGGCCTGTGGGGGGGGGGGGGGGGGTCCGCGGGGGCGGGCCCCCCCCCCCCCCCCCCCACCCCCCCGCCCGGGTCAGAGCCGGGCAGGCGCGCAGCACCTTGGCCGGCTATCACCGGGGGCCGGCTGCATCAAGTACGGGTTGTCGTACCAAGGGCCTTGACGGGACAGTGGAATGGCAGTATTATGGGGATAATTCAGGCAAGCGGGCTGGCTATGTGGTTGACAGCACTCCCTGCCTGTGGCATGCTATTAACCAGCAGGCTATCTGACTTGGGGAAGGATGGTGGCGGTTCCCCTTCACTTCGTGAAAAGTTTCACTTTTGCCTTATCGGGCCATTGGGTGTAAGATATCCGGTTGAAGGTCCACCATCCTATTCATCTCGGGAGAGTTGCCATGCTGGAAATGTTCTTCGAGCCCCGCGCTGTTGCGGTGGTCGGGGCGGCGCGCGAGCCCGGAAAGCTCGGCTACAATGTCGTAAATAACCTGCTCGAGTTTGGCTACAAGGGCTCCGTGTATCCCATCAACCCCAAGGCCACAGAGATTCTTGGCCTCCCATGCTTCCCCAGTGTTCTTGACGTGCCCGGGCCAATTGATCTGGCCGTGATCGTGGTGCCCAACAAGCTCGTCCCCGGCGTCATGACAGAGTGCGGAAAGAAGGGCATCAAGGGGGCTATCATCATCACGGCCGGTTTTAAAGAGGCTGGGGTTGAGGGCGTCAAGCTGGAGCGCGAAGTAATGGCGATTGCCAGGGAATACGGCATCCGGGTCATCGGGCCGAATTGTCTTGGCATTATTGATAACGCGCTGCCTATGGATGCCTCTTTTGCCCTGGGAGTGCCCCCGAAGGGCGAGATCGCCTTTATGTCGCAGTCGGGCGCCCTGTGTACCGCTATTCTAGACTGGGCCCTGGCCGAGGGGATTGGCTTCTCGCGCTTTGTCTCACTGGGTAACAAGGCCGACGTTGACGAAGTCGATCTGCTGGAAGCCTGGGAGAATGACCCCAACTCCAAGGTCATCATTGCCTATGTGGAAGGTCTGAAGGATGGCCGCCGCTTTATGGATGTAGCCCGTCGCGTGACCAAAAGCACCCCGGTGATCGCCGTCAAGTCGGGCAACACCGCCGCCGGCTCGCGCGCCGTCTCTTCCCACACGGGCAGCCTTGCCGGGTCCAACAAGGCCTACGACGCCGCCTTCAGGCAGGTGGGCCTGCTGCGCGCATCTTCCATCCAGGACCTGTTCGACTATGCTATTGCTTTCGCTTACCAGCCCGTGCTCAATGGCGACCGCATCGCTATTGTAACCAACGCCGGCGGGCCGGCCATTATGGCTACCGATGCCCTGGAAACTCTGGGGCTCAAGCTGACCCAGCTCACGGCCGAGACCATCGAGTTCCTGCAGTCCAAGCTGCCTGCCGCTGCCAATACCTACAACCCCATTGACGTACTGGGCGATGCCCTGGCCGACCGCTACGCCCTGAGCATCGAAGCGGCGCTCAAGGACCCCAATGTTGATGGTCTCATCGTTATTCTGACGCCTCAGGTCATGACGCAGATTGAGGAGACGGCGCGCGAAGTGGTGCGTATCTCCAGGCAATACAGCAAGCCGGTCATTGGCTGCTTCATGGGCGAGGAAAAGGTCAGCGCTGGTGCGCATATTCTTAACGACAACAAGGTCCCCAATTATCCCTTCCCCGAGCGGGCCGCAGCCGCTCTGCGGGCGATGAAGGAATACCGGACCTGGCTCGAGCGGCCAGCGCCACAGATTAAAGAGTTCCAGGCCAATCGCGATGCCGTGAAAGTGCTCTTTGCCAAGGTGCGCGAGGATGGCCGCAACACCCTGGGCGACGCCGAGGCGCGTACGGTGGCTGAAGCCTATGGCCTGCGTGTGCCCAAGAGCAAGCTGGCCGCCAATGCGGATGAAGCGGTCAAGATCGCCGAGGAGATCGGCTATCCGGTCGTCATGAAGATTGCCTCGCCCGACATCCTGCACAAATCGGATATTGGCGGCATCAAGGTCGGCGTGACCGGCGCCGCGAACGTGCGTGACGCTTTCGACTTGATCGTTTATCGCGCTACTCGCTACATGCCCGATGCCACCATCTGGGGTGTGCAAATCCAGGAAATGGTCACCGGCGCCAAGGAGACCATCATCGGCATGAACCGTGACCCCCAGTTTGGCCCCATGATCATGTTTGGCCTTGGCGGCATCTATGTTGAGGTTCTGAAGGACGTGACCTTCCGCATTGCCCCCGTCTCCGAGCAAGAGGCAAAGGAGATGATCAGCGAGATCCGGTCTTATCATCTCTTGGAAGGCGTGCGTGGGGAGCGTCCATCAGATATTGATGCCATCGTTGACTGCATCCTGCGCATCTCCCAGCTCGTAACGGATTTCCCAGAGATCGTCGAGCTCGATATCAACCCCCTCCTGGTGCGCAATTCCGGCGCCGGGGCCGTCGCAGTCGATATGAGGTTGGTGCTGAGCTCATAGATCCAACTAGAGGAGGACAAGCAGATGGCCACGTTGTACGTCACGTCACCGGAGACCTTCTCGGGCAAGAGCGCAATGTGCGTAGGACTGGGAAAGCGGTTCATTCGCGATGGGTACCGCGTGGGCTACATGAAGCCGGTCAGCACCGATGCCAGGCGCACGGCAGGTGTATGTATCGATGAGGATGCGGAGTTTATCAAGCAAACCCTCGGCCTTCCGCAAGCGGTAACGGAGCTGGCGCCCATCTGCCTGGATCCCATGGATGTTGAGGCGGTCCTGCGAGGCGAGAAAGACGCTTTTGCCCAGCGCTTGAAAGATGCTTTTGCAGCGGTATCCGCAGAGGCGGATATCGTGCTTCTTGAGGGCGGCAGCAGTTTGACCGAAGGTGCTATGGTTGGTGTGCCCGCGCACGAGGTTTCGCGGATGCTCGGGGCCAAAGAGCTCGTGGTCGTCAAGTACAGCACGACATCGACCGTTGACCAGATCCTGGGCGCCAAGGCCCTCCTGGGCGACTCGATGATCGGCGCGGTGATCAATGCTGTGCCCCGCCCCAAGATGGATTTTGTGCAGGGCACCGTGGTGCCGTTCCTGCAGGCGCGCGGTGTCAAAGTGTATGCGGTGCTCCCCCAGGAGCGGGTCCTCCTCTCCATCAGCGTGCGTGAGCTGGCGCAGGTGCTGGGCGGCGAGGTCCTGTGCTGTGCAGACCGCATCGATGAGCTGGTCGAGAATCTTATGGTCGGCGCGATGAGTGTGGACTCGGCGCTCAGCTACTTTCGTCGCAAGCCGAACAAAGCCGTGATCACCGGTGGAGACCGGCCCGATATCCAGTTGGCCGCCCTGGAGACGTCGACCAAGTGCCTTATCTTGACCGGCAACCTGCATCCGAGCCCGATTATCCTCGGCCGTGCGGAAGAGGTGGGCGTGCCGGTAATCCTGGTGCGCAAGGATACGTTGACGACCGTCGAGGTAATCGGCCAGTTCTTTGGCCGGACGCGCTTCCACCAGCAGAAAAAGATCCAGCGCTTCGAAAAGCTGCTGGAGAGCGCCATGGATTTTGGCAGTCTGTACGCAGACCTTGGCATAGCGAGATAGCGGCCAGCTAGCACAGTCCGCAGCTCGGGAACCCGGTTTTCGCTGCTCTCAGGTGTCACTCTCGCATCAACGGAAACCGGGTTTCCGTCTGTAATGCTGATTGCTGAAGGCTGATAGTTAATAGCCGATAGCTTACAAAGGAGAGATACGTTTATGACCCTGATCGAAGACATTGTAGCCCGCGAAGTGTTGGATTCGCGCGGGAACCCCACCGTGGAGGTTGAGGTTGAGCTCTCAGGCGGCGCCACGGGGCGGGCTATCGTGCCCTCCGGTGCGTCGACCGGCGCCCATGAGGCCGTGGAGCTGCGCGATAATGACAAGAGCCGCTACAACGGCAAGGGCGTGCTCAGCGCGGTGGAGAACGTCAACGTCACTATCGCCGAAGAGCTGCTCGGCTGGGATGCGCTGGATCAGGTGGGGATCGATGACCTGATGATCGGCCTCGACGGCACGCCTAACAAGGGGCGCCTGGGCGCCAACGCCATCTTGGGCGTTTCGCTGGCTGTGGCCCATGCGGCGGCTACGGCGGTGGGGTTGCCTCTCTACCGCTACCTGGGCGGCGTGAGCGCGCGCACCCTGCCCGTGCCTATGATGAACATCCTGAATGGGGGCAAGCATGCCTCCAACAGCACCGATTTCCAGGAGTTCTTGATCATGCCCGTGGGCGCGCCGAGCTTCCGCGAGGCATTGCGCTGGTGCGCCGAGACCTACCAGGCCCTGAAGAGCGTCCTCAAGAGCCGTAACTATAACACCAACGTCGGCGATGAGGGCGGCTTTGCGCCATCGCTCGGCTCCAATGCCGAGGCAGTCGAGGTCATCCTGGCTGCCATCGAGAAGGCCGGCTACAAGCCTGGGCAGGATATCTACATTGCCCTCGACCCGGCGGCCAGCGAGATCTACAAGGACGGCCAGTATCACCTCACCAAGGAAGGCCGGGTGCTTTCCGGCGATGAGATGGTCGATTTCTGGGCCGATTGGGTCAGCAAATACCCCATCATCTCCCTCGAAGATGGCCTGGCCGAGGATGACTGGGAACACTGGGCTCAGTTGACAGCCCGCATCGGCGACCGCGTGCAGATTGTGGGCGATGATCTGCTGGTGACCAACGTGCAGCGCATTGAGCGCGCCATCCAATCCAAGGCGTGCAACGCCCTGCTGACCAAGGTCAATCAGATCGGCACTCTGACTGAGGCCATCGCCTCGGTGACCATGGCCCAGCGCGCTAACTGGACGGCCGTGACCTCGCACCGCTCAGGCGAGACGGAAGACACAACCATCGCTGACCTGTCGGTGGCCCTCAATATGGGGCAGATCAAGACCGGCGCCCCGGCCCGTACCGATCGCGTGGCCAAGTACAATCAGCTGCTGCGTATCGAGGAGAGCCTGGGCGACACGGCCGTGTACCCCGGCATGAAAGCGTTCTACAACCTGCACCGCTAGTTCGATGCCCGTGAGCCTTGCGAAGGCTCGGCGCCTTCGCAAGGCTCTTTTTCTTTGCAGACACGAGTCACTCCCTATGGCGATCATTCTGCTGCTTTTCTTTCTTCCCATCGGCAATGCCCTTTTCAACACCATCGTGCGCCTGGCCCAACGGCGCGGCAGCCGCGTGCTGTTTGTCGGCGCGACCAACTATATTGTCGCCTGTGCCGTCAATGTGGCACTGGCCCTTGCCCGCAGGCCGGTCACACTGAGCCCGCGCACCTGGCAACTGGGCGTCGTCTCGGGCCTGGTCTATGCCTTGACTTTTCGCTTGATCGCTTACTCTATGCATCGCCGTGGATTGGCCGTGCCCTCGGCGGTGATGCAGCTTTCTGTGATTGTGCCCCTGGGCTGCTCCGTTTTCCTGTGGGGTGAGCGCCCCGAGCTGTTGCAGACGGCGGGCATCATCCTGGCATTGGCGGCCTTGACCCTGCTGGCGGGCGACGGCAAGCAAGACGAAGAGGCGCCCGGCCTGGCATCCGCAGCGCCGGGACTTGCCCTGCTGTTCGGGCTTTTCTTGCTGCAGGGCGGCGCCGGCCTGGCTCCCAAGGCCTTTTCGGAGCTGGCCCCCGCCGGTGAAACGAACCTCTTCCTGTCCTTTCTCTTCGGCACGGCAGCCCTCACCTTTCTGCCCGAGTGGCTCGGCCCGGTGCGCCCGCAGCGGCCGGACCTTCTGTGGGGCGTGGCCCTGGGCGCAACCAATGCCGTCACCAATGTGCTTTCCGTCTATGTGATGCAGCGCCTGCCGGGTATCCTCGTCTTTCCGGTGTTGACCGCCGGCACGCTCCTCATCACCAGCGGGCTGGGCCTGCTCGCCTGGAAAGAGCCCGTCAGCGCCAAAGGCCGCGCCGGCATGCTCGTTGCGCTGGGGGCGGTTGTACTGGTAAGCTTGAAGTGATGGCAGCCTCACGCATCACGCCTCGTCTCGTGGTACGCCCTATGCTAGCAGTAATCACGCCAGGGCAGTTGTAGCTGGAGGGCAGCCGATGGGTCTGCAAGGCAAGCGAGTTTCCTTGAGGCCGCTGACTCGAGATGATCTCGATGCGATCGAGGCCTGGGCGCCCTATACCGACTCTCTCTATGCTGCCTGGAACCGCTTTCCCTGGCATCGGTTAGGGAAAGACCTCTGGCACGAGCTGGAAGCGACCGACCAGGCCGTGGAGCGTTATGCGATTGTCGACGACAGCGGCCGCGTGGTCGGTGTGCTGGGGCTGATTCTCGACGAGGCGCAAGCCCCCTTGCTGAGCATTTTCCTGGGCGCCGAGTATGTAAACCGGGGACTCGGGACCGATGCCTTGGAGACCCTGTTGCAGCATGCTTTTACGGAGCGTGGCTTCCAAGCGGTCCATCTTGACGTGGCGGCCAGCAACCGCCGGGCCCGTCATGTTTATGAAAAGTGCGGCTTCCGCGTGGTCGATGCGCGCTACCGGCCGGTAGAGGAGGGCGAGTCTCTGGCTTTTCTCGCCGAGCCGCGCTACCGCGACCTCCATGCCTGCTATCGGCGCAGGCATGGGCGCACCTATGCGCTCTATTTCAGGATGATCGTCCGCGCCGAAGACTGGGAAGCACGTCACGCATCGTGCAACCCGCCAGCCCCTTCCGCATAGGTGAGAAGGATCCTGGCGAAAGCTCTGTGATCTGGGAAGGCTGGTGGCCAATAGCTTGCTGTGAGGAGTGTGGTGATGAAGAGACTCTACCGTTCGCGTACTGAACGGATGATTGCGGGCGTCTGCGGAGGCATTGCCCAGTACTTTGCCATTGACCCTACGCTGGTGCGCCTGGCGTTTGTCGCGTTTACGCTGGCCGGCGGGGCGGGCGTGTTGCTCTATGCAGCCCTGGCGATCATCATACCGCTGGAGCCGGTCACCATGGAGCAGCCGCAGCCGATGCCCTCTGCGCAGCAGCCAGAGTGGCCTGAGGCTGCCGAAGAGGAAGCCCGCCGCGAAGTACAAGAGACCAGTGTCGCCTCGTCGGGCACCTATCGGCGCTAAGAGATCAGCCAGGTAGCTGAGAAGCAGGAGCTGCCGGCGGATTTCCGGGAACGGATTGAAGGCTTATGCGGCTTTTGGGGCCGGCACGTTCCTTCCAATCCGTTCCCGGGAATCCGCCGGCAGCTCCTGCTCTATGTGATGGCGGTGACGACCGTGCTGCCCACGATGGTCGAACCAACCAGGACGTCGATCCGGTAGACGCCGGGTGTGTTCGGGAAATCGGTCCAGGCCCCGAGGCAGACGGGCTGGCCAGTGGGGTCAGTGGTGAAATCGCCCCCGAAGGGCACCGTCTGGCCATTGGGCAGGGTAATGCGCACGCTGAAATGGACTGTTGCATCCTTGGGGCTGCGCACGCAGATAAAAAGCGGCTGCTGTAACGGCACGCGAACCTGTGTGACCTGGGTAGCGGAAGGCTGGTTATCCGTCGTGACAAAAACTTCGATGGCAGGCAGGGTACCCGTCGGGGTGGGGCTGGTGGGCGAAGTCAGTGGGAATACCGGAATCGGCAGCGTTTTGACGACAGCCACAAACTGGGCCGGAAATACGCCAAATACGATCACAAAGACCACCAAGAACGCTGCCCCTGCCCCCAGGCAGCCGAAGCACCCAGAAAAAAACGCCCTCGAGGCTACCGCGAGAAGGCTCCCCGTGAAACCACCGTTGGATCTGGCCATTTCACTGCTCACCTCTCAGACGGAGTGGTAACCTGCACTGATTATGCCACAGACAAGGGCCGCAGGCAACCCCAATTCCTCAATCCCCTTCACTTTTTTTCAACTACTGATGAATGAACTGTAAGCACGCCTTTCAAGGCTGTTCATGAGTTTTTCATCTGCGCCTTTTATAATGTCGCCGTATTGAACCCCATCAATGGGGAGGGTATCCTGCATGGTGCTGAAGGGCGCCGGGCGCCCAGGCGAGCCGTGTGGGAACCCTACGGCATCGGCGCCGTGGCGACAGGGCGAACGCTTCGGCCCGATGCAGAAACACTGCCTTGTCCTGGAAGGGGGAAACGGGTATCATGGTGCTCTATGCGCGCGAGTTGTCAGACGAGGAGGCCGAGCAGTTGCGGTACTGGCTGGAAGGGAGGGACCCGGATCTCAAGCACCGGGCACGGGTGGTCATGCTCTCGGGCCAGGGCTATCGCATTCCGGAGATCGGAGACATGGTCGGTGCTCATCCAGCCAACCTGCGCAAGTGGATCCACCGCTTCAACCGGGAGGGATGCTCGGGGCTGATTAGCGCGCGCTCTGGTGGGGCCAAGCCGCGTTTTACCGACGAGCAGAAGCGGCGTATCGTCGCTTTGGCCGAGACGCGCCCACGCGATTTGGGCCTGAATTTCACCCGGTGGACGCTCCATCGCTTGGCCGAGCAGGCTGAGAAGCAGCAGATTGTCGATCGCATCAGTCACGAATATGTGCGCCAGATTCTGCTCTCAGCCGAGTGCTCCTACCGTGACAGGAACGAGCAGAAACTCCAGGCATAAGCGTTGCCCTTGTGGCACAAGTAGCTGCAGGTGCACGATTACCCTCGCCGTTATCAAAGGGAATTTGGCCCCGGGCCGGAACGATTCCTGTGGCAGCGGATCAAGCACCCAGCCCCATGCTGGCGCGCCTGCCCCGCCGGCATTCTCGGGTTGATAGGAGCGTAGTTCATTTCAGGGCAGATCGGAGGCTGTCGCTCAACCGCAGCGTGACACCCATCCCCCCACCTCGCCCCAGTGGGGGCGGGGCGGGGGCAGCAGGCGCACGACACGACCCGGCTGTACGCATTTGCCCCCAGTTTGAGTTGCGCCTGACCGACGGTCTCCACCAGGGTGGTTTTGATGGCATCCCCAGATGCAGCAACGGCGTCGAGCAGCCCTGGCGATAGCCGACCCTCTGATATGACTCCCCATCACCCATGACTACAACCAGGCTGGCCCCAAGAACGGCAGAGTCTCGCCCTTTGGGATAGCCGTAGTTGACGGCCTCGGCTGGCTGGCCTATATTCTCGGCGCAGCAGTGGCGTTCCTGGCGTCCCTTCTCTTCGCTCAGGGCGAGCTTTTTACGTCAAGCCCCGTTTTCATCATCTGCTGTGCCCAAGCAGGCATGGGCGAATCAACTGGAAAAGGTGTTTATTCATGCGTAGCATGATTATCATGCCAACCTACAACGAACGCGATAACCTGGAGCGCATCGCGGGCCTGGTTCTGGGTCAGGAGCAGGGTTTCTGGCTAACCATCGTGGATGATAACTCGCCCGATGGCACGGGGCAGGTGGCCGACCAGCTGGCAGCGACCCATGAGCGCGTGCACGTGATCCACCGCAAGGGCAAGCTGGGGCTGGGCACCGCTTACATCACCGGCTTCAAGTACGCCCTGGCGCAGGGGATGGATTACATCTTTGAGATGGATGCCGATCTCTCTCATGGCCCCGAATACCTGCCTCGTTTCCTTGCCGAGCTGGAGCACTATGATGTCGTGTTGGGCTCGCGCTATATACCGGGCGGCGGCACGACTCATTGGGGCCTGGGGCGGCGCCTGATCAGCCGGGGTGGCAGCCTGTATACACGCCTGATTCTGGGCCTGCCCGTGAACGATTGCACCGGCGGCTTTAACGCCTTTCGCCGACAGGTGCTGATGGCGATCGACCTGGACCGCATTACCTCCAACGGCTATTCGTTCCAGATCGAGCTCAAATACCGCTGCCACCGCAAGGGCTTCCGCCTGCACGAGATCCCGATCAACTTTGTCGACCGCCGCGCCGGTCGCTCCAAGATGTCGCGTCAGATCTTCATGGAAGCTATGCTCAAGGTCTGGCAGCTTCGCTTTGGGAGGTAGCCGTAGGGGGCGGCAGCGCGAGCCTCATGTCCATCCGAAGGCCCTTTCCTGGCACTCTGTGTGCTGGTGCGGGCATGGCTCTTGCTCTTTCAAGGGCATCTGTGGCTCTATTGGGTTTTGGCTGCAGCATCTGACAGTGAACGATCAGAACTGAGGGCTGATAGCTAATAGCTCTACCGAAAGGAGCCTATGATCCCTGTCGCAGAAGTGCAGATCGGCGAAAAAGAAAAGGAATATGTCAATGACTGCCTGGCTACGGGCTGGGTCTCCTCCCTGGGCAAGTACGTGACCGCTTTCGAAGAAGCGTTTGCCGCGTTCTGTGATCGACCTTATGGCGTCGCCACCTCCAGCGGCACCACAGCTCTGCACCTGGCGCTGGCTGGCCTGAATATCGGTCCCGGCGCTGAAGTGATTGTGCCTTCGCTGACATTTGTCGCGACCGCCAACGCTGTGGTCTATGCCGGCGCCAGGCCGGTCTTTGTGGATTGCGACCCCCTCACCTGGACGATAGATCCGACAGCTGTGGCGGCGGCAGTGACGCCGCGCACACAGGCTGTCATTGTGGTGCACCTCTATGGCCATCCGGCGGATATGGATCCCATCCTCGCCGTGGCCCGAGAGCACAATCTGGCTGTGATCGAGGACGCCGCGGAGGCCCACGGCGCCCGCTACAAGGGCAAGAGAGTCGGCTCTCTGGGCACGGTGGGCTGCTTTAGCTTTTACGGCAACAAGATCATCACCACGGGCGAGGGCGGCATGGTGGTTACCGCCGACCGGACCCTTGCTCAGCGCATGGCCTGGCTGCGCGACCACGCCATGTCCAAAGACCGCCGCTACTGGCACCAGGAAGTGGGCTATAACTATCGCATGACGAATGTGCAGGCTGCTATCGGCCTGGGGCAACTGGAGCGGATCGAGGAGATCCTGGCCCAGAAGCGGCGTATCGGCGCCCGCTACCGTGAGCGCCTGGCTGACGCCTCGGGCATCACCGCCGCACCAGAGGCCCCGTGGGCGCAGAACGTCTATTGGATGTATTCTGTGCTGATCCACGATGAGTTTGGTCTCAGCCGTGACCAGGTGATGGCCGGCTTGCGCCGGGGCGGGGTTGACTCGCGCAACTTTTTCTGGCCTGTGCACGCTTTGCCGCCCTACGAAAGTGGCCTGCGCCTGCCGGTGAGCGAGGACCTGGCTGCCCGGGGCATCAACTTGCCCTCCTCGCCGAGCCTGACCAACGATCAGATCGATTTTACCTGTGATACCCTGACTGGATTGCGAGACGCCTATGCCGGTTAGCACGGAGGCCGCCATGTCCGACGGCGAAAAGGTCCACGCCGCGCCGCGTATCGACCCCTGGCGTGTAGGCATGCTTATGATCGCAGGCGTGGTGGTCGTGATCGCCCTGCTGCGCTTCTCAGGAGGCCGCACGGCCCTCGAAACACTGATGCATGTGCCCTTGGGCACCGTGCTTCTGATGCTGGCCATCCTCTATGCGGCCATGACCGTGCGCGCCTGGCGCTGGCAGGTGCTGTTGGATGCGGTGGGCTACCGTGTGGGGCTGGGCTCTCTCTGGTCGTTACTTCTGACCGGTTATTTCCTGAATACCGTGGTCCCGGCGCGGGCGGGCGACCTGGCGCGCATCTTCTTGCTGGGGCGCTGGCACAAAGTGCCTTTTGAGACGGCCACTGGCGCTCTGGTGATGGAGCGCGCCATCGATGTGGTGGTAATCCTGGTAGGCGCTGCGGGCGCCGCCTATATGGTGTTGCCCGCTCTGGTGCCGCCAGTCGTGGCTGAAGGTTACCTGGCGGCCATGCTCATCATGTTGGCTCTGTTCGTCGTGCTGCTGGGGGCGCCGCGCCTGGAGGGCCTGCTCCTGGGGTTGTGGTCCAATCGGCGTTACCAGTCACTGATGGGGCTGGCTTTCAGTTTCCTGGCTGCCGTCCGCCGTATGGCGACCGACTGGCGTCGCCTGGCGCTGGCCGTGGGACAGACGGTGCTCATCTGGGGCGCCGAGGTGGCTGTAGCCTCGCTGGCAATGGGCGCCCTGAATATCCACCTGCCCCTGGGGCAGATGACCTTCTGCATCCTGACGGTAGACCTTTCGGGGGCGGTCCCCGTGCTGCCCGGGGGGCTGGGCCAGGTGGAAGCCGTCTATCTTTCCCTTCTCCTGCTGTTACAGGCGCCCAAGGAGGCCGCCGGGGTAGCGATCCTCCTCAACCGCACGGTGAGCTTTTGGTCGATCATGCTCGTGGGGGGGATCACCACCTTGCTCAGTGGCTCGCTCAAGCGCACAGAGGCGCCCGAGTCATGAAGCGGGGATGGGCCAGGCGCCTGGGCAGAAAGCTGCCGGAGGTGGGGATCCGCCGGTACCGAAGGCCCCACCCCCGGCAGGTTACTGCCTCTGCACCTGAGTGCGACTTGCCTGCGGGCGGTGGAGATGCTGATTCTCCTCATTTGACCCCTCTGAAGCGCCATGCTATGATGAGCGCGGCCCTGCCTGTTTTCAGGTCGGTCGCCCATGCCCGACTGGGCACAATGCACGATGAAAACACCCTTCGGTTTCCGGGTACCATGCTCCACACGCAGCCGGAACAGGCTTTTTGTAGGGGGGGTGCGGTGCCTGCGGCGGCGCCCAGACCCACCACACCCCTTCCGGATCAGGGCCGGGCTTGTGCAGGGCATGGCAGCCGGCGCTCTATCTGTCAACCCTGTTAACCCAATCCATTCTTCGGGCTCGTGCAGGCGCTCGTTTGCGCGAGTGATGTGGAGGGCGTATTGGCTCTGGCAAATGGCCTGCCCCCGCAGGCTCTCATGATCGTGCCGACCTACAACGAAATCGATAACCTGGAGCCCCTGGTTACCCAAATCCTGGCCCTGGGAGAGGACTTGGGTGTCTTGATCGTCGATGACAACTCTCCCGACGGCACGGGCGCCCTGGCCGATAAGCTTGCTGCCGGCATGCCCGGCGTGTGGGTGATTCACCGTCCGGGCAAGCTTGGGTTGGGCACTGCATACCGCGCCGGGTTCAGATGGGCCATGGAACAGGGGGCGCAGTTCATCCTGACCATGGATGCCGATTTCTCTCACAACCCGCGTTACATCCCGGCTATGCTCGCCAGGGGGCGCGGGGGCTGTGATCTGGTCATCGGCTCGCGCTACGTTCTGGGCGGCGGCACCGAGGGCTGCACCGCCTGGCGCATTGCCCTCAGCCGGGGCGCCAATCTGTTCGCCAAGGCCCTGCTGGGGCTGCAGGCTACCGACTGCACGGCTGGCTTTCGCTGCTATCGCCGGCAGGTGTTGGAGTGCATTGACCTCAATGCGATTCTGTCCGAGGGGTACTCTTTCCTGATCGAGATGCTCTACCGCGTCCAGCGGGCCGGCTTCCGGGTGGGTGAAGTGCCCATCCTCTTTGTCAACCGCCGCCAGGGCACCTCCAAAATCTCGCGCACCGAGATCGTGCGCGCTGTCGGCACAGTGCTGCGCCTGGCAAGACGCAATGCGTGACCCATGACCAGGGTTGCCTGGGGCAAGGCACGTTGCTCTACCGGGCCTGGCGGGCCGTTGCAGGCCGATTCTCACACAGCACAATGGGCCGATTTGGCGCAGAGCATTCCACGTATATACTTTCGACCGGGCTACTTGTTCGGTGGGCAGCCAGAGCCGTCTCCGCACCGCCCGTGTGGTCGCGTCGTCCTATCGCTGGGTCACCACTTGCAGCGCCACCTACCTGACCTTCGCTTTCGATACGCTGCTCATCGCCCCACGGCAGGGCCCTTTCCGGAACTGATCGCTGAGGCTCGGTCTGGCATGCCGGCATGCCGATAGCACCGCCGGACCGTAGTGAGGAGTACGCATGAAACTCTCGATCCTGATACCGGTCTATAATGAAGAAGCGTCTGTGGCCGATGTGATCCGCCGGGTAGCAGCTGTACCTGTCGACAAGGAAATGATCGTCGTCGACGATTGCTCCAGCGACCGCACTCCTGAGATTCTGGCCGCACTACAACGCGAGTTCCCCACTTTGCGAGTGATCCGCCATCCGACGAACCAGGGCAAAGGCGCGGGTATCCGCACCGCCATGGAGGCTGCCACCGGCGATTGCCTGATCATCCAGGATGCCGACCTGGAGTACGATCCCAATGATATCCCTCGCCTGCTCAAACCCATTGAAGAGGGGCAGGCCAAGGTCGTTTATGGCGTGCGCTCGCTGGCCGGGCAAAAGCTCCACGTGCGCCTGGGGAATCAGCTCCTGACCTGGCTCACCAATCGGCTCTACGGTCTGCACATTCACGACATGGAGACCTGCTACAAGCTCATGCGCGCCGAGGTCGCAAGGGGGCTCAATATCGAATGCCGGCGTTTTGATCTGGAGCCCGAAATCACCGCCAAGATCACTCGCCGTGGCTATGCGATTCATGAGCTGCCCATCTCCTACCAACCGCGGGAGGCCAAAAAGCTCTCGCCCTGGCGCGATGGCTGGCCCGCCGTGCGTGCGCTGTGGCGCTATCGGAACTGGCGCGGATAGTACGTAACCCGTAAGGTTCTCATGCCCCGGGGGAGAAATTGCATATGATCTTTCACAACATCGAGAGCTATCTGCAAGTCATCCGTCGCCGCTGGTGGATTATCGCCATCCTTGTCGCCTGCGCTATGGCGGTTGTGCTAATCATCAACGTCACCGCCAAGCCCGTCTACCGCGCCCAGGTCAAGTTGCAAGTGCTGGCTGCGGAGCCTCAGGAGGCTTTTCTCTTCTCTCAATTCAGTTTTCCAGGCCAGACGGACCAAGTCAAGGCTTCTCAGACCGATTTCATCCGCCAATTGCGCAGCCCCTTTGTGGCCTGGCAGACCATCGCCGACCTGAACCTGGGCATTGGCGCTGATGAACTCTTGAGCCACCTCTCTATCTCCACAGATGGCGAGTACATTACTGTGGAGGTCTCTGCCGATGAGCCTGACGTAGCCGAAGGCATCGCCACCCGGCAGACGGCCAATGCTCTGGATCAGTTTCGCAAGACACGCTCGCTGCCTTTTACAGTGTTGCGCCAGTTTCTTACCAGTCAGCTCAAAATCGAGGAACAACAGATGCTCACCGCCGACGACGCCATGTTGAACTTTAAGCGTGAGCACTCGATAGAGGACTATCAGCACGAACTGCTGGCCGTGCAGGATAACATTCGCAGCCTGAAATCGCAGGTTGATCAGGCACAGGTGTTGGAGGACCAGTATACCGCCCGCGCCAAAGAGGAGCGTGCAGCCGCCAAGAAGGCCCTGGACGAGGCAAGGGGGGCGGGCAACGCTCTCCTCTCGGCGCAGGCCCTGAAGGAGCAGGCGGCCAACTACACGGCGGCGGCGGAGCAACACGAGATAGACGCTGCCGCCCAAAAGGCAACCATCGATTCTTGCAACAAGCTCATTGCCCAGCGCCAGCAGGAGCTGCAGGGCTTGCTGGACCTGAGCCCGACCTATGATACTCTGAGACGCGGGCAAGATCAGGCATCGGGGAACTATGACTTTTTGGTTTCCAAGCTCAACGAGGCCACGTTGAAGGAAGCGCAGACGCAGAGCCCGGGTTTTGTACAGGTCGTTGAACCTGCCTCCAAGCCCAGCAGCCCGGCGCCGAGCAGACTCGGCAGGATGGCTGCCATAGCGGCGCTGGCCAGCCTGTTGGCTGGCGTGGCGCTTGCCTTTGTGCTCGAGTTTGTCGAATCATTGCGCAAGCGCCCTGTGCGGTTTTAGCCGGGATTGTGCACGATGTTTCTGTACGATCCTGCAAGCTGCATGGTCCTTGGAGGGTATTCCAAGTCTAGCTGTTCCGTCCTTTGCACAGGAGAGTCTGATTGATGAGCACCATCTCTTCTCGTTATCTTTCCGAGTTGAGCGCGACAATCTCCCGGTTGCCGCTGGCCGAGATCGATCGCCTGATCGAGCTGCTGGAAGCGGCGCGGCGCGAGGGGCGCCAGGTCCTGCTGTTGGGCAATGGCGGCAGTGCAGCGACTGCCTCGCATTTTTGCTGCGACCTGGCCAAGAATACCATTACCCCGGGTCTGCCTCCTTTCCGCGCCCTCTCGCTGACCGACAATACGGCCCTCATGACTGCCTGGGCCAACGATACGGCCTACGATAACCTTTTCTGGGGCCAGCTACAGTGCCTGTTGCGCCCGGGTGACCTCGTGATCGGCATCAGCGGCAGCGGCAATTCGCCCAATGTGCTGCGCGCCATGGAGATGGCGCGCAAGGAGGGAGCCACGACGGTAGGCCTCATCGGCTTTGCAGGCGGTAAGCTCAAGGAGCTGGTAGACCTGGCCATCATCGTCCCCAGTCAATGCATGGAGCAGATCGAGGATTTGCACCTGGTGATCGAGCACCTGGTCGTCACGGCGCTGCGAGAGAGAGCAAAAGGGAACACGAATGAATAAACTGTAACTCTGTAAGCCTTTCCCTTTCATGGCGAATTCATGGTCCCCCTGTATAGTACAGCTATAATCTTCATTTGCAGACAGACTTGCTGACATACCCCTGCTGGATGGAGGAGGTGGCTAGCCCCCCTGGCCCCTCCTCCTGCCTATTTCTAGGTAGGGAATCAGAAAAGGGGAGGCGGTCGCCTCCCCTTTTCTGATTCCCTACCTAGAAAGCAGATTGATCCAGGGCTTGCTGGGCCAGGGGGAGCACCAATTGGTCGGCATCCTGCTCGGTGGCCACAGGCCCCACTTCGCTGAAGAGGAACCAGTTTTCAGTGTGCTCCACGGTCTCGCCCGGCTCCAGCCAGGTCAGTGGCGCTACCGTCTCCAGCTCCAGGAAGCGCCCGCAGACATAACTCTCTGCCGAGCACCCGTAATCGGGGTAAACGGCGTCGGGCTCATACTCGAAAGTCTTGACAAAAAGCATATTGCTGCGCGCGTAGGCGGCCCATCCATCGGCGGCGTTGAGGCCGAACTTGAAGGGCGGCTCGCGGCCGGGATCCTGGCGCAGCATGATATAGCGGCTGCCCCAGTGCACACGCGGGTCCGCCATATCGCTATAAGGCCAGAGCGCGACCATGCGGTTGGCCAGGAGATCGCCCGGCGTAGACCAGGATGGCTGAGGAATAATAGCCACGCCACCCACGTTCATCACACTGATGGCCCAGGGCGCCACCTCGATCGGCCAGGGGCCGGTGTTCTCGAGGATGTGCCGGACCTCCAGGTGCGGCTCGTCGCCGAGCAGGGTGATGTCGATCTCTTTCTGGATACCGTAGGGCGTCTCGGCCGGTGGAATCAGCCGCACCGTATCGCCCTCGATCTGAGCATCCACAGGCGCATTATCGGGATAGTAGCTGCGCGGCTTGGCCTCGGGCGAATGCCACAGGCGATGGCCGCCATAGATCCGCCATTCGTCGCCGCCCGTGAGGCCCATCTGCTCCTCAAAATTGGCAAAGATATTCTCGCCGCCGGGTGTGCTCAAAAAGATGACGCGCGGCCCCACGTCCAGCGTGACGATCAGCTCCACCCGGCTGTTGGCCAGGCGCAGGGCATTCTGCCAGCCTCTATATGATACCTTTTGTGTCTTCATAGCCCCTCCTTTGGTTATCGGCTGAGACTTGGTCTTTTTCCGCACTCACTCGATATAGGTCGTCACTTCGCTGAGATCGCGCCGCGTGGTCGTGCGCTGGCTCGGCTGCAGAGGAAAACCGACGGGCACCATCGCCACCGGGATCAGGCCATCCGGCAGCGCCAGGGCGCGGCTGACTCCCTCGGTGTCAAAGGCGCCCACCCAACAGGCGCCCAGGCCCAGGTCCGTCGCCGCCAGGAGCAGGTTCTGGGTCGCAGCCGCCGTATCCTGATAGGTGTAGAGGGTGCGGCCGCGCTCCCGATAGCGCTGCGCCGAGCGCGCAGGGTCGGCACAGACAACGATGACCACCGGCGCTTCGGCCACAAAGCTCTGGCCCCCCGCCGCCTGGGCCAGTTCAGCCCGCACTGCGGCCCGGCGCACCACCACAAAATGCCACGATTGGCAGTTCCCCGCTGAGGGCGCCTCGATGGCCGCGCTCAGCAGCCCCGTCACCAGCGCCTCCGAAATCTCCTGGTTGGGGTCAAAATCCCGCACCATATGGCGGGCGCGAATGACTTGCCAAAAATCCATGGCGCCTCCGACTCATTCCCACTGCCACTGTCGCAATTCCGCCATCCTCTCCCGGTCCGTCAGGTCCAGCCGCACCGGCGTCACCGACACGCGCCCCGCGGCGACGGCGCCGATGTCGGTGCCCTCTTCCACCACGCCGCCAGGCACCTCGCCGCCGATCCAAAAGTAGCGGTGCCCGCGGGGGTCCACCCGCTCCACCAACGCATCGCGGTAGACGCGGGTGCCGAGGCGGGTCACCTCGATGCCGCTGATCTCGCCGTCGGGCCGGTCGGGTACATTGACGTTCAGGAGCCAGGGCGGCGCCGCCGGGTGCGCCAGCATTGCCTGCGCCACCCGCGCCGCATAGCGCGCCGCCTGCTTGAAATTGCGGCTCTGCCCCATATCCAGCGAGACGGCCAGGGCGGGCAAGCCCACCAGCGTCCCCTCGGCGGCAGCAGCAAAGGTACCCGAATACAGGATATCGGTGCCCATGTTGGGGCCAGCGTTGATCCCCGAGACGACCAGGGCAATGGGCCCTTTTACCAGCCCCAGGAGCGCCAGGGCGACACAATCCGAAGGCGAACCGTTGGACTCATAGGCCAGAATCTGGTTGGGGAAGCCTACCTGGGTAGCGCGCAAGGGCTTGTGCATGGTCCGCGTGTGGCCCACAGCCGACCAGTTGCGCTCGGGCGCCACGACGGCCACCTCGCCCACCGTTGCCAAGGCCTCGGCCAGGGCAACGATGCCCGGCGACAGGATGCCGTCATCGTTGCTGATCAAGATGCAGGGCCGCTCACTCATGGCGCTACTCCTGCTCGGCCTGCTGCTGCAGCAGGCGCTCGCGCAGCATCCGGCGCAACCGCTTCAACCGGCTGCGGTAGGCGGGCGTATTGATCGGCTCGGTGGTCATGATGTAGGCATCCTCATTGTTATCGGAATAGTAGCCCTTGCGCACGCCCACCTGGGTAAAGCCATATTTGGTATAGAGCTTCTGGGCAGGCTGGTTGCTCACCCTCACCTCCAGGGTCACCACATGGGCGCCCAGGCCATCCGCGGCCTCGATCATCGTCGCCAGCAGCAGCTCGCCCACCCCGCGCTGACGCCAATCGGGATGCACGCCCAGGGTGCAGATGTGGGCCTCATCCATCATCATCCAAAAGCCGCCGTAGCCCACGATAGAAGGGTCGGTCTCCTGCCCATTGGGGGAGCGCGACTTGACCATGCGTGTGCGGGCCACATAGTAGTGGGAAAGGGGGTTGGCCCGCAGCTCATAGCCAAAGGCGCCGGAAGACCAGGGGAGGGTGAAAATGGCTCGCTCAATAGTGGCCACGGTGGCCACATCGGCCTGCTTCATCGGTTCTACATAAAAGGAAAGCTCATCCACACTTACATCTCCAGATAGACCCGGCAGGAGATCTGACACACCCCATTCCCTGGAGAGCCCTGAGTTGCTCTCCAGGGAATGGGGTATATCAGATCTCCTGAGCCCATCTCAGATCTACGTTTCTGCCGTCTGCGCTATCGGCTCTGTATGCAGATAGAGCGGAGCCAACGACACCGGGTCGTCGCGCTCGCCGCGCAACAGACGCTGCCACGCCAGTTCGGCCAGGTAGCCCGCGCGCCGTAGCTGCGCCGCTGGCGACATCAGCACGGCATTGGCGCCCAAGGCGCGCTGCACCGCTTCGCGCGCTGCCGGCCCCAACTCGCCCGCGAAAAGGGTCCGTTCTCTGATGCCCTCGGCGAGCTCAGCCATCGGCAGCAGGCGATCTTTGCTGGCCCGGTGCCACTGGTCGCGCCCCACCCGGTAATCGGCCACCGCATAGCGGCCGCGCCCAATCTCCATCACCGCGCGTACCGGCATGCGTTGACCGATCAAAGACTGTGCCAACGCATCGAGCGTCGGCACGCCCAACACCGGGAGCCCACGGCCCACTGCGAGCCCCTTGGCCACACTCAGCCCAATGCGCAGGCCGGTGAAAGAGCCAGGGCCAATGGCCACGGCCACACCACGCAGGGCGCCGGGTTCTATGCCCTGTTGGGCCAGCATCTCTGTCACGCGAGGCATCAGCTCCACCGTCTGATTATCGGTCGAATACCAGCTCGTTTCTGCACGCACGCCTCGCTCATCGTACAGCGCCACGCTCGCCTGGCGGGTAGCAGTATCCAGCGCCAGCAGCATCAGTCTTTCCCCCCGTACATATCGCGCGTCAGCTCGGCCACGAGCGCCACGTAACGCGCGCCCTGGGGCTGCATCAGCAGCCCACGCTTGGTGGCATCCATATGGCGGAACGAGATCCACAAGTAATCCGGGGGCAAAATCTCACGCACTCGCTCAGGCCACTCAATGGCCACCACCCCTTCGCCATAGAGATAATCTTCCAAACCGAAATCGAGGGCTTCCTGGGGGCCCGTGACCCGGTAGAGATCGAAGTGATAGAGGGGCGGCCGACCGGGCGCGCCACGATAGACATTCAGTAGTACAAAGGTCGGGCTGACGATGGGTTCCTGCACCCCAAGCCCCTCACCGAGCCCCTGCACAAATGACGTCTTGCCGCTGCCCAGGTCGCCTTCCAGGCAGAGGATGTCGCCGGCCTGCGTGCGTGCACCCAGCCGCGCACCGATCCGTCGCGTCTGGGCCAGGCTATGGCTGATGATGTCCAGTGTGTTGGCCTTTAGGATGGGCGACACAACCAGCCTCTTCTCGTATGCTCAACAGAAAATCGTCATGTTACGTCCGCATTATAGCCGCTACGGGGCAGACGTAAAGTGATACGTGATCCGTGATGCGCGAGGCCGCCGTGACTCGTAATGAGTAAGTCGCAATAAGTAAGGCCGCCACGACGGAGCTTTTGTAGCTCTTCATAGCGCTCATCACAACGAGACTCCCGCAAAGCATCGCGCACGTCGAAATGGCAGCTTTACTTATTACGGTTTACTTATTACGAGTCATGGCGACCTTACGCATCACGCATTACGCCTCCTCCCGTTCTTTCACCTCGAACTGGCCCCCAAGGAGCGCAAACGTGCGCCCGCCCAGGTGCTGCAGCGGCGTCAGCTCCTCGTTGGGAAGCAGCCACCGCTCGTTGAATGCCTCCTCATCGGCCCAGGCGCCGATGACCTCACCCAGGAAAAGGGAGTGATCGCCCGCCTCATGGATCTGCACCAGGCCGCATTCCATGTGCGCCAGGCACTGCTCGACCCACGGCACCGTTACCCGCCGACCGTCGATAGCCGTCAGCCCCAGCTTGGCGAACTTGTCCACGTCGCGTCCCGATAGCCTGCCGCATTGCAGCACCTGTTCGGCCAGGGGACGGCCAGGAAGGTTGAGCACAAACTCTTGGCTCTTGCTGATGAGATAGTGTGTGTAGGTGGTAGGGCTGATCGCCACAGCGACCAGAGGCGGGCGATGGCTGGCCGGCGTGACCCACGCAGCAGTCAGGATGTTCGCCTGCCCGCGAAACTGCGCCGTTACCAGCACAATCGGCCCCGGCTCCAGGAGGCGCAGGCATCCCAGCAGAGGCAGTTCCTTCTTCTCTTTGGACATCGGGTTCCCTCGGTCAGAGTTGTTGCGTCCAATCGGACCCCAAGTAACGAACACTATGCCATAGGCAGCAGCGCCTGTCAAGGCCGCCAATGCCCTGCCTGCCTGGCCCACATATGCCGCGCCCTTTGGCTCACCCGTTCCTGCCCCTGCTGCCCGAGCTCTGAAGCCCCTGCTTTCCTCTTTCCCTAACGCTTGCCTTACACTCAGATCGCACTTGCTCGTGATATGCTGCATCAGGCTTGCCTGCGTGTTTTTGCCTGCCGTGCGGCCCCGCGGGGCTAGAGCCGCTGCGCTGAGGGTGCAAAGCCCCCTCAAGGGGCTGTTCAGTTCGCAGTGCTTTGTATTCTCAGCACAATGGCCTCCGGCCCTGGCATGCAGCGCGATTTGAGGGCGGCCCTCGTATTGCCCGAGCCCATCGACGACCCAGGGAGGTAGAGATTGCCTCATGCAAACCAGGCGCCAAGGCATAGCGCCTCGGCCCTTCTCCTCAGCATAGCCGCTTTGCTTCTGTCGCTCTGCTGCCCGGTTGTACCGGCGCAGGCTGCGTCCGCCGGGACTAATTATTATGTCGACAGCCGGACGGGCTCGGACAGCAACCCGGGCACCTCGGCAGATCGGCCCTGGCAGAGCCTGGCCCCCGTCGAGGCTCACCATTTCCTGCCAGGCGACGTCATCAATCTGGCGCGGGGGTCGACCTGGACCGGCGGGCTGTTCATCGATGATTCCGGGGTGGAGGGCAGCCCCATCACATTCCAGGCCTATGGCGAGGGGGCGGCGCCAATCCTGCGCAACCCGGGCACATGGACGACCGCGGTGACGATCGAGGCGAACTGGGTAGTCTTGTCCGGGGTAATGGTCCGCGATGCCTATGAGTATGGGATACGAATCGCTGCAGGCGCCGATCACAACACGATAACGGGCTGCGAGGTGACCCAGGTGGGGCAAGGCGTGGGGGTATTCGGCCAACATAACCTGGTAACGCACTGTTATCTGCACGATCTCGTGATGGTGGTCAACACCCCGGGCGGCTCTGATGATTACGGCGCCGTCGGGGTTGTCGTGATGAACTCTTACAACGAGATATCGTACAACCGCATGGTCCGCTGCTCGGCCCCAAGCTATGATTTCGGCAATGACGGAGGGGCCGTCGAGTTCTACGGCAACGTGGATGGCTGCCTTGTGCATCACAACTGGGCGACCGAGAACGATGGCTTTATGGAGATCGCCAATGGCTCCTCGGCGGATAACGTGGTCGCTTACAACGTCATGTACAACAACCGCCGGGCGGTGGTGTTCCACACCGGCGGCAGTGTGCCCAGCGCCTTCCGCAACTTTCGCCTGGAGAACAACACCATTGTCGAGGTCGATACGCACCCCGATGGCTCTTGGGAGTGGGTCCTGCTCTCCTTTTGGGATGCCGCGCCGCCGCCCGGGAGCATCATCATCCGCAACAACATCTTCTACATGAGCCACGTCAGTCATGTGGCCAATCTGGGCGGGTTTGATCACGATCACAATCTCTACTACCTGCGCGATAGTGGGGCAGATCTGGGGTTTGCGCTGGGCGCAGCTGAGCAAATCGCCGACCCCCTGTTTGTTAATCTGGCAGCACAGGACTTTGCCCTGCAGCCAGGCAGCCCATGCGTCGACCGGGCGGCGCCCGCCCTCTATGGGGTGGATTTTGCCGGGCATCCAGTGCCATCGGGCGCGGGCCCCGATGAAGGCGCTTTTGAATACGCACTCTCTGTAACGTCTACCCCCAGCGCTGCGCCCAGCCCAATGCCGAGTGCGACCGCTACTCCTGTGCCGACGCCAGTTCCCACGGCGACTCCCAGCCGGGCGCCGACGCTGACACCGACGGTGAGCATCTCACCCAGCAAGACCCCCACGGCCGTGGTTTCGTCGACGGGCAGAGTTCGCGCCACACCCACGATAGCCCCGATGCGACGGCCAGGCGCCAAGGCGCTGTTGCGGATACTCCCTCTGCTGGCGTGGCCCTTACAAGGCCAGTGACTCGCAAGAGTGGGTTAACCCGCAGCCACCTGGCGCCAGAGGGCCAGATGCTGGGCGGCGATGTGCTCCATACGGAAGCTGCGCTCAATTCGGGCCCGCCCCCGCGCCCCCATCAGGCGTGCGCCGGCAGGGTCTGCACTGAGCACGGCGATAGCCTGCGCCAGCCCCGCCACATCATCCGGTTCGACCAGCAATCCCGTTTCGCCATCGACAACCAGCTCCGGATTCCCGGCGATCCTGGTGGCCACCACGGGCTTGCTGCAGGCCATGTACTCCAGAATGCTGTTCGAGCACATTTCTGTAGGCTGGTTTGTCGCCAACACGGCAATGTCGAGGGCTTTGGTGAAGGGATAGGCGGGTACGTGCTGGCCCAGGAACGCAACCTGGCCATCTATGCCGAGATCACTCGCCAATCGTTGCAGCGAGGGGCGCTCCGGCCCGTCGCCAATGATGGCGCAGTAGAGGCGCTGCGTTTCCAGCAGCCTGGCCACCGCCCGAATGAGCGTATCCACCGATTTGCGCTTGACCAGGCTGCAGACGGTGCCGACAATGGGCGTGCCGGCGGCCCAGCCCAGTTGACGGCGGAGGTTAGCGGGGGCGGCGGCGTCGATTTGCTCGATCTCTACCCCATTGTAGATGACCTGCACCTTGGCCGGGTCATAGCCTCTTTTCTCGATGAGGCGCGCGCCGAAATTCGAGTTGGGAGAGAAACGGTCGGCAAGCCGGAAGGTGACCCACCGGTCATATCGGTCGAACAGGCCGCCTTCCGCATAGGGGCCGGCATAGCCGCGGTCCCCGCGCTCCGAACAGATCAGCGGTACGTGGGCCAGCGCGCTGGCCAGGGCCGCGATGGCATCTGCGCTCCACAGAAAGCTGTGCACGACCTGCGCACGGCTGGCCCTCAGGCTGTCGGCCAGCCACTTGATGACGCGAGGGTCATGCCGCGTGTAGGGTGAAATGGCCACCGGCACGTGCGCCGCAAGCTCCGGCAACCAGTCGTTGGGCCCATCCTGCACCAGAAGGAAAAGGCTGAATTCGACCTGACTGCGCGGAATGGCATTGCACAGCTTGACGATGTGATGTTCAGCTCCTCCCATCTCCAGGTTGCGCGTTACCAGGGCTACCCGCAATGACTGATCTGGCATCACAGCCTCCTCACCTGGTCAGGATAGCTGCCGCACGTACCGCAGGGAGCATGAGGCTGCTCTCAACCGCGATCGCCAGCAGCCATCCCACGCTGAGCCCGGTCAATCCCCCCATCCGGGCGCCCATGGCTGCGCCCAGCAGCTCAAGCAGGGCGCCGAGCGCTACGAAGAGGGTAGCTTCCAGAGTGCGGTTCTGCAGCCGCCGCAGGGTGACATAGTGCGACCTGATCAGCCAGGGGAAGACCCCCAGGCCAAGTATGCGCACACACGGTGTCGCTTGCTCAGCGTAGCTATGGTTGAATATCCCGAGCACGAACCCCGAGCCTAACCATAGAGCGCCTGCCGCGAGGAGCGAAAAGGCCAACCCTAGCTTGAGGGTCATGCGGACCTTTTGGGCCAGCGCGTCAGGCTCGGCAGAGGCTATGGCAAAGAGCACCGTGCCCAGTGACGCGGGCCCAACAAAGGCAAAGCTGGCGATCATCCACGCGATGTAGAAACGGGCGTTCATGCTCGCCGAAAGCAGCGCGGTCACCAGCATCGGCAGCAGTAAGCTGGGGGCTTGCAGAACCAGGTTGAGGGCATGGTGCCCCAGGGCAACCTGCCCCAGTCTGCGGATGGGCCCCAGCCGCAGGCGGCAGAGCTGCGGCAGCACGCCCCGGCGCGCAGCGACCGCTGCCAGGTACACCAACGAGATGATATTGCCCGCGGCCCAGATACCGTAGATCAGCAGAGCATCTCTGCTTGCTGCCCAAAAGCCGAGCGCAGCCAGAATGAGGAGCTTGGCAGTGGCAAAGAGCGTGTTGCGCCACAACTGCAGTGCGCCGCGCAAAAGACCGATCAGCGCCTGATCCAGGACCATGGTCAGCGCGGTAAGGCCAACGCCCGCCCCAAATAGTAGCACCGCTTCGGGCCCCTGACCGATGGCGAGGCTGGGAGTGACCAGGGGCGCTGCCAGGGCGAAGGCGATACCCAACCCTCCGCCTGCGAGCCCCGCAATGAACAGCGCGGTGCTGATGAGGGGCAGTGCATTCTCTGGATCTCGGGGCAGCTCCCCGACCAGGAGCGTTCCCAACCCCAGGACGGCCAGGGTGCTGAGGAGCATCATCGCGGAAATGCCGGCCGATGCCAGGCCGACGGCATCGGCCGGGAAGAGACGCGCTGCCAGCCACCAGAAGATAAACCCGAGCCCTGAGGTGATGGCTGTGCTGCCCACCAACGAGCCCGCATTGATCACAAGGCCTGTGTGAGGAATGATCTGCAGGCGCCATGACTGCCTAGAGGCTGACTTCATCCGTTGGCTCCGTTGAGCAAGCCGGGGGCGCCTTATTGCCCACCGGCGGGCAAGCTCACATGCCGGTAGATGGTCTGCGGGTCATCCAGGCGGTAGAGCAGCGCCTCAATCTTGCCGTCTCCAGCATCGGCGGGCAGGGTGATAGTCCCTTCCCACGCCTGGCCCGGCTGCAACTCGATGATCGGGCATTCGCCAGCGTGAGCGCCGCCCTGGGTTACCACAAGCCTGTATTGCATCGCTGTGCGCTCAGCGCTCTGCACGCCGATGCGGACCGTTCCTGTGGTGGCTGTTGGCGTGGAATCCGCTTGGATCCACAACTGGGTAAAGCCCGGTGTGGGTTCACTCTTGGCGCTGACAACCGCCATGCCCAGCGCTCCCACAGTAATGAGTGTGGCCAGAGTGGCACATACGATGGGCCCCTTGCGCAGTCCGGGCCAGGAGGGCCAGGCCAGGTGGAAATGGCGCAGCCCTGCCACAATGCCGAGCAAAAGAATCAAGCCCCCCAACAGCACGGCCCAGGACCCCGCCTGCAGGCCCCATGGGGTCCAGTTCAAGACCAGCCCGGCCAGGCCCACCAGAGCGATGCTCAGCGCCAGGCTGAGTGTGAGTTTCTCCCAGAATCCCAGTGCCTGTTGGGCCTGCATGGCCCGTAGCAGCATATAGCCGGGCAGAAACATAACCAGGATAAGCCCCAGGATGGCTCTGATCATCGTGCACCTACCTGAAACGATCTGTGGCGCCGCTCGAACCGGCGCCGGCCGCGAGTTGCATCCCTGTGCTCTCACTCAAGGCAAAGACAACGCGCCTACATCGTATAGCGCAATATTCCCGCTATCAAAGATCCGGCCGATCTGCGGTATACGGTCGAATTTGTCGAGCGCGGCGGGGTCTATCGGCATATGGGGCGAAGGGTTGCGTTCGCCCTCTTCAAAATAGGTCCCCAGCATGGGCAGCCCGCTGGCCCACCTCTCATCGGTGAGCACATAGCGGACGTGCCCACTTTGCAGGATGGCCTGTTCCGTGGCGCCCAGGTCCTCCGAGAAGAAGATCAGCGGCACATGGCCATCGGCATTGCTGCTTGTGATCGGCTGCTGCCCGCCGTATGAGCCCATCAGCAGCCGGTCGGTGCGGTCTGTGATCAGCCTCTGATCCGGCGGCAAATGGCCGTGCGCCCAGGTGGCTGCAGCAACACTTTCCGGGTTAACTGCCAGCGGCCGGTATGGCTGCGGCATACGTTGGCTGGCCGGCAACCCCATCACCGTCCCCCCAAAAAAGGCGACAGCCAGGCAGGCGGTCAGCAAGGCTGTGCTGTGCTGCGGCCAATGCGCACCGCTTGCTATGCCAGCCCATCCTCTGGCGGCCACATAGGCGACCCCGATAAAGAACACAGCGGCAACCCGGCTCGCCACCTCAACCCCCGGCCCTACCAGGCGGAGCGCATTGAACATGAAGTACAGGAGAGCCATGCCGGCCAGAGCCAGCGGAGTAGCGCCCTCCTTCCGCTCTCGCCAGGCCCCGATCAAGCCAACGATTGACCCGGCGATGATGACGAGCATGTCGGCATAGGCAGCGCATTGCTCCCATAGCGCTCGCTGCTCACCCTCATAGGACTGAAACGGCAACCGGCCTGCGCCCAGGCCGTGGAACACCTTGACCAGGCCCCTGACCGCGCTGCCCACGTTTTCATCGAGATAGGGTATCGTCGGCTCTGCCACGAACAGGAGCCATAACAGGGTAGCGGCCAGGGCCGCGTCAGCCACCGCGAGGCGGCCTATCCAGAACTTGCGGTCGCTTCGGGTGCAGAGGCTCGCGAACGCCCAAAGACAGAGGAACCCGGTGAGCGCATAGGCCGTCGCATGGTGGGTGATGGTGGTGGCCGCCAGGCCCAGCAGCGTTGCCAGGGTCAGCAAGGCGCGGCTGCCGCCGGTCGCCTGTTCCCGCCGCACAGCGGTGTACACGGTGAAGACAGCCAGAGGCAATGCTAACGATTCGTAAGCGAACTGGGCATCGAAGAGGACAAAGCTCTGGTTCGTCATATAGAGCACACAGCCCAACGCCGCCAGCCGTGCCGAGCGGGTCACGGCCTCCAACAGCAGATAGAGTGAGAGCACCAGCACCAGCCGGCCCACACCGATCACCAGTGTGCCCGCGCCAAAGATCCCCAGGGCAGGGCCAAGCTGGGCAATGGCGGCAGTCACCGTCTCCAGGCCGGGGTAAAGTGGGCTGATCGACAACAGGGGATTCCTCAGGAAAAGGTGATGGCCCTGTATGAGATCGATGGCAGTGCGCCAGTGTATCAGCTCATCCTGCTCGATGAAGATGGCCGGGCTGTGCATGAATTTGATCAGGTAGAGCCCCAGCCCGAGCATGGCAATCAGGCCCAGGCGCTCCGACCGGGCCGCTGTGGCCGAAATGGCCCGGCCGGCAGCCGGCACGAAGAGGATCAGGGCGCCGGACCAGAACAGTACCTCGGCCCCTCCCACTCTGTTGCGGGCGGCGGCATAGGAAAGGGAGATCAGCAGCACGCCCAGGGCCGCTACGAGGCCCAACTGGGGCAACATGCCGTAGGCTACGTCAGTGTGGGCGCGGCTCGCGCGCCCCTCGACTGTCAATGCGTTTCCAGTCGCGCCGGCCATGCTCCTGTCGTCTAGCGCCAAGTCTGGGTGCATCTCGCCTCCGTTCAATGCTTGCTCCATGTCTCCTGGCGGGGAGGCATTGTTCGCTGGTCCTGGATTTCACAAAGGGTGTACCGGTACTTGCCCGATGCGCAGGGTGCAATATCCGGTACAAACTCAAAGGTGACGGCGCAATCGCTGGCAAAGACCCTTTTCGTTTCTCGCTCGATCTCAGCCAGTTCCTCTGGCTGGGGCTCTCCTGCTTTGACGATCTGGAAGACGATCGATGTATAGTCCTTCTGTATGACCCGGAACTTCCAGACCCAATCTCTGAAATAGAGCAGATGGGTAAAGTATTCCCCATCCACCAGCGTGCCATCCCGCCTTCTAAAGGTATCCACCGTCCTGCCGGTCACCCTCTCCAGGATTTGCCCCCGCCGGCCGCAAGGGCATTGCTCTTCCGGAGAGAGCACGCCCCGGTCTCCGATGTCATAGCGGATCAGGGGCATGGCATAGTTGACGAGAGAGGTGACCAGGATTCGGCCCTCACCCCCCCTCGGCGCCGGCCGCCCGGCATCATCAACCACCTCGACATAGCTGCACCAGGGGGCTACATGCAGCCCATAATGAGCCTCGCACTCACAGGCAATATCGCCGGCTTCCCGGGAGCCATAGCGGTTATAGACTGGGCACCGGAAGACCGAGGTGATCTTTTCCCGCATGAACGGGTAAAGGGTGCCGGCGGAGGTATGAATGGCTACCTGCGGGGCCACCCTGATCCCCTCCGCCTCCACGAACCGGGCGAGCTCGTAGATGGCCTGGGCATAGGCGACGATCAGCCGCGGCGGCTGCGCGTTCAGTTGTGCGATAAAGGCGCGCATCTGCTGGGGAGTCATCCTGAAAGCATTGAAATAGGTCGTGCGGGTCAGCCAGTTGCCCAGGCGCGATTTGAGGCTCGCAGTGCCCCGCACGATATCGCGCTCCGAGCCCCACACCCAGACGGTAGGCTCACAAACATCACGCCCCGCCCACCCGAACCAGAGCAACTGCAGGGCATACACGCGATCCCAGAACTCACGGTCCTGGATGATGCGGATCGGCTCTCCCGTGGAGCCGCCGGAGGTGTTGTAATCCCACTTGCGCTGCGGCAGATCGATCGACCGGAGTTCTGCCGAGTGCTGGCGGATGATGCTCTTGGTCAGGATGGGAAGCTGCCGCAGGTACTCTGCCGGGTCCTCCTGAGAAGGCTCCCCGATCTGGTCCATCAGACGAGCGTAGTAGGGCACCGACTTACAATGGGCGAGCATACGCGCCAGCAGTTGCCTGGTTCGCTCCGGGGGCACGCCGGCACGGTCTTCCTGCAGCATCTCATGGTATACGTTGCCAAGAGAACTGCCGATCAGACGGTGGTAGCCAAAGTAGGCCTTCTGCCGGAGGGTGGTTCCCGTCATCCTTGGCGCTCGCTTTCTTCGGCGCCAGCCATCATCGGCAGCTCGCGGTGTGGGGCAGGGATCGGCTGCGCCTGCGTTTGACGCACCCAACGGCGGCTGCGCGCATAGGCGACCGGCCCTGCCAGGTAACCCCGCAGCTCGAGCGCCACAAGCTCGCCGGGGTAGCCCGCTTTCCGCTTGTGATTCTTGGGTGACCGGGGGCTGAGGGTGTAAAGCAAGCCCGGGGGCACGCTGCCGATCAGGCTCGGCAGCAGCCTGGGGTTCTCAAGCAAGCACTTGAGCAGGTAAGCTGTCATGCCGACGCCGTAACCATAGATCTGCTTGCGCAGCATGGCATAATCGCGGTGGTGGGCATGGTAAATGATGGCTCCCGGCTCATAGGCAATCTGGTATTCGCTGGTGATCAACTGGACGAACAGCGCAAAATCCTCGCCGCTGCAGGCAGGGCTGCCGGCGCCCAAGGCAGGGTCGTAACCACCAAGGGCTTTCAGGACAGATGTCTTAAAGGCAGCATTGGCGCCAGACCCGAATATCCCCGCAGCAAAGGGGTACAGTCGGTCCGGTGGCCGGTTCTCGCCCAAATCAAACAAGCGCCGGCGGAACCCTTTGCTAAAGCCGCCATATTGCTCGATGAGCAACTGTGCAGGCGTTTCGAGTTGTTGGGGCAGGATGGGCCCGGTCACGCAGGCCACACGGTCGCCCAGGCTAAAGCCGTGCACAAGCTCGCTCAGCCAATGGGGATCAGGAACAATATCATCATCGGTGATGGCGATGATCTCGCCCTGTGCCGTGGCGAGGCCACGGTTACGCGCACGTGACAGGCCCGGGCAATCCTCACGCACATAGCGCAGATGGGGCATTCTGGCGCAGCGTTGCCGGACGATTTCCCGGGTTTCGCCATTGGCCGGCGCGTTATCAACCACGATGATCTCATATCGGGGATAGGCGAGGCCAGCCATTCCGTCCAGGCAGGCGGCGATGCTCGCCGGCCGGTTGCGTGTGCAAACGATGATGCTGACCGTGGGCGCCTGATCCAACATGCGCTGGCGCGCGTGCAGGCAACGTGGCCGGCCAGCCGGCGGTAGCCCGCTGGCGGTAAGACCATCTATGGCAGCCAGGCCGTCTGCCTGCAGGTGCTCCAGGATCTGGGCGCCAAGGGCGCCCCAGATCGCCTGGGCCAGCTCCTGCCCGCTTACCCCCCCATCGTGAGGCGCCAGATCAACGATGCCCAGCGGCCGGGTATGCAGGCGCGCCAGGCAGCGGATGCTGCCATAACGCCGGCCTGCTTGGGCCGGTGTGAGCACAATATCCGCAATGGGGCCTGCTACATCAACCTCGTGCAGCAGGATCGGTGCGAGCTGATCTGCATCGTGTACGTCAGTTGCCTTCACGGCTGGGTCCGCTTTCATCGATGGCGCTCCGCTAACGATGTTGCATAGGGTATCACCGGCTGCCCGCTGGCATCGAGTTGTAGATGGCCTTCATGGCTTCGCCCGCAGCGGAAGCTCTGAGCCATGTCCCCAGCCGGAAGCCCAACTCACCCCGGTTGGCGGCCCCGACTCTCCGCAACTGGTAAAGATCGCTGTGCAAACGGTTGCGGCCATAAGTGGTCGTCAGGGCACACCGGAACCCATTGGCCTGGATGCAGCGCCGGGAGCGCTCATCCACATCTCCCTCTCCGCCGTAGGGATATGAGAAGAGGGTAACCGGCTGCTGGAGCTCGGTCTCGATGCGGCTCTTAGAGTCTGCAATCTCAGCCCGGAGGGCCTCCGCGCTGAGCCGCGACAGGCGGCAATGTGTGACGCCGTGGGAGCCAAAGGAGATGCCGGGCGTCTTGGCCATGGCTCGCGCTTCGTCCCATGATAGCATCATATCGCTTGGGTGCGGCCGATCTGCGACCCCCATTGCACCGGTGATCGCTTCCAGCACCCTTTGCCTTTCGCCCTCTTCGACCCGGTGTAGCAAGCCCACCAGGTCATCGACGGCGCGCATCCTTGCCGCCTGATCCTGCAGTGAGTAGCGACGCTCGATCCGCAGGCCGGCTATCGAGGCCCGTAGCTCGCTGTGCGCGCCTGCTCTCACCATCCAGCTCAGCCTGTCTTCCCACTTGATAGCCCCCGTGCCGATATAGGCGGTAGCCAGGAAGAATGTCGCCGGCAAGCCAAGCTGCGCCAGAATGGGATACGCCTGCTGGTAGTTGTCTTTGTAACCGTCGTCAAAGGTGATGACCACGCTGTCTGCCGGAAGCGGCTCACCGCTCAGCACATGGGTCACATACCGGTCCAGCGAGATCACGTGGCAGTGCGCGGCCAGGTAGCGCATCTGCCGGCAAAAGTTGCCTACACTGACGATGTTCCGGGCATGAATGCCAGCATTGGCGATGGTGCCAACACTGTGGTACATCAGGATGGTCACCGTATGCGCGCCTGCCCCTTTAACCGGCATCATCCCGTATCTTCTCCCCTTGAGACAGGAAACCAGGGTTGCTGCGCAAACCAGCGCCCCAACCTTCGGTCACGCGGAGAAAAGCCAGCCCCGACAGATAACCACTCGCGGTAATCGCTACGCCGGCGGCGACAGCGCCGGCCCGTGCCAGCCCCGTCAAATCGTGACGGATGGCCGTATCGGCCAGCCCGCGCGAGAACACTCTGGGCAGGGCGCGGAGCAGATGGGCTCTTTCGGCCGACAGGCCATCCTGCGCACCAACGAGCTGCGCCACCAGCGCTTTGGAACAGCCCTCCAGGTAACAGCGAGAGCGAAAGTAGCTCCAGGTTTTCCGGTTCGCCGGAATGCTGTGATAGACCCTGGCCCGCGGCTCGTAGAGCAGGAGCGCCTCGGGGAAGCGCTGACGCAAGCGGATGCAGAGCAGGGTCTCATCACAGCCGTGAAAGTAGCCCCGCTTCCCCCCCGATTGCCAGAAGCCTGCCATCACCTGATCGTCATCTCCGACACGCCCCATGCCTTCACCAAACCCGCCCAGCTCGACCAGCACCTGCCGGCGGAAGGACATGTTGCACCCGATGAGATTGCGCACTGGCGCCCTCTGCTCTGGCAGGCCCTCATAGGTGCACCCCTGCACCCACTCAAAGCCAGCGGGGAACCATGGCGGGCGCCCGCCGCCCCACGCGGGCTCAATGGCGCCACCAACCCCGGCTACAGCATCACTCTGGTAGCCCGATTGCAGCCATTGCAGCCAGTCGGGAGCCGCCACTGCATCATCGTCGAGGAAAGCGATTACGTCATGCCGGGCGACAGCAATGCCGGTATTCCACCCACCGCTTGAGCCGCGCGCCATACTGTTCTCGACCGCAACTGCATCAGGAAACTGCCGCCTCACTTTCGCCAGCAGGTCGGGGTTGTGATCGACCACCACGACGATCTCCTCCGGGGCCAGGCGCTGTTCCTGTACTGAAGTGATTGCAGCGACAAAAGAGTCCCAGCGCCCTTCAGTAAAGGTGCGGATGACGACAGATAACCGCATCCTCATGGCTGCGCCTCCTTTCGCCAGGAGACCAGAGGATGGCGCCTGTCGCCGTCCTCGCGCCGGCCCTCCAGGGCAGCGAACAGGGTGTCATACAGCGCGACGGTTTGCTCCCACGAGTGCGGATCGGCGTACCTTTTGCCACGCATGGCGGCCAATCTCACCAGCGCGCTTCGCAAGGCGCCGGGGTCATGAGGCGGCACCAGGATCGCCCCACCATAACCGGCTACCGCCTCGGGCAGCCCGCCAACAGCGGTCACCAGTACCGGCAACCCATGGCTCATGGCTGTGTGCAGCGGCCCACTGGCAGATGAGCGGTGGTACGGCAGAACAACAGCATCCGCCCCAGAAAAGAAAGCAGCGACCTCCGCATCGCTCACGTAACGGTTCACAAATGTAATGCGATGGCGGTAGGGGCTGCGGGCGATGAGCTTGCCTGGTAGCGTCCAATGCTCCCACGTCTCGCCGACAATTGTCAGCCAGTACCGTTCGATCTCAGCGGGCGGTATGCCATCAAAGGCTGTGATGATATCCTCGACCCCCTTGAAGGGGCGGATGACCCCGAAATAGAGCAGGTTGCAGCAAGAGGCAGGCGCCTCACGCAGCGTACACTCTGGCCGGCAGGCGCGATGGTGATCATAAGGGCCGTGTGGAATGACGGCAGAGGGGCGGCCTCCCAACCGGTACTCCCGGCGCACCACGGGCAGATCGTGCTCAGAGTGCACGACAAAGCCGTCTGCCAGGCGCATCAAGAGCGGCGCCAGGGTCTGCACATAAGTGCGCACCAGCGGCAAACGCGCCTCGCCGGTGTCGAGCACTTCGTGAAACTCGATGATGATCTTGGCGCCCAGGACGCGGGCGGCCAGGGCCAGGGCGAGATAGGAATGGAGTGTGGTGCCGCTCCACCATTGAAAGATGATCACCTGCGGCTGCTCTCGCATCAAGAAAGCCAGCGCCCGGACCATACTGGGCAGCCAGTACCAGTCCACCCCGTCGAAAACCCGAATGGCGGGCAGGAATTTCTGCTCCGTCAGCCGGGCGCCGACGCGCGCCCGCCCAGGGTACAAGCGCACCGGCAGGAGCTGGCGCATCAGGATCACTGATACCCGCTGCGTCGACGCCATAGCGTTGGCCAGGCGGATCGTGTAATAGCTCATACCGCTCAGGAAGCGCGTCCCTGCGCCTACCAGGCAGATTCGTCGCACCCCCATCTCACTCATCGCCATCGGCCAGCGATCTCGGCTGGCGCACCGGAGAGCGACCTC
>Ga0078972_1004986_pt1 | contig 34802 bp, 34 predicted proteins | sample YelNatPaOPGAMG01_FD_67568 | JGI IMG/M metagenome (GOLD analysis project Ga0078972, IMG submission 67568) | Hot spring thermophilic microbial communities from Obsidian Pool, Yellowstone National Park, USA - OP-RAMG-01 (SPADES assembly) (version 2) | ecosystem: Environmental > Aquatic > Thermal... | reverse complement strand
CTCCCGGCAGAGGGCCACCGAGACGGCCTCCATGATGGCATCGCAGATCGAGTCGGGGTGGCCAACGCCCTTGCGTTCGACCAGTTCCACCCGTTGTTCCGCCACCGGCGTGGCGTGCAGTTCCTCGATGGTGATGTTGCGCATAGGGGGACCTCCTTTTGACATCTTTCAGGCTACATGTTAGAATTATCTCAGATGACATTGAAGGTGGGCCAATGTCGAAGCAGGTTCGGGTGCCGGAAAACCTGTTCCAGATTCTTCCTCCAGAAGAGCAGAAAGCCGTCCTCCGCCTGGGGGTAGCATTCCGCCAGGTCGGTTGGGAGGAGAAGTTGCGCCGTGCCGAGGCTCATATCCATGAAATGGAGGCCAGATACGGTTGCACACTGGCCGAACTGGAAGAGCACGGTCTGCCGTCCGATGCCGATCCCGTTTTCCATGAGGATTACGTGGAATGGCACTATTGGGAAAGGGCGCGGATGGAGGCCCGTCAGATGCTGACCCTTCTCCAGGAAATCGCCCAGGTCTCCCAGGGGGAGTGAGCCGGTGTTGGACCGCCTTCGGGAGATTTACCGCCGCTACGGGGAACATCTGCGCCGCATCGTTCCCCTGAGCATCGAAGAGGATTTCCTGAAGTGTGTTCTCTACCTTGACGATGGCACAAACCTTCGGGTAGCCGAGGAGTGGCGCGAGGGGGTACTCGTCCATTACAGTTATTACTGGCTGACCCCAGAGAACCTCCTTCTTATCGGCTGGGATAATGCTCCCCACCATCCCGAAATTGCCTCCCATCCTCACCACAAACACGTGGGAGAGCCGGCCCATCGGGAACCTGCTACCGAACGAAGTCTGGAAGAAGTTTTGGACTATATTCTGGCCCATCCATACCCCTCATGCGGGTAGTTTTCCAATCGCCCCTAACTGTCGGTCTCCATTCGCCTACGGACCGACACCGCAGGATGGCTACGTCCCCTCCTCCCACGAACGCAGGTAGCGTTCCTGTTCCGGCGTGAGCACGTCGATGGAGACGCCCATGGCCTGCAACTTCAGCCGGGCGATCTCCCGGTCCAGTTCCTCGGGCATCCGGTAGACGCGAGGTTCCAGCCGGCCGGCGTTCTTCACCAGGTACTCGGCGGCCAGGGCCTGGTTGGCGAAACTCATGTCCATCACGCTGGAAGGATGTCCCTCCGCCGCGGCCAGGTTGATGAGCCTCCCCTCGCCCAAGAGGTAGATGTGCCGGCCGTCGGCCAGGGTGAATTCCTCCACAAAGGGGCGAATCGGCCGGCGGGAGACGGACATCCCCTCCAGCGCCGGGATGTCGATCTCCACGTTGAAATGGCCGGAGTTGGCCACAATCGCCCCATCCTTCATCACGGCAAAATGTTCTTCCCCGATCACCTGCTTGCAGCCGGTCGAGGTGACGAAGATATCCCCCCGGCGGGCCGCCTCGCGCATCGGCATCACCTCGTAGCCGTCCATGACCGCCTCCAGGGCCCGGAGGGGGTTCACTTCGGTGATGATCACGTGGGCCCCCATCCCCCGCGCCCGCATGGCGATTCCCCGGCTGCACATCCCATACCCGGCCACGACAAAAGTGGAGCCGGCCAGCAGTTTGTTCGTCGCCCGCAGGATGCCGTCGATCGTGGACTGGCCGGTGCCGTAGCGGTTGTCAAAGAGGTGCTTGCTGTCGGCATCGTTGACGGCGATCACCGGGAAGCGAATCTGCCCCTCGGCGGCCATGGCCCGCAGGCGGATGACCCCTGTGGTCGTCTCCTCGGTCGAGCCGAGCATGTGGGGGATGAGGTCGGTACGCTCCTTGAGGAGGGTGGTCACCAGATCGGCCCCGTCGTCCATGGTGATGCGGGGGTTGGTGGCCAGCACCGCCCGGACGTGGCGGTAGTAGGTCTCGCCGTCCTCGCCCTTGATGGCAAAGACGGAGACGCCGTAATCGGCCACCAGGGAAGCGGCCACATCGTCCTGGGTGGAGAGGGGATTGGAGGCACAGAGGGCCAGTTCGGCCCCGCCGGCCTGCAGGGTGCGCATCAGGTTGGCCGTCTCCGTGGTTACATGCAGACAGGCCCCCAGCCGGATGCCCCGGAGCGGCTTCTCCCGCGCGAAACGCTCCCGAATCAGGCGCAGCACCGGCATATCCCGTTCCGCCCACTCGATTCGCAACCTGCCCTGGGCAGCCAGGCCCAGGTCTTTGACTTCATGGTCTATCATCGCTGTTCACCTCCGGCAAAGCGGCCCTCCTCGATGCGACGATGCAGATAGGTGTGGTATTCCTGCAATTTCCGGCTGTCGGGAAAAGTGGCCGGCCAATCCGGCAATTCTCCGATCATGTCCCCGCTCCTGAGGTCGAGAGGAGGGCCCGGCGCACGGCCTCCTCCGGGCCGAAGGTGCGCTCGTAGCGGGCCACGAACTCCTCCCGGCTGTAGGGGGCCGGCTGGGGGCCTTCGTGCTCCAGGACGTAGACCGCGGCCAGGGCGGCCAGGCGCCCGATGATCGGCCAGGGCAGGCCGGCGCGCAGCCCCTTCAGAAGGCCGGCCCGGTAGGCATCGCCCACCCCGGTGGGGTCCAGCCGCTGCGCCGCCGGGACTGCCGGAATCGCATAGACCGCCCGTCGCCCCTCCTCACGGGCAATGATGGTGGAGCCTTCCTTGCCCCGGGTGACGATGAGCGTCTCCACCAGCCCCAGGAGGCCGGCCTCGTCCAGCCCGGTCTTCCTGCGGAAGAGTTCGTGCTCGTATTCGTTGACGATCAGGATGCGTGCCCCACGGGCGCTTTCCAGCAGTTCCTCTCCATCGACCCGGGCCACCTGCTGGCTGGGGTCGTAGATGAAGGGGATGCCCAGTTCCCGGCACTCCTGGGTGTAGCGCACCATGGCCTGCGGGTCGTTCGGCGAGATGATGGCCCATTCGATTTCGTGCGGGTTGGGGAAGTCGTAGAAGGAAAGTTCCCGTGCCCGGCTCATCGCCCCGCTGTAGAAGGTGGCGATCTGGTTGCCGTCCAGGTCGGTGTTGACGAAGAAGGAGGCGGTGAAGCAGTCCGGATAGAGGCGCAGCCCCGACACATCCACGCCCTGGGCGGCCAGCCAGTCGCGGTATTCGCCCCCGTCGCAGCCGATGGTGGCCATCAGGTAGGGCCGCTCCCCCAGCAGGGCCAGGGAATAGGCGATGTTGGCGGCGCATCCCCCCCGCACCACCTTCATCTCGTCCACCAGGAAACTCAGGCTGATGTGTTCGATCTGGTCGCTCAGGAAGTGATCCTTGAAGCGGCCGGGAAAGACCATCAGGTAATCGAAGGCGATCGAGCCGGTGACGACGATCATGGCGAATCCACCCGGTATTTTTCCCGCACGGCCTGGGAGAGGCCGGCGGTGAGTTCCAGCGCCCGGGCCGCCGCCCCTGGGGAAACCGATCCCAGCCCGCAGGAAGGGGTGATCAGGCAGGCGGCCAGCAGGTCGTCCAGAGGGATGCCCTTGGCCGTGAGCAACCCCCAGGCCGCCTCCAGCCGCTCCAGGAGGCTTTCCACGGTGGCGGCGAAGATGCCCTCCTCATCCTGGGGGACGATGCCCCAGGCAACGATTCCTCCGCGCCGGAGGAAGGCCCGCACTGCCTCCGGGTAGAGGGAGAGGCTTTGGGCGTAGTTGTAGGCGTCCAGGTTCAAAATCTGCACCGAGGTCTCCAAGAGGATGGACCAGTCGGTATTGCCGCAGCAATGTACCCCCTTGATTCCGCTCAGGCCGCTGAAGACCTCCTCCAGAGCGGCGATGACCTGTTCGCGGCTCAGCGAAACGAAGGCGGAGCCGTAGGCGGCCAGGTACGGCTCGTCCACGAAGACGATGGTGGTCCCATGAAGCCGGCGCAACTGGCGTTCCATCCAGGCCGCCTTCAGCCGCAGGTGTTTGGCCAGGGCATCGGCCAGCACTTCGTCGTAGAGAATCGGGCGCAGGGAGGTATCGGTCACCTGCAGGCCCATGCTGATGGGGCCGGTCACCTGCCCCTTGACGGCGTGGGCTCCGGCCAGGGCTTCCCGGTAGGAAAGGAAGGCGTGGAGGCCGGCGGCGTTCTCCGCGCTGATGCCCCAGTCCTCCACCTGGTCTTCCAGGTAGGCCAGGTAGAGCCGTTCCAATTCGTCGTCGGCGCGGGCGCGGTCCACATAGACCTTTTCCCGTTCCATATCCACGACCAGGCCGGGGAAGCGTTCTCCGTACTGCACGTACATATTCTCGCGGAAGGAGCGGCGGGGCAACTGGGGCCAGGCCGGAATGGCCGAAAGGTGGCGGAAGACCAGTTCACAGGCCTCCCTGGGCTCCCGATGGGGCAGGCTTCCCACGGCGGTCGGCAGACAGCGGGGGGAAAAGCCCATCTCAGGCCTCCTCCAGGAGCCGCCGCAGGCTTTCCTCATAGGGAGCCCGGGCGATGCCGCGTTCGGTGATGATGGCGGTGATGTAGCGGTAAGGGGTTACGTCAAAGGCCGGATAGGCGGCTACGGTCCCCCGGGGGGCGATGGCATGGCCCTGGATGTGGGTGACCTCGCGGGGGTCGCGTTCCTCCAGGGGGATACGGCTCCCATCGGGCAGGCTCAGGTCCAGGGTGGAAGTGGGGGCGACGGCGTAGAAGGGGATGCCGTGGGCAAAGGCCAGCACGGCCAGGCTGTAGGTGCCGATCTTGTTGGCCATGTCGCCGTTGGCGGCGATGCGGTCGGCCCCCACGATGACGGCGTCCACCCGGCCGCGTTGCATAAAGTGGCCGGCCATATTATCGGTGATCAGGGTGCAGGGGATGCCCCAGCGCTGGAGTTCCCAGACGGTCAGGCGGGATCCCTGGAGGAAGGGGCGGGTTTCGCTTACCAGGACGTGGATGTCCTTCCCCTGCTCCGCGGCGGCCCGGATGACCCCCAGGGCCGTGCCGTAGGCGCCGGTGGCCAGGGCGCCGGCGTTGCAGTAGGTCAGCACGGTGGCCTTCTGGGGAAGAAGGGCCTGCCCCAGTTGGGCCATCCGTCGGTTGGCCGCCTCGTTCTCCTGGGCGATGGCCTGGGCCTCGCGGACGATGGCGGCCACCGCATCCTCCGGGCTGAGCACCTGCACGGCCCGCACCCGGGCCAGCATCCGCTCCACGGCCCAGGCCAGGTTGACCGCCGTCGGGCGGGTGGAGCGCAGGATTCGGCCGGCCTCCTCGGCCACCGGAAGCAGCGCGCTGGCCTCCCGACAGTCGGCGTGTACGGCCGCCAGGGCCACGCCGTAGGCCGCCGCCAGCCCGATGGCCGGAGCGCCCCGAACGCGCATCTCCGTGATGGCCCGGGCTACTTCCTCAGCCCGGGAGCACTCCAGCCAGACCTCGCGCCGGGGCAGGGCCGTCTGGTCGAGCAGGCGTACCACGCCATCCTGCCAGATCACGCTTTGGATTTCCTCGGCCACCGCTTTCCTCCGGGCAAAAAAAGACCTCTGACGAGAGAGGCCAGGGTATTTCGCTCTCTCATCTTCCAGACAGGAGGCGTAAGGCGCCTCCGTCTGCAGGAATTGGCACCATGGCGAGCCTTTCCGCCGGCCTTATCCTACCGGCCCTCCGCCGCCTGGTTGCCGGGCTTCACCGGGCCTGTCCCTCCGCCACTCTGGATGAGAGGTCGCCGGTATTCCGTTTGGGTTGGATTATAACACACCTGGGCCGGATGGACAAATTACTGTCCCTCTTCGCCCTCCAGGGCGGCGATGAGCAAAGGCAGGACCTGCCGGGCGTCGCCGACGATGCCGAAATCGGCCTCCTGGAAGATGCGCGCCCGGGGGTCGCAGTTGATGGCCACCACCACCCCGGCGTCGCGGATGCCCACGATATGCTGCATCTCCCCGGAGATGCCCACGCCGATATAGAGCCGGGGACGTACCGTCACCCCGCTCTGGCCGATCATCTGCCCCTCGGCGATCCAGCCCTGGTCCAGCGGCGGGCGCGTCCCTCCTACCGCCGCGCCCAGCACCTGGGCCAGGCGTTCGAGGAGGCGCCAGCCCTCGCGGTCGCCCAGGCCGGCCCCGCCGGCCACCACGATCTCCGCCTCGGTCAACGGCTGGGTCGTCGTCTCCTGGGGGACGAACTCCAGGGGGCGGGTGCGGATGGCCTCGGGCGAAAGTTGCACGGCCACGCGCACCAGCCGGCCCGCCCGGCCGGGCTTTCGGGCCGGCCGGGGCAATACCCCGGGACGTACCGTGGCCATCTGCGGACGGGCCTGGGGACAGAGGATGGCGCACATTCCCCGCCCTCCCCAGGCCGGGACGATCTGCCGGAGCAGCCCGCGGTCGTCCAGTTCCAGCCCGGTCACATGGGCGGAAAGCCCGGTCGAAAGATGGGCCGCCACCACCGGGGCCAGGTCCCGACCGATGGCCGTGTGCCCCAGGAGGAGGATGTCGGGGCGATGCTCCTGAGCGAGTTGCACCAGAACGGCGGCATAGGCGTCGACGCTGTAGGAGGCCAGAAGAGGGTGGTCGGCCAGGTAGACCGTATCGGCCCCGACGGCGAAGAGTTCCCCGGCCAGGGCCTCCACCCCGTGTCCCGGCAGGATGGCCTCCAGGGGAAGGCCGTGTCGATCGGCCAGTTCCCGTCCCCGGCCCAGGATCTCCAGAGATACCGGTTGCAGGCGGCCCTGGCGTTGCTCGGCAAAGACCCAAAGCGCCGCGCTCACCTTCCCCTCCTTTCCGGCAGGACGGCCAGTTCGCGCAGGCGTTCCAGCAGGGCCTGAACGGCCTCCTCCGGTTTCCCCGGCAGGATTTCCTGCCGCCGGCCGCTTTCGGGCATCCACATATCGCCCATCTGGGTGGGGGAGCCGGCCAGCCCGACCTGGGCCGGATCCAGTTCCAGGTCGGCCGCCGTCCAGACGGAGAGGGGCTTGTTCCTGGCCTGGACGACGCCCAGCATGGTGATGCCCCGGGGTCGGTTGCACTCCCGGGTCAGGGTGAGGACGGCCGGCAGGCGCACCTCCACCCGGGCATAGCCCTCTTCCATCTGCCAGCGGGCGATCACCCGTTCGGGAGTGACCTCTTCCAGCCCGCAGACGTAGGAGAGGGAGGCCATCCCCAGCAGAGCGGCCAGTTGCGGCCCCACCTGGCCGGTGCTGCCGTCCGCGCTTTCGGCCCCGCAGAGGACCAGGTCGGGGAGCCCTCCCCAGCGGCGGATGCCGGCCGTCAGCACCCGTACCGTGGCCAGGGTATCGCTTCCGGCAAAGGCCCGGTCGGAGAGGAGCACCGCCTCGTCGGCTCCCAGGGCCAGCGTCTCCCGCAACACCTCCAGGGTGGAAAGCGGGGCCATGCTCAGGACGCGCACCCGTCCTCCCAGGGCCTGGCGAATCTGGAGGGCGGCTTCCAGGGCGTGGCGGTCGAGCGGGTTGATCACCATCTCCACGCCCTCGCGCCGCAGGACTTTGGTCTGGGGGTCCAGGGAGATTTTGGACCACTGACGGGGGTCAGGAACCGGCTTGACACAGACGACGATTTCCATCGTCTACCCCTTGAGGGCGGCCCGGCCGGTCACGATGCGCATGGCCTCGGAGGTGCCGGCCGAGGGGATGAGGATGGCCGCATCGCGGTAGAGTTGCTGGGCCACATATTCCTCCAGCCAGCCGTAGCCGCCAAAGATCTCGCCGCAGTGGCGGGCGGCGGTCATGGCCGCTTCCGTGGCGAAGAGTTTGGCCTTGGACATCTCCACGTCGCAACGCCATCCCTGGTCCTTCATCCAGGCGCCCCGGTAGCAGAGCAGGCGGGCGGCATCCAGGAGGACCGATATGTCGGCGATTTTGAACTGGATGGCCTGGTACTCGCCGATCGGGCGGCCGCCGACGACGCGCTCGTTGGCGAATTTGACCGCCTCCTGCAGGGCGCGGGCGATGATGCCCAGGGCGGTGGCGGCGATGCCGGGCCGGCCGGTCTCGCTGATGGCCTTCATGACCACCTTGATGCCGTCGCCCTCCTTCCCCAGCATGTTTTCGGCCGGCACCGCCACATGATCCAGGGCGAATTCGCCCAGTTGGGTGCCCCACAGCCCGATCTTGTGCTCTTCGCGGCCCACCTTGAAGCCGGGCATATCCTGGGTCACCAGGAAGGCGGTGATGATCTTCCGTCCGCGTTCGTCCTGGCCGGTGACGGCGGTCACGGTATGCAGGTGGCAGAGGGAGGAGCCGGTGATAAAGACCTTGCGGCCGGTGAGGATGTAGTGGTCGCCCTCCCGCTCGGCGGTGGTGGTGATGCCGAAGGGATCGGAGCCGCCGGTGGCCTCGGTCACGGAGACGGTGGCGAAGTATTCGCCCCGGGCCAGGGCGGGGAGGTGGCGGGCCTTTTGTTCGGCCGTTCCAAAGTCCAGGAGGGGAGCGGCCCCCAGGGCAAAGACCTGGAGCATAAAGCCCATGGCCGGGGAAATCCGGGCGATTTCCTCGATGGCCAGCATCCGGGCCAGGTGTCCCAGGCCGCTGCCGCCGTATTCGGGCGGGATGGTGATGCCCAGAAAGCCCTGTTCGGCCATGGCGTGGAAGATGTCCAGCGGGGGCTGACGGGTGCGTTCCATCTCGGCCACGCGCGGGGCGATGACCGTTTCGGCAAATTCGCGGGCAGCCTTGCGAATGAGTTCCTGCTCCGGGGTGAAGCCGAATTCCATGGCGACCTCCTTGGCCTGCAAATGGTTGAATTCCCGCGGCAACCCGGCCCAGATTTGGGCTGCGAAGCCGTGGTCATCTTATCACAGCCTCGCCGCAGAGTCAATTTTCGCCGGGGGATCGCCCGACGTTTTCGCAGCGGGTTTCCTGCCCGTGCTTCGGAAAGGCGATTTTGCCCTTTTCCCCGCCTTCGGGTATAATGCCTGAAGATGCCGGTGCATGGAGGAGGAATGGTGCGCCGAAAGGTCGTGGGGCTGTGGATCGTCTTCGGCCTGGCCTGTCTGCTGACCCTGGCCGGCCTGGCGGCTTTGCTCTGGCTTCTCCTGGGCCCCTACGGCCCGCCGCCTCCCTGGCAGACCAACCTGCGCCCCACGATGCCCATCCCGGAAAGGAGTCCCATCCCTTCTCCCACCCCTCTCCTCCGGCCCACCGCAACCCTTTCCCCTATGCCGGAGGCAACCCCCTACCCCCAGGTCCGGCTGGGGGAGGATACCGCCCGCCGCATCGCCGAAACGACCCTCCCACCGCGCGACCTGGTGGACCTGGCCGGCCGCCTCCTCCTCGGCGGCCAGGTCCCTTCGGCCACCGTCCGGCCGGCCTCCACCCTGGCCGTCGGCCACCAGGAACGCTTCTGGGTGAGCGACCCGGACCTCAACCAGATACGCCAGGTTACCGCCACCCTGCAGGTGGTGACCCCGCATCTCTATATGTATGTGGAGAACGGCGCCTTTGTGGACCGGGAGGCCCTGGAACAGGCAGCCCAGGCCTTTGAGGACAAGATCTACCCCACCTGCCGGCGTGTCTTCGGCCCGGAGTGGAGCCCGGGCGTGGACGGAGACCCCCATCTGGTGATTCTCCACGCCTATTTCGAGGGGGCCGCCGGCTATTTTTCCAGCATGAACGAGGTGCCTCGGGAGGCCAACCCCTACAGCAACCAGCGCGAGATGTTCTACATGAACCTGGACGCCTTCCAGGTGGGCAGTCGGGCCTACCTGAGCACCCTGGCCCACGAGTTTCAGCATATGATTCACTGGCACCTCGACCGCCGCGGCGATGCCTGGGCCGACGAAGGGCTTGCCCAGATGGCCGAGGAGGCCTGCGGATACGATGCCAGCGACCTGGTCTGGGCCTTTCTGGATAACCCGGACCTGCAACTGACTACCTGGAGCGACGACCCCGATACTTCCCTCCCCCACTACGCGGCCAGTTACCTCTGGTTTCGCTACCTGGTTCACCGCACCGGGGGCATGGAGGTCCTGGGCGACCTCCTGGACCCCAAGATGGATGACCTCACCGCCGTCGAGCGGGTGTTGGAGGCGGCCGGATACCAGCCGGTCGTTCCCGCCCCGCGCCTCTTTGATGCCTTTTTCGCCGACTGGGTCCTGGCCAACTACCTGAACGACCCGGCCGTCGGCGACGGCCGTTACGCCTACGACCCCGACCTTATGCTCATCCCGCCCTGGCCGGCCGAACGGGTCTATCAACTGCCCCGGACCATCACGGCGACCGTTTACCCCTACGCCACCGATTACATCGAGGTCGAAACCCTGCATTCCGGCCGCCTGCACCTGGCCTTCGACGGGGTTGAGACCCTTCCCCTTCTCCCGGTCGCCCCCCACAGCGGTACCCACTTCTGGTGGAGCAACCGGGGCGACGAGGCCGACAGCACCCTGACCCGCCCGCTGGACCTCCGGGGGACGGAACGGGCCACCCTGCGCTTCTGGCTGGCCTATGAGATCGAGACGGATTACGATTACGCCTATGTCGAAGTCTCCACCGATGGGGGACGCTCCTGGCAGATGTTGTCCGGCCGCTACACTACCTCCAGCAACCCCAACGGCAACAACTTCGGCCAGGGCTACACCGGCGTCAGCGGTGGGGGAGAACGGGCGGTGTGGGTCCAGGAGGAGATCGACCTCTCTCCCTTCGCCGGCCGGGACATCCTCCTGCGCCTGGAGGTGGTCACCGACGACGCCTATAACGCCCCCGGCCTGGCCCTGGACGACCTGGAGGTTCCCGAAATCGGCCTGTTCGACGATATGGAAAGTCCCTCCGCCTGGGAAAGCCGGGGCTTTGTCTGGGTGGACAATACGGTCCCCGTCCATTTCCTGGTGCAGGTGGTCGCCGAAGGCGATTTCGAAACGGCCCTCTACTTCCTGCCCCTGGACGCTGAGGGGCGCGGCGAACTCCTCCTGCCCGACTATGGCGACAAATTCTACCGGGCGATGGTGCTGGTCTCGGCCGTGGCTCCGTCCACCACCGAGCCGGCCGCTTATACCCTGACCCTGAGTCTGGACTGAGGATGTCCTGGCGAATCTGGTTGGCCGTCCTGCTTCTGGCCCTGCCGTTTCTGGGAGCCGGCCTGACCCTGCTCTGGGAACGGCTCCGGCCCGGCCGGATGGCCCTCTGGCCGGCGGCGGTCTCCTTCTTCCTGGCCGGCGTGGGGTTGCTCGTTCTGCTGGAATGGCCGGCGGCCGGCGGGGAAGTAGGGCAGTTCCTGGCAGCCTCGGCGCCACCGCCGGTTGCCCTGCAGGTGGCCCCGACCTCCCGCTGGGTGCAGCCGCCGCGCACGCTGCGCCTCCCCACGCCGACCCTTCCCCCTCCCACGTCCACGCCTGTCCTCACCGCCACCGCCACCCCTACCCCCCATCCCCTTTCCCTGGCCGCCATCGTGGTGCGCAACGGAACCGGGGAAAGCGGGCTGGCCACCCGTACCACCGAGCGCCTGCGGGCTCAGGGCTTTCGCGTCCTGGCCCCCGAGGACGACCCGCAGCAGGGCAACCGTCCGCATACCCTGATCCTGGACCGGGGCGACCACGCCCCGGTGCGCCAGGCCCTGGCCGCCTTCCTCCACGTGGCTCCTGAGTACATCACCCTGAACGCCGCCGAGGACTCGGAGGCCGACATCATCCTCATCCTGGGCGACGACTTTGAAAGCCTGGCCAGCGCCACTCCTTCGCCCACCCCCGCTCTGGCCGAGATCCCCACGCCCACGCCCAACCCTTACGCCGGGGTGACCATCGCCATCCGGAACGGGACTCGGGGCCGGCCCGGCCTGGCCAGCCGCACGGCCGACCGCCTGCGCGCCCAGGGCTTTATCGTCTCGGCCGTGGAGGACGACGACCGGGCCGGCAGCCGCCCCTATACCCTCATCCTGGACCGCGGCGACCATCCCCTCGTGCGCCGGGCGCTGGCGGAATTCCTGAAGGTCAAAGAGGACTCGATAGAGATTCACGCTCGGGTTGACTCTACAGCCGATATCGTGGTGATTCTGGGCGATGACTTCCGAGAATAGCGGTCTGGATACCCCCCTGGGGCGCTGGTTGCTCATCGGGCTGATCGTACTCCTTGCCGTGGCCCTTTACCTCCTGATCTCCCTTCTCCTTCCCCTTTGGGAGAAGGGGCCGGAGACGGCCCCGCTCCCGGCCACTGCCTCGCCCCAGCCTTCGGCGACGCCTTCCCCGACGCCCTCGCCTTCCCCAACGCCTTCGCCCACCCCGTCGCCCACGCCTATCCCGCCGCCCACGCCGCTCCCGCCGCAGGTGGGCTATGCCGTACATACCGTTTTGTCCGGGGAAACTCTGGAGGAGGTCGCCCGCCGCTACGGCAGCCTTCCCCCGGCCATCGCCTCGCTGAACCGCTTTCCGGAGGATGCTCCGTTAGGAGGTGGACAGGTGCTGGTGATTCCGCTCTTTGCCCTGCCCGAATTCACCAAGACCGTGGAGGTCAGGGGAATGGAGGTTTCCCGGGGGCTTCCCGGCCGGCGGGTGGCCATCACCTTCGATGCCGGCGCCGGCGCCGACCCGGCCCCCCTCATTCTGGATGCCCTGAAGGAGTACGGGGTTCACGTCACCTTTTTCCTGACCGGGAAGTGGGCCGAGGAAAACCCCGACCTGGTCCGTCGCATGGCCGCCGAGGGGCACGAGTTCGGCAACCACACCTACAGCCATCCCCACCTGCTTTCTCTGGAGGCGGAGGCCGTCCGGGAGGAGATTCGGAGGACCGAAGGCATCGTCCGCGAACTGGCCGGCCAGAGCACCCGCCCTTACCTGCGTCCTCCCTACGGCGAGCGCAACCAGGCCCTGCTGGACCTCCTGGCCGAAGAAGGGTACATCAGCATCTACTGGACGGTGGACAGCCTGGACAGCGTCGGCGAGCCGAAGTCGGCCGATTTCCTCCTGAATCGAGTCACCCATCCCACCGATGCCCGGGGCAACCCCATCGACCTGGACGGGGCCATCATCCTGATGCATGTGGGCAACCCGACCACCGCCGAGGCGTTGCCGGCCATCCTGGCGTGGTTCCGGCAGGAAGGCTACCAGGTGGTCAAGGTTTCGGAGATTCTGCGGCCCTGAGATGGCGATGCGACTGCGGATTGCCCATCTGTACCCCCTTCAGATGAACATCTACGGCGACCGGGGAAACATCCTGGCCCTGGTGCAGCGGGCCCGCTGGCGGGGGATCGAGGTGGAGGTGGAGGGAATCGACGTGGGTCGGGTGGTGGACCTGCGGGCCTATGACCTGGCCTTCATGGGCGGGGGGCAGGACTCGAACCAGGCCCTGATCGCCGACGATTTCCTCCGCCTGAAGGGGCCGGCCCTGCGGGAGGCGGTCGAGGACGGGCTGGTGGTCCTGGCCATCTGCGGTGGCTACCAACTGATGGGCCGCTACTTCCGCACCCATACCGGGGCCGAGATGCCCGGCATCGGCCTGTTCGACGCCTGGACCGAGGCCGGGAGGAAGCGTCTGATCGGCAATGTGGTGGTGGAATGGGAGGATGCGCCGCCGGAGGCGCCGGCCCGCACCCTGGTCGGCTTCGAGAACCATAGCGGCCGCACCTTCCTGGGGGCCGGCTGCCGGCCGCTGGGGCGGGTGCGGGTGGGCTATGGCAACAACGGCCGGGACGGGAGCGAGGGCGCCGTCTATAAAAACGCCTTCGGCTGCTACCTGCACGGCTCCCTCCTGCCCAAGAATCCCCACCTGGCCGACCACCTCATCCGAACGGCCCTGCGCCGCCGCTACGGGCCGGAGGTCGAACTGGCTCCTCTGGACGACCGCCTGGAGTGGGCCGCCCACCAGGATATGGTGCGGCGGCTCACCCGAAGACGGATGGCGATACGGTGGGGGCGGCGGTAGGGCCATCGCCCCGGACGGATTTTACCATCTGGCGTGATGCTCTTCCACCCAGCCCACCAGTCCTTCGATCGTCAGGACCTCACCGTCGTCCGTCCGGGCGGTGCCCTGGTAGCGGCCGAAGATTTGGTGAATCTCGCTGGCCACCAGGAGCAGATTGGTCCTGGCCACGCGCTCCAGGAAGGGGGTAAAGGTCAGGTCCAGCCGGCCGGTCGGGTCCACCATCCGCCAGGGTTGGAGGAAGTCGCGGGGGCTGTGGGTGAAATCCACCTGCCCCAGTTTATGGATGCGCCCGGCCAAGATAATGGCGTTCTCGGTCGCCGCCGAGGTATCGCCAAAGCCGTATCCCAGGTTCAGCCCGAGGGTTCGCCCGTCCGGCAGGAAGCCCGAGGCGCTGGCCCAGACCCAGAAGGTGCGGTACTCCCATGCCCCACGGCCCCAGTCCAGGTTGCCCAGCGCCTGTTCGGGCCGGAGGGCCACCCGCCGGCCGGCATACTCGATCCAGCCCTCGGCCGGCAGGCAGTTGGCCTTGCGGTTGAAATAGAAACGCCGCCCGCGGATGGGGATGACGATGTTCATGGACTCGTGTTCCGGCGGCATCCGCAACATGACCTCGGCGGAGAGCCCTTGCCTGGCGAAGGTGGGCCAGGCGACGGAGAGACGCCGACCCCCCGGCACCACATCGAAGGACATGCGCACTTTCTTCCCTTCGTAGGCGCTCCGGCCCTCGGTGCTGTTGCGCGGCAGAACGATGCCCCGGCTGAGGGGAATCGTCAGCGTCTCTTCCTGGCAATGCCCGCCTTCGAAATCCACCACATAGGCAAAGACCTGGCCGGCGTAGCCCAGGTCGGCCAGGGTGAAGGAGTAGAAGTGGGTGGGGGTGGTGATGCCGTAATAGTCCCAGCGTTTGAGGCGTAGTCGCTGTAGGAAGCACAATGGGTAGAAATGCGCCGCCTCCAGGTTGCCATCCAGGAGCGGCTGGCGAGACCAGCCGACCTGGGCCAGGTTGCCCCGCTGGTCCAGGAGGGGACCAGGCTCGAGCACCTCACGCTGTTGTGGAACATCCGTTGGGCAGGACATGGCGACCTCCGTGGACGTTTCTGGACAGGGCGTTGTTCTCAGGTCCGGCCGCCGGCCGGTTCCGCAGGGCCGGAACGGGCCAGGTGCTCCTCGACCAGGGCCTCTTCCTCGGCCCGGCTGTGCACCCGTCCGTCCAGGCGGGCTTCGAGCAGGGCCCCCAGGATTTCCTTGTAGAGCGGTCCCGGCGGGAGGCCCCGGGCCCGCAGGTCGTTGCCGCTCAGGGCCGGCCGGACGAAGCGCAGCCGTTCCAGGTAGGCCTCCACCGCTTGGACCACCCGGTCATCGTCTTTCTCGGCGATGCGCACTGCGTTCAGCGCCGCTGTAGAGAAGGGGTGCAGCAGGCGGTAGATGCGGCTGGGGGGCTGTTCCGAGCGCAGGATGGGCAGGACTTCCTCGCGCAGTTGCCGGACCTCGCGCAGGGTCTGGCTCACCCGGGCCCGGAAGTGGTAACGGGCGATCAGGGCCTCGATTTCCCCGGCCGAGAGGTCGTAAACGAGAAGTGCCAGGTAGAGGGGGGGACGTTCGGTCGGCGGGAAGCGTTCCCGTACCTCCCGGAAGCGTTCTGCCAGGGAGGCCTTCCAGGTCCGATGGGGGAACAGCCGTCCCAGGAGGTCCAGTTCGTGCAGTCGGGCCAGGGCTTTTTCCGGTTCCTCCTCTTCCAGAATCAGCCCGAGTTCATGGCGGATACGCTCGCCGGTGGTGCGCTCCAGGAGGCCCTGGTGGGCGGCGTCGTGCAGGAGGAGCATCGTCCGGGGCTCGATGGAGAAGCCCAGCCGCTGCTCCAGGCGCACCGCCCGCAGGATGCGTGTCGGGTCCTCGATGAAACTCAGGTTGTGGAGGACGCGCACGAGTTTTCGCTCCAGGTCGCGTTTTCCCCCGTAGAAGTCAAAGAGCCGGCCGTAATGCCCGCCGCTCAGGCCGATGGCCAGGGTGTTGATGGTAAAGTCGCGGCGGTAGAGGTCATGGCGTAACGAACTGAACTCGACTGTGGGCAGGGCCGTGGGCTGCTCGTAGAACTCGGTGCGGGCGGTGACAAAATCCAGATGGGGCGGGAGGTCCGGCCCCATCCCCTCCAGAATCCACTTGGCCGTGCCGAAGCGCCGGTGGCTGCGCACCCGTCCTCCCCGCCGCCGGGCCAGTTCCCGGGCCAGGGTGATGGCGTCGCCCTCCACCACCAGGTCCAGGTCCAAATTGGGCAGGCCCAGGAGGAGGTCCCGGACAAAGCCGCCGACCAGATAGAGGGAAAAGCCCACCTCCTCGGCCACCTGGCCGGCCTGTCGGAGCAACTCCCAGAGGGGGGCCGGCAGGCGTTCCTGCAGCCGGCTTGCCCAGTCCCCCGGCAGTCCCTCCTCGCGGGGGCGCACCTCCGGCCACAACTTCAGGAGGTCGGTGCGGCTGATCAGGCCCAGGAGTCGGCGTTCCTCGTCCACCACCAGCAGCCGGCCGACATCGTGTTCCACCATGGTCTGGCGGACCTTTTCCGCCGGCATGTCCGGCGGGATGGTCACCGGCCCCTTCCACATATAGATGGAGACGGGGGCCGAATCCAGGCCGTGCCGGAGGGCCCGGTCCAGGTCCCGCCGGGTAAGCAGGCCCAGGAGATGGCCCTGGCGGTCCACCACCGGCAGGCTGCCGTGCCCGTAGCGGGCCATCACCTCGCCGGCCTCGGCAAGCGTCGTCTCCGGGGAGATGGTGTGCAGCCGGGTGGTCATGATTTCGCCGGCCGTGCGCATGGGGGTGACCAGTTCCTCCAGAACCCGGCGCAGTTCTTCCCGAACCTCGGCGGCTTTCCGGCCGGGCAGGAAGGCTGCGGCGGCGTGGGCGTGCCCTCCGCCGCCGAAGCGGGCCATCACCTCGCCGGCCGAGACGGCTTCGCCGTCGGAGCGGGCCACCACCTGCACCATCCCGCCCATCTGCACCACCAGGAACAGGGCGGCCGGGTCGTAAAGGTCCATCAGGCGATGGGCCAGGGTGGAGATTTCCTCCACATATCCCTCCGATTCGGCCCAGGCCACGACCACCGGCCAGCCGTGAATCTCGTACACCTGGGAGGTGTTGACCAACTGGTTATAGACCCGCAACTGGTCCTCGCGCAGCGGCCGGTTGAGGAATTCGTTGAGGATGTGGAGGCTGGCCCCCTGGTCCAGGAGCCAGGCCGCGCAGCGCAGGTCCTCGGGGGTGGTGCCGGGGTAGGAAAGGGAGCCGGTATCCTCGTAGATGCCCAGGAGGAGGAGGGTGGCCTCCAGGAGGGACAGCACTTTTCCTCGCTCCATCAGGCGTATTCCCAGAAGCGTCACGGTGGCCCCCACATTTCCGCCGGTATAACGTTCGTTTTCCTCCAGCGGCCGGCTCAACGGGTGGTGGTCCAGGATTTCCACCGGGAAGGAAAAAGGTCCCAGGGGAATGGGCAGGGCCGGAATCTGCTGGGTATCCACCAGAATCAGGCGGGTGACCGGCTCCCGGGGCAGTTCCTCGACCCGCCTGAAGGAGATGGTCCCCCGGTAGAGGGCCAGGAAATCGCGCACGTTGCGGTTAAGGCGTTGCGGAAGGACCGGAAGCGCCCCCGGGAAGAGGTAAGCGGCGGCCAGGAGGGAGGCCAGGGCATCGAAATCGGCGTTGCTGTGGGTCAGGATGAGTTCCATGGCGTGTTCCGTGTTGCGTATTGCGTGTTGCGGCCGGGTTTGGTGCGGCGAGGGCGGTGGAGGTCGTCGCTATCCAGGAGGATGGTGACCGGGCCGTCGTTGTGGATTTCGACCTGCATCATGGCCCCGAAGATGCCGGAACGGGTGGGGATGCCGGCTTCCTGGAGGGCCTGGACAAAGTGCTCCACCAGGGGGGCGGCGACTTCCGGCCGGGCGGCCTGGGAGAAGGAGGGCCGGCGGCCGCGGCGGCAATCGGCGTAGAGGGTGAACTGGGAGACGACCAGCGCCTCGCCGCCGACCTCCAGGAGGGAGCGGTTGAAGAGGCCGGCTTCGTCGCGAAAGATGCGCAGGTGGGCCGTCTTGTGGGCCAGTTCCTCTGCTTCGGAGGGGGTATCGCCCTCGGCCACGCCCAGGAGGATGCAGAGGCCGGGGCCGATGGAGGCGGCCTCCTGCCCTTCTACGGTTACGGATGCCCGGGTGACCCGTTGAAGCAGAGCGCGCATAGGAACCTCGCGTTTTACGTTTTACGTATTACGTGTTGCGTATTACGTGTTGCGTGTTACGTGTTGCGTGTCATACGCCTCCGAAGTAGCGCAGGGCCAGGCGGAGGCGCTCTTCCAGGGGCATTTCCCTGGCCTCCGGGGGGAGGGAAGAGGCCGCTGCCCGGGCCTCGGCCTGCGTGTAGCCCAGGCTGGTGAGCACCTCCAGGAGTTCGGCCTGTTCCGGAGGGAGGGCTGCCCCCGGCAGGCCCAGCCGGCTCAGGTCCACCCGGCCCTTGAGTTCCAGAATCAGCCGGCTGGCCGTCTTCCGACCGATGCCCGGCACCCGGGCCAGAACGTCCACCTCCTCCCGGGCGATGGCCAGCCGCAGGGCCTCGGCGGAGACGGTGGAAAGGAGGGAAAGGGCCAGTTTCGGGCCGATGCCGGAGACGGTGAGGAAGAGTTCGAAGAGTTCCCGCTGCTCCGGCGTGGCAAAGCCGTAGAGCGTCAGGGCATCGTCGCGCAGGAGGAGGCAGGTGTACAGGCGCACCTTCTCCCCGATTCCGCCCAATTCCTCCAGGATGGAGGTCGGCACCCGCACCTGGAAGCCGATTCCGCCGACCTCCACCAGGACCCAGTCCTCCCCTCGCGCCCGAAGTTCGCCGTACAACGTGGCGATCATGGCCGCTCCTCGCTTCTTTCCTGTCTCGGAGGCCATTATAAAGGATGCCAGACGCCTGTGTCAAACGTGGTTGGAGGTGCTTACCGCCGGGAACACAGAGAGCGCCAGGATCATGGGAAAAGCGAATTCCCGGCGAACTCTGCGGTAAACCGATACTGTGGTATAATAAACGACCACAGGAGGACCGATGGCCGGTCTTGCGCTGCTGGCCCGCATTCGCTACCTTCTGGCCGACCTGGACGGGGTGTTCTATCGGGGCGACCGACCCCTGCCGGGAGCGGCCGATCTGGTGCACTGGCTCGACCGACAGGGCATCCCTTACCTCTTCCTCACCAACAACTCCACCCGTACCCCGAAAGGGTACGCGGAAAAACTGGTCCGCCTGGGCCTGCCGGTGCGCCCGGAGCAGGTCCTGACCTCCGCCCTGGCCACGCGGGCCTACCTGGAAGCCCGCTTTCCCCGGGGCACCGGCCTCTATTTCATCGGCATGAAGGGGCTGGAGGAGGCCCTCCTGGGCGACGGCTACTTCCGGTGGGATGAGGAACGGCCGGCCTGCGTCGTCGTGGGGCTGGATACCCACCTGACCTATGAGAAACTGCGCCGGGCCACCCTCCTCATCCGCTCCGGGGCCGCTTTCATCGGCACCAACCCCGACCGCACCTTCCCCGCCCCCGAGGGCATCATCCCCGGCTGCGGGGCCATCCTGGCCGCTCTGGAGGCAGCGACCGGTGTCTCCCCCCTGGTCATCGGCAAGCCGGAGCGCTGGCTCCTGGAGGAGGGGATGCGCCGCTTGGGGGCCACCCCGGAGCACACGGCGATCCTGGGCGACCGGCTGGACACCGACATCGCCGGAGGAAAGCGCCTCGGCCTGGTCACCCTCCTGGTGCTGACCGGGGTGCACGGGCCGGCCGACCTGGAGGCGGCGGACGTCCAACCGGACGCCGTCTTTCCCGACCTGGTGGCGTTGCGGGAGACCTGGGAAGGGATAGGGCTCAGGGCGTAAGAGGGTAGGCTTAGGGCGCAGGAGATAGGGCTCAGGATGTAGGAGGATGGGGCTCAGGGCGTAGGAGGGTAGGGCTCAGGACGCAGGAGGACCGATGGTGGTTCGGAGAGAGCGCTTCCTGGCTGAGATGGAAGAAAACGTGCTTCGGCCGTATGAGGCCTGCCGCGTGTACGAGGAGGAACTCGTCGGCGAATTCGAATGCCCGGTGGAGGCAGAATTTTTCGAGCGCTTTGCCTCGATGGTGGGCCGGGAAGCCCGGGTCCTGGACCTGGCCTGCGGAGATGGCCGGCACACGCTACGCCTGGTGGAAAGGGTCGGCCGGGTGGTGGCATTGGACCTTTCCCCCAACATGCTGCGGATGGCCGGGAAAAAGTGCGCCGGCCGGGAAAAGGCGGCCTTTGTCCAAGGTTCGATGTTTGCTCTGCCTTTTCCGGACGATACCTTCGACGGCATCTGGTTTTCCCAGGCCTTTGAATATGTGCCCCCGGAACGGCGGGAAATGCTCCTGGAATCTCTTCACCGCATCCTGCGGCCGGACGGCATCCTCTACGCGAGCGTGGAGACTTGGATGTACCCTGGTCTCTGGAAATCCCTGCGAGAGTTATGGGGGGACTTTCGGCTCTTCTTCTACTGGCGATTCTGGAAGGGCCGGCCGCTCCGCTGGGGAGAGTTTCTCTACCCACTGCCGCCCGGCGACATCTGGTCCTGGCCCCCTGGCTGGCACTACCATGTGCACACCGACCGATGGACGCTACGCCGCCTGCTCAGGCGGAGTGGGTTCCTCATAGACAGGACATGCCTCCATGATGGGTATATTTATGTGTTGTGCCGGAGGGGGGAGAGGAAGCCTGTGAGGATACGGCAATAAGGTGGCCGGAGAGCAAATGGCCGGAATCGAATACAGGGCCGAGGCCGGCCGGGGAGCAGTGGCGCGGGCGGCCGGCCTCATCGGGTTGGGCAACATCCTCAGCCGACTGCTGGGCCTGGCCCGCGACAGCGCCATCGCCCACTTCTTCGGGGCCGGCGGGGCGGTCAGCGCCTTTCGCCTGGCCCTTCAGATTCCCCAGATTGCCTATGACCTCCTGATCGGCGGCCTGGTGAGCGCGGCGCTGGTTCCGGTCTTTAGCGAGTACGTCGGCCGGGAGGAGCGGGAGGAACTCGGGCGCGTGGCCGGCGCCTTCTGTAGCCTGGCCGCCCTTCTCCTGGCCCTGGTGGTGTTGCTCCTGGAGGTGCTGGCTCCCTGGGCCGTGGCCCTGATGGGGGGCGGACTGGAAGCCCGGTTCCAGGAGCAGGCCGTAGCCGACCTCCGCCTGATCGCCCCGGCGCTCTTTTTCCTGGGCCTCTCCGGGGCGGTAAGCGGCCTCCTCTATGCCCTCAAACGCTTCGCCTACCCGGCCTTTGCCACCGCCGTCTTCAACGCCGGCATCGTCCTCCTCATCCTCCTGGCCGAACGTTTCCTGGGCATCGCCAGCGCGGCCGTCGGCGTTGTGGCCGGCGCCTTCCTCCAACTGGCGTTGCAACTGCCGGGGTTGCGCGGGACCCATCTGCGCCTTGCCGGACGCTTCTCCCACCCGGCGTTGCGGCGCATCCTCCTCCTGTATCTGCCGGTGCTCCTGGGCGTGACCATCAGCATCGTCGGCACGGTGATCGACCGGCGGCTGGCCTCGGCGACCGGAGAAAGCAGCATCGCCTGGATGCAGAACGCCACCACCCTCATTCAGACCCCCCTGGGCCTGATCGCCGCCGCCGTCTCCCTGGCCGTGCTGCCTTCCCTTTCCCGCGCCAGCGCTTCCCAGGACGAACGGGCCTTCCGGTCCCACCTGGGCCTGGGCCTGCGCCTGATCCTCACCCTGGTCGTGCCGGCCACCGTGGGCCTCTACGCCCTGGGCCGGCCGCTGGTTGCCCTCCTCTTTGAGCACGGGGCCTTTACCTCCGCCGACACCCGCATGGTTACCCTGGCCCTCTACCTTTACCTCCTGGGCCTCCCCTTTGCCGCTGTGGACCAACTCCTCATCTTCGCCTTCTACGCCCGACGCGACACCCTCCGCCCCAACCTGGTGGGCGCTTACGCCATCGGCATCTACCTCTCCTTCGCCCTGCCGCTGGTCGGGCGGTGGGGCATGTTCGCCCTGGTGCTGGCCAACTCCGCCCAGTGGACCTGGCATGCCCTCTTCATGCTCCTCCTCCTGCGCCGAGAGGTGGGCTGGCCGCATGGCGAGCGTATCGGGGCCACCCTGTGGCGTTCCCTGGTCGCCGCCGCCGGCATGGGGTTGGCCGCCTGGGGCACGGCCACAGGCCTGGGAGTCTGGCTGGGGAAATCGGGGACTATCCCCGGCCTCCTTTCCCTGGGGGCAGCCCTGGGGGTCGCCGGAGCCGTCTACCTGGGGTTGGCCAAGTTGCTACGCCTGGAGGAGGTTCAGGTCGCCTGGGAGGCGTTACGCCGGAGATGGGGAGGATAGGCGGCTGTGGACGTTGAGGAGGTCCTGGAGGCGCTGCGGCGCGATCCGGAGTTTGCCCCCCAGATCACCGCCTGGCGGACCTGGGAGGCCCGGCCGGCCCGCTATGCCTCCACCCCGGAGTGGCTGGACCGGCGCCTGCAAGAGGCCCTGGCCGAGATGGGCATCGCCCGCCTCTACACCCACCAGGTCCAGGCCCTGGAGGCGGCGGCACGAGGCGAGCACCTGGTCGTCGCCACCGGCACCGCCTCGGGCAAAAGCCTCTGCTATCACCTGCCCGTGCTCCAGGCCTGCCGGGAAAATCCCCAGGCCACGGCCCTCTACCTCTACCCCGCCAAGGCGCTGGCCCACGACCAGGAAGCCTTCTTGCGCGCCCTGGCCGGGAAGTTGGACCTTCCCCCCTTGGGCACCTACGACGGCGATACCCCGCCGGCCGTCCGTCCCCGCCTGCGTCGGGAGGCCCGCCTCCTCCTGACCAACCCGGATATGCTCCATGCCGGCATCCTGCCGCGCCATCCCCACTGGGCTTCCTTCCTGGCCTCGCTGCGCTACGTCGTCCTGGACGAATTGCACGTCTACCGCGGCCTCTTCGGCAGCCACGTGGCCAACGTGCTGCGTCGGCTGAAGCGCATCTGCGCCTTTTACGGAAGCCGGCCGCAATTCCTCTGCGCCTCGGCCACCATCGGCAACCCCGGGGAACTGGCCGGCCGACTCCTGGAGGAGGCGGTAACCGTGGTGGAAGACGACGGCGCTCCCCGAGGCCGGCAACACCTCCTCCTCTACAACCCCCCGCTGGACGACCCGGCCCTGGGGTTGCGCCGCAGCCTTCTCCTGGAGGCGGAGAAACTGGCCGCCCGTTTCCTGGAAGCCGGCCTGCCCACGGTGGTCTTTGCCCGCACCCGGCTGGGGATGGAACTGCTCCTCACCTACCTGCGGGAGCGGTGCGGCGGCCGGCGCGGCCGGCTCCGGGGATACCGGGGCGGCTACCGGGCGGAGGTGCGTCGGGAGATCGAAGCCGGCCTGCGCCAGGGCACGGTGCAGGGGGTGGTGGCCACCAACGCCCTGGAACTGGGCGTGGATATCGGGACCCTGGCGGCCTGCATCATGGCCGGCTACCCGGGGACGATCGCCGCTGCCCGGCAACAGGCCGGCCGCGCCGGCCGCCGGGAAGCACCCTCCGCCGCCATCCTGATCGCCGGCCCCGGCCCCCTGGACCAATACCTGGTCACCCATCCCGATTACTTCTTCAGCCGTCCCCCGGAGCAGGCCCATATCAACCCGGATAACCCCTTCCTCCTGGTCGATCACCTGCGCTGTGCCCTCTTCGAACTTCCCTTCGAGGCCGACGAACCCTTCGGCACCGTCCGGCCGGCCCCTTACCTGGAGGCCCTGGCCGCCGAGGGCTGCGCCTTCCCATCCGGCGGGCGCTATTACTGGCTCGGAGGCAACCCGCCGGCCGATTTCTCCCTGCGCACCGCCTCCGCCGATGTCGTCACCATCGTGGACGTTTCGGGGGGAAAGCCCCTCGTCCTGGGGCAACTGGACCGCCCCGGCGCCGCCACCCTGGTCTATCCCGGAGCCATCTACCTGCACGAGGGGCGTTTCTATCGGGTGGAACGCCTGGATTGGGAGGGCGGCACGGCCGTCGTGCGGCCGGCCCGGCCGGACTACTACACCCAGGCCGGCCTGGAGGTGGACTGGCAGGTCCTCCTGGAAGCCGGGAGCGCCCCCCAGGGCCAGGGGAGACGCCACCATGGCGCCGTCCACGTTCAGGTCCGTTCCACCTCCTACCGCCGGGTGCGCCTCTATACCCACGAAACTCTGGGACACGGGACGATAGAGTTGCCGCCCCAGGAGTTCCTCACCCAGGCCTTCTGGCTGACCCTGCCGGAGCCGGCCCAGGAAATCGTCCGCCCTGACTACGGCCCCAACTGGCCGGAGATGCGCCTCCGCGCCCGCCAGCGCGACCGCTTCACCTGTCAGCACTGTGGGATGCCCGAGGCCCAGGCCGGCCGCGAGCACGACGTCCACCACCGCATCCCCTTCCGCCGCTTCGGCTACCGCCCCGGCGAAAACGAAGCCTACCTCCAGGCCAACGACCTCTCCAATCTGGTCACGCTATGCCGCTCCTGCCATGCCCGGGTAGACCACGGCCCCCGGGAAAGCACCGTGGCCGCCCTGCAGGGCCTGGGCCACCTCCTTCGCCACGTGGCCCCGCTTTTCCTGATGTGCGACCCCGGCGACATCCAGGTGAGCACCCGCCTGCGCATGCCTCCGGAGGGCCTGCCCGTCCTGCTGATCTATGACAACTGCCCGGGTGGGGCCGGCCTGAGTCCGCACCTCTTCCAGGTCTGCTCCGAATGGCTGCAGGCCGGCCGCTCCCGTCTCCAGGAATGTCCCTGTCCGAACGGCTGCCCCTCCTGCATCGGTCCTCTGGAGGAAGGGGAGGAGGGAGCAAAGGAGCAGGTCGGCCGGATTCTGGAACTCCTGGTCTGAAATTTGACAAAAGCCCGTTTCTCCGGCATAATTCCACCAGATTGTGACCGTGGTAGAGGAGGAAACCCATGTCCCAACCGTTGAGTTGGTGGACCTGCTCGGAGTGTCGCTATACCCTTCAGGCCAAAGAACCGCCCGAAGTTTGCCCCAGTTGCAACCAGAAGTGTCTGTTCATCGAGGCCACCTGCTATACCCCAGAGTGTGGGGGTCCGGCCAATCCTGACCCGCAGATCATTGCCGGTCCGAGGAAGGCCGATTGACCGGGCGGTGCCCACCCACGATGTTCCGTGCCGCCCTGGCACCCATAGACGCGGTGCCAGGGCAGGTTGGTGTGCGTTTCGTAGGCAACGGTGGCAGGAGGTCAGATGGAAGACCGGATTCGCCTGCATCCGGAGGTGGCGGCGGCCCTGAACGAGGGCCGGCCGGTGGTGGCGCTTGAATCGAGCCTGATCGCCCACGGCCTCCCCTATCCCCACAACCTGGAGGCGGCCCGTCGGGTGGAGGAGACGGTGCGCCAGGCCGGGGTTGTCCCGGCCACCGTGGCCATCCTGGAGGGGAAAATCTGCGTGGGCCTGACGGCCGAGGAGTTGGAACAGGCCGCCAGTCCCGGCCGGCTGAGCAAGGTGAGCCGGCGGGATATCCCCCTGGTGGTGGCCCGGGGAGGCTATGGCGGCACCACCGTGGCCGCCAGTATCTGGGTGGCCGAGCGGGTGGGCATCGCCGTCTTCTCCACCGGGGGCATCGGCGGCGTCCATCGAGGGGCGCCGCAGAGTTTCGATATCTCTTCCGACCTGCCGGCCCTGGCCCAGACCAACGTCATCGTCGTCTGCGCCGGGGCTAAATCGGTCCTCGACATCGGCCTGACCCTGGAGCAACTGGAGACCTGGGGCGTCCCCGTCCTGGGCTACGGAACGGCCGAATTCCCGGCCTTTTTCTCCCGCCACAGCGGATTTCCCGTGGACCTGCGGGTGGAGACGCCGCAGGAGGTGGCGGAGATCGCCCGGGCCAAGTGGGAACTGGGCATGCGCGGGGCGGTGGTGGTCGGGGTGCCCATTCCGGCCGAGGCCGGGATGGACTTTCAGGAGATGGAGAAGGTGATTCAGCAGGCGGTACACGAGGCCCGGCGGGAAGGTATCCACGGCCGCGCCCTGACCCCCTACCTCCTGGCGGCGGTGGAACGGGCCACCGAAGGCCGTAGCGTCCAGGCCAACACGGCCCTCTTGGTGAATAACGCCCGGGTGGCGGCCCAGATCGCCCTGGTCTGGGCTGCGGGACGGCGATAAGGAGGTCCGATGTCTGCTTCCTCCGGCCGGCGGGCCGACCTGCGCAACGTCATCGCCCTGGGGTTGGTCAGTTTTCTGACCGACATCTCCAGCGAAGTCTCCCTGACCTTTCTCCCCCTTTTCCTCAGCGAAGTCCTGGGCACGGCTTCGGCCCTGATCGGGGTGATCGAGGGGCTGGCCGAGAGCACCGCCACCCTGCTCAAACTCTTCTCCGGCTGGCTTTCCGACCGGCTGGGCCGGCGCAAGGTCCTGACCCTGTTGGGCTACGGCCTTTCAGCCCTCTCCAAGCCTTTCCTTTACCTGGCCGATGCCTGGGGACCGGTGTTGGTCATCCGTTTTGCCGATCGAGTCGGCAAGGGGGTGCGCACCGCTCCTCGGGATGCGCTGGTGGCCGATTCGGCGGCGGAGGAGGGACGTGGCCGGGCCTTTGGCCTGCATCGGGCGCTGGATACGGCCGGCGCCGTCTGGGGCACCGGCATCATCGCCATCGTGGTCTACCTGAGCCAGCAGATGGGGGCCGCCCTGAACCGTTCGACCTACCAGCGGCTGGTGCTCTGGGGCATCCTCCCGGGCTTCTTGGCCCTCCTCATCCTGGCCCTTTTCGTGCGGGAAGTCCGCCCGGCCGCTCCGAACGGCCGGCTGCGCCTTTCGTTGCGCGGCTTCGACCGGCGCTTCTATATTTTCCTGATAGCGCTGGTTCTTTTTACTTTAGGTAACTCCAGCGATGCCTTCCTCCTGCTGCGGGCCCGTACATTGGGGTTGACCACGCTACAGGTGGCCCTGATGGTGGTGGCCTTCAACATCGTTTACAGCCTGCTTTCCATGCCGGCCGGGAGCCTTTCCGACCGCGTCGGCCGGCGGCGGGTCATCCTGATCGGCTGGACGGCCTACGGGCTGATCTACCTGGGCTTTGCCCTGGCCGGAAACGGCCTGCAGATGGGGGTGCTCTATATCCTCTACGGCCTCTACTATGCCGCCTTCGAGGGCACCAGTCGGGCGCTGGTGGCCGATATCGTCCCCGACTCGGCGCGGCGCGGCACGGCTTATGGGGTCTACCACCTGGCGGTGGGCATCACCGCCTTCCCGGCCAGCGTGCTGGCCGGCCTCCTCTGGGACCTCTTTTCGCCGGCGGCGGCCTTTTACTTCGGGGCGGGGATGGCCCTGCTGGCCGCCGTCGTCTTTGGGTTGGGCGTGCGCCTTCCGGGGAGGTAAGATGCTGGAACCGGTCGTTCGGGATGGCCGGCCGGAGGACCTGGACGAGGTCCTTCGGCTGTGGGTGCAGATGGTCGAGTTCCACGCCGACCTGGACCCTTCCCTGCGGATGCGCACCGATTCCGAGGGGCAGGAGCACATGCGCCTTTTCCTGCAGTCCTGCCTGGACAGCCCGGACAGTCGCCTCTTTGTGGCCGAGGTGTCCGGGAGGGAAGGGCTGGCCGGCTTTCTCCTGGCCCATATCCGCACCGTCTCGCCGATCGCTCTGCCGCCTGCTATGGGCTATATCAGCGACATCTGTGTGGAGGAGGCCCTGCGCCGTCAGGGAATCGGCCGGGCGCTCTACCTGGCCGCCCGGGAATGGTTCAGGGAACGAGGACAGAGCGTCATCCGCCTGAACGTGGCCACGGCCAACCCGGTTTCCCAGGCCTTCTGGCGGGCCATGGGAGCGGTGGAACAGATGGTCGTATTGCGCATCGAACTGGGTTGACAGCATTCAACTGGAATCCGAACGACTGATTTCGGTCAAACCCGCCCTTGTGGACGAATTCGAACGGGGAACGATCCAACTGTATCGCAACATCAAGCGTGAGGGGGTGCTGGTGTGACCTCCGCCCCCAGGGAGGAAAGATATGGCAACTACCCGGGTTCCAGCCGTTGCTGTCTGGCTGCGCGGAATGCGCGCCCCCTTCTTCACCGCCTCCGTCGTGCCGGTGCTGGTCGGTGGGGCGGCGGCCGTCTACACCCCTGGCAGCCTGGACTGGGGAAAGTTTCTCCTGACCCTGCTGGGGATGGTGGCGCTCCACGCGGCGGCCAACATCTGGAACGACTATATGGATTATAAAAGCGGCTGCGACCCCAACAATCCGGCCCGCACCATCTTCAACGGCGGAAGCAACGTCATTGCCGAGGGCCTGCTGAGCGAGCGGGCTATGCGGAACGCCGCCTTTCTGGCCTATGCTATCGGGGGGATATGTGGCCTGGCCCTGGCGGCCATGATGGGCCGGCCGGGCTGGGTGGTCCTCCTCCTGGGGGCCATCGGCGTGGCCATCGCTTATACCTACACCAGCCGGCCCATCTTCCTGGCCGGCCGGGGGTTGGGGGAAGTCGGGGTGGGCCTCTCCTTCGGCCTCCTGTCGGTCATGGGCACCTGCTTTGTGCAGGCCGGGTACTTTTCCTGGACCGCATTTTTCGCCTCCCTCCCGGTGAGCGGGCTGATCGTGGCCGTCCTCTGGATCAACCAGTTCCCCGATGTCCCGGCCGACCACGCCGTGGGCAAGGATAACCTGGTGGTCCGCCTGGGACGGGCCCGGGCCCGCTACGGCTATGACGCCCTGCTGGGGCTGACCTATGGGGCCGTGGCCTTGGGGTGCGCTTTGGGGGTGCTCCCGCCCTGGACGCTCCTTTCTCTGGCCACCCTTCCTCTGGCCCTGCGCTCGGCTCGTCTGCTACACCGCCATTACCAGGAGACAGCCGCCCTCCTTCCGGCCCAGGCCGGCACGATTCAGACCCACCTCCTGACCGGCCTGCTCCTGGCCCTGGGCCTTCTCCTGGGTCGGTGGACAGGCTGAGGCCTACACCAGGCTCACCTGACTGTTATCCGCCAGCAAGAATTTGTGGGTCCGGGGCAGGTGATCGGCCCGGGTGAGGGTAATGTTGCGCCCAAAGACGCTGTCATCGATGCGGCCGTCGATGTTGCAGATGGTACAACCGTCCATGACGATGCTGTGCTCGATCTCGCTGTGCTCGATGCGCACCTCCCGGCCGATGGAGGTGAAAGAGCCGATGAACGAGTCCACGATGCGGCTCTGGGCCCCGACGATGGCCGGCCCGCGCAACGTGCTGTTGATCACCCGTACCCCATCCTCCAGAATCACATCGCCGATGATCTGAGAGCGCTCATCTACCACGACATCGGTGCCGATGCGGGTCTCGATCTGGCGCAGGACCAGCCGGTTGGCCCGCAACATGTCGGAGGCGTTCCCGGTGTCCACCCACCACCCCTGGACGAAAAAGGGCATGACCGCTTCGCCCCGGTCGATCAGCCCCTGGATGGCGTCGGTGATCTCGTATTCGCCGCGCCAGGACGGTTGCAGGCGCTCGATGACCTCGAAGACGATGGGGGTGAAGATATAGGCTCCGGTCAGGGCCCAGCGACTCTTCGGCTCTTTGGGCTTTTCCACCACCCGGACGACCCGATCGCCCTCCAGTTCGGCCACGCCATAGGCCCGGGGGTCCTCCACGGCGTAGAGAAAGGTCATCGCCGCCGGCTGGTGGAGTTGAAAGAGTTTGACCGCCTCTTTCAGGCCGTACTGGAAGATATTGTCCCCCAGGTACATCAGGAACGGCTCGTCCCGGACAAAATCCCGGGCGACCCAGGCGGCGTGGGCCAGGCCCTTGGGTTCCTCCTGGACGATGTAGGAGAGGCGCACCCCCCAACGTTCGCCGTTTCCCAGTTCCCGGACAAAGTCGCTGCGGTTCTCTCCCACCACGATGCCGATCTCGGTGATGCCGGCCTCGGCGATGGCCTCCAGGCCGTAGAGCATCACCGGCTTGTTGGCGATGGGAATCAGGTGCTTGGCGTTGCTAAAGGTCAGGGGGCGCAGGCGCGTCCCCCGTCCGGCACACAGGACGATCGCTTTCATCGTTTTCTCCTTGGGGCGACCTCGGCCGCTTCCGGCGTCCGTGAAGGGGCTCCGGCCAGGTGGTGTCGGCGCCAGATTTCGTACAGGACCACCGAGCCGGCCACGGCGGCGTTCAACGAACCCACCCGGCCGGACATCGGCAAAGCCACCAGGTGGTCGCAGCGCTCCCGCACCAGCCTCCGCAGCCCTGTGCCTTCGCCGCCCACGACCACGGCCACCGGGCGTGCCCAGTCCACCTCGGTATAGAGGATGGCTTCGGGGGCCTTTTCCAGGCCCAGCACCCAGATTCCGGCTTCTTTCAGCCGGGCTATGGCCCGCACCAGGTTGTCCACCCGGGCGATGCGCAGGTGTTCGCAGGCCCCGGCCGAGGCCCGGACCACCGCCGGGGTCACCGCCGCCGCCTGGTGTTCCGGCAGGAGGACGCCCTGCACCCCCACCGCCTCGGCCGTGCGCAGGAGGGTGCCCAGGTTTTGGGGGTCCTGCAGCCGATCCAGAAGGAGCAGCCGGGCCTGTGGGCCGGCGGAACGGGCGGCGGCGACGATTTCCTCCAGTTCCACATAGGGGTAAGGGCCGGCCTCCAGGAGCACCCCCTGGTGTTCCCGGCTGCCGGCCAGGCGAGAAAGTTCGCCCCGGGGCCGGACTTCGACGGGGCAGCCACGCTCTCGGGCCAGGGCCAGTATCTCCTTGACTCTGGCGTCGCGGCGCAGGCCTTCGGCCAGGACCAGGCGGTGGAAGGTCCGCCGGCCGGCCCGGAGCGATTCATAAACTGCGTTGCGGCCGCAGAGGGTTTCTTGCCCCATCATTGCCCGGTGGTGAGCGAAAGTCGTCGTGTAGCCTGTTTCCCACCCCGTTGCATCTGGTGGCCTGGCAACCCGCGACTCATTGCTTCAACCCGATCACCCAGATCGGGCAGGGGATGACCCGCCGGTAGAGCTCCAGATCCTGGCGCACCTTGCTCAGGTGTGGTAAATTCGTTCCACGCACGCTATCGTCGTAGACAACCTCTACCGCCACATCGATGGCTTCCAAGTTGTAAGCGAGCAGGAACTTTAAAAAGTCGTTATAACAGTCCGATGGATCCGTGAGCTGAATCTCTATGGCAACCCTGTCCTTTTTGAGGTCAAAACGAAGATAAGGGTGGTTGGGTGTGACCGGTTGTTGCTTTGGCCATCCATATTGCCCGGAGAAAAGCCCTTCAAGAGTTGTAGCGGGGGTTGGACGGACACCGCGCCCCAGAGGTGAGCTGAAAGCGGCGATGGCGTTGGTGATTTCTTGAAAGTGCTGTGGGAAGTGAGTCTGGAGAATCGTCTTGGCGAACTTGAAGTCATATTCCGAATAGTTCATCGTCGTCTTCCTTCATTGCCTGCTCGTAACTGGCGGAACCGATCTACCGTTCCAGCCGCCACCGGGTCTCCTCCGGGCCGTCCTCCAGGACGATGCCGATGCTGGCCAGGCGGGCACGGATGGCGTCGGCCCGGGCCCAGTCCTTCTGGGCCCGGAACTCGGCCCGCAGTTCGATGAGGAGGCGCAGGAGGTCCTCCGTCAGGCCGGCCAGTTCCTCTTTCCCCACGTCGTCGGGAATCAGGCCGAGGACCGTGTCCCCGAGTTCCCGGTAGAAGGCATCGTAGGCCAGGAGCGTCCCCCGGCTGGCCCCTCCGGCTTCGACGCGGGCGTTGCTCTCCCGGACCACATCGAAGAGGACGGAGATGGCCACAGGGGTGTTGAAGTCGTCATCCATGGCTGCCAGGAAGCGGGCCTTGTGCGCGGCCAGTTGCTCCTCCACTTCCGGGGAGGCCGGCCCCTCGGGGGCGGTGGGAAGGCGCGACCGCACCCGACGCACGGCCTCGTGCAGACGCCCCAACCCCCGTTCGGCGGCCTGCAGCCCGGCATCGGAAAAATCCAGCGGGCTGCGGTAGTGGCTGGAGAGCACAAAGAGGCGGATGGCCAGGGGGGAGTAGGCCCGTGAGAGGCGGGGATGCGCTCCCCGCAGGGCCTCCTTGATGGTGACATAGTTCCCCATGGATTTGCCCATGCGCGCCCCGTCCACCGTGACCATGTTGTTGTGCATCCAGTAGCGCACAAACGGCTTGCCCGTGGCCGCCTCCGACTGGGCGATCTCGCTTTCGTGGTGGGGAAAGATGTTATCCAGGCCTCCCCCGTGGATATCCAGCGTCTCGCCCAGATACTTCATAGACATGGCCGAGCACTCCAGGTGCCAGCCGGGGAAACCCCATCCCCAGGGGCTGGGCCAGCGCATGATATGCTCCGGCTCGGCCCGCCGCCAGAGGGCGAAATCGGCCGGGTGGCGTTTGTCGGGGTTCTGCTCGATGCGCACGGCCTCCAGGAGTTCCTCCACCCGCCGGCCGGAGAGTTTCCCATATTCGGGGAACGTCTCCACCGAGAAGTAGACCGAACCGCCGGCCTCATAGGCGTGCCCTTTTTCCAGAAGCACCCTGGCGAGTTCGATCTGCTCCGGGATGTGGCCGGAGGCGCGGGGAGAGATGTCCGGTCGGGTCACCCGCAGCGCGTCCATATCCTCGAAGTAGGAACGGGTGTAAATTTCCACCACCTCCATCGGTTCAATGCGGTCGCGACGGGCTCCCTTCAGGATGCGGTCCTCCCCGGTGTCCAGCAGGTGGCCGACATCGGTGATGTTCTGGACATAGCGTACCCGGTAGCCCAGGTAACGCAGGTAGCGCAGGACCACATCGAAGGAGACATAACTTTTGGCGTGGCCCAGGTGGGCGTGGTCATAGACGGTGGGGCCGCAGACGTACATTCCCACCCAACCCTCGTGCAAAGGGACGAACTTTTCCTTCTGCCGGGTCAGGTCGTTATAGATATACAGAGCCATGATAACCTCCTTGCCTGTATGGAGGCAACCTGCCGGGTCGCCCCGATTACAAATGTGGCCATCGTCGATCCCTTGCTTCCCCAAGCAGCGGATGAGGGGAAGGGACCCAGGGAAAGCCCAAAAGGGGACATCGGGCTAGGCCCGATGTCCCCCCGGACACAGGCAGGCCGAGCGGGGGGGCAGGAGGACAAGGGGCGATGGGCGGAGTTCGATTCCCCTAGGCCTCCGAAGCCGCGTGTTCCTTTTCTTTCCTGGCCTTGCCTCCGGCACCTTCCGAATCTCCGTTGGAACCGTTGCCGGGCGAGTTTCTGCGGTGGTCGGTGCAGTACCAACCCGAACCTTTGAACACAATGGCCGGTGGGAAGAGAAGGCGCGAAAGGGTTCCCCCACAATGAGGACAGACGCTCAGCGGGTCGTCGCTGAAGCGCTGGACGACTTCAAGCGTTTTCTGGCAATCCCGGCAGCGATAGACGTAGGTCGGCATCTCCAACCTCCATCGCGCGTATTGTTTCGGACGCAGCCTACATTTCGCTGATTTTGCCAGCAAAACAAAATTATACCCCTAAACCGCCTTTTTGACAACATTGTTCCAGGTTTCACATAGTTGGCGGTTCAGGCCAGTGGGTCCCACTGCCCTTCGGTAGAGATGCGCAGCCATTCCAGAAACGCCGGGGCCGATTCGCCTACCTCCAGGGCCTGAATCTCCGGAACTTCATAGGGGTGCAGGTCGTAGATGCGCTGGAGCAGCCGGGGAAAGAGGCTACGCCGGGTTTTGATCAGCAGGAGCAGTTCGGCATCGTCGCAGATGCGGTCGCGCCAGCGATAGATCGAACGGATGCCGGGGACGATCGAGATGCAGGCGGCCAGGTGTTCCTCCACCAGCGCCTGGGCGATGCGCTGGGCGCTCTCCTCGCTGGGGACGGTGCACAGGACCAGGGTCGCTTCCATCGCCTCCTCCTTTCTTGGCGGCGACGCGTCGCCACGAATGGCCGGCCTCATGGACCGGCGCGGTATACCCGGACGACGTCGCCAATGCGTAAGCCCAGTCGGGCGGCGGCGCTATCTTCCCGCAGGGCAATTTCCAGCCGGCCGTGGCTGCCGATCAGGGCCAGCGGCCGGCCGGGTTCCCCCTCGGCATAGGTGCGCACCAGGCCCGTCAGACGGCAGGTGCCGCAGACAATCTTCAACTCGCCCTGCCCGGCCAATTCTTCCACCCAGTCCGCGCCGATGTTGGTGCGGCAGTTGCCGAAGCGGTCGATATGCACGATTTGGCCGAGGATGCTCCCGTTTTCCAGCCGAAGCGGCCGGCATCCCTCCAGGAGGACCAGGCTTTCCCTCGGCTGGCCGAGCGCCTCCAGCGGCAGGCCGGCGGCCAGATGGGCCGCCACCGGCGCAAAGATGTCCCGCCCATGGAAGGTGGGGGCGGGCTGGAAATCCACCGCCGGGGACCGCCAGTAACGCCGTTCGCTCAGTTCGACCAGACGGCTGGCCGCCCGTTCTCCGGCGCTCAAATTTTCCCAGACGCAGGAGAGCAGGCCGTTGTCGGGAGCGACGAAGAGGGCATGGGGGGTCTCCAGGGCAATGGCCGCCCGCTCTGTGCCAACGCCGGGGTCCACCACGGCCAGATGCACTGTTCCGTAGGGAAAGTAGGGGCAGGCCTCGGCCAGGAGAAAGGCCCCCTGCAGGACGGCCTGGGGAAGAATCTGGTGGGTCAGGTCTACGATGCGGGCCTGGGGGTAGATGCTCCAGATGACGCCTTTGAGCACGCCGACATAGACATCGGCCAGCCCAAAGTCTGTGGTGAGGGTGACGATGCCCGACCGTTCCATCGCCCACCTCCATAGATTTTGACCGCCGGCCTCTATTGTAGGCATCTCTGGCGGGGTTGTCAAGACACGCGTCTGACATCCACTCATAATTCCTTGATAGGTGAAAGACCTGCCAGGGCGTTGGAGGTAGAGGGCCGTGTTCGGCGATGTAGCGGTCCAAAAAAGCCAGCGTTGCTTGTGCCTCCAGAAGCCTCCGCACTTGAGCACAATTTTCCCCGGTGGCCGGTCTTTGCGCCCTTCCCATCCCCCCAATCGCGCCAGGGGCGGGTTTCTTGGGCATTGTCGGATCGTGGTAGAGTAGGGGCCTCAGGAGGCCAAAGAAGGCGCGGTCGGGGGAAGTAGGGGCGGGTTTGAAACCCGCCCCTACGGGCTTGGCG
>Ga0078972_1004985_pt1 | contig 34814 bp, 33 predicted proteins | sample YelNatPaOPGAMG01_FD_67568 | JGI IMG/M metagenome (GOLD analysis project Ga0078972, IMG submission 67568) | Hot spring thermophilic microbial communities from Obsidian Pool, Yellowstone National Park, USA - OP-RAMG-01 (SPADES assembly) (version 2) | ecosystem: Environmental > Aquatic > Thermal... | reverse complement strand
TGGATAGGGATAGGGTATACCGTGCGTCTAAGTTATATCCAGACTGCCCACCGCTCTCCACACTAGACCAACCTGGGCAGGATTCACCGCTTGCCATCGAATATCTCGATCGCTCAATCTCATACCTAAGGGAGCTCGCCCCATATGAAGAGAGGAGGTGGATGATCGCAAGGGCTAAAGGGAAGATGCTGACATATAAGGGGGATTTTTCCAATGCCGTCCGCGTCCTTGAGAGTGGGCTTAGAGAAGTGCCGACAGACAAACCAAGCGAGATTATCCTTATGGAGGATGGATTGATTACTGCCCTCAAGGGTGAGATATGCTATGGCGGTGTGCCTCCAGATAAAAAGGAGGAGGATGCCATAAGGCTCTTAGAGGTGACATGGGATTTGGCAAAGAATAAGAAGCATGATCCGTCGTTCATGAGGCATGAGCTATTTCCTGTGGTAAAAGGGGTCTCGATTTTTGTGCTGAAATCTCCAACGAGGAGTGAGGGCTCTATGACAAGGATTGGGCGTGTTATAGAGGAGATTAAGGGATATATGCAGGGAGATGGCGTCCCAAAAGATCTCAAAAAGGAGTGGGTGGAGGTCTACGGAGAATTAGGGCTAGACAAAGGGAATTAGATGTTGTATGTCTCATAAAGCATATCATAGATAGGAGGAGATATGGGATGGTATCCTGTTGGCTTGCAAAGTGTTGGTAGGTTCAACCTGTTACAAAAGGTGAGTATTCCAACCTTGGGGGGTGGGATTCCGGTACCACCAGGGGTGTTAGATGGCATCCGGCCGGGCGGGGACAAGGTGATTGCGCCCAATAATAATGACAATGATAGCGCAGTTGCAGAGGGCGATATATTCCTCTCCCAAGGCCCTATAGACCCCACTAGGATCTTGGTAGTGGAGGCCGATAGATTGGCACGCGGTCTTCCGCTCTGGCTCATTGGGTCCAACACCCCTCGCGCAGGCCACACCTCAAGACATGCGGGCGTATGGATGGCCGAACCTCCATCGCCCTTTACTCAGCGGGTAGCGAAAAACGGAGATACATTACCTATACCCCTCGAGGCGAAGGGAGGAGGCGAGAGCGGTACTTTTGGCAGTCTCCTCACAGGCCAGTTTGGCAAGGCCGTCATATCTATGGTACGCCTTTTTGGGGGCAAGGAGAGGGCGTTGACGCTCCTAGAGGCGAGGGGAGATGTCTCATTAGAGCATGCTACTTCTATTGGGACAGGGGGAACTAGGGGAGGATACATAAGAGATGCCATAGACGCCTACCTTGAGGCCTTGGGTATTGTAAATCCGGGCGGAAAGGGGAAGATGCCCCAGGCAGATGAGGAGAGGAAGGCCGTCTTAAGGCTGATCTTAAAGATGGTGAAGGCGATGAGGGTAAAGGGAGATAATGAGGCGGCCATTTCATGGCTGGACGATGCGGAGGTGATTGCGAGGAGACTCCGTTCACAAAAGGACCTCGTATCTGTTGCTAGGACAAAGGGTGAATTGCTTGAGTTGCTTGGAAGGGAGGGAGAAGCGATAGCGACATATCAAAAGGTTGTGTCGATGGACGATCTAGACATGGAGGCGAGGGAGCCTTTCTTGGTACGGGCTGCGCGCCTCCTATCCCATGGGTCGAGGCATGGGGAGGCGGCGACATTGTACATAGAGCTTGCACTCAACGCTGTTAGGATGGGAGACTTGGATAAGGCGAGTGTATATATTGCAAATCTAAAATATGAGCTGAGTGAGGTAGGAGGTTGGGTTGGGCTTGCAGAGGCGATGTCAAAGCTAGGCGAGGAGCTCTATGTAGTTGGGAGATCAGGCAGTCACGTAAATAATAGGGTTCTATCTGAGGCAGGAAGGGTCTTTGCAGAATCTGCCTCGGCCTACCTCCACTCTGGCGAGGACGCTAAGGCGTTCAGTAAGGCCTATGATGCTATCAAGAGGTCTGTTACACTCTCTGTGATAGGAGGCGATATAAGGGATGCCATAACGAGGCTTGAGGCGTTTATGAGGGGGATAGAGGGGGTTCCGCATGGTGTTTTATTGAGTCCAGATATTCGCTCCATGATCGCCATACTATATGACCGGCTAGGAGATTGGAGGATGGCGGGAGAGGTCGCCATCCAGGCCGGCGAGGAGTACGAGGGCATAGGTAATTATGAAAAGGCAGTAGGTGCATTTAAAGATGCGGAGAGATATCTTATAAAGGCAAATTCGAGACGGCGGACATCTGATGCAATGAATAAGAGGGCAAAGGTACTCCGGCTGGTTGGAAGGACGGAGGAGGCCCTTAAGATAGAACAAGATGCGGCTCAGCTCCGCGAGGAGGCATCAGAAAGTAGTAGGGTGCTTGCTGAAAGGATGGTTGGTTTGATTACCCAGGGTGAGGTGCGTACTCAGATGCTCCTAAGATTGGCAGAGGGTGTCTCTTCTGGGCGTGCAACACCAGATGACTTTAACGCCCTCATAAGGGGGATCGCTTCATTTTTGAATGTCAGGGAAAATCAGGTCATCTTGGCCCTTGCAGAGAGGCAGGGACCAGTTTGGGAAAAGATATATAATATCTTCCAGTTCAGGCCGAGCGTCGACCTAGAGGTACTTTCTGAGGTGGCAAATACGGCCCTTCATGCGGTTAGGAAATAGGGGGAGTTTTAAGTCTATATTCACTTTGGAAATACTATACTCGCCCTACGCGTATAGGCCCCTGAGACCTGAGGCGCGCGCTACCCTTTCTATGGCAACTATAAATGCGGCGACCCGCATGCTCACCTTATATCTCTTTGAGGTCTCCCATACATCCCCAAAGGCCTGTAGCATGATGCCTTTCATTTCGTCTTCTACCCTTTCTTTTGACCAGTAGTAGCCCGTCTTGTTTTGCACCCATTCTAGATATGAGGTAGTGACGCCTCCGGCATTACAGAGGATATCGGGTATTATAAACACCCCCTTCTTATTTAAGATCTCGTCTGCCTCGTTTGTAATTGGGCCATTTGCGCCTTCAGCGATGAGGCGCGCCTTTATCCTGTTTGCATTCTCTTGTGTAATCTGGTGTTCCAGTGCGGCAGGGACGAGTATGTCTACATTGAGTTCCAGGAGCTCATGCGGGTCTTTGAGCCTCTCTACATTCCCCTCCTTTTCGAACCCCTCCAGCGTGCGGTTCTTTGCCGTATGTTTTAGGGCCATTTCTATGTCCACCCCACCTTCGTTGTAATAGGCCCCACTTATATCGGATATGGCGACGACCTTTGAACCAACTTCCCTCAGTATGCGGGCAGTGTTTGATCCCACATTCCCAAAACCTTGAACCGCCGACGTGCTCTTCTTCAGGTCAAGACCTACGATGGCGCATGCCTCTCGGATGGTATGGACCACACCGAGTGCAGTTGCCTCTGTCCTCCCCTTTGAACCTCCTATCTCAAGCGGCTTTCCAGTTACCACCGCAGGCACAAACTTCCTCTCATGCATCGAATAGGTATCCATGAACCACGCCATTACCTCCGGATTGGTCCCGACGTCTGGTGCTGGGACGTCCCTATCAGGCCCAAATATATCTATCATCTCTGCAAAGTATCTCCTTGAGAGCCTTTCCAACTCACCATATGAGAGTTTTGAGGGATCGCAGATGACGCCGCCCTTTCCCCCGCCGAATGGTATATTTACTACTGCACACTTGAATGTCATCCAGAATGCAAGCGCCTTGACTTCATCGAGTGTGACATCTGGGTGAAACCTCACTCCTCCCTTTGCAGGACCCCTTGCTATGTTGTGTTGGACGCGAAAACCTGTGAACACCTCTATCCTGCCGTCATCCATCCTGACCGGGAGTTTGGCCTCTATCACCTTCCTTGGCTCCTTTATCATAGAGACCTGATTATGAGTGAGTCCTATTATTGCCGCAGCAGCGTCAAATTGCCTCGTTGCGGCCTCGAAGGTACTTATCTTATTGTTGCTCATATCTCCTCCTCCGCTGTGAGTTTCTAATATAGACCTTGCAGGACAAGACTGTCAACGAGGAGAAAAAAACTGTTTAGATGTAAACTAAAAAGTCTTGATTGTGGAGTTGGGGTAGGTTTAATTAGAACACGTATTAGATACCTTAGGAGGTCTTATGGAGAAGACAAGGTTACTTATGGATGTTTGCCCAAACATCTCCGGCGACAGGGTCATGCTATTTGAACAATATCTGGGGTTTCTCCTGAAGTGGAACCGCTCTCACAACCTTACCTCTCTCAATGATCCTATGGAGGTCTACGACAAGCACTTTGCAGACTCTATCGTGCCAGCGCAGTTTATACCGTACGGATGTCGCCTGATAGACATAGGGACTGGTGCTGGGTTTCCAGGCCTCCCCATAAAGATCTTGAGAGACGATCTAGATGTCACACTCCTTGAGACCACTCAGAAAAAGGTGAGTTTCTGTGCCTATGTGATAACTGAGTTGGGCCTCAAAGGAGTTAGGGTAGTAAGAGGAAGGGGTGAAGATAAGGAATTGATGAGGCGGTTGGGGAGATTTGATGTTGTCATCTCGCGCGCCGCATTTAAGCTTCCTGTATACCTTGGGATAGGGGCTGGATACCTAAAGAAGGGCGGACGTCTCATTGCCATGGTTGGTGCAACTTGGCCCGATGAGTTGGACAAGGCGCTTCCAGCCTTGATGGATAATGGCTTGAAGATAATAGATATCCAGAGGTATTCTCTCCCATTTTCAAAGTCTGATAGGGCGCTCATTGTATTTGAAAGAAAGTAGGAGGTGTTGTGGAAACCGGTATCTTAAAAGCGATTCGAGAGACAGAAGAGGCTGCACTCCATTCGATCGAAGATGCAAAAAAAGAGGCACACTTAAAGGTGTCGGCGGCTGCGAAGCGCGCAAAGGAGGCCGAAGCGAGGTTTTTGCAAGAGGCTCGTGCAGAGCTCGAGAGATATAGATCTCATAGGATTGAATCTTACAAAGACGAAGCAAGAAGGGCTTTGGCCGCTGCACAAAAAGAGGTAGAACTCTTTGAAGAAAAGGCAAGGTCTATAAGGGGTGCCGCAAAGGCAGAGGTTTTAAATCTCCTCAAGGAGGAGCTGTGTCTATAGCCAAGATGCAAAAGGTCATGCTCATTGGGATGAATAGGCAAAAGAGGCTTGTCATCGACCTCCTGCAGGAGATGGGTGTAATGCAGATAGAAGAGGCGGAATCCCTACAGACCACAGCTGGCGCTCCATATGATGCCGTCATTTCCGAATATGAGTCTGCCATCACATTTCTCATGCAGACATTTCCGAAGGTGGAAAAGGGACCGGTCTTTGGCGATTGTATATCGTATGTGGAGATGAAAAAGTGCGTAAAAGATGTATTTAAAAAGAAGCTTGCAAGACGCGTCATTGTTTTGGAGAGGGAGCTTGCAAATGCAAGGGAGGCGGAGAATGGGCTCACTTCAGAGATGGAGAAGCTCCTCCCATGGCAGGAGTTGCCGCTTCCGCTTGAATACATCTCTTCTGAACACAGTGTTATCTACATCACAGGTGTAATACCAAAGGAGAAGCTCCACCTCCTTGAAGGGATTTCTAGTTTACAAGCGGCATACGAATTAGTGCATGAAAGGGGAGAAGATGCCTATCTCATCGTGGCCGTTTCTCGCAAGGAGCTGGAGCAGGTAAAGGAGGTCCTTACCAACGCCTCGTTTGTACCTATTTCACTGCCGGTGAGCCCGCGGACGGTTAAGGAAGAGCTTGCCGAGATTAGAAAGGCGCTTTTTGAGGTAAGGAGGAGGAGAGAAGAGGCGATGAGAGAACTTGCCTCCATATCGGAGAGGGTTTTTGAGCTCATGCTTGTCCACGACTACTTCATGCAGAGGAGGAGTGCCTCTGCTGTTGCTTCTATCCCAGGGGCTACATTATACACCTTTGCCTTGAGCGGTTGGGTGAAGAAAAAGGATATAGACAGGCTAAAAAGACGGCTCTCTAGTCAATTTCCCTCCTCTCTCCTAATCGAGTTAGAACCTGCTGAAGGAGAGGTAGCGCCAGTGGCGCTGGAGAATCACCCGCTGGTCCAACCCTTTGAGTCTGTGACGAGGATATATGGGTTGCCACTCTATTCTGAAGTAGACCCGACGCCGCTACTCTCTGTCTTCTTCATCGTGTTCTTCGGTATCTGCATAGGTGACGCAGGGTATGGACTTGCCCTTGCCATAGCCGCCGCAATCCTAGGGTGGAAGATAAGGGATGCAGGCGCAAAGAGGCTCCTACGCCTCCTCTTCTACGGGGGCATAGCGACGTTTGCGGCGGGTTCCATCCTTGGAGGTTGGTTTGGATTTGAACCCTCGTCCCTCCCACCGTTCTTAGGTGGTGTGAGAGACTTTTTTATCAGGTTGAGGTTTATAGACCCCATGCGCGATACACTAAAGATCCTCGTCATCGCGCTCTCCATGGGCTTCCTCCAGGTGATATTTGGATTGTCTGTGAGCCTATATATAAAGCTAAGGGATGGTGACTATGTGAGTGCCATCTTTGACAAGTTGTTGTGGATAATATATCTCATATCCCTCGCCCTCTTTGGCGTTTCAAAGGCGCTTTTTCATGGGGGAGAGGTCAGGCGAATATCGATGTATGTATTTATTGCCTCGGCCGCATTGCTCGTACTTACGCAGGGAAGGGGGCGCAAGAATTTGTTGCTTAAGTTCGGGAGCGGGGTTTTGAGTCTCTACAACACCGTAGGTTATTTGAGCGATGTGTTGTCGTATTCGAGGCTTTTGGCCCTTGGACTCACAACTAGCATCATCGCGATGGTTGTAAATCTCATAGCCCAGATGACGAAGGAAGGCATCCCTATTCTAGGTTACATCTTCATGTTCCTCATATTGGTTGTGGGTCATATATTTAATATTGCAGTGAATGTGTTGGGTTCGTTTATCCACTCCTCTAGGCTCCAGTTTGTAGAGTTCTTCTCTAAATTTATGGAGGGTGGAGGAGAGGAGTTTAGACCATTTAAGCGGGATTCAAAATATCTTTTAATAGAATAGATTTAAAAAGGAGGGATTATGACAACAGGACTTGCGCTCTCAATACTTGGTGCTGCCCTAGCCGTTGCGTTGGCGGGGATTGGCTCTGCAGTGGGTGTGAGTATTGCGGGTGAGGCGTGCGCCGGCGTGACCACAGAGGATCCGAAAAAGTTTGGGAGGCTCATATTGCTCCAGGTCTTACCAGGCACACAGGGCGTCTACGGTCTCCTTGCCGCAATAATGATTATGTTGAATGTTGGGATCTTGGGAGGGGGTGGTATAAAAGAGATACAACTGAGTACTGGGTTTGAACTCCTCCTCTCCTCGTTACCTGTCGCTATAGTAGGTCTCATCTCCGGCATATACCAGGGAAAGGTGGCCGCGGCGGGTGCGGCGATAGTAGCGAAGCGGCCTGAGGAGGGTGGTAAGGCAATCATATACGCAGCGATGGTGGAGACCTATGCAGTCTTTGGCCTCCTCATCTCACTTCTGCTTATACAGGGGGTAAAGATATAATGGGACTAGATGCCATTTTAAAAGGGATCAAGGAAGACGCAGAGGAGAAGTGTAGGGCGATATTTCAAGAGGCCGAAGAGAAGATCGCCCACATAGAAAAGGAGTGGGAGAGGCGGCGTGCAGAGCTGGAGGGCAAGTTGGAGGATGAGAAGAGGCGCATAGATATAGAAGTGAGGAGCGAGTACTATCTCCCTGCGTATCTAGAGGCACGCTCTATTGTCATAAACGCGAAGAGGCAGTTTATCAGAGAGGTGGTGCTCGAGGCGGTCTCTGAGTTGGTGGGTAGTGGCACCTCCCTTTTGGGAAGGCTTGTGGGTGAGATAGGGCGTACTGGCGAAAAGGTCATCGTCTATCCCACACAGGGTTCCAAGGCTGATATAGAGGAGTACATAAGGAGGCACCATCTCCCCTTGGAGATGGGTGATGTGTTGGATGCCTCTCGAGGTTTTATATTGGAGTGCGGGAGGATAAGATACGATTGTACACATGAAGCGATTGCCTCTAGAGTAGAGTCGAAGGCAGAGGGAATGATTGTGAAGTTGCTTGGAGAACCAAAGTGAAGAGGTGGTATACATATACAGTGGCGCGGATAAAGGCGTTGGAGGCGAGGCTCCCTACGCGCGAGCAGTTCTTGATGATGATAGAGGCACATCCCCTAGATCAGGCCTTCTTCATCTTGAGCGAGACATCGTATGGGGATTATATGGGCGGCACTCATTCATTCGACCTCGATAGTGTACTAATGGCCTCGCTAGAAGATGTGCACAGACTTATCATAAGTGCGGCAGGGGATGATGATGATCTGAGGAGGGTCCTCAGGAAGTATGATTACGCCGTGATAAAGTACCTCATCCGACTTATCGGCAAGGGAGGGTTGGGCGATATCTCCGCCCTTCCCATCCCTGACCTGGGGACGGTTGGGGCGCAAAAGATCGTCTCATATTTAAGCGGAGAAGGGAGGCTAGATGGGCACCTTGAAGGGGTATCTAGATCCGCCGTCTCTAGGTTTGAGGAGGTGGGAGACCCCGCCTTGGTAGATGCTATGTTGGATGAGTTGTATATGGAGGGATTAGAGGGGAGCGGAAATCGTTTTTTGAAGAGACTTGGCGCATTGTGGCGGGAGGTGGGTTTTACACTCTATCCTCCAGCAGGTGAGGCAAGGATGGTAGAGCTCCTTCGTGAGATGGGCAGGAAAAGCTTTGGGATAGAGCCGATCATCGCATTTTGGCTATGGAAGGAGATAGAGGTAAGGATGCTAAAGATGATCTTTGTGTGTAAGAGGCACGGGCTTAAGATAGATACCCAGGTATTTAAGGAGATGAAGCTATATGTCTGAAATAGCCATCATAGGGGACTCTGATATCATCTCGGTGTTTGCCCCTTTGGGTATAGATGTACACCATGCCCCCTCCCCAGAGAGGGCAAGGGAGGTGCTTACAAGTCTCATCAAAGGGAGGCGACACAAGATCATCTTTATCACAGCAGGTCTTGCAGTCCATATGATGGCGGAACTACAGGCCACGGAGGCTAGCGATGTTGTAGTTGTGCCGCTCCCGGATCATACTGGGGGTGGAGAGGTGTTGGAAGAAGAGATGAAGAGGATAGCCAGAGAGGCAATAGGAATGGAGGTGTAGGGATGTTTGGAAGGGTAGTAAAGGTATCTGGACCGCTTGTTGTTGCTGAAGGGATTCCAAATGCAAGGATGATGGATGTGGTGCGTGTGGGAAAGCTCCGTCTCGTTGGTGAGATAATAGAACTGGTTGGCGACAGGGCATATATTCAGGTCTACGAGGAGACGGCCGGGATAGGCCCAGGTGACCCAGTTGAGAGCAGCAATGAACCGCTCTCTGTCACACTGGGGCCGGGCATCATCTCTTCCATATATGACGGGATTCAGAGGCCGCTGGACCTGTTTTGGAAGACCTCAGGGGCGTTTTTGGAGCGAGGTCTGGACCTCCCGCCGTTGGATATGGAGAGGAGGTGGCACTTTGTGCCCAAGGTGAAGGATGGGGACAGGGTGACGACGGGCGATATCTTGGGTGAAGTAGAGGAGACCCCGCTCGTCGTCCATAGGATTATGGTTCCATATGGTGTAGAGGGTGTAGTAGAGGGGATAAGAGAGGGGGATTTTAGGGTCACGGATGTGGTGGCACATGTTGGTGGGAAGGGAGTTACTATGGCCACCAAGTGGCCTGTGAGGAAGAGGAGGCCATTTGCCAAGAAGCTGCCTGTTAAGCATCCGCTTACTACGGGGCAAAGGATCATAGATTCTCTCTTTACGCTGGCAAAGGGTGGTACAGCGGCTATACCAGGTCCGTTCGGCTCTGGAAAGACGGTTGTGCAACACCAGCTCGCAAAGTGGGCAGATGTAGATATCGTCATATTTGTAGGTTGTGGCGAGCGCGGCAATGAGATGACAGACATCCTCATGGAATTTCCACACCTCCGCGATCCAAAGTCTGGGAGGCCGCTCATGGAGAGGACAGTCCTTATAGCAAATACATCAAATATGCCCATTGCTGCGAGGGAGGCCTCTGTGTACACCGGTGCCGCCATCGCGGAGTACTTTAGGGACATGGGCTATTCCGTGGCGCTCATGGCTGATTCGACCTCCAGATGGGCAGAGGCGCTAAGAGAGATGAGCGGGCGCCTAGAGGAGATGCCTGGCGAAGAGGGATTTCCGGCATACTTAGGTTCCAGACTTGCTGAGTTTTACGAGCGGGCAGGGCGTGGGATCTGTCTTGGACAGGATGGACGCGAGGGTAGTCTCACTATCATCGGCTCTGTCTCGCCTCCTGGAGGCGACTTTTCTGAACCTGTGGTTCAGAATACCTTGAGGCTAGTCAAGGTCTTCTGGGGGTTGGACTATAAACTTGCACACCAGCGGCACTTCCCCGCCATAAATTGGCTCATCAGCTATTCCCTCTACCTAGAGAGTCTGGATGAGGCATTTGCAAAAGATGTGGATCCAGATTGGAGGCGCGTAAGGGGCGTGATACTAAAGGTGTTGCAGGAGGAATCGGAGCTAGAGGAGATAGTGAGGCTTGTAGGAGAAGACGCCCTTTCTGGAAGGGAGCGGCTTACGTTATTCATCGCCCGAATAATCCGTGAGGATTTCCTCTATCAGAGCGCATTTGACGAGGTAGATCAATTTTCTACCCTTCTGAAACAATTCAAGATGATGAGGCTCATAGTAAATGTCTATGAGGAGGCATTGGAGGCGCTTCAGAGGGGCGTGGCACTTGATAGGATAACAGGACTCGAGGCGTTTTCCAAGGTGGCGAGGATAAGGTTTGTTCCGAATGACGAAGTAGGTGTTATAGATGAGATAGAAAGGGAATTGGTTGTTTCAATCTCTGCACTTAGGTAGGAGAGGTTTTATGGACAAGGTGTATAGGACTACCGTTTCGATATCCGGCCCGCTTATGTTGGTAGAAGGGGTCTCAGGCGTCAAGTACGATGAACTGGTTGAGATACGTGGGCCGAATGGTGAGCGCAAGAACGGGCGCGTGCTCGAGGTGGTGGAAGACAAGGCGCTAGTTCAGGTCTTTGAAGGGACGGCCGGACTAGATGTAAGGGGTAGCGAGGTGAGGTTTGCAGGGCACGGGATGGAATTTGGGGTATCCCGCGAGATAATTGGGAGGATCTTTGATGGATTGGGTAGACCCTCTGATGGCGCACCGCCCCCCATCTCCACCAAAAGGGTAGATATTAACGGAAACCCTATAAATCCGTTTGCCCGAAACTATCCAGATGACTTTATCCAGACAGGTATCTCCTCTATAGATGGCCTGAACACGCTCTCGCGCGGCCAAAAGCTCCCGATATTCTCTGTTTCTGGACTCCCACATTCTGCGCTGGCAGCTCAGATTGCAAGGCAGGCAAAGGTCTTGAGGGGGGGCGGTGAATTTTCCGTCGTGTTCGGGGCAATGGGTATCACATATGAAGAGGCCGAATACTTCATCACCAGTTTCAAGAGGAGCGGTGCGATAGAGAGGTCGGTGCTCTTTCTAAACCTTGCTAGCGATCCCGCCATTGAGAGGATCGCCACCCCCAGATTTGCATTGACCGCTGCGGAGTACCTTGCCTTCGAATGCGGTATGCATGTACTTGTTATCATTACAGATATGACGAACTATTGCGAAGCGCTCCGCGAGGTCTCTGCGGCGAGGAAGGAGGTCCCGGGCAGGAGGGGTTATCCTGGCTATATGTATACCGACCTCGCGACCATATATGAGAGGGCTGGTAGGATAAAGGGCAAGGATGGGTCTATAACGCTCATCCCGATACTTACTATGCCGGGTGATGATAAGACGCACCCTATACCAGACCTCACCGGATACATTACCGAGGGTCAGCTCATCCTCTCTAGGGAGCTTAAGGATAAAGGGATATACCCGCCCATGGACGTCCTTCCATCCCTTTCTAGACTTAGGGACAAGGGGATAGGTAAGGGTAAGACAAGGGAAGACCACCGCGACCTCGCAGATCAACTCTTCGCTGCCTATGCGCGCGGCAGAAATGTGAGAGACCTAGTTGTCATCCTCGGCGAGGAGGCGATTAGCGAGGTGGATCGGCTCTATCTAAAGTTTGCAGAGCGATTCGAACAGGAGTTTATTATACAGGGTGAGGATGAGAGGAGTGTTGAGGAGACCCTTAACTTGGGTTGGCGATTGCTTAAGTTGTTACCCATTGAAGAATTGAAGCGTGTGCGTCCAGAGTTTATAGAGAGATACATGCCTAAGGAATAACATATGGACCTACGTGTAAATCCAACGCGGATGGAGCTCTTGCGACTCAGGAGGAGGCTCTTGCTCGCGAGGAAGGGACACTCTCTCTTGAAAGAGAAGAGAGATGGGCTCATCCAGCACTTTGTAAGGATAGGCAAGGAGGTGAGAAGGGTCTATGGCGAGCTCGCCTCCGAGATGCAGAGGCTTTTGTCTGAAGCGGCCTTGAGGACGGCGGAGTTAGAGGGGCACACAAGACAGATTGCATTTACATATCCTATGGCGAGGCCAGAACTCCTCATACAGAGGCAAAACATCATGGGGGTCAATATATCCATCTTTAGACTTGAGAAGGGTGGTAATCCCATCTCGTTTGGAGGCATCTTTTATACACCTGAATTCCTCTCGGTAATAAGGGCACTGGATGAGAGGCTCGATAAGATAATTACCCTCGCCGGTCTGTTTAGATCCTATCTCCTATTGGGGAGGGAGATATTGAGGATAAAGCGGAGGGTCTCTGCCCTTGAGTATATCTTGATACCCGAGCTGGAGAGGAAGGTCTCTTATATAGAGATGAGACTGGGTGAGATGGAGAGGGAGACGGCAGTAGCACTGATAAAAATAAAAGAATTGGTCATAGAGACAAGAGAGTGAACCGGGTGCGTACCTTTTTGAGATACAATCTCCTTAGATCAATGCATGGCTAATTTTTATAAAAAAACTAAAAAATGTTTCACGTGAAACATTTTTTAGTTGCAAAGTATCCTCTTTGTGATATAAGAGGCTTACTTCATATGGCAGAGATCATCGGTATCTGTAATCAAAAGGGTGGCGTTGGCAAGACCACGACTGCAATAAATCTTTCTGCCTGTCTTGCGGCGGCAGAGAGGCGTGTGTTGCTTGTTGATTTAGATCCTCAGGGGAATGCGACGACAGGGTTGGGTTTTGACAAGCGCAAGATAGACAAGAGCGTCTATGACCTCCTGATCGGTCGGTACGATGCAAGGGAGATCATCATGAATACTGCTGTGAAGGGGTTGGACCTTGCCCCTTCTAGTATCAATCTAGCCGGTGCAGAGGTAGAATTAGTAGATCTAGGAGGGAGGGAGAGGAGGCTTGCAGATGCCTTGGTAGGCATAAGAGATAGGTATGACTATATCTTCATAGATTCTCCTCCTTCTCTAGGGCTTCTTACGTTGAACGCAATGGTGGCGGCAGATTCTCTTCTTATACCTGTCCAATGTGAGTATTATGCTATGGAGGGGATGGTAGACCTGTTTCATACGATAAAATTGGTCAGGTCAGGTCTCAACCCCCACCTTAGGGTATTGGGGATCGTGCTTACTATGTACGACGGGAGGCTTACGATTTCTAGGCAGGTTTCACAAGAGATCAGGAATTACTTTAAGGAACAGGTGCTCGAAGTAGTGATACCGAGGAATGTGAGGCTCTCTGAGGCGCCTAGTTACGGGAAGCCGGTTATATTATACGACGCCATGTGTAACGGTGCGAAGGGCTATTTTGCACTCGCTGCAGAGATTATGGAGATTACGGCGCATAAAGAAAAGGGTGTCACATCCCCTACGCCGTAACAGTAGGGTTATGGGTAAAAAGGAGGCAAGATGCAGGTAAAGAAGGGGCTAGGAAGGGGGATATCCTCTCTCATCCCCTCTGCAGAGGTAGTCTTAGGGGAGAAGGTGGGTGCGGAGGAGAAGGGCGGTGTTATCATGGTAGACGTGGATGCAATTGTGCCCAATAGGTCTCAGCCACGTCGCTCCTTTTCAGATGATGCCCTCAAGGAGCTTGCAGACTCCATTCGGCAGAACGGCGTTCTTCAGCCCCTCTTGGTAGCGCCGCCTGTGAGTGGGAGATATGAGCTCATCGCGGGTGAAAGGAGGCTTAGGGCGGCGCGCCTTGCAGGTGTTTCAAAGGTCCCCGTGGTTGTCCGAGAGGTAGAGGGTGATGAGATGTTGGAGCTGGCCCTTATTGAGAACCTTCAGAGGGAGGATCTGAATCCGATGGAGGAGGCGGTTGCGTACAAAGAGATGATGGATACATTTGGGTATACTCAGGAAGAGATCGCCGGTCGCGTATCTAAATCAAGGTCATATGTGGCCAATGCAATTCGCCTACTCTCTCTCCCCACCCTCTTACAAGAAGATGTTGCTACAGGGAGGCTTACACCCGGCCATGCGAGGCTGCTCCTCGCTATACAGGATCTAGAGATGCAACTAAAGATAAGAGAGCGCATACTCCACTCCGGAATGACAGTGAAGGATCTGGAGATGTATATCCAGAGGGTGACGAATAAAAATCGGCGGCGTAAGAAGTATGCCGAGCTTTCGCCGCAGACCAAGGCGGTAGAAGACGAAATGGCTCGCGCCCTCGGCATGAAGGTAAGGATAAAGGAGAGGGGTAATAAGGGCGGATATGTTGTTATTGAATATTATACAAGTGAAGACTTGAATAATATATACAGAAGGATAATATCCACAAACTAAAGGGAAGGAGGATGTATGTTCAAAGAGAAGGATCTAAAGGCCCCCAAGGCGGATCAAATAAATGGGGTGTTGGATAAGGGATGCACATTCGAAGGGAAACTCGCCTTTGATGGCACTGTGCAGATCAATGGCAATTTTAGCGGTGAGATATGTTCGGATGGGACATTGATTGTCGGAAACGACGCACGGGTGAATGCGAGGATAGCCGTGGATACACTGGTGACATATGGGAGGATAGAGGGTGAGATAAATGCAAAGACAAGGGTGGAGATGCGTGTGCCAGCGGTAGTGATTGCAACTGTGAAGACACGAAGCCTGTCAGTTGAGGATGGAGTAGTATTTGAAGGCCGTTGTCACATGGAGCAGGCAGGCGTTGCGGCAAGCGATGATGTTGCCAAAGAGGTCGAAGAAGACGCGAGTGAGGATGTGCTTGTGATGTAGTTTTGTCGAGGTGCGTTCCAAATGGGGGGATGAAAGTTGAGCACATTTCAATTTTTGCCAGCCTCTTCCGGAGGCGAGATCATATCTTTCTTGAGCGCTGCACTTGTTGAGGCAATTATATTTATCATAGCGCTCTTCATCATACAGAGACTTATTATAGTGCCAATTATAAAACGGATTAGAGATAGGGAGAATTATATAAGAGAGATGGAGTTGAGGATAAGTAGTCTGGATGCCGAGGTGAAAAGGCTCTCCGAGGAACGTGCCTCGAAGATGGATGGAATTATGATGCTTATTAAGGATAGATTGGAGGCTATGGAGGCGATCAGTAAGCGCAGGGCTGAGATGATCATACGAGATGCAAGGGATTTAGCGAGTTATGATATCATGAGGTTTCAGGAAGAGCTTTTGAAATTGGAAAAGGATATTGCGCCGGTACTTGCCCGCGAAGCTGAGAAGATCACGAAAGAGATCAGTGCTAAGATCATGGGGTGAGATCGTGTCTAGCGAACTATACTACATCTTTGGCTTTGTGAATCTTGCTATAGCCATCTTTACAATCTTTTTGCTTTTAAGAAGACGCATCGCCGCCTATTTTTCAAAGAGAGAGAAACATTTTGCAGAAAACTCCAACAATGCCTCTCTCATCATTTCATCCAAGGAGGGTGAGCGAGCCAAGCTGCTTGCTGAACTAGACGATCTTACAAACAATCTGGATTCAAGATTAGATGAGGTTGAAAAGAGGGGTAGTCTTCAGGGTAGAAAACTCCTTCTTACAGCAGAAGAGATGGCAGAGAGAATAGTTGATTATGCAGCGGCAAAGTGCTCTGATTTGCTAGTAAGAAAGAATGTAGAGATTTATCTTAACACTGTTGATACAAGCATTGCCCTTGCAAAGGCCAACATCAGAGATAAGATGAGCAAAGAGGAGAAGAAAAGGTTTTGTCAGCGAGCCCTTCAAGGTTTACAGAGCGCACTCCTCTTAAAGTCAGGAGGAATTTCTGGAGATGTATAGTCGGTTTGTCAAGAGATATGCATGCGCCATCTTTGGATTGGCCAAGGAGGAGGGAGTAGTCGATGTTATAAACGAAGAGCTCCTTGGGCTTACATCTATAGATAACATCAAGGGTTGGAGTTCTATAATGGATAGGCACGATGTGACTTTTGCGCAGAAGAAGAGATGGATAGAGGAGATCTTTGGTAAGGCAGGAATCCATGTTTTTGTAAAGAACCTTCTCTTCATGCTTGCTGAGAAGAGGAGGGTCTTTCTCCTTCCATCGATAGCAGAGGAGTATAAGCGGCTTTTGATAGAGGCGAGGGGCGGAATCAATGTATTTGTGACAGTACCAGATGCTGATACTATACGTGAGGTAGAGCGGCCCTTAAAAGAGATTGTTTGGTTGGCTACCAAACGAGATCCTGTAGTAAGATATGTTGTAGATCCATCAATAATCGGGGGGCTGGTTCTAAAATTGGATGGGCGAGTCTATGATTACAGTGTAGCGGGCCACCTTGAATCAGTGAGGATGGTCCTCGTAGAGAGTGTGCTGAGGTTTCGAAGAGAGGTCTTATGAGCATAAAGATAGATGAAATCACAAGAATCATCACGGAGCAGATCAGGGACTATGAGATGAAGGCCCTTGAGGTGGATGTTGGTGAGGTTGTATCTGTTGGCGACGGAATTGCTATCATCTACGGACTTAGAGATGTGATGCTTTCAGAACTCCTCCTCTTCTCTAACGACACATACGGAATTGTGTTCAGTATAGAGGAAGACCATGTTGGGGCTATTTTACTCGGCAGCGACAAAGGTATTAGAGAAGGTGAGAAGGTGAGGAGGACGCGCCGTGTTATGGATGTCCCAGTTGGGGATGGTTTCTTGGGAAGGGTGGTAGATCCGTTGGGTTTTCCACTAGATGGTAGAGGTGATATAGAAGAGGCGGGCAGGGTGCCCATTGAGGCGCGTGCACCCGGTGTAATAGATAGAGAACCTGTTTCTGAACCGCTCGAGACAGGACTAAAGATAATAGATGCCCTTACGCCTATAGGGAGAGGGCAAAGAGAGCTTATTATAGGTGACAGGCAGACGGGCAAGACCGCTATTGCAATAGATGCCATCATAAATCAAAAGGGAAAGGGAGTGTATTGCATCTATGTTGCCATAGGACAAAAGGCTTCAAATGTGGCTGCGGTTGTAGACAAGCTCTTTGTGCACGGTGCGATGGACTACACGATAGTTGTAAATGCCACGGCGGCAGATGCCGCTGCCATTCAATTCCTTGCCCCGTATAGTGCCACTGCTATGGCTGAATATTTTAGAGATCTAGGCAGACATGTCCTTATAGTCTATGATGACCTCTCGAAACACGCGGCTGCTTACAGGCAGATCTCACTCTTACTCAAGAGGCCTCCAGGCAGAGAGGCATATCCGGGTGATATATTTTATCTCCACTCTAGACTACTTGAGCGGTCGGCAAAGTTAAAGAAAGAGAGTGGCGGAGGATCCATCACCGCCCTCCCCATCGTGGAGACAAAGGGAGGTGACATCACAGCGTACATTCCAACCAACATCATATCGATAACAGATGGCCAGATTTATCTAGAGCCAGACCTGTTTTACGCGGGCATTCGCCCGGCGGTAAATGTGGGGCTTTCTGTCTCTAGGGTTGGAGGCGCTGCTCAAAGGCATGCCATGAAGAAGATAGCTTCGCTCCTAAGGCTGGAGCTTGCGCAGTACAGAGAGCTCGAGTCTTTTGCGCAGTTTGGGGCAGAGTTGGATGAGAGGGCGCGCGCCGCTATAGCGAAGGGGAGGATATTAGTTGAGGTGTTGAAACAAAGGCAATACAAACCTATTCGAGTTGGCCTACAGATTGTAGAACTATTTGCCGCTCTCCACGGATTTCTAGATGGTGTACCGAGGAACGAGATATTATCTGTGATTGGTAGACTAGAGTCTTATATTCAGGAGAATCACCTGCCCTTATTAGATGAGTTAGAAGAAGGGGAGTTTGGAAAGGAGAAGGAGACCAAAATTCGCGATGTGCTTTCTGGTTTTAATTGGGGGGTTTAAATTGGAAGGGATAAGGGAAATAAAAAGAAGACGAGCCTCTGTCTTGAGCATTTCAAAGGTAACCAACGCGATGAAGATTATCGCAGCAACAAGACTTAGACGTATAGAGGCCCGTCTTGGCACTGCTGCAAGACTTCAAGAGGAATTAAAGAGATGTGCAATTGAGATGTTTTTAAGAAACATTGGACCATCACATCCATTTTTTACATTGAGGGAGGTAAGAAATATTACCTTATTCGTTGTCTCTACAATGCGGGGATTTTGTGGAGGATTGAGCGAGAAGATTGCAAAAGAGGTCAATACCTTTATTAATATGATGAAGGAGAGAGGGATTAGTGTTTCCACCTATGTGATTGGAAAAAAGGGGGCGGGATTCTTTGCCAATGGAGATGTAAAGAGTGTAGACATCGGATTTTTTGACCCACTCCTCTGGATAAAATTGGAGAACCTCTCGAGTCACATATGCAATCTGTTTATTAGTGGGGCAGCCGATCAGGTTATAGTTGCATATACTAAATTTCTTTCTACTTCAAGCCACAAGGTAGTTTTGGAACTTGTGCTTCCGATATGGGAAAAGGGTGTGACGAGGGCTGAACTTTCAAATTCGTTTGATTTAATAGCGGAGCCCAGTGAGGATGCGGTTGAAGAATTTTTGGTGAGAGAGAATGTAAAGGCACTTCTCTGGCGCGCGCTAGTGGAAGGGAGCGCCTCTGAAGAGGCCGAAAGACTAATTGCAATGGACAAGGCGCATTCCAATGCAGAAGATTTGATGCGAGATCTGACAAGACGCTACAATAGCCTAAGGCAAGCCTCTATCACAACAGAGTTATTGGATATAATAGGTGGCGCGAGGGCTGTTCAAGGCATGGAATCGGAGGTGTAGATGGCTGATCAAAAAAAGAGTGTATATGGTGAGATTATATCTATAGTTGGGCCAGTGGTCGACGTGAAGTTTAAGGAAGAAGAGGTGCCTGATCTTGAGACCGCCCTCTTTGTAGAAGGTGAGCACGAATTGGTCCTTGAAGTTGCAAAACAGATGGGAGAAGGCGTTGTGAGGACCATCTCTATGCAGCCTACTGATGGACTTAGCCGTGGAATGCGGGTTAGATCTGATGGGACGTCTATATTGGTGCCGGTAGGAAGGACGCTCTTAGGAAGGATGGTCGATGTGGTTGGAAATCCGATAGATGGGTTGGGTAAGATAGAAGCTTGCCGCCTTATGCCGATACACAGGAATCCCCCAGCATTTGAGGAACAGAATGTAAATCCGGAGATCTTTGAGACCGGGATAAAATCCATTGACCTTGTAGCTCCGTTTCAAAAAGGTGGTAAGGCAGGGATGCTCGGCGGTGCAGGGGTTGGGAAAACAGTGCTCATTATGGAGCTGATAAACAATGTTGCCGTCCACCACGGCGGTTTTTCTGTGTTTGCTGGTGTAGGCGAAAGGACGAGGGAGGGAAATGACCTTTGGCTTGAGATGAAGAGGAGAGGCATATTGGAAAAGACGTGTCTCGTCTTTGGGCAGATGAACGAACCGCCAGGGGCGCGAGCGAGAGTAGGCTTCACGGCGCTTACCATTGCAGAATATTTTCGTGATGAATTGGGACAGGATGTCCTTCTGTTTATAGATAATGTCTTCAGATTTGTGCAGGCGGGCTCTGAGATATCCACGCTGCTTGGAAGGATCCCGTCCGCTGTCGGCTATCAGCCGACGCTTGTAAAGGAAGTTGGGGACTTAGAAGAGAGGATCACATCTACAAAGAGGGGTTCAATCACATCAATACAGGCTGTTTATGTGCCTGCGGATGATTTTACCGATCCTGCGCCGGCAGCCATCTTTAGTCACTTAGATTCTACGATCGTCTTGTCCAGGTCTATTGCGGAACTAGGCATATATCCTGCAGTAGACCCACTTGCCTCTACCTCAAAGATGTTGGATCCGGAGATTGTAGGAGAGGAACACTATCTGGTTGCGCGCGAGGTCCAGCGGATACTCCAGCGCTACAAAGAGCTCACAGATATCATAGCCATCTTGGGCGTAGATGAGCTCTCTGAAGATGACAAGTTGGTAGTTGGAAGGGCGCGGAAGATACAAAGATTTATGTCGCAGCCTCTTGCCGTTGCCGCTGAATTCACGGGGATTCCTGGAAAGTATGTAAAGATATCTGATACAATAAGGGGCTTTAAAGAGATATGCGAGGGAAGATATGACGATGTCCCTGAGGACTTGTTTTACATGGTTGGGACGATAGATGAGGTGGTTCAAAAGTGGGATAGGGGCTAATCCATGAGGCTTGAGATAATATCAGATGAGAAGACCATATCTCTGGATCAGGTCTGGAGCGTGCTGCTCACTTCCTACTTGGGTGTAGCTGAGATCCTTCCTTCTCACGCAGATTCCGTCTTTTTAATCAAGAGGGGTGATATTGTTTACAATGGGAGTGAGCGTATATATACAAATGGCGGCGTGGCTTGGGTGAGGGATGACACCGTCACCATATTCGAGAGACTAGGATATCATGCATGACTTCCATTAAGAGATTAGACGGGCCTCCTTTTAGATGGAGGCCCGTCGGTCGTCTCCGGGGGGATAGAGACGTATTTTGATACTTGAGAGGTGAATCAACCCTCTCCGCCTACCGTTGGCGTATCCTTTTCTATCGAGACACCCTTCACCATCTTTGCCGTTGTAGGTCCATCCACAGTGATGTATGGACTTATCTGATTGAATAACTTTTCCCCTATTCCCTTTACCTTTTTGATATCTTCCACGGTGTTAAACTTCGTGGTCTCCCTATACTCTACGATTGCAGCCGCCTTGGCTGACCCTATACCTGGGAGCATAGTGAGCTCTTCTGCAGTCGCCGTGTTGATGTTGACTACGCCAGCAAGTTGTTCGCCCTTCTTTGCCTCTGCGGTGTTAAATGATGAGATGATAAACGCCACCGCCACCATCGATACTGCACAGATCGTCCTCTTCCACATATATCACTCCTTTCTCTTTTATTTGTTTTTGTCTTCCCTCTCCCCCGCGCGCGGTACACCTCCTTTGATGGCAATCTGTGTGCCGTTTTCTCAAAACAGGTCTAGTGGTAATAAGGGATTAGATTTTGTTGATATTAGATTGATTTTTTTGGGTGCTTCAGATCCCTCTTGATTGGTGTGTCTTTGAGGCGCTTAGGCCTTGTGTCCCAAAACAAGACAGGGGTGTCTATAAAGGATACATCTCTATCCCTTCACAAGGAGTATCTCTTCAAAGAAGGAATCTACAAGGTTTACAAGGGGCTCTTTTTTTCTAACCCCTTTCTTTATCTTGGATAGGGCCTCTATTGCCCTCTGCCTGAATACCATGGCCGTTTCAATAGATCTTCTATCTGCCTCGTACTTCCGGATGAGTCCTAATATAAACGCTACCCCTTTTTCCTTCTCTGGAGAGGAGATGGCGTGCGCAATGCGCCTCTTTTCGGTACTGTTGCAGCGCCTTAGGAGATATATGATAGGGAGCGTTACCTTCCCCTCCTCGACATCCTCTGCTCTCGCCCGTTTTGGGTCTAGGAGGTCGTTTATGTCGTCTATTATCTGGAATGCGACACCGGCATTTAGTCCGTAGTCGCCGAGGTATTCGGATATTTCATCCTTGCCTGCGAGGAGTGCTGCCCCCTCGCATGCAACCTTGAAGAGGTGGGCGGTCTTGTGTGTAATTATCTCTATGTAGTCCTCCTCCCCTAGGCCTAGATCGTCCCTTCTTATGAGCTCCATCACCTCCCCCTCTACCACCTTCATTGCACCATCTGATATGAGATACGCCACCTCCTCCGGCATCCGACTGAGTATCTTTGCTGCCGCTGTGAGGAGGAGGTCGCCCGTGAGGATAGAGGCATGATCTCCGTAGAGTCGGTTTATGCTCGCACCTCCCCTCCTTGTAGAGGCGCCATCTATGACGTCGTCGTGGAGGAGCGAGGCGGTGTGTATGAGTTCTATGGCGGCGGCAAGCTCTATGAACTTCCTCCCCTGCCACCTAGGCGTACAGAGCCTTGCTGAGAGCAGGGTGATCACCGCCCTGATCCTCTTTCCGCCCGGAAGGATATATCTAGCGGCAGACCTAAGGAGCGGGGTCTTCACGCCCCTTATCCCCTCTCTTAGGACACCATCTATCTCCTTGAGTTCCCTAGAGATATCGCGTATGAGCTCCTTGTAAGACACCTCTCTATGATAATCTTTGATATCCAGTTGTCAAAAGGTTTAGGTATTTTTTTGTCTATACCCATGCCACATACCCTCCCAGCAGAAATGGGATTTGCACTAAAGGGATGGAAGATATGCGAGACCAGTAGATGTGGAAAAATGAATGTGAGTTAGATGTTACTGATTATTTTGATTCTGATTTAGATGGCGATACAGAAAGACCGCCAGCGAAGGTCGTCATAACTATCTTTACAAACTCCCTTGAAAAATGGAACAATCCGTATTAATACAATGAATACCCTCTTTTTGGAGCTTGGAGGGGTGGGAGAGTGGCCGATTCCAGCTGCCTGCTAAGCAGTTGTACTGTAACAGGTACCGAGGGTTCGAATCCCTCCCCCTCCGCAGGGCGCTTCTGGCGCTCTACGGAGGGGATTTAGGCAGGGCTGGCGGCAAGGTTTATATCCTATCCTTGGAATATCGGGGCAAGGTGATTTATGGCAGAGAGGATACTGATATCTGATGCGCATCTATATGTAGGCAAGGCGGTCGGAGTAGATGCCTGGGTATATAACAAGAGGAGTTCGGGGGGCATTATATTCCTACAGCTCAGAGACGGGAGCGGTTTTATTCAGGCTGTAGTAGAGAAGAGTAGCGTCTCTGAAGAGGCGTGGGCCATTTCAGAAAAGATTACGCTAGAATCCTCTGTGTCTATATCTGGCGTCGTCTCCAAACACCCGCGCAGGGATGAATATGAACTGCAAGTTTCTGAGGTGAAGGTATATCATATAGCCGACGAGTACCCGATTGGAAAAAAGGAACATGGTCCAGACTTCCTCTTGGACCACCGCCATCTGTGGATAAGGTCTAGGCGGCAGTGGGCAATCATGCGAATAAGAAACGCCGTCATCAATGCCACATATGAGTGGATGGCGAAGAACCGCTTTGTCAAATTCGATTCCCCTATACTCACACCAAATGCCTGTGAAGGGACGACGACGCTCTTTGAGGTAGAATATTTTGACCTTGGCAAGGCGTATCTTTCGCAGTCAGGCCAGCTCTACCTTGAGGCTGCAATTGCGTCGCTTGGACGCGTCTTTGATTTTGGGCCTGTCTTCAGGGCGGAGAAGAGCAAGACGAGGCGGCACCTCACCGAGTTCTGGATGATGGATGCGGAGGCCGCCTTTGTGCGACACGAAGAGAATCTGAAGCTGCAGGAAGAGCTGATCTCATACATTGTCATGTATGTCCTTGAGAGGTGCGGTACTGAATTTACTATCCTCGAGAGAAATACAGAGCCCTTGAAAAAGATAACGCCACCATTTTACAGAATGACACATGAAGAGGCGGTAAGAAAGCTTAAAAAGATGGGTTCGCGTATCACCTATGACGATGATTTGGGTGGGGAAGACGAGACGAAGGTGACCTCAGACCTAGACAAGCCGCTTTTTATTGAGAAGTATCCCTCCAAGATAAAGGCGTTTTATATGAAGAGGGATCCCAAAAATCCAGAGCTTGCGCTGTGTGCGGACTTGATAGCTACGGAGGGGTATGGTGAGATCATAGGTGGTTCCGAGAGGGAGGATGATTACGAAACACTTATGAAGCGAATAAAGGAATTTGGCCTCCCCGCTGGGCCTTTTAAGTGGTACCTTGATTTGAGGAGGTATGGTAGTGTGCCTCACAGCGGCTTTGGTTACGGGCTCGAGAGGATTGTAGCATGGCTTAGCGGTGTTCCACACGTAAGAGAGGCGATACCATTCCCAAGGACGATAAATCGAGTGACTCCATGAACGGCGTCTCGTGCATCTACAGGGACGAGCATATAATCATCCTAGATAAGGAGGCAGGTGTTGCATCGACGAGGCTTGAAGGGAGTAGTTTGCCTACAGTAGAAGATTGGTTGATGCAAAACATCCCTTCAGTCGCAGCGAACGGCGGTGGACTTGTAAATCGCCTGGACAATCTGACATCAGGCCTTATAGTGGCGGCGTTTACCGCTGATGACCTGTTTGAGATGCGCGCCCTTTGGAAGAAAAGGGAGGTGGAGAAGGAATATATCTGCCTTGTCATTGGCAGTGCACCGCCGGAAGGTAGGATTACCACGCTCATTGCCCACCATCCTACTCGCTCAAACAAGATGATTGTGGTAAAAGACCTAGAAGAGGCTAAACTGCTTAAGGCGCGCGCCGCAGAGACGGAGTTTTGGGTTTTGGAAGACATGTTTGAATATACATTGCTTCGCGTAAGGATATACGGAGGTGTTAGGCATCAGGTGAGGGTACATCTTTCTTCCATTGGGTTTCCGATAGCAGGTGATGAACTTTATAAAAAGGAAAAGCACAAAAGGCGCGATTGGCTTGGGCTTTCGCGCCATTTCCTACACGCCTCTCGAATCTCCTTTGTATCGCCGTTTGACGGAAAGCGCCTGGAGTTTGATTCTCCGCTGCCGCGTGATTTAGAAGAGGCATTGGCCAAGGCAAAGGGGATGAAGTAGTAGAAGAAATGCAAAGGCCTTGCGGCATCTCCTCCACAAGGCCTTTTTAAAACCCTCCCTCGAAGGCCGTCTTATAGCATGCCTTTCATAGCCTCCACTGCGGCCCCACCACTCTTCTCGCCGGATGTAGCAGTTGGGGATGGGGTCTCAGAGGCAGGTGCAGGCGGTGGGGTAATCTTTTCTTCCTCGCCACCTTTTATAACCGGCGCCTTTGTGATAAAGACGCCTTCATCCGTCGCGGCGTACACGATTCCAGCCTTCCCATCCTTTGATATTGCAGCGGCAAGACCCCTAACCGCTATCCCCTTCTTCATCGGATCGCTTGCTACATTCTTCCATGTCTTGCCATCTACGCTGTAGTAGATACCATCCCCTGCGCCAACAAAAAGCGCCCCTTCTTTTATTGGATCCAGCTCTATTTTATAGATCGGCTGGGCGCTCACAGCCACGTTGGTCCAGTTTTTACAACCCGCCCCAGCTAGCTCGCATACATATATGTTCCCTGTGCTGTTACCAGCATAGAGCCTCTTTTTGCTTGCATCTACCTTTACTGTATATATGTCACCGGTAGGTGCGCCGCTATCTTTCAGTTCGATGTAGCTCTCACCCAAATTTTCACTGGCCAAGATACCATTCGATGTTCCAACAAAGAGGAGTTCCTTTCCGTCTACAGTAGCAATCTCAAGGTCGTTGTTTACACGCCCGAAGGTGAGTTTATCTTGCGCCACCTTCCAACCCTTTGCCTTTCCCTCCTTCTTGAAGGCCTCTACCCCTTCTGGCAGGTATTCGACAAGCATGTCAGTGGCTATTATAAACCTTCCGCTGGATGAGATGGCTATGTCACACACCTGCGAAAGTCCTTTGAAATCCCAGTTCCAACCGGCATGGCTCTTTCCAAAGCAGGTTGGGTGTGGCAGTGTGACATCCTTAGCGAGCAGGAATCCAGTTACTGTCTCCCAGTTCTTGCCTCCATCAAATGAGGCCAGGAGGGCGCCAGTTGTACCTATGTAAATATTGTTGCCGTCGGCGACTATCGCATTTACTGGATATTCGAAGTCGTCAAAGTATTTTGGGTTGTTTCCGCTCCCCTTTGGATCTAACTTCGGTAAGACCTTCATGTACGGCACAACTATATCTTCCCAAACAGGTCCTTCTCCTACGCCACGCGCCATTTTGAATCCCAGCGAACCTCCGACATCTACAAGATTCCCGCCGAAGCCGACATAGACAAGATCGGGATATGCCTTAGAGACACCAACGGCCGTTATCTCTCTTGTGGCCTGCGTCTTGCTGTCTACAAAGATATTATTTGCCCCAGGTCCCTTCCAATCCCTGACGACTATGTTTACCTTCTTTTGGACGATTGCGCCGCCAGCATTTGCCTCGATTATGTATTCGCCTGACTCAGATGGCCTTACCTTTTCAGAGCCCTCTGCACCAACCTCTTTTTCCTCGCCTCCGCCCTTTATCTTCGTTGGTACATCCACCTTGTTTCCATTTCCATCTACCACCCTCCACGAAATCTCGGCCTCTTCGCCCGCAAAGATCACCTCGTCTTCACTTGCCTCTATCTTTATCTCCTTTGGTATCTCGAGCGAGACAGTGACCTCTTTTGTTATTGCATTCTCCTCTTCTCCCTCTTTGTATGCCTTTAGTGTAAAGGTGGTGTTTGTCTCTACTTCCACCTCTACGCTCCCCTTAGACGTTTGCTTGCCTTCTACGAGCGGGGTGATCTCTACTATGGCATCTTCAGGCGAGACCTCCCATGAGAGCACAACCGTCGTCTTCTTGGTTATCTTGTCTGGTGTGGCGGTGAACGATTTTATCTCTATAGGGGTAAGTACCTCTACGGTTACCTCCTTCTTTACTTCATCTGCGCCTTCTGCCGTGACGGTTATGTAATATGTAGTGGATGAGGCGGGATAGACCTCCTTGCATCCCTTTAGGGATTCAGGTGCTTCGCCGCCGGTTTCGCCAGATGTGTATTTGTCATTGGATGTGTATTCATCCTCAGACAAAGATGTCGTCTCAGGATATGTATATATCACGGCGCCATTTATATCTTGGATGGCAAAGTGTGCATCTCCACGAGAGATCTCCCAGCAGAGGTTTGTCTTTTCACCTACTTTTAGTTTTGTTGGATCGGCAGTGAAAGAGACATCCAGCGGTTTTGGGGGCGCCTTCACAGTCACAGTGACTGTCTTGGAATCAGTGCCGTTTGAGGTGGATGCAGTGAGTGTAAATGTCGCATCAGAAAAGATCTTATCTATCTCCTTGGAGCCCTTTGGATCGAGCCCTTCCAGATGTATCCCCATCTCCTTCGAGTCTAGCGTGATTACAGGGGTCTCAAGCTTTTCATCCTTATCCTCCGCGGCCTTTGGGGCGAGCGCACCGCTTGCCTCGGCCTGAGAGACCTGCTTTACGGACACCTCCCATTCCAAGGTGACTGCGTCGCCAGGCGCTATGACGACGGAATTAGAAGGGGCCCCTTCTCCGCCTACCTTTGAGACCTGGAACGATACGATGGACGGGACTGTGACGAGCGATGGAAGTGGTTTTACCGCCATAGGTCTTCCGTCGCCGCATCCGAATAGGAAGAGGACAGGAATTGCCCCTCCCACTACCTTTAGGATCTCCCTAAATCTCTTCATACCCAAACCCTCCTGAGTTAATTGCTTTATTTTTTATTCTAAAATTTAGTTCCTATGCCACCTATGACCACAGCTCCTGTTTCGCCACCTGTGCGGATAGCCCCACCACCAAGGCTAAGTTCTAACCGATTCCACAAACTCGCTTTGACACCAACCAATCCATCGAGATACGTTCTTCGTGTGCTGCTCTCCCCCGAGGCTGGACCTCCTCCTCCTTGGGATTGGAAATCTCCATACCCTGAGCTTTCTGATGCCGACACAGTGATTTTGTCTCCTTCTCCAACTCCACCGGAAAGGAACGGTATTATTTTGTACTTTCCACCAGAGAGCTGGAATTCCCGCTGGAGCATCATGTGCAGGCTCCAGTTGAGCCCGCCACCAGCATCTGCGAAGGCGAGGTCTGCACCCAATGCAAATTTCGCCGGTAGTGCAAGGAGGCCTCCGAGTGTGATTGCCCATGCATTTTGGTCGTGGTAACGCTGATATACCACATTCATAGAGGCGGATGATTTGTCCTTTACACCTCCGATAAGCCCTCCTTCTGCCTTGAGGCCTCCGCCAAGGGCAAGGGCAAGGTCTCCCAGTGCCGGCTTATTGCTTCCATCAAGCATGAAAACAGTCTTTATAACCTTGCCCCCCGCAAGCCATCCGTTAAGGGTGAGCCATTCCGTTAGTTTAGAGCCGTGAAATATCTCTCCTCCAGCTACCCTGCTAAACAATTTTGGTATTGGCGCCAGGGGGAGATCTCCGGCAATCGTATTCCCAGGAAGCCCTGGTCCAGCAGATAATATACCGCCCTGGACGGAAGTGTCATGGTCTCCACCACCATATCTTCCCCCAAACTTTCCCGATACCTCACGAACTAGAAACATATTACCAGGAGAATATTCATCTGGTTGTGTGGCTGGACTTTCCTCCCTCCAAGTTGGGGTTTCGCCATGCGAGAAGGCGACAGCGAGTTTTCCACCAACGTATATATCCTTACCAACAGGTCGTTCTATGGAAATGGACACCGGTACCTCTACAGCACTTCCACCACGATAGGTATAGTTTACGCCGACCTCTCCCTTTACCTTTGTCTTACTCTCCTTGGGCTCTGGTATAGAGACGCCAAGTGACCTTGCCTTATCTGCAATGGTGTTTAGATATGCATCGGCCGCCGCCAAAAGGCCTTGATAGGTAGAGACCTGTTGAAATCTATCCTTGACGAGCTCCCAAAATTTCACCTCTTGTTCCTTGCCGTCAGCCCCCTTTATAGTATACTTCCCTTCACGTGTTGTCTTCTCGAAGTCCCCCCTTTTCTCTTCCTTAACCTGCCCTTTTATTTTGAGCTCGTAGATCGAGAGGAGGTCTGCTACCTCACCCTTTGCCACATCCAGCTTCCCCTTTAATTTATTTTCAAGCCCACCTCTACCCTTTACTGCAGTCTCTATAGTATCTACTACGACCTTCTTATCCTCTAGTTTGCTTGCCTCTGCTACTGCCTTTGCTATGGCGGCAGCCGCGGCTACATATGCCTCAAATGCCCTCCCAACCTCTTCATCGTTCAGGCTGTTTCCATCTATACGTTTGAGATTAAGCGTTTTTCCATCTATTTTTATCTCTGCACCCTTCGCCACTGCGCCTTTTAGCGCCTCTAACATCAGCTGAGCGTCATTGTCTGGGTTTGGGGGGGAAGAAGATGAATTACCTTCGACGAGCTTCACAGTAAAGCTGTCCTTCCCTTCGTTATATTCTATCTCCTGTATTTTGATTCCCCTTAGTGTGAGTGGTGCGAATATTCCTTTGAATACCTCTTCGGCTGCCTCGTAGACCGCATCCCTCACGTGCCCCGCTACCTCTGTCCTTATATCCGGCATCCTCGGAACAGAATCCTCCCAGAGGTTCACATTCCTCCAGAGTAGGAGATTTGAGATATTCATTTTTTGCTCGGCGTCTTTTATCTCTATAGTTGGTACCCACTCCCCAAGGTTTTCATCCTTTGTGAAGCAGCCCACTAGATTAGTCCCTTCCTCGTTGCAGAAAGTTCTATCTGTATGCTCTAGCTTCTTAGTGGCTGCTGCTGTACACTCTTCCATGGCTGCATCTTGGACACCTAAACCTTGACAGATCTTGCGTGCCTCGATCTGTATATTTTTTCCTTCCATGTCCTCCTCCTTTGCAATCTCTCCCCAGGGGACCCCGTCTCCACAAACGGCGTCGGCACCCTGTAGAAATTGTTGCTAACTTTTTTAGGCCCATTAGAATTTTCTTGTAAAAGGTCCTCCCTTGGGGTTAATAGGGGTGACATGGAGATAGGGCATATATTTTTGAATGGTATAGATGAGGGTATCTCCCTCTACTCGAAGCACGTAAATCCCGTCTTTTGGCGTGTCCTTAGGACCATTGGGCTTTCTAGGAGGTATGTGCGGGGCGAGGGGGCATACCTCTACGATGCGGAGGGAAGGAGGTACCTCGACTTCCTCTCAGGATACGGCGTATTTGTCATAGGTAGGTCCCACCCGAGGCTAAAGGAGGTCCTCCACAAGGCGATAGACCTAGACCTCCCGAACATGGTCCAGATGGATACACCCCCCCTCGCTGGCATCCTTGCCAAGAGGCTCCTTTCCAAGCTTCCAAGCCACCTAGACACGGTATTCTTTACCAACTCCGGCACTGAGGCGAATGAAGGGGCGATCAAGTTTGCCCGCGCCGCTACCGGGAGGCCCCGCGTACTCTATCTTGAGCACGCCTTCCATGGCCTCACCCTGGGTTCCCTCTCTGTAAACGGGAACGAGGAGTTTAGGTCGGGCTTCGAGCCGCTCCTTCCTGGCTGTGTCCCGATAAGGTTAGGTGATGTAGATGCCTTAAAGAGGGAGCTTGCCAAGGGTGATGTGGCGGCATTTATATATGAGGTGATCCAGGGGAAGGGCGTTTACCTCCCCCCACCTGGCTTTTTGGAAGAAGCGGAGGCCCTGTGTAAGGCGCACGGGACGCTTACGATAGCAGATGAGGTGCAGACAGGTTTTGGGAGGACGGGGAGGTACTTTGCCTTTGAGCACTACTCCCTCTCACCCGACATAGTGACCGTGGCAAAGGCGCTGTCGGGCGGTTACATCCCGATCGGCGCCATCTGTTATAGGCGTGATATATATAATAAGGTATATTCCTCCATGGATAGGTGTGTTGTCCACTCCAATACCTTCGGCAGAAACGTCTTGGCGATGGTGGCAGGGCTTGCATCACTAGAGGTGATAGATGAAGAGAGGCTTGTAGAGAATGCGGAGGCGATGGGGCGGGCGATAAGGGATGGTATCTCTGCCATGCGCGGCAGGTATGAGATGATAAGGGAGGTGAGGGGAAAGGGGCTCATGGTAGGGATAGAGTTTGCGCGCCCATCTTCCAAAGGGCTTGCGCTCATCTGGGATGGGATAAAGAAGATAAACGAAGGCCTGCTTGGTCAGATGGTGGTCATCCCGCTCTTCTCAGACTTTGGCATACTTACCCAGGTCTCTGGACACGGCGCCCCTATAGTCAAACTACTCCCACCCCTTATAATAGGCATGGAAGAAGTAGAGTACTTCCTCAAGTCCTTTGATAAGGTGATGGAGCTCTGTCATAGCATAAGGGGGGCAGCGTCCCTTGCAAAAAGGCTTGCATTAAATCTGGCAAGGAGATGAGCCTTTAAAAATTAGGAATCTAGCCTCTTTTCTTCAAATTTCTTCCTATCTGCCTTCAGGCGCTCTATATAGTCCTGGTAGGCATCTCTGTATTTTTCCTCCCATATAGGGTCGACGAGTGAGGCATATTCTTTTGAAAATCTCTCTACCTTTTCCCTCAAGTCCTTTGCAACTATATCTGCGGTTTCGTATGAATATGTTGCGCCTGACTCCTCTACCGCCTCCCTCCAGCACTCGGGTACGTCTATTATCATGCACGGCCTTAGGAGGTTTTCGGAGTATGGTTGGCGTTTCCTAATGGCCTTAAATAGACGCGAATTCTTGAGGATATCTAAGAGTGAGTGTTCATATATGTTCATGTCCCATGCCTGTGCAAAGACGCATGGCTCAACATGCCCCTTGCTGTTTACATGTAGGTAGCGCCTCCCGCCTGCAAGGCAGCCGCCCACCAGTGGACCATCGCACCAGAAGTCTGCCAGGAGGATGGGCTTCTTTCTCCTTAGCTCTATTACCCTTTCGTAGCGCCTTACCCTCTGCTCCGGCGTTGGGACTAGGTCAAAGACGGGCGCCCTTCCAATCGGCATGTACTGGAACAGATAGCCGACGAGGCAACCCTGCTCTATGTAGAAGTCTATGAGTTTTTCGCTTAGGAGTTCGTCGTTGTTTTCCCTTGTCACCGTCCCTGAGAATCCAAATGGCACGCCCGCCTCTTTGAGCATCCGCATCGCCTTCAGTATCCTCTGGAAGTGCCCCTTGCCGCGCCTCTTGTCCGTCGCCTCCTCAAAGCCCTCTATGCTGATACAGGGGAGCACATTGCCGAGTTTTGCAAGCCTTTCTACATCTCCTTCCCTCTCGGCCAAGGTCACACCGCTAGTATATGTTTGGAAATAGGCATCGCTATGTTTCTCAAAGAGATCGAACATGTGGTCATATACATATGGTTCGCCACCTGTAATGACGAAGAAATGGATCCCCATCTCCTTTGCCTCTTCGATGAGTCTGTCAAACCTCTCGTATGAGAGATCGCCGTCCTTCGGTTCCTCTGCGGCGTAACAACCATAACAGCGTAGTGGGCAACGTTGCGTGGGGCTGACTACGATGAGTACTGGAATGTCAAAACCCAGTTTCTGTGAGACAGCCTTTCTTATTGCCTGCCCCTTTATCCCCTCATTTATAAACATATTGTTTATGATCGCCCTCCTTGCATTTGGATTGGCTCGCCTTAGTATCAGCCCGAGCATCGAGATCGCCTTCTCTAGGAACTCTTGGCCGGCTGGGAACTGGTTTTTGCCGTAGAGCTTCCTTGTAAGGGATATTACAAACTTGTCTGAGAGACGAGGCAGGACATGGAACATCCCCTTAGCGATCGGTATGCCAGCGGCGAGTTTGAGTCTCTTTTCAGTTGGAAGTTCGTACTCTATCATATCTCCTCCTTTTGGTTTTAAGATATTCTAAACGTTATAAATACTTGTAATTGCTATATTTTTTATTAGAGGCTATCTTTCATAGTTTCGGATCCATTGTCAAGGATTTTGTTTTGCTCCATGGCTACTTTTAGGCATCGATTTTTAGGCATTGATAGGATAGTGACTATGAGCGAGAGTATGCCTGCGGTGCCTATTGTGTAGGCTACCCCGATATGCGTCCCAAGCCACCCACCTATAAAGTTTGCGAACGGGACTACACCCATAAACGAGATCGCATAGAGCGACATGACCCTTCCCCTCTTTTCATCGTCTGTTACCGTCTGTATTAGTGTATTGCTCCCTGCGAGTACAAACATAAATCCTGCACTTGCTATGAGTATAAATGTCATGGATAGATAAAGTGTCCTAGATATAGAGAGGAGTATAAGCCCAATACTAAACACAAGGGATGAGGTGGGGAGTACGCGTCTAGACAGCGTCTCTGCAGTAAGGTCTAGACTTGCAAGTACCGTAGCACCTGCGAGCGCACCCGCGCCAGATGCGCCCACGAGCGCTCCAAATGTGCCGGGCCCCCTCATCAACACATCTTCTACAAACGGTGGGAGTATTACAGTGTAGAGCGCACCCATGAATGATATGGCGGTAAGGATGGTGAAGGTATTGAGGAGGATGGGCGTTCGCACAACATAGAGGAGGCCATCTTGGATATCCTTACGCATCTTTAGTTTACCGCCTGCCTTCTTTTCTTGCGGGAGGCGCATGAGGAGGAGCGAGGCTATGACAAACAGAAAACTCACGCCATTTATGACAAAGCAGAGCGCCTCTCCTCCGCCGGCTATAATGGCGCCGGCAAGCGCTGGGCCTATAAGCCTCGTTGCGTTTACCATGAGCGAGTTCAGCGCAATGGCGTTTCCGAGATCCCTTTCCTCATCTATCATACGTATAAGGAGCGATTGTCTCGCCGGCATCTCAAATGCGTTTATCACTCCAAATACGGCACCAAATGCGATGACGGAGTATATATTCTTTGTGTATAGCACCACCAATATGGCAAGTAGAAACGAAGTGCACATCGCCGCAATTTGGGTGATGAGGAGTAGTCTTAGTTTTTCATATCTATCACTTACAACCCCTGCAATAGGAGAGAAGATAAGCGTCGGTATCTGACTTACAAAGCCGGATATCCCTAACATTGTGCTCGACTTGCTCCACTTGTATATAATCCATGGGATGGCGAGCCTTGCCATCCATGTGCCGATAAGCGAGACCCCCTGCCCTATAAAGAAGAGGCGGAAGTTCCTATATTTGAGCGAACGAAATGTCTTTCCAAATCTCATGATCTTATGGTGACCTGGTTTTACCTAAAAACTTTTGCTTGCAATTCGTTGTAAAGTCAATGAGAGAATAGTTTTGCTATGAGAGATAGAGACGAGATCTATATGAGGGAGGCGATAGAAGAGGCAAAGATAGCCCTTTCTGAGGGCGAGGTTCCTGTGGGTGCAGTTGGGGTGGTTGGTGGAGAGATAATAGCGCGTGCGCACAATGTGAGGGAGTTCGGCGGCGACCCGCTGGGGCATGCTGAGTTAGTCCTCATAAGATCTGCAGCAAGGAAGCTCGGGGATTGGCGACTTACGCAATTGGAGATCTATTCTACGCTAGAGCCGTGCATCATGTGTATGGGCGCGATTATGCAGGTGAGGGTAGGGAGGCTTGTGTTTGGCGCGCCGGATATCAGATGGGGCGGGTGCGGTTCACTCTACGACCTTTCATGTGACCTAAGGCTTGGACATAGGATAGAAGTAAAGAAGGGCGTACTTGAGGATGAATGTGCTGACCTTCTCAAGGAATTTTTTAGATCCCTTCGGAAAGATGTGAAGGATAGCAGATGAGGAGCATTGTTGACTAGGCCGACTAGTTTTTGTATATCGTAGGGTAACTTGCTTGGAGAGGTACGAAAGTGGCTTAATCGGCCTGCCTGGAGAGCAGGTGTACGCATTCGCGTACCGTGGGTTCGAATCCCACCCTCTCCGCCAGTTTACAATTTTGGAGTTTTGAGAAGGTATTGCCTCGCCCTCGCTTCGCTCGGGCTCGGCAAAAACTACGATTTTATACGGATTTTTAAAATCAAAAAACAATTTTCGCTCCAAAATTTGAAAGTTCG
>Ga0078972_1004984_pt1 | contig 34825 bp, 29 predicted proteins | sample YelNatPaOPGAMG01_FD_67568 | JGI IMG/M metagenome (GOLD analysis project Ga0078972, IMG submission 67568) | Hot spring thermophilic microbial communities from Obsidian Pool, Yellowstone National Park, USA - OP-RAMG-01 (SPADES assembly) (version 2) | ecosystem: Environmental > Aquatic > Thermal... | reverse complement strand
GACAGATCGCATATCTTTTTGATGACGGAACGGTGTATCTCTGGGTCTTTGACTATTCCCTTATGGACAAACTCCCTGCCAGCTTCAAATTGCGGTTTAATGAGAGCTATTATATCACTTTCAGGTTTGATTATTGAATTTATAACAGGGATCACCTTATCCAATGAGATGAAAGATACGTCAATAACCGCAAGCTCTATCTGCCTTTGAAACTGTTCTGGTTTGACATATCTTATATTTGTCCTCTCAATAACCTCAACTCGCTCATCATTTCGGATTTTCCAGTCAAGTTGACCATATCCGACGTCAACAGCGTAAACAAAATCCGCACCATGTTGAAGAAGGCAATCAGTAAAACCGCCAGTTGACGCCCCAACATCTATCGCTATTTTCCCTTTTACGTTGATATTAAATGTGTCAATAGCTTTTTTAAGTTTTAGTCCACCTCTACTAACATAAGGACAAGTATCACTTTCTTTTAGGACAATAGTTGAATCTGTTGAAACTAATTTTCCCGGCTTGTCGGTCAATTGATCATTTACGAACACATTTCCAGCCATGATGAGTTGTTTTGCCCTTTCACGACTGGATACTAAACCTCGTTGGACAAGCAGAACATCAATTCTTTCGGATTTTTTTGACATAAAGAAATCTAAGTTCTATTGAAATTATTTTTGCCAAGCGTTAGCATCCTGCATGACAAGGATATTCTCACTATGGACGTTGACCATCTCCATAGCAGTTTTCGCTATGCCTTCAGGCGAAAGACCGAGATTGCTAAGTAAAACTTTTCTATCACCATGTTCAATAAATCTATCAGGGATGCCCAAGAATCTGATCTGTATTTCAGAAGATAGACCAGATTCAACTATCATCTCTGAAACGGCACTGCCAAACCCGCATGATACCGAATGTTCTTCAACGGTTAAAACTTTTCCTATACGAGATATAAGAGGCAAAAGCAATTCTTTATCAAGTGGCTTAATAAATCTTGCATTTACGACTGTTGCAGAAATGCCGTGTTTTTCTAATATTTCAGACGCTATAACTGCGGGATAAACCATAGACCCGATGGCTAATATGGCAATATCATTTCCATTTTTAAGGATTTCAGCTTTGCCAATAGGTAATGATATTAACTCTTCGGGCAAAGTGACGCCGACGCCTTCGCCTCTTGGATAACGTATGGCAGAAGGACTATCGCAGTAAATTGCGGTTTTCAACATGTGTTGAAGTTCCGCTTCATCTTTTGGCGCCATTATGATCATGTTTGGTATATGCCTGAGATAAGCGATGTCAAAAGTGCCGTGATGAGTGGGACCATCTGCCCCAACTAACCCTGCCCTGTCAAGTGCAAAGACTACTGGGAGATTTTGAAGGCATACATCATGGACGATCTGATCATAGCCACGTTGTAAAAATGTTGAATATACTGCAAATACTGGTTTCATACCTTGCGATGCAAGTCCAGCAGAAAAAGTTACCGCATGTTGTTCAGCTATTCCGACATCAAAACAGCGATCGGGAAATTTCTCGTTAAATTCGTTGACACCTGTTCCATCAAGCATTGCAGCAGTTATCGCTATAATCCGATTATCCTTTGATGCCAAGTCAACTAATGCACGGCTAAATGCGGTTGTATATGATATTTTATCGCTCTTACTTGTATAATTGCCATCTCTTATATTAAAAGGCGATGCACTATGAAATTTAGTTGGATTTTTTTCCGAAAATTCATAGCCTTTGCCCTTTTCAGTAATAACATGAACAACGAGAGGTCCCTTTATTTCTTTGATCCTTTGTAAAATATTAATTATATTTGATATATTGTGACCATTTATAGGACCGAAATATCTGAATCCTAAGGACTCAAACATCATGCCATCTATGAGAAGCGTTTTCGCACTCTCCTCAATTTTTTTTACAAGTTTAGCAGCACTTTTGCTAAATGAGTTGAGCGAGTCTGCAATTTCTTTTCGGAATCTATTATATAATTGACTTGTCCTTAATTCATCAAGACGTTGGAGCAATCCGCCAACTGTCGGAGAGATGGATAATTCGTTATCATTAAGTATAACGATCATATCGGTTTTCGTATGTCCAGCATGATTTAGTGCCTCAAAAGCCATTCCGCCAGTCAAAGAACCGTCACCGATAACAGCTATAACCTTGAAATCCTCTTTTTTCAAGTCCCTTGCTTTCGCCATGCCAAGTGCTGCGGAAATTGATGTGCTTGCATGACCAGTCCCAAAGCAATCATACTTACATTCATCTAATTTCGGAAAACCACTCAGCCCTGAGCATTGTCTTATAGTATGAAACTGATCGCGTCTTCCAGTCAAAATCTTATACGGATAACATTGATGCCCTACATCCCAAATAAGTTTGTCCTTATCCATATCAAATGCTTGTAGAAGGGCAATGGTCAACTCCACGACACCAAGACTTGATGCTAAATGACCACCGACATTTGATATTGTTGAGATGATCATATCCCGAATTTCTTTTGCTAACTCATTTAATTCTGACAAATCCAAAGATTTAATATCATTGGGATTATTTATACGTTGTAATACTGACAACGTTTTATCCTCCTAAAAAATGATTAAAATTTCCTTTTCACCATATAATCTGCCCATAAAAGCAATAATTCTTTATACTTTGATTGCGGAATTATGTCCAAATGTTGTAACGAATCTTCTATATACTTTTCAGCAAGTTTTCTTGTCCACTCTATACCGCCTAACTCAATAAGAAGATTTTTGGCTTCGTTTATTTCATCTTCGCTTGCCTGTTGATTGCCAATTATTTTTGAAAGTTTATGCTTTTGCTCGTTATTTGCATTCTTAAAGGCATGACTGACTATAACAGTTCGCTTGCCCTCTCTTATATCCGATCCGACAGGTTTTCCTAACTTCTTTTCATCACCGATAATACCGAGAATATCATCTTGGAGTTGAAACGCAGTCCCACATTTACCAGTAAAAGATGATATTGCTTTGACAAACGGATGTTGAGTGTCCAAAGTATTAAGCCCAAGCATTGCACCTGCTCTGCCTGTAAATTCATACAAAACACCCGTTTTTTTCCACATAACTTTCATAATTTGCTCTTCATTAAGGGATTCTATGGGTTCTTTTGAATATTGTATGTCCAATACCTGACCTTCTATAAGTTCGCTCTGCATCCTCATGCCAAAATCTTTTATAAGATATAATACAAGTGTAGGATTTATATCGCCATTTAAGCCGAGTTCCGAAAGCATAGATACCGCCCAGCCCTGTTGCATATCACCTGCAAGGATCGCAATAGAAGTGCCGTAATGCTTTGCATCGTTTTCATTGTAGCCGAATTCTTTTATTGCTCTTTGACGAAACTCTTCATGGATCGTCGGTCCGCCACGCCTTTTATGATCTCTGTCAATTATGTCATCGTGAACTATCGTCCATGTATGGAATATTTCAATCGCTGCGGCAGCGGGAATAATCTTGTCCTCATCTCCGCCAACTGCCCCGCAAGCAAACATAAGGACCGATGGTCTTAGTGCCTTTCCGCCATATCTGATATAGCTATATACTGAGTCGTGTATATGTTGAGGTGAGAATGTCTGTTGAAAGCGAGTTGAATTTAGGTAGTTATAGACTTTATCCTTACGAATTGAAAGTTCATGTATGAGTAAATCGTAATCCATTATGATTTCCCTTCTTATTTATTCGTCTTCTGATAAGTCTTCGTCATAAGGTTTAGCGATCAGTTGTCCATCGTTGCTTTTCATCAGGATTTCAACCTTTCTTTCTGCATCGTTTAATATTTTGGCACATATTTTTGATAATTTTATTCCCTCCTCAAAAGCGGACAGCGATTCTTCTAACGATAGTTCTCCACTTTCCAATTTCTCCACTATTTCCTCTAATTTCGCCATAGCGGTCTCAAATTTCATTTCATCGGTCATTGCGTCCTCCAAGTTGAATTATGTTAATGTATTTTTATATATCTCTCTGCATTTTTGCAGGTAATACTTGAAATCATTTGGACAATGGTTTCCCACCAATAGCCCCATTCAAATTGACATAAAGTTGTCAGGTCTTTCAAAATCCATCATTGCTCGGAACGCTTCACGTTGATTCATATTTGCTCCAACTACTCAAACTTATACTCTTTGTTGTAAAGGGTGAAAATCGTCAAACTGAAAAATACGATAGTCACAATTGCTACCATAATTAATGATGTGGATAAACTGGAATTTGTGCCTTTTGATATTTCATTTATCTCATTCTGCAATGAAGGCTCGACAGGGAAAACAGATATTAAATAATGGACAATGGAAAATTTTCTAATTAATCCCGGAACGATGATAGTTATCTTTTCCCAGCCAAAAGCTAAAAGCATTCCCGCTATAATAGGATGTCTGAGACGAGATCCAAAAAACATAAATACCGCGCCATAAACTATCAGTGAAAGGATAATCACACCAAGTTGGACTGCAAATGTATTTACAGCATAGGAGAAATCGCCAGCCATTTTGCTATCGCTCAATATGACTAAAAAGCTAATCAATATCGGTGGAATTAAGATAAGTAAAACGCCTATGATGTAGGCAATGAATTTTCCTATTGCTATTATATATTTTGGTATTGGACGAGTAAAAAGGTATGTAATGGTTTTGTTATCAATCTCATCGCCAATTATAGATGTCCCATAAAATAATGCAACAAGCATTGAGACAAAAAGCAAAAAAAATAGCATTATATGAAGCAGAACTAATAGTGGTGAGGAAATATAGCTTGGATGGGCAAGTCTATAATAAAAGGCTAAAAAAACTGGCAAAAAGGATAGTATAATCATAAATATTGTCTTTTTGCTTTTTATTGTCTGATCAAAGGTTATCTCAAAAATGATTTTTAATGCGTTTGAGAGTCTGGTTTTCGCTATATATTGTTCCATAAATAATTTCCTATTTAATGTTGGAAAAAGCAGTTAAAACTGCTTGATGAACTTTCATTATCGGCACATTATTTTTTTCGGCTAACTGTTTACAATTATCATATTCGGGGATGATCTTTATTACCTCATCGCCAATTTTGCCTAATTTTACATTGACTTTTCCATACTCAGTCTCAATTTCGGTCATTTCACGGGCAAGTTTTTTTCTGTTCGCCTCATATATCCTCACTCCCATAGTAGTTGTCTCTGATAGGATACAGGCACAGGCTTCTTGGAGCTTCGTTGATTCTACCAAAACAGTTAGTTTGATAGCAGGTCTATTTTTTTTCATTAATATCGGAGTAAGGAAAACATCAAGCGCCCCAATGGAAAAAAGTTTGTCCATTAATAGATCATATACCTGTGGAGACATATCATCTATATTTGTTTCAACTACATTTATAACATCACTTTCATAAACATCTTTTGAAGTTCCAATAATCACCCTCAATAAATTTGGCTGTTCCGTGAAATCCTTTGTTCCAGCACCATATCCAATATTTTCAATCGTCATATCAGGTATAGGACCAAAGCTATCTGTAATAGTGCTTATTATCGCTGCACCTGTTGGAGTTACTAACTCAGCAGATACTTCGGTTCGTTTCGCAGGTATCCCTCTCAGAAGCTCCACAGTAGCAGGCGCAGGGACAGGAATAACACCATGAGAAGATTTAACAAATCCTTGACCCAAAGGCAGTGGAGACGAATAAATTTTATCTATTCCCAAAGTGTTAATACCGATGGCAGACCCTACAATATCCAAAATTGAATCTACCGCTCCGACTTCGTGGAAATGAATTTTTTCTATATCTACATTATGCACCTTCGCTTCTGCTTCACCAAGTCTTGTGAATATTTTCTCTGCCATATCTTTTACATCTTGATTTAACTGGCTTTCTGATATTAGCTTAATTATATCGCTTAAATGTCTACCGTGATGATTATGTTCGTGATGATGATCATGGTTATCAAGCTCTATATCAACTTTCGTGCCTGTAATACCATGTTTTTGGACTTTATTAAAATTGATCTTATATCCATCAAGGTTTAGTTTTAATAGTTCATCTTTCAGGACTTCGGGCTTTAGACCAAGATCAACGAGAACACCCAAAGTCATATCACCACTTATGCCAGAAAAACAATCAAAATACGCTACTTTTTTCATGTAAGTTCAATCCTTAACCTTTCTGATTTAATTTTCTCCAATTTTGGCAGTTTTATAGTAAGGACACCATCTTTATATACTGCCTTTATATTTTCAACATCTATTTGAGTGGGTAACTCAATATTTCTGTTGAATGAACCATATTTGCGACCGATGAAATGATAGTTTTCGTCTTCTCTACTCGCTCTTCGCTTTCTTTCACCTTTTATTTGAAGCAGGTTTCCCGTAATTGTTGTGTCTATATCATTTACAGATATACCCGGTATATCTAATATTACAATTATGTAATCTTTATCTTCTAAAATATCTATATCAGGAGACCATTCAGTTTCTTCCATAGATTCTGTCTTATATTCTGAGTAGTTATTAAGCAGTTTATTCATTCTTTCCTTCAATTTTCTTATTTCAGTTTCCAGATCGTCAAATTCCGACATTGTGATGACTCCTATTGTTAAGCTCAATTACATTTGCAATTCATTTTTGGGATATAGAAATATATAAGTTTGCAATTCTATAAGTCTATATCCCAAGATCATCATCAATTGTGAAACATTTTTAGTTACTTATCCATAGTTTTTCCCATTTTGATCAGACTTAATGCTATTGATGATAATGCACAAGTAGATGTGAATGTTAAAAACGCACCGGGACTTGTATTTGGAATCATGCTCAGTGAAAAGACATATACTATCTTTGAAATCACACCTACTATAAGGCTTAGAGCAGCACAAATCCCTAATATCCATTGAGTAACAACCATTGCCTTTTTCATTGTTCTACCCTCCCAAATTATATTTTTTATAAAGTAAACTTATCTACCAATACAAAGTTTAAACCAAATTACTTTATACGTCAAGATAATTAACTGAAGGAGACTGTATTAATTTAGTAGGCAACAAAAAAGCCATCTGTTATAATATACTCCGTATTTATAATAAACAAAATAAATAAACAAAGGAGAAACAGATGGCTGATAATATTATAAAACAAGATGATCGCATGAAACAAGAAGAAATATTGCAGTAACTTCAATCCATCTTTGCATAGTCAACATGCTTCCAGCCTTGGGTTAGAGCATTAAAGGAACTGATTACTTTGAATTACCTACTAAATTAATACAGTATCCCCTGGTTGCTGCGATCTTGACTAAATAATTGAATTATGATAGAATTGATAACATAAGGACTTATTTTGATATACCAAAAAATAGATCTTCTTTCGGAGGTGGCAGTATGCGAAGTTGCTTTCTATTCATTGCTTTATCAATTATTATTAGCGCATTGTTTTTGAGTTGTGGGATGTCGAATAAAACTGCAAGCGAAATAACTCCGATGATCGTCGTAGATGGTGGAGCTGGACTTTATGATGGAAATGATCTTATCGGAAACTTGCCTGCTGGGACTGAAGTTGGGCTTATTGAAAAAAGGGGCAAATGGTGTTTAGTTGAAGTTCAGGTAGAAGGCTATAATATGAAAGTTAAAGGTCTGATGAGTCCAGAATCGCTCGCACCTGCGCCAGAAAACGCAAGCATTCAAGTTGTCGCCCCTGCTGTCAGTCCTGTTTATGAACCCAAACGAAAGGAAATATGGGCTGATTTCTTCACTAAATCAGGAGTCAATGCAATCGCCTTAGATGGCGAATACGTATGGGCTGGAACTACCAATGGGTTGGTGAAATTCCCTGCTTCTGCTCCAAATCAAGCTGTTATATATACAACCGCAGATGGTCTATTAGATAATGATGTCCTTTCTGTTGACGTCTGCGATGGTGAGGTATGGATCGGAACTTCAAAAGGTCTAAACAGATTTAACGGGACCACATTTACTAAATACACAACAGAAGATGGTCTATTAAGCGGAGCAGTAATGGCAATTTCCGCAGGTGAAGACTATGTTTGGCTCGGTTTAGATACTGGGATTGCAAGATTTGATAAAACTCTCGGATTTATTAAGAATATGCCCCATTCAGGCGGGTGGAGTCCAGAATCCGGTAGCGGTAGCGTTTCACTTGCAGATAAAGGCGGTATATATGCAGATACTATGCTTCTTGAAGATGATGTTGTTTGGAACGCTGCATTTAATCTCACAAAAACATCTATTGACGGAAGAGATATAAAAACATATTCATGTGGTGAAGGTCTAATCCATTCAAGAGTTATTGATTTCTCTACTGATCCGAATAACCTCTGGATAGTCACATTAGGCGGTATTACTAAAATTGATAGAAATGATGACACGAAACATGAGAACTTCTATACAAAAGGTGGATATGAACTTAACCCTGTTATATCAGCATGCCGAGATGGTAAGTATATTTGGATAGTTACAAAAGACGGATTAAGCAGATTTGATACAGTCAAACAAAAATTCAATACTTACTTTGCATGTTGGGACCTGTTCAAAGGTGGATATGTTTCCAAAATGAAAGCTGATGACAAATATCTCTGGATAGCTACCACAGATGGACTTTGGAGAATGGATAAAGCTGCCGCAGAAGCCCTATCCGATAGAGATTTAGTAGATGATTTTGAAAGCCCATCAAGGATAGCTTATAGAGGTTGGAATCTTGGAAAACGTGGCGGTGCAAACGGAAGCGAAAATCTATTCATTGACTATACGATAGGTGCTAATAATACATCGGCGTCTCTCTGCAACCAGTACGTCGCCCCTGACTATAAAGCTCATAGCATAAGCCATGTAAGCATAAATCTTTCAGATATGGATTTAACGGATTATGACGGCGTTTCCTTCTTTATCAAAGCTGATCCAGCGGTTGTTGTTAGTGCAACTGCTTCTGAAAAAGACGAAACTTGGATTGTTGGAAGTTGGCATGTGCCAAAGAATTGGATGGAGATAAAAGTGCCGTTTACAAAGTTTACGCCGCACGGTCAGGAGTCCGGAAATAAAGTATTAGAGTTATGCAATCTGCGAAGTCTTTCATTCAAGATAGCAAGAGATCATAGCTTCGGTAATAAACCAAGACCAGCCGAAGGTGAAATAGGTAAATTCTGGGTGGACGAGATCAGATTTTACAAAGCTACCCCAAGCAAAGACGTCCTCGCTAGTAAATAGCAATTATAACTCAAATATAAAGGTCACATCGGATGAAAGCGATTTATCCAGTGACCTTTTTCTTTAACCAATTTTAGCTTTTTATAATTAGGAAATGGGTGATTGTTCTGAAAATAGATAGAAGACAATTCATAAAACAGGCAATATCAACAGTTGCATTAGCATCTACCTGCAAGCTGTGGAATGCAGAATCTTCAACTGGCACGACAATATACAGAGGCAAAAAAGACCCTTCTACCAAGATTGATAGCATACCTCGCAAAAGTGAAGTAACGCTTACTGAGGCAAAGTATTATCGTCCAACTGGCAAAAGTGTCCAGTGCACATTGTGTCCTAAGTTCTGTGTTGTTCCTGAAGGCGGAGCAGGATTTTGTAGAATTAGAGTTAATAAAGACAGGAAACTTTATACGCAAGTCTATGGACAGCCTTGTAGTGTAGCATTTCATCCAATGGAACAAGGACCTGTATTTCATGCTTTTCCGGGGGCAAGATGTATCGCATTGGCAACTGCGGGATGTAATCTCAGATGCAAATATTGCCAAAACTGGCAGATGAGTCAATTTGATGCGACAGAAACTGACAATTACGATCTCCCTCCGAAAGCAATTATACAGCTTGCCAAGGAAAATAACTGCTCAATCATCGTATTTGCTTACACTGAGCCAATTATCTATTACGAGTATGCGGTGGACATAGCAAAGTTGGCAAGATCAGCAGGGCTTAAGACTGTCCTTGTAACTGCTGGATACGTAGATGTCCAACCGTTAAAAGATTTCTGCTCGTGTATGGATGTAATTAGAGTTGATTTGAAAGGGTTTAGAGAGGAATTTTATAAAGATGTAGTCTCTGGAACACTTCAGCCTGTGCTTACTGCTATAAAGACAGTCCATAAAGAAGGGACATGGCTTGAAATAGTGGACCCGCTTGTCCCAAAATTTAATGATAGTCCTGACGAAATAGAGGATATGAGTAAGTGGATATTAGAAAACGTTGGTCCTGATGTTCCGCTTCATTTCCTAAGATTCTTTCCCGCATATAAGATGAGAAACCATCCGCCAACGCCAGAAAATATTCTGACAAGATCAAGGGATATTGCTATGAAAGTTGGCTTAAAGTATGTTTATCTCGGAAATATGCCCGGACATAGCGGAGAGAACACTTATTGCCCTAAATGTGGAAAAAGACTTATCGTCAGGACAGGTTATTTAGGTATAACAGAAAATAATATCTTAAATAATAAATGCAAATTCTGCGGGTATCCAATACCGGGTCTATGGACATTGTAAAACGATCAATTTATTGATCTTAGAAAAGTATTAAATACGAAGGGACATGGAAAACCACGCCTCTTATAGACCAGATACTGCCAACGACAAATTCACCTAAGATAAGTCCAAGAAAGAACGGAATGCCTTGTCTATGCAATTTAAGTCCGCCTATTTTAAGTATAGCGTATTTGATCGCCCAACTTATGAATATTGACGACCAAAAAACGTTCATAGACCAGCTACTTGACACAGCAAATCCTGCGGGATGCAATGACCACCATATAAACCGCATCCTCATGCTTGCTAATATGATCGTAGAGATTGTTCCTACACCTATAGCTATTGCACCAGCAGGATCGGGCTGAGTTGGATTATAGAGCCAGCCTTGCAACCTATCAAATGGTTGCCAGCCATATCCATAAGGACCACCTTGCTTATAGCCTGCATGTAAATATGCCCATATTGATATTGGAGTTGCCACTAAAATTGACAATAGCATCGCTATCATAAATTTGCGATTATCCGCACCCGATCTTTCTGCTAATTTAAATCCCTCCAATTGATGAGGCATCGGATGACCCCTATATGCTCTATTAAAGAACCATAGGAACGATAATCCTGTCAGGTTTCCAGGGCTAAATTTTCTTGATCCGAAAATTTTCGTTATGATCATATCAGGTCCTGAGAAATGCAGATCATGGACTGGCGAACCTAATTCAGCACGCATACGTGTTATTGCAGTTGACAAAGCAAAATATAACACAAAAAATGCAATTATCACTGGTAAAGACATCCCTATACGGATACAGAAAAGTGCTAATAAGATCAAAGCAACGATCATCATTATAAATGCGGTTCTATAACTAATCGCCTCTGATATTTCATTCTGATCTTGCCTCTTGATTGAGAATATTGATCTAAAAACTGATCGGATATGTTTTCTTGTCCCCCAAATAGCGATGATACAAAGCCCAAGATATGCACCAGATGCCTGTTGATCTATATAAGGGAACTCTGGCAATCCTCTTAGCCCTATTGCACTCGCCATTATCCTCTCTATTTTCCAAAAGATATAGAAGAACCAGCATGAGAACGACAGATCAAGTGGAATAAAAAAGGCAAGCCCTACTGCATAGGGAAATATAGATACAGGAGTCCATCCAATAGCGTTCCAAGGCTTTTCTGTAAAATATGGCGACAAGTCATAAAGCCTGCCACCTACGCCAGGGATAGCAGGATAAAGGAAATGCAGACCGTTTATTGTATCAATACCTGCTGCGAGTGCAAAGCCGATCCATAATGCCTTACTTTTCAAGAAATTAGGCTTGTCATCTGTCATATAAAGTGGCAATTGTATGATAGGATAGCTGAGCTTTTCACCTTCTGTCCATTGCTTTCGGACTATGACGTTTATGCAAAGCATCACTATAACAAGCAAGATGATAAACGCCGACCAAGCCAAGATCGGAACAAGCCATGCGTGCCAAATTCTGCTGTCATAAAAGCTTGACTGTCCCTCGACGTATCCCTGTAATATTTTCCTGTCTTTGACCGTCACCCAATCGGGAATATATCGCCAAAATATATCCGCCCATTCATTTTCCGCAGTAGCAAGCCAATGTGAATCTATAAGCATGGATACAAGCACTCGCACCATGTCAAGTCCACATATAGCAGATGCGATAGATAACATTACATATATTATCAATAGTTCACCATGATTTAAGGCTAACGAACTGACCCACTTTTTTAATATCAGATTTAGCATCGTGACTACAAAAAGTATAAAAACTACATTATAAAATAACGATACAGTAGTTGATACTGCTTCACCTGAGCCTATCCAAAGTGAATTGATAGGGATCAATATCAATCCTATTATTAAAGCTCGCCAGCCTGTTCTTATATGTTCTTTCTGCATAGCTATTCCTCATCTTTTAGAGTTATATCGCTTGTCATTATATACATTGAAATACATCTAATCAAGTATAAAATGGTTTCCATAAAAATTGCAAAATCATTGATCTTATACAGTGGATTTGATAGAATGCCAGTAATACCACTTATCAGGAAAAGCATTTATTAACAATTTTTTAATAGGAGTGAATTTATATGACATCAAGAGAAAGAGTTTTAACGGCGTTAAGTAGGAAAGAACCAGATAGAGTTCCGTATTGTGAAATGCTTGTGGATCGCTCACTCGCACAAAAACTTATGGGCAAAAAAGGACCGGAAGACCAGGGCTTTAATCTTGAAGCGAATGTTTATAATGTCCAAGAATCAAAGGAGATCGCAGATTTTCTCAAATTGGACAATATAGCATATATACTTAGGGCGCCTGTATATGCCCATAAAGTGCCGGGAAAAGATGGACGATTGTTCTATGGAGAGGGGATGATCCTAAACGAATCCGATATACAAAAGATAAAACTGCCCGATCCCAATGACGACAACCTTTATACCGAGGCTAAAACTTTTGTTGATCAAAAAGGCGATTATTGCTGTTGGTTTGTCACTCGTGTTGGCATCTTTCCGACTATTTTGAGCTTAGGAATGGAAAATTTCAGTGTCTCTCTGTTTGAAAATCGGAGTTTTGTTGAAAAAGTGCTTGATATTTATTGTAATTGGTCAATAGCTGTCGCTGAACGAGTATGCAAACTCGGTTTTGATGTCTATGTCTCCACTGACGATATGGCTTTTAAGAGCGGAACATTCTTCTCTCCTAAGGTTTTCAGAGAATTAGTGCTTCCATATTATAAACGTATAGCAGAAAAAGTCACTATTCCGTGGGTTATCCATACAGACGGAAATATATCAGAATTTCTTGATGATCTTGTTGATCTCGGCATCAGTGGGCTACATCCTATTGAGAAAGGGGCAATGGACATCTATGAAGTGAAAAAAAGATATGGCGATCATATATGTTTATTAGGAAATGTTGACCTTAACATCCTTGGCGAAGGAACTCCTGAGCAAGTCAAAGCGGAAGTTCGGTCACTTATAAAGAATGTTGGACCTGGTGGAGGTTATATCGTTACCAGTGGAAATAGCCTTGCTGGTTATCTAAAACCAGAAAATGTGATAGCATTATCAGAAGCCGTGCAGGAATATGGGAGGTATCCGATTAATTTATGAACTTTTTCCAAACTATTTCGTCAAAATAGGTAGTGTTAATTCTCTGATGCTTAGCCAATTGATTTTATTTTTTTACACTTTCTCTCAAAATGGGAATTGGCTGAGGTGAAAAATATGCAAAAATGGTTCTTATTGCTGTTCATATTTACATTCATCTTAATCAATGGATATACTAATGCTGGTCAATGGAAGACGTTCACAGTCGCTGACGGTTTAGTTGGACCTGATATAACTGCGATATATCAAGATAATTTAGGAAATCTTTGGTTTGGCACAAGAAACGGTGGAGTAAGTCTTTTTGACGGGGAGAGTTTCCATTCCTTTACTAGACAAAGCGGGTTAATAAATGGACGTATTGCAAAGATATTAGAGGATAAGCAAGGCGGACTTTGGTTTATGATAATGCACAGAACCGATCCCCAACGTCCTCCGGGTTTTCGGGAAGAAGGTTTTATTTTCAAATATGATGGCAAATCTTTTCATCGGATAACAGAAAATGACGGCTTAATTGGCGGGATTTCAGACGCAATACTAAAAGATAAGAACGGTGCTATATGGCTTGTGAACAAATATGGATTAATGAGATATGACCGAAAGCGAATTTATCGTCTTGGTAGCGATAAGTTTAATAAGTTTGTGACAGAGCAAGGCGGAACTGATGCGAGAATTTATGCCATCTTTGAAAGCCAAAATGGCGATATATGGATAGCTGGCGGTCCTAGAATGGGTCCTCGTGATCCAAGAAGAACAGAACAACAAGGGCTTCCATTCATTATCTTGTATGACAGAGAACAATTCCACTTTTTCACTATGAATGACCTTAATCTTCCGCCATCTACAAACATTCGTGCAATTGCCGAAGATAACTTTGGAAATATATGGTTTGGTGGACGAAATGTCTTACTCAAATATGACCGCAATCGCTTTGAGCGAATTAGTTATAAAGGGGCAAAATCTCTTGGTATTGATGCCAAACTTGAACCCGGAGAGATTATCATCACTTGGAAAGAACCGTTAGAATCAAATGCCAAATCAAAATTTAGAGTGATGCCGAATATAAGATCGTTTAGACGTTCGCAAGATGAATGGGTAACAAAAGGCAAAGGCTTCCAATATAGGCATAAAATCGCAGAATTATCTATTGACTCTATATTTAGAGATAACAAAGGTCATCTCTGGTTCAATAACAGGGGATTTATTAGCCTTTGGAACGGCGAGAGCCTTCGTCATTTCCTTATACCGTCAAATTGGACGGAGATTAAAAATCAGATAGCTAATTATCAAGACGATCTGCCATTATTTTATCCGGGGCAAATTATCTCCAAAGATACAAATGGAAATCTATGGTTTAGCGGAACAGATGGAGCTTATAAGTTTGACGGAAAGACGTTTCAATCGTTCACAGTAGATGATGGTTTAGGAAGTGATACTGTATCAGTAGTTTTTGAGTCAATGGATGGGAAACTTTGGTTTGGGCATAACAACGGCGTAACATTATTTGATCCCGCGCCTCCTATCATTCAAAATTTCACTACAAGAGAGATTTTAGGTAGTAATAGCGTATATTATATCCAAGAAGATGATCAAGGTAATGTTTGGTTTAGTGTCAGAGGTGGCATTGCTAAATACGATGGCGAGAAAATGCAATATTTCACTGCAATAGATATGTATAATCAAATAGATAGAAACTTTGCTATGAATATTATAAAAGGCAAAAGCGGTTCGTTATGGTTCATCGGTTTTGATACAAATCAAATATTTCAATATAAAGATGGAAAGTTCCAGCATTATAAGACAGGCTTTAATATGGCAAGACCTATCGGCTGGTTTATGGGTGGTGGTCGTATTCTAAACGTTGATAAATCTGGACGTCTGTTATTTGCTGATGGAGAATCGTTGATAAGATGCGGAGAAAATGGGCTACAAGTTCTCACTGATGATGGATTTAAACCAGAAGATACAAGGGCAAATCCGTCAATTAGCCCGGGAGATTTTCGCCGAAGGATTACAGAAATTTACGTAGATAGTCAAGGAAATATCTGGTTTAGTGTAAGTGGTATCGGCTTGCGAAGGTTTGATGGAGTTCGCACTAAGACATTTTCCGCCTCTGATGGATTAGAAGATAACAATATTAGAAGAATATATGAGGACAAACAGAAAAATATCTGGATCGTAGGAGAAAAGACGATCTTCAAATATGATGGGAGAAAATTCCAAAAATTCCCGCTTGGCAATATCACAGATTCTCCTTTGGCGATCCATCAAGATTTATCTGGCAATATAATATTTGTCTATCCACAAATGGTCGCAAAATATGATAGAGAAAGAAATATCTTTTTATATCAGAATGAAACCCTTACTTCACCATTTAACAATATTATGGTTAGGTCATCTATTTTAGACAACATGGGCAACATTTGGTTTGCAACAAACGATGGGGCAGTCAAGTATGATGGAAAGCAGTTCATAATCTACACAACAGAAAATGGATTGCTTATCAATGATATAATGGACATTAAAGAGGATAGATGGGGAAATCTATGGTTCGCTACTTGGGGCGGAGGTGTGGCTTTTTATAATGGCGAAAGCTTTCAAACAATTACGACAAAAGATGGTCTTATTCACAATAACGTTAGAGCAATCTCTGATGATGAAAAAGGGAATTTGTGGTTTGCCACTGATGGCGGAATTACAAGATATGCACTTTCATCAAATATCCCACCAAAAGCAAAGCTAAAACGTATTATCGCAAAAGAGATATATACGGATTTCGGAAAAGAACTACGTTTTCCTGCAAAAGCTCGTAATTTGATGTTTGAGTATCAGGGATTTAGTGTCAGAAGGGGAAATATCTTATATACATGTAAATTAGAAGGGCATGATAATGAGTGGAGTCAACCTTCTCCAAATAGATCGGTAGAGTATAGAGGATTAAAACCCGGTAATTATACATTTATGGTAAAGGCTCTTTATCCAAATTCCCCTTATTCAAATCCGCCTGCTTTTGTCAAATTTAGCATAGCACCATATTTCTGGACTCAGCCTAAGGTTTATCTTCCGTCGGCAATAAGCATAGTAGTAATAACAGCCTTTATAATTCTGATTTCACGATTGATCGCTCAAAGAAGAAATTCAGCGGTTTTGCGCGATGAGTTGCGCAAAAAAGAGGAATATGAAACTCAGAGGGTCAGAAAAGAATTGTATGAAGCCCGAAGAATGCAGGATAGTCTATTGCCAAAATCTGCACCACGTATTGATCAATTTGAATTAGCAGGAATATCAATCCCCGCGAATGAGGTCGGCGGAGATTTTTATGACTATCTGACATTAGATAATGAATTGATCGGAATAGCCTTAGTAGATGTATCTGGCAAAGGTTTGCGAGGGGCTATGAATGCAGTAATGGCTTATGGTATGTTGCATGAAATCGCAAAAATTGAGGCAAAACCGAATAAAATCCTATCAAGACTGAATAACGGTTTGCTTCCATTGCTTCAAGAGTCCATGTTTACTGCACTGAACCTTGGCATATTAAATCCAAAGACAAAACAGCTTTATTATTCCAATGCAGGACAGACATATCCCATTATCAAGCGAAACGGCAATGTTAAAGGAATAGAGTTAGGCGGACTTCCGTTGGGCATCCTCGCTGATACAACTTATGATGAGGAAGTTATAGACCTTCATTCTGGCGACTATCTGATCTTCTACACTGACGGACTAACAGACGCAATGAACGAAGAAGGAGAAATATATGGCACTGACAGACTTAATGAGCTAATCCGTAATGCACCATCAGATCTCAGTGCCAATGAAATGATACAATATATATTGCATGACGTCCAAAAATTCGTTGGAGAATCAAAACAATATGATGATATAACTCTGATCGTCTTACGATGTATGAAGACGTAAGATTTTATTAATGCCCTGCAAGCCTTTCGTAGCCGAGATTTTTCAGGACTTCCTTCCATGCTTTAACTTGTGCGTCAAAATGTGCGTCTCTATATCTTGTGGAGTATTTTTGCTCAGGGTCGCCTTTTCTGATAATATCTATATCCCTTAAAATGGCTTCTGCTGCGACAATAGCACCTTCGCGTCCAACCCTTGTCCATATATTAAATCTGATGACACCGTCATAAGCTAATGTCGCAAGTTGCGCGGGAGGAATACTTGATCCGCCGTGAAGCACTATCTTTGCCTCTCCTAATAGATCAGTTACCGCTTTTGCACGATTGCGATCATAATCCGCCCAGCCAAGTGCCTGTTGTTTTGAGCCAAGTTCAACGACTATAAGATCGGCGCCAGTCTTTTCTATAAAAGATTTCGCAGATTCGGCATAGGCTTTGTTGTCGCTTGTCAATGCGGTTGCCTCGTGATGTCCTTCAACTGCTGGTCTTTGAAGTGCTGCCTCTATAACTAAGTGCTTGCTATATTTTTCTACCATTTTTCTTGTTATTTCTATATTTTCCTCTAATGTCCTATTATCTAACGAACCGTCAACCATTACAGTAGAGAATTTGTCTTTATATTTGTCCCAGAGCCATTCTTCCTTTATCGGATCGCCATGATCGTGATGCGGTAGGACGACAACGTCATAATAAGTTGCACCTTTTGTCCCGCAGAGAATATCCATAGCGGAAAGGCAAAGTCTTAAACCTTCCTCTTTTGTGCCATGCTTTAATACTCTCTTCGCCTGTTGCATTTCCTCATATCCAAAAGTGATTGTAGGTGCAACAACTGGCTGTTTTATGCCATATTCATCTGCAAATTCCTTAACTGCGAACAATACAGCCTCTAAATTCATAACGCTATCATATCCAAGAACAGGCATGACAACATGAGCTTCTCTCAATCTTTGTATAATTTCTAATGTTTGATTTCGGTCTGTAACAACTGGCATTAATAGTTCCTTTCATTAATAATCAAAAACTTGTGAAATGTGACACATTATACACGAAATCCGTTTGTCAGCTTGCTGACACAGGGATGTCCCTTGTAAGTTTGGATTTTAACATCTCAACTAATTCTTCCATCCTCGCTTTATTAGGCGACTCTAAACCTTTTAGTTTATATTCCATTTCCAGACGTTCATACTTGCCTTCTCCTAACCTATGGTATGGCAAAAGCCTTACTCTTTCAATACTATTAAGGTTATTAACAAGTTTAGCAACTTCGGAAAAGTTCTCCTCAGAATCATTTATATTTGGTATTGTCGGGATGCGAATTTCTATCGGAATTTCCATATTATTGATATGTTGAAGGTTATATAGTATTAATTCATTTGATACGCCTGTATATTTTTTATGTTTTTCGGGGTCAGTGTGCTTAATATCATAGAGGACAAGGTCAACATATTTCAAAATCTCCGTAAGAATCTCTGTTTTCACAAATCCTGATGTATCCAAAGCTGTGTGCATATTTGCTTTTTTACATTCAGCAAGGACAGCGATGCAAAATTCCGGTTGCATAGTCGGTTCACCACCAGACAAGGTTACTCCGCCATTTGAATTCTCATAAAAGGGCATATCTTTTTTGACTTCCTCAACTACTTCATCAACCGTTGCAATTCTGCCCTGCATAACTGTCGCCTCTGCATAGCAATATTCAACGCATGTCCCACAAAGAGTGCATTTATCCCTATAATATTTTCTCCCTTCGGGAGTTGCGACAATTGCACCATTTTTACATCTTTTAAAACATTCACCACAGCCGATACATTTGTTCTCAAAGAAAACGATCTGTCTTCTAATACTCAAAGATTCAGGATTATGACACCACATACACCTGAGCGGACAGCCCTTGAAAAAAACGGTTGTCCTTATCCCAGGTCCGTCATGCACCGCAAAACGTTTTATATCAAAAATTACTCCTGTTAGTTCACTCATTTACAAAACCTCTATTATTAAACAATTGCCATAAGGTTTATAACCGCTATCTATACTCATATTAGCGAATTTCTGCAAAGCAGAACCATCAATCCAACCGACAAAAACTTTGTTAATATTATCATGCAGTAAAGATGATTTTACCAAATTAAGAAACTTTGATTTCTTCTCATCTTCAACTGAATAATTGTCAAAAACATTCCCAGAAAATGACCGATCAAGCGAAAATCTATAATGACTATTGAAAGGAACTGTCCCTATTTTAGCATAACGATCGCCCCAAAATAAATAGCAATCTGTAATGTCATAATGTATGTTATTCATAATCTCTATCTGATCATTGCTTAACATGCTAATTGAGACATTTTCTTTAAGATCAATGTATAATTTCGCATAAAACAATGTATTTCGCAATGATTTTAAATTCCTAATAACCATTTGAGAAGTATCATCTTGTAAAAGCGTTAAATTGACTCCTGATCCGTCACTTTTAAGTGTTGGCTTTTCTATAAAAACTGCATTTACATCGTTGAAATCCAGTTTAATTTCAGACTTATTTGGAGAAAATGGACTAAAAAAGCTTCTTATCCTTACACGTTGGCTATCTTTATGGAGATAAACAATTGAGTAATCAGCTATTGTTGATGATTTTTCACCTGTTATATAGTTAAACCCAAATGCAAAAATGGCAAATATAATAACTATCAAGCTAATTATAGGCAATATTTTACTGCTATTTCTTTTAAGAAAAGCATAACCGATTAGTGAGATACAAAGCAAATAAGAAAATAAGAATATGCCAATTATTTTATATGACGGATAGATAACTCGGCTGTTTTCAGATATAAATCGGGAGATATTTTCATAATTTGGTTCTTTGAGTTTGTCTTTTAGGTTAAGAATTAAAGACCAAAGTTCATTATTTCCTTTCCATGAATTGAATATAGGATCAGAAAAATTATATCCGAGAAATACTATTTCTCCAATACCTATATGCTTTTCAGATATAATAGGTAAACCGTCTTCTTCGGCAATAATAACTCTGCTATCCATATCTAATTCTGATAAAGCTACAACAGTTGGGATATTTGGCAACTCATAGCCGAAATAATTGCTCATAGAAGGTATAGATTGGATAACCTTTACGCCTTTGATCTTAACAGGCAAAAATGGCTCAATAAATGAACCTATAAGATTTTGTGAATCTGATCCGCCTGATACGATCAATGTCCCTCCGCTATATAGCCAATCAATCAAAGCCCGTCTTTGGTTTTCAGATATTGAATCTGATGAAAAATTGCCTAAAACAACCGCATCTACTATATCATAACCGATCCATTTATTTGGGAGTTCCTCAACTTCTAAGTTTGCGACATAGATTTTCTGCGATTGATCTATATTCAAAGTCTTTCCATCTTGATCAACGACTACAATGAGTTTACTATCTTCAGAGATAATGTTGAATCGTATTTCTTTCTCTAAAATTAGCTTATTGTTATTATCTGTCAATTTAACTTTGGCGATCTTTCCGACTTCATCAGGACGAATATATAGATATTTTTCCCATTTTGAGTTTCCAATTGTTGATATTGGAGTTATATAAGTCTGTTCATTTGAGCCATCATAAACAGTTACTGATATGTTGCCGATAAAGCTTTCACCATTGCTGTCTATCTCAATTCGCAAAGGAAGCCAATGTCCTTGTTTATGATAATCCTCAAATATTGTCTTTATCTGCATTCCGATTTCAGAAGGCAAAGTATCAACATGAAAGATGATTAAGAAGAGAAAAATTGATAAGATGAGCGTAATTTTGGTCATTGTTGGATAGTAATGAATAATTAGCAGTTAGTTATTAGTTTTGTGTCTCAATAGTCTCTTGATTTCCCTTCGCTTAGCCATTTAACCAGCGCATCTCTACTAAATCGCCATTTCCCATTGATCTTGCGGGCAGGTATATCTTCAGTTGAAAGCAATTCTGTCATTTCCTCCTCAGAAATATCTAAAAATTCGCTTGCTTCTTTCAAGTTCAGCACTTCCTTTGAGGATTTTATTTCCGATACCTTTTGCTCATAGCTTAAAATATTCATACCATCATTACGGAAAGTTATATTTTGTATCGGTTGTTCTTCTTGCAATTGCACAGTTTGGACGACAGACCTTGTCCATTGAAGATCAACTCCATATTTATCCAAGATTTTTGAGGCAACACCATCTTTTTCGCGGATAAGTCCAAGCAATATATGTTCAGTCCCTAAATATTTATGACCCATTATAGCGCTTTCTTCTTCTGCTAATTTTAATACCTCTTTGGCTTTATCTCCTAATTGTAATTTTCCAATAGTCGTTTGTTGTCCGCGAGTTCTTACTTCCATAATGCTTTCAAGCTCTGATCTTATGTCATCAATACTGATCAATTTGTCTTTAAGTATATCTATGGCAGTTCCTTCGCCTTGACGGATCAATCCGAGAAGAAGATGACCTGTGCTTATATGATCATGCCTAAGCCTTGTTGCTTCTTGTGTGGCATAGCGGATAGCCATTCTTGCCCGTTCGCTGTATCTCATCTCTGTTATTCGCCTTCAGATGTAGATGTGAGAAAATGTTGATCTGTTAGTTCCATATCAAAGCTATCATAAACGCCGATATTTAAGACTTTCATTGCTTCCCCTGCTAAATAAAATGAACCTGTTATGCAGATCAAGTCCAATGGAGTTGCCATTGATTTAGCAATTTCTATTGCTGACCGTGCATTTTGAGTGATTATGAAGTCGTCACGGAATTCTATCAATTCCTCTCTGATCGCTTCTGGACTCATAGCTCGTGGATTATCAACTTTTGTGAGGATAATTTTATCTGCTATTGGACATAGATGCTCTCCCATGCCTTTTACGTCTTTATGTAAAGAGACCCCTAATATTAATATCAATTTTTGGTATCCAAAAGTCTTTCTTATAGTTTCGCTTAATGCCTTTGCAGATGCAGAGTTATGGGCAACATCAATTATAATAATAGGATTATACTGCACCACCTCAACCCTTGCCTTTAATTTAGCGTTAAATATACCGCTTTTAATGCTTGCAGATGAAATTTTAATCCCATGAAAACGAAGGCACTCAATCGCCCCTAATGCTGTTGTCGCATTTATTATCTGATGTTCGCCAAGCATTTGAACGGTTAATTTATCATATCTGCCAAAGATGCCGTAAACGTTGAATTCATTAAAGGCGCCTGTATATGTTTTTTCATAAGTAAAATCTTGTCCTACTTGAAAAAGAATGGCGTTTTTATTTTTACAGGTATCTTTTATAACTTTCAGTGCTTCTAATTCCTGCGGGGCGGATACGACATAGCCATTTTCTTTGATTATGCCTGCTTTTTCGCCTGCAATTGCTGTCAAGGTATTTCCAAGACTTAGCATGTGGTCATAGCTTATTGGGGTTATAACTGATACCAGAGGATTGACTACGTTTGTTGCATCTAACCTTCCACCCATGCCAACCTCAAACACCGCGAAGTCAACTTTTTCAAGCTCAAAGAATAGCATCGCAATAGCGGTATATACATCAAAAAAGGAAATCTTGCCGATAGTATCTTCTTGTTGCCTTAATTTTTCTACGTAAGGCTTAACATATTCAACCATCTTGCAGACTTGCTCTTTTGAGATCATCTCATCGTTTATGACTATTCTCTCTCTAAAAGTGATCAGATGTGGTGAAGTATAAAGTCCGACTTTATAGCCTGCGGATTTGAGAATTGTAGAGACGATGGCGGAAGTTGATCCTTTGCCTTTTGTTCCAGCGATATGGATGACTTTAAGTCTGAGATGTGGATTGCCTAATAATTCAAGAAGACGTTCAACCCTCTCTAACTTCCATCCGAAAGGATCGTAAGGTGCTGCGATCCTTTCGTAGTCTATGAAACTTTCAATATATTCTATTGCCTGTTCATAAGTGATCATATCAGCAATAATTATAGGTTTATGTCAGGAAATAACAACCAATGTAAACTCACTTATTTTTTATAGTTCCCCAAGTTGCTGCCAATTTTTGATAAGATTCAACAGGTGCTTTTACGGCGTCAACAAATAATCCACTTATGACCCAATTGGCGCCGCCTTTGTGTGTTATCTGAATTTTGAAAGGTTCTTTGCCTGTTACAGCCCAAAAATGGTAAACACCAGCGTTAAACTCGGGATTGTTTATAGTCACATCTGGCTTTTCTGGCGGTTTCTCATTGCCTTGGAATGCAACCACATCCTCAACACGAACTGAACTGTCCCAATCACAAAAATAAATTGCTACTTGATAGTTAGTTAGCCTCGTTTCAACAGTAATCACACGTGTAGGATTATCAAATACACAAGAACCTGCTCTTTGCTTAGGGTCATCTGGATACTGCAAGCCCCTTACATCCTGAGTTGGATTAGCCCAATTCCATTTTTGGCTACCACCAACGTCGTAGTTTATTATGTCTTTCAAATCCTTTAAGTCTGTAGGAGCAAAAATGATTGCCCCATTCTTTCCATACTTGCCAATCCAATTTCCTTTTGTAGTTGTGTCTTTTAACTTTGGCAAATACTCAACTTTGGCATAAGTTGCTGATGAAGTGATTATCAAAATCAACGTTATGACAGCCATTAATTTGTGAAATCTCATTAGAAAAGTCTCCTTAAAAAACAATCGTTGAAAACGCATTTTTATGGATTATATTGTATACTAAAGCCTAATTTTTGTTAGACTCACATCGTATCAAATAAAAAGCTATTTAATCTGATAAAAATGACATATTTCAACGATTGAAATAAACCTTAAATTAATTGAAAGACTTAGCGGTTCCCCAAGTCGTAGCTAATTTATTATGTGGCTGGACCGCTGTTGAGCTTATAGCATCAATAAAAATACCTGAAATAACCCAGTTAGCACCACCCTTAAATTTAATTTGTAACTTGAATGGTTCTGATCCTGTTACCGTCCAAAGATAATATACTCCTGCATTGAATTCAGGATTTTGAACTGTAACATCAGCCTTATCTGGTGCTTTTGTGCCTTGAAAACCAGTTAGCTCTTGAACACGGACTGTGCTATCCCAATCACAGCAATAAAGAGCGACTTGATAGTTAGTCAGTTTTGATGTCAGGGTTAGAACTGTATCAGGATTATTATACATACAAGAACCTATGCGCTTTGATGTATCGCCAATAAAAGTCAATCCTCTGGTATCCGCAGTTGGATTTGCCCAATCCCATCTATTGTTTTTTGCGTCATCAAAACTAACTATGTCTTTCATATCAGTTTGATCTTTAACTCCAAATATTATAGCACCGTTTTTGCCATATTTTTTTGTCCAATCTCCTTTTGTTGTTGTGTCTTTTCCGGCAAATTTAACATCCGATAAAACACAAACACTTAAATTAAGGACAAAAAATGCTATAAACCCAAATAGAACCAAACGTTTCATTGATTAACTCCTTTCTGATTAAACCATAACAAAAACATACACTACTTAATGCTCCCCCAAGTAGTGGCTATTTTCCCGATATAGCCAACTGCTGCGCCTTTAGTTAAATCTCCCATGCTTTGAATAATTTCTGCTTCTGTGATAGCTCTGTTCCAAACTTGGACTTCATCAATAGACCCATTAAATTTCTGTCCAGTAGCCCCCCATGATCCGACCATTGTATCGCCAGCGTTGCCTAAATATTCTATACCTGCCTTTCCATTATCTTCTGCGACTTGCTTTCCATTTACATATATTCTGCGCTTCTTTTCTTTGACATCTAACCAAAAGCAAATATGCGCCCATTCTTCCGCTTTTACTGCCCCTGCTGCGTCTAGGTCATTACTATAAAACCCCATCCTTATAGTTCCATTTGTGTAAATACGATAGTGAAGGCTTGTGTTTGTAGCATTAACCTGTGTTTGAGAGAAAACACATTGTTCTGATCCACCAGATAGTTTTGGCTTTGTCCATAGGCAAACAGTCATGCTTTTATTATTCAATTCTATATGCGGACATTTTACCTCGCCTGCTTCTGAGAATTCAAGACATGATCCAAACTTACCTTGTCCCCATTTTACCGTTCCGACAATTTGTCCATCATTTCCATATTTAGAGAAGTCCTTTACAGTATCACCTTTTCCCTCATTGCAAGGAAGATATAAAAGGCAATCATCTTTTTTTATATCAAGAACCGCCTTCGCAGAAAAAGGAAATACCATCAAGGACAATACAAAACCAAATAAAAACATCCCAATTGTTATAAGCCTCATTTTTAACCTCCTTAGTGGATATTGTAAATAATTATTAAGCTACCCTTTTGTGATTATCAAATTTATTGATAATCAAGTTCATATTTGATTTAATATTTACATTGATAGTTTATATCTACGCAGATATTTTGTCAAGCTATTTTGAAGCAAGGGAAACTTTTAAGGCTTTCTTAGTTTTCCACTTTGAAAAAAGTAACTTTTGATGATAAATAGGGGATTTTTGAAATGTCCGAACCTCAAAATTATATAGACAAAATATGCTATTTATATTATAATCAATGACTATGAAACAAAAATCGCAGAATAATGACATAACTATAAAAGTAGTATTTGCTGTGCTTCTTGTCGCTTGCCTTTGGGGAGGCAATGCGGTTGCTATGAAAGTAGCTTTGAAATATATGCCCCCTCTCATACTTGCTGGTCTGAGATTTGCTCTTGGTGCTATAATAATATTAATCTGGGGAAAATTTAACAATATAGACTTCAAAATACGAAAAGACGAATTGCTGAGCTTAATAATACTTTCTCTTTTATTCTCTGCTCAGATATGCACTTTTAATTTTGGGACAAAATACACTACCGCAGGACGTTCATCAGTGCTTATAAATGTTAATCCCTTTTTGATCGCCGTTCTCGCACATTTTTTTATCCCAGATGATAGATTAACGATAAGAAAAGTTATCGGACTTATATTGGCATTTCTTGGTGTGTTCATTGTATTTCGTGACAAGATAGAAACCGCTGAACCGCATCTATTAGGCGATATAATTATGCTTATAAGTGGTTTTCTATTCAGTGTTTTAACAATATATACCAAAAAATTGATGCAAAGGATTGGCGTATATAAGATTCTTATATGGGAGATGTTATTTGGATTGATCCCGTTTTTTGGCCTTAGCCTAATATTTGAAAGAGATGCCAATTTTACGATTTCATCGGAATTGATTATCGCATTATTATATCAAGGTGGACTTGTGGCAAGCGTTGCCTTTATAGTTTGGACAACGCTGTTAAGCAGACACAGTGCAAGCAAGATTTCTGCTTTTTTATTTGCTACTCCACTATTCGGCGTAGGGCTAAGTGCACTTATACTTAATGAAACCATAACCGCATATTTGGTTATTGGTGCTGTGCTTGTTGCTATTGGTATATATATCGTGAATAAATGTCCCAATGGCTATGGGGTATGCTGAGATGTTTAGATTAGGGGCTAAAAGTAGGTATTTTCCTATTATATTGGGGGTGTTCATTATGTCCATAGCAAGTTTTAGTGAGGCAAAAGGACCTTTAAGTGTTAGCAAGGATAACCCACGTTATTTCACCGATCCTGATGGTAACATCGTCTATGTGACAGGTTCTCACACTTGGAATAACTTCAAAGATATGAGTAAATCAGACCCGCCACGTCCTTTTGATTATGAAGGATACCTTAATTTCCTCCAAAAATATAATCATAATTTCATACGGCTTTGGACTTGGGAACTCACAAAATATACCTATGAAGGTATTGCAGAAATAGATTCGGAAGCCTTTCAAGGCGTTATGAACTATGCCAAACAATTTCCTTGGCAAAGGACAGGTCCAGGAGACGCCCTTGATGGAAAGCCGAAGTTTGATCTCAGTAAATTTGATGAAAGCTATTTTGAACGGTTGCGATCAAGAGTCACATTAGCAGGAGAACGCGGAATTTATGTCTCCATAATGCTTTTTGAAGGGCATGGGCTTCATTCATCAAAACCGCCATGGCGTTGGGATGGTCACCCGTTTAATATTCAAAATAACATCAATGGCATAGACGGTGACCCAAACAAAGATGGCATGGGAATTGAAATACAAACCTTACAAATACCCGAAATAACTAAAATCCAAGAAAAATATGTCGCAAAAGTTATTGACACAGTCAACGATCTTGACAATGTGTTATATGAGATAGTCAATGAAAGCGGAAAATACTCAACAGAATGGCAATATTATATGATCAACTTCATACATAATTACGAAAAGAAAAAGCCTAAGCAACATCCAGTAGGTATGACATTCCAATGGGCGCCGGGCGATATGCGAGGTTCAAATGCAAATCTATTCAACAGTCCAGCGGATTGGATCTCGCCTAATCCCGAAGGTGGATATACGGATAATCCGCCTACCGCTGATGGATCAAAGGTGATTTTAACGGACACCGATCATCTTTGGGGCATCGGAGGCAATCAAGCTTGGGTCTGGAAGAGCTTTTGTCGCGGTATGAACCCATTATTTATGGACCCATATCTTGAGGTCAAAAAAGAATCTAAAAAAGATGGAAATGTGGTATGGACTGACTATATGTCAGCTGAACCAAAACTTGATCCTAAATGGGATCCGATAAGAAAAAGCCTTGGATACACGCTTTCTTACGCTAAAAGAATGGATTTGGCTAAGGCTATCCCAAGAAACGACCTTTCATCAACAGGCTATTGTTTGGCAAATATAGGAAAAGAATATTTGGTCTATGCTCCAAATGGTGGCGAAGTCACTATTGACCTAACAGATGCGGAAGGAAAACTTATCGGCGAATGGTTTAATCCAAATAACGGCACTGTGACTGCAAGCGGAATTGAATTAAACAAAGGCAAAGTAACGTTAAAACCCAATTTTGATGGTGATGCGGTGCTTTTTGTTATTAAACAAAATTGATGAGGAGAAGGATATGCCAATAGTGAAACAGAAAGACTTTGGAACGGACAACGTCCCCGAATGGATAAGAATTGTCGGCGGAATAAATGCTATGGGCTGTTCTACAAGGGATAAATCATCTCCGCCAGTAGAGTTACATTATCACGATGCTGAGGAGTTTTGGTTTGTGCTTAAAGGCAAAGCAAGGGTTATGACCGAAGGGAAGGAATATATAGTTGTCCCTGGTGATGTTGTTTGCACACATAAAGGCGATGAACACGCTATTCTTGAAATAATAGAAGAGCCATATACTCAGGTCTGGGTTGAGTGTAATCTACGTGGTGAAAAACGAAGCGGTCATCTGCATAAGTAGGTGACGGGTAATGAGTAACGGGTAACGGGTGATGGGTATATATGAATACTGGAAACAAAAGAATAACAAATGGAAAAATAACATCAAAAAATCAGCTTACCGATGAGCATTTTCAGATAACTATTGACTGCCCTTACATAGCGAATAATATAATGCCAGGCCAGTTTATACAAATAAGATTAAGCAGACATCTGTCCGATCCGCTTCTATGCAGACCTTTTGCAGTATATAAAAGAAAAGGCAATTTAATTGACATTCTATTCAAAATTGTCGGCAAGGGAACGCGACTGTTATCACAAAAAAATATAGGCGATGATTTAGAGATAACAGGACCTTTAGGCAATGGATTTCCGTTAGATGAAGATTTTGATACCGCATTGTTAATCGCTGGTGGTATGGGAATTGCTGGATTGTTTCTTTTAGCTGAACGTTTACGCCACAAAAACGTTATAATGATGATTGGTGCTTGCTCACAAGACAAAATGATCGGAATTAATGACCTTAACGAAATAGGGATAGAAACACGAATTGCAACTGACGATGGATCATGTGGATATAAAGGTATGGTTACAGATTTACTCAAAGACATAATATCTGATAAAATCGCTTTGGCAAAAAGTAAGATATTCAGTTGTGGTCCTATGGCTATGCTAAAAGTTGTCGCTCAAATAGCGAAAGAAAGAGGCATTCTAACTTATGTCTCTTTGGAAGAAAATATGGCTTGTGGTGTTGGGGCATGTATGGGCTGTGCCTGTGAAGTGATCTCGTCAGATGGAAGAACTCAATATAAAATGGTATGCAAAGATGGTCCCGTTTTTAACGCTCAGGAAATATTATGGAAGTGAAAACTGATATAAATCTTTCTGTTGACATTGCTGGGATAAAGATGAAAAATCCCGTTATGGTTGCATCTGGAACATTCGGATATGGAGAGGAATATTGCACTTTCTTTGATTTAAGTGAACTCGGAGCAATTGTGACAAAAAGCATTACGTTACGACCAAGACAAGGAAATCGCCCACCAAGAATAGCAGAGACTCCCTCTGGAATGTTAAATGCGATCGGCTTGCAAAATGTCGGTATTGACGCATTTATATCAGAAAAAATGCCTTTTTTAAGAACTCTTGGAATTCCGATTATAGTCAGTATATCAGGAGAAGATGAAACAGAATATATAGAAATAGCGGAAAGATTAAGCCAAATTGCAGACGTATCAGGACTTGAGATCAATATATCCTGCCCTAATGTTGCCAAAGGTGGAATGCAATTCGGTTCGGATTCGCAGATGACCTATGAGCTAATAAACTCTTTGAGATGTGCAACTAATCTGCCATTGATCGTCAAGTTATCGCCAAATGTCACAGATATAGTTGAGATAGCTAAATCCGCAGAGCAAGCAGGAGCAGATGCACTCTCCCTCATAAATACATTTCTTGGCATGTCAATTGATATTAAAAGCAGGAAGCCTAAACTTGGCAATATCACGGGTGGATTGTCGGGTCCTGCTATTCGTCCAATTGCGGTAAGAATGGTTTGGCAGGTATTCAACGTTGTCAAAATACCTCTGATCGGAATGGGTGGAATAATGAACGCAGATAATGCCTTAGAGTTTATTATTGCAGGTGCAACTGCTGTATCCATAGGAACTGCAAATTTCGTAAATCCAACAACAGCGATTGAGGTTATCAAAGGCATTGAAGAGTATATGCAAAAAAACGAATTTTCTGACATAAACGACCTTATAGGATGCCTAAATGTCCATAATTAAGTTTTACAAGGAGTGAGATTCAGTTGAGGGATTTAATAGTTATTGATGACTTATCCAATCAGGAAATAGAACATATATTTCGTATAGCTGATGATATGGCTAATGTGATCAGCACTGGTAGTCCGAAATTATGCGGTGGTAAGATATTAGCTACACTTTTCTATGAACCTAGCACAAGAACTCGCCTCTCATTTGAAAGTGCCATGATTAGACTTGGGGGAAGTGTTATCGGTTTTGCTGAGCCTAATTCATCATCAGTGGCAAAAGGAGAAACTCTGGCTGATACTGCGAGGGTTGTCTCTGAATATGCAGATATAATCGTTATAAGGCATCCATTGGCAGGCGCCGCAAGAGTTATGGCTGATTACTCAGAAACGCCTGTCATCAACGGTGGAGATGGAAGCCATCAACATCCAACACAGACTTTATATGATCTTTACACAATTAATAAGCATCTTGGACGCATAAGTGGATTAAAAGTTGGCTTATGTGGCGATTTGAAATTTGGCAGAACTGTTCATTCTTTATCTTATGCATTAGCAAGGTTTGGAGCAGAGATAATCTGTATATCACCAAAAGGTCTTGAATTGCCTGACCATGTTCTACAAAGGTTAGAAATAAAATATAAGCATAAAGTTACATATTCTGATAAACTTGAAGATGTCATTGGTGATATTGATGTTTTATACATGACCAGAATACAAAAGGAGCGTCTGCCTGATGATATAGATTATAATTCAGTAGCTGGAAAATTTATTATCAATAAAGAATTAATGGCGAAAGCAAAAAATCAGATGATCATATTGCATCCGCTTCCACGTGTAGATGAAATAGCTTATGAGCTTGATAATGATCAAAGGGCATTCTATTTTAGACAATCTGCTTATGGAGTGAGAGTAAGGATGGCGATAACTGCGGTTGCACTTGATGTTTTGAAAATTCCCTCTACTGGATTAGAGCCTTCTGCACGGTTTGTCAGCGTAAAAAAGAGATGCGTTAATCCTCGTTGTGTTACTAACCATGAGCATTATTTAGCACATAAATTTGAGGTTATATCCGATCTTCCGCCATTATTGGCTTGTGCATATTGTGGAGAAAAGCCTGTTGATGAAACTTAGCGATTTAGTATAATATCCTTAAAAGTCTCCTTTTGGAAAAAACCATCAAAGTCTCTCTTTTTCAAAAGGAGATTTAGAGGGATTTTATAAACTCTTTATTTTAAGGAATTAATTTCCTTTTTGTGCTGAAAGCATTCCTTTCGTTTGGAATTTCTTTTGGATTCTGATAAGTCAATTAACATATTCTGGGCAGTAATTCTCCCGACAACATGTCCACAATCCTGACACTACCGATTGAGGTTTTTAATATAACTCGCTTAGGTTCAGAAACTACTTCCCCGATAATTTGAGCATCAACAGCATATTTGTTATCACGCATTTTGGACACGATCTCTAATGAATATTCCTCTGGAACTACCGCAACCAACTTGCCTTCATTAGCCACATATAAAGGATCATAACCTAAGAATTCACATGCTGCTTTCACTGCTTCTTTAATTGGGATTTTGGTTTCCTCAATCATTATGCCAACCCCAGATTGTTGTGCTATTTCGTTAAGGGTAGTAGCTAAACCGCCTCTGGTAGGGTCTCTAAGACAATGAATACATTTTGTAACAGAAAGCATCTCTTTAACAAGATCGCTAAGGGGAGCACAATCGCTTTCTATTGGCGAATCAAAATATAGTCCTTCTCTTTTGGATAAAACCGCAATGCCATGATCACCGATGCTTCCACTTATAATGATCTTATCCCCAACCTTTGCCCTATTTACTGATATATTTACGTCTTTATCCACTAATCCAAATCCTGATGTATTGATAAAAATTTTGTCAGCATGTCCTTTATTAACTACTTTGGTATCGCCAGTGACAATTTTAACACCAGTCAGATCAGACGCCTGTTTCATGGAATAGACCACTTTTCGTAATTCGTCAATAGAAAATCCCTCTTCTATTATAAAGCCAGCGCTAATATAAAGAGGGGTCGCACCACACATTGCCAGATCATTTATTGTCCCATATACAGATAGTTTGCCAATATCGCCTCCCGGAAAAAATATAGGGTCTATCACATAGGAATCCGTAGTATATGCAATTCGCAAATCTCCTACTTCCAGAAGAGCTTGATCGTTAAGCTGATTTAGGAATGGATTATCAAAAGCAGGCAAAAAAAGCTCAGATATAAGTTCGTGAGACGCTTTTCCACCGCTACCATGAGAAAGAAGAATTTTATCTGTTTTTAATATCGCCATATTTAAAATACGCTGCGCATGTCCCTTCAGAGGATACCATACAGGGACCAATTGGTGTATCTGGGGTGCATAAATTGCCAAACAATCTGCAATCTGGTGGGATTCTCACTCCTTTTAAGATTTCTCCACACATACATTGCAGATTTTCCTCTTCAGATTTATCATTGGAATCAATTTCTATATCAAATGATGATTTAACATCAAACATAATATATTCATCTCTAAGTTCCAAACCGCTTTTTGGGATCATTCCAAGCCCGCGCCAATTAGAATCGCAGACCCTAAAAACTTCATCCATCAACTTTAATGCTATTGGGTTGCCATCAGCTCTTACAAATCGGCGATATTCAATATCTACTTTGGCATACCCAGATTCTATCATCTGAATTAGCATCAAAATCCCTTGTAATATATCTATCGGTTCAAAACCTGTGATGACGCAACCCACATTATAATCTCTTGCTATAAACTCATAGGGATGCGATCCGATTATAGTGCTTACATGTCCTGGACAGATGAAACCATTAATCATTATTTCGCCTGAATCCAAAATAGCCTTCATTGCTGGTGGAATAACTTTGTGACACACAAGAACATAAAAGTTTCTTAGATTTTCCTTTTTTGCTGTAATTATTGTGCTAGCAACAGTCGGAGATGTAGTCTCAAAGCCAATGCCCATGAGAACTAACTTTTTTTGGGGATTTTTGCGGGCAATCTTCAACGCATCTAACGAAGAATAAATAACTCTCACATCTGCACCATTTGCTTTTTCTTTTTCAAGGCTGGAAAATGACCCAGGAACTCTAAACATATCGCCGTAAGTAGCCAAAATAACGTCTTTTTGCCTTGATATTGCTATAGCTTTATCAATATCTTCTTTTGATGTCACGCAGACTGGACAGCCAGGACCTGATATAAGGGAGATATTATCTGGAAGAATGTTTCTTATGCCACTTCGGAATATAGCGACAGTATGAGTTCCGCAGACTTCCATAAGTTTTATTTCCTGTTTTGAAATAGCCTTTATGTTATCCAATATTTTTTTAGCTAAATTTGGACACCGATACTCATCAAGATATTTCACTTATATTCTCCAAAAATTCCAAATCTTCTAAAAGCTTTACCGCCTCTTGTTCGTTAAGCACTTGAATAGCAAAACCTGCATGTAATAACACATAATCCCCAATTTTTGCATCTGGAGTTAGCACCAAACTTGCCTCTCTGATTACGCCAGACAGTTCAACTTCTGCCATATCCTCTGTAATATTTATTATCTTAGCTGGTATAGCCAAACACATATTTATCTCTCCTAATTATTTTCTATTAATTGAGCATTTGCAATAACACTTTGACCTAATGATATACCTCCGTCGTTAGTAGGAATTCTCTTATGAAAATATATTGTAAATCCTTTATGTTTCATCAGTTTAACGGTATTTTCAAGTAAATATTTATTCTGGAAAACTCCTCCACTAATGGCGACTTTATTAATGCCTTCGCTTTTTTCCCTTATTCGTTCACAAATAGTAATCATAAAGTCAATCAAAGTGTTATGAAATTTGGCTGAAATGACCCCTTTTGGTAATCCATACTTTAAGTCAGATATTATTTCACGAAACATCTCTTTTACATCTATGATTAACGTCCCCTCATCTATTATTTCATAGTTATATCTGCTAAATACATTAGGTTCAGCTATCATTTCCAACTCAATAGCAGATTGAGCCTCATAAGTTATTACATCCTGAATACCTATAAGAGATGAGACCGCATCAAAAAGCCTACCACAACTAGATGTCAATGGGGCGTTTATATTTCTTTCTATCATCTTTTTGATAAAGGCAATTTTTTTGTCACCAATTCTTTTAATAAAAGGCGTATCAATTTTATCCATTTCTCCATCAAAGGCGTCATATAAATAACTTAAAGCCATTCGGTAA